>Ga0136846_1224091_pt1 | contig 33980 bp, 37 predicted proteins | sample HopSoiMetagenom2_FD_96841 | JGI IMG/M metagenome (GOLD analysis project Ga0136846, IMG submission 96841) | Grasslands soil microbial communities from Hopland, California, USA - 2 Assembly 2016 (version 4) | ecosystem: Environmental > Terrestrial > Soil > Grasslands | place: USA: Hopland...
ACGAGCGCCAGCCCGACGCCCACCAGGAACGCGGACATGCCGATGCGGGCCACCAGGCCCGACCGTCCCCACCAACTTCCTTGTTGACCGTTCGTTCCGCTCGCTTCCGCTTCGAGCGGTGCGCCATCGGCGCCGGGGGGCCCAGTCATGCTCTCTGTGCGAGTACCTCCTCCACCGCAGCCGTGATTTGCTCGGGCTCGAAAGGCTTCACCATCACAATGTCGGCGCCGTTCCGAAGCGCCTGCTCCCGCGTTGCGGGCTGCGCGGTGAGGACGATGACGGGTGTCTTGGCCAGATCGGGCTCCCGGCGCAGCTCGGTCAGTACCTCGAGGCCGCTGCGCTTGGGCATCATCATGTCGAGGATGACGACGTCCGGGCGTTCGCTTCGCGCCAGCGCGAGCGAGGATTCGCCGTCGTCTGCCTCGACGAACCGATAGGGACCATCGAGGCTGATGCGGATCAGCTCGCGGAGTGACGGCTCGTCGTCGCAGATGAGCACGGTTGCTAGGAAACCGGCCATCGCTTTCATGGAAGCAGATCGCGGCGCAAAGTCATAGAGATCCGGCCATCTCTCAAGGAAGATGCCGCTGAGGCCGATTTCCTGACGGTGGCGGCACAGGATCTACCCAATTTCGACCCACGAGTCATCGAACGATTCGCTGAGGGCGCCTACCGGAAGGCGAACGCGATCTTCACGGGCTGCATCGCCGGCGGGGTGGTCATGGGCGCGATCTTCGGGGCAACCCCCCTGACCCCGATCGGGGAGCACTGGCCGATCCCCCAGGCGTTCGGGTTCGCCACGATGCTGCTCGGCGCATTCCTCGGCGGCGTGATCGGGTACGTCGTCGGAGACACCCGGGCCGCGCTCTGCCGCCTGCAGGGCCAGACCGCGCTCGCGCAGGTGGAGGGCGCGAAGCACGCCCGTGCCATGGCCGAGGCGATGCGCGAGATCCACGAGCAGATCCGCGACATCGCCCGCCCCGCGCCCACGCCGGAGCCCGCCCCCGCGCCGGCGGAATCGTCTGCCTTCAACTTGCCGTCCCTGCCGCCACTGCGAGTGGCGACGGGCGGACAGCAGATCTCCCCGCCGCCGCTCTCGCCGCCCTCGTAGCCCTAGGATGGGCCGCGTGGCCGAGGAGAAGGCAGCGGCAGAGGAGGAAGTGACGCCGAAGGAATGTCCGCGCGGCCACGGTGCCATGCGCCTGCGAACGAGGTGGGCGAACGAACAGTCACACCCGGGGCGCAGAGGTGCTCATGCGCAACCCGTCACGGAGTGGTTCTGCCCGCGCTGCGGGCGCACGGCAGCCGTCGACTAGTCAGTCGTCCGTGCCGCGCTCGGGCGTCCCGTAGCCGCCCGTCTCCGTCACGGTCCGCTCGTCGCGCTCGGGAGCCTCGCGCCGCTCTTCCGCATCGTGCTCTTCTCCCTGGGCGCCGTCGTCCTCTGCGGGCTTGGGTTCGTCTCGCATGACGACACCCGTACCCGCCGCGAGCCCTTCGGACACTTCACCGCTTAGGTGCGTCGTCGACCGCGAAAGAACCGCGTCAACAGCGCGCGCGAGGCAGCACCGAGGACCAGACCCACACTCCAGAGGACGAAGCCGACTGCACTGAACAGGCCGGCGAAGAACCCGCCCCCACACTCGCGGCAGTCAGGATCGTCCGCGTGGGCGATGCCGTAGAGGGTGAGCGCGATCGCGGCGAGGAGACCCACCCCTTCGAGAACGAGAACCCGGTGGCGGCTGCGGGCGAGCACGAGACCGGCAACCAGACCGGCGGTGGCCACGAGCAGGAGGAGCGTGGAGAGATCCATTGTCTTGAAGGTGGCCCCGGGAGGAGTCGAACCTCCGCGCACGGATTCGAAGTCCGTCGCTCTATCCGCTGAGCTACGGGGCCCGGCTCGAAGGGTGGCGGATGGGACTCGAACCCACGACCACCTGGACCACAACCAGGGGCTCTACCAACTGAGCTACCGCCACCGTGGAGCGCTCAGGATAGCGGTGTCTCGTCCAGCCGGCCCTGCAATTCGCCCACGGATTCAAAGACCGCGATCGCTCCGGCGTCACGCAACTCGGCCTCGGAGTAGGCGCCGCCGGTGAGCACCGCAATCGTCTCGATGCCGGCCTTGCGCGCCGCCTCGATGTCGTAAGGCGCATCGCCGACCATCACGGCGTCCTCGGTGCCCGCCTTCGTAAGCGCAGCCTTGATCAAGTCGGGCTCCGGCTTGGTCGCGTCGACGTCGTCCTTTGTCGTCCAGTCGTCGAGGAGCTCGCGGGCATCCAGAAGATCGACGAAGTGCTCGGCATGCTTGGCGATCGACGAGCTCGCGAGCACGACAACGTGCCCGCGGCCCTTGAGCTCGCGGATGAGGTCATGCGCGCCTGCGAACGCGGGCACTTCGTCGATCATGCGCTCGTACTGCCGCTCCCATTCGTCGCGGATCTCGTCACCCAGCTGCCGCTCGACGACGTCGCCGGCGACGGCGGCGACATAGAGGTCGCCGCCCATGCCGATGTGTCGATGCAGATGTCGGACCGAAAGCACGACGTCGTGCTTCCTGAACGCGCGGTACCACGCGAGTGCCTGCTGATAGTTCGCGTCGACGAGCGTTCCGTCGACGTCGAGAAGCGCCGCCCGCGGCATTGCGTACCTCTCCTTCCGACGTTGTCCGGAGCCGCGTTCCCACAGGCGGCCGCCGAGTAACGCGCGATGCGCCTGGGAGGATTCGAACCTCCGACCCGCGGCTTAGAAGGCCGCCGCTCTGTCCACTGAGCTACAGGCGCCCGGCGAACAGGGTAACCGGGAAGCTCTCTAGCGTCTGACGCCGAAGTCGGTGGTCACGATCGTGACCTCGCGACCGCCGTACGTGCCCGGTGCCGTGGCGACGTGCACCGCCGAGAGGCCAATTTCGCGCCAGCGCGCAGTCAGCATGTTCTTGCGGTGCTCGGGGCTGTTCCACCACATGTCGAGCGCGCCGCCGGGGTCCACGTTGGGAGACGACCAGAGCAGGTTCTCTCCCACCGACCAGTACCTGCTGCTGCCCATCGGGTAGTAGCGCGCGATGCGGTGGTCGAAGGAGGAGCCGTTTGCAGAACTGTGGCTGAAGTACCCGCGCGCCGCCATCTCCGAAGAGTGCTGACGGGCCGCTGCAGAAAGTCGAGTGGAGATGCGGAGCGCAGCCAGGCCGTGCTGCTTGCGCAGCGCGTTGATCTGCGCCAGAACGCCCTGCTCGAGCGATGAGAGCTGGCTCGTCGGCCGTTCGGCGGTCGCACCAGCAGGCGAGGCCGCGACCCACAGGCCGAACGCGACGATCGCGAGCGCAACGAAACGGACGGTGCGACTCCCCATGCCTGGAGAATCGGCGCCTCCAGCTCACGCCCCACATCCCTCGAACGAGTTACCCGCCTTCGGCGACCGGGTCGCCACGGCGGTGGCGCAGCCAGTCGAGGAAGACGACGTTGATGGCTCCGGCAACGGGAATCGCGGCCAGTGCGCCGAGCACGCCCGCGAGCTCGGCGCCGATCAGGACCGAGATGAGGACCGCGAGGGGCGACAGCTGGACCGTGCGCCCGTAGACGACAGGCTGCAGCAGGTGATTCTCGATCTGCTGGTAGACGACGAAGAAGACGACCACGACGATTCCGGCAGGAATGGAATGCAGGAAAGCGACCGCGCCGACGATGATCGCCGCGATCGTCGCACCGGCGAGCGGGATCAGGTCGAGGATGCCGACGACGAGCCCGAGCGCAATCGCAAACGGGACGCCCATGATGGCGAGGACGATCGCGGTCAGCGTGCCGGCGATCAGGCTGATCAACAGGTTGCCCGTGACGTAGCCGCCGACCGTGCGATAGATGTCGTGCCCGACGGAGCGCCAGCGCCGTCGTGTCGCCGGCTTCAGCAACGAGAAGAAGCGGTCGACCCAACCCGGCCCTTCGAGCAGCATGAAGAACGTCATGAAGACGATCGTCACGGTCGCGAGGACGACGGTGACGACGCCCTTGGCGACGGCCAGCGCCGTGCCGGAGATCCCGAACAACTTCGATGCGCCGCCTTCGCGAAGGGTCTTACGCGCCTTGTCGACGAGGTGGTACTTCTCCTGCAGGAACCCCAGCCGCCCGCGGCCCTTCGTGATGTCGTCGAGGTAATCGGGGACCTGGTGGGCGAAGTTGTTCACCTGGTCGACCACGATGGGGATGAACAACCACCCGATCAAGGCCACACCGACGAGTGCCGCGACGAAGACGATCCCGGTCGCAAGCCCACGGCGCTGAACGCGCTTCTCGAGACGATCGACCGCCGGGTTCAGGGCAAGCGCCAGGAAGAGCGCAATGAAAATCCAGGCGAGGATGTGCCGCGAGATCCAGAGCACCTTGAGCGTCACGAACGACGCCACGAGGATGCCGATGACCAGGAACACCGTCCGCGGTCGGAAGTGAACGAGCCGCTCGCGCTCCTCCGGCACCCGTGCAGCATCGCGGGCGCGTCGGACGATAGATTGGCCCCACATGAGCCTGCGAGGACGGACGATCGAACGGAGCGCGACCCTGCCGGACGGCCGGAACGTGACCGTGCACGTCGGCGTGCCGGACGATCCCTACATCCAAAGGTCCGAGCTGGAGACCGTCGACGTCGAGCTCCACTCAGGCGGCCACGTGCTCGCAGCTGTGAATACCGTCCTCGACGTGGATCAGGAAAGCGAAGCCGAGCAGCTCGCACGCGAGATCGTTCAGCGACTCGAGGCCGGCGAGCTCGAGCCCACAGCGGCGGCGATCGAGCCCCTCGCGGATACGTTGCGATGAACGCCACGCTCCATACGAACCACGGCCCGATCGAAATCGAGCTCTATCCGGACGAGGCGCCGAAAACGGTCGAGAACTTCGTCAAGCTCGCGCGCGACGGTTTCTACGACGGGCTGATCTTCCATCGCGTCATCCCCGACTTCGTGATCCAGGGCGGCGACCCGACCGGCACGGGCCGGGGCGGCCCTGGCTACCAGTTCGAGGACGAATTCAACGCGCACAAGGTCGACCGCGGCGCGCTCGCGATGGCAAACGCCGGCCCGAACACGAACGGCAGCCAGTTCTTCGTCGTCACCGCGGAGGCGTGCCCGTGGCTCGACGGCAAGCACACGGTCTTCGGCCGCGTCACCTCAGGCATGGAAGTCGCAGACGCGATCTCCGCGTTGCCGAGCGACTCGAGCGACAAGCCGCGCGACGACGCGGTCATCGAGCGCGTCGAGATCGCCGACGCGAGTCCTGAATAGCCGCAACGAGCGGCAGGCCGTACCAGAGCAGGAGGAACAGCGTCGCGACGAAGGCGGTGAACGCGGACGCCCACGCGACGTGGAAGAGGAAGTCCGTGATCACGAAGACCACGCACGTGATCGCGACCGCCAGGCAGAAGAGGCCACCGATGGTCAGCGCATTGGAGATCACGAGCATCCGCTCCTTGTCCTTTTGACGCCAACGCAGTCGGTGGTATGAGCTCGGTGCGATCAGGAGGACGGTCGACAGCGCGGTCGCGATGAACGCGGCGAAGAAAACGTCACGTTGGGTGGGGCTGAGCTTTGGGAACCCGTTCGCGAACGGGACCGCGAGCAGGAACGCGAACAGCACCTGCACGCCGGGCAACGCGACGCGGAGCTCGTTGAGGAGCTCGATCAGCTCTCGATTGTGGCGTTCCTCCGAGCTCTCGGCCATCCCAGATCTCTACCAGTTCTGACGTTTGCCTCTTGGACAACGGAGAGAGCTCACCGGCGTCGTCCAAGCGCCCGGCCGGGCTCGAACCGGCGCGACGACCTTGGAAGGGTCGCGTGCTACCACTACACCACGGGCGCGCTCGAATAGCGTAGCGCCATGAGCCCGTATTCGTGGGCGCTGCGCTGGGACATTCTCCTCGTCATCGTCGCGCTCGCGGCCGCCTACTACTGGACGCAGCGCCGCTGGCCCTCCGACACGACGCGTCGCGCCGCGTTCGACCTCGCTCTCATCCTGCTCGTCGTTGTGTACGTCACGCCGTTGCACACGATTGCGGTGCACTACCTCCTTTGCGTCCACTTTCTCCAGAACGTCGTCACGGCGGAATGGGCGCCGGGCCTCGTGGTCTTCGCCGTGGCGCCGGCGCTCGGGCGCGAGGTCGCGCGCTTCGTCCATCCCCTCGCCGCCCTGCCCATCTGGCTCGCCACGTACTTCGTCTGGCACGTGCCGGTGATCTACGACCGGGCACTCGAGCAACACGGTTTCCTACTGCACCTCGAGCACTTCAGTTACTTCGCAGCGGGCATCCTGATGTGGTGGCCCGTCGTCCACGGGCGCTACTCCGACGGCATCAAGGCCGCGTACCTCTTCGCTGCGTTCGTGCTCGCGTCGCCACTCGGCCTGCTGCTCGCACTGCTCCCGCGACCTGTCTACGACTTCTACGAGCAGGCGCCGCAACTCTGGGGTCTGTCGGATCTCGTCGACCAGCAGATCGCGGCTATAACGATGGTGGTGGAGCAGGCGGTCGTCTTCTTCGCCGTGTTCGCGTTCTTCTTCATGCGCTTTCTGCGCACGGAGCAGATCGCCGGTGTCTTCAGCGAAAGCTCGAGATGAGCGCGCCGCCGCCGACCACGAGTGCGGCGGCTACGAGCAGACGCACGCCGATGCGCTCCGAGCGGCGAAGCACCAGGATCGAGATGAGCACGGCCCAGAGCGATTCCGTCGCGACGAGCGGGGCCACGATCGTCACCCGCCCGCGGTCGAACGCCGAATAGAGACACGCGTAGCTGACGCCGTAGACGAGGCCTGAGAGCAGGAACGGACGGAATGCTTGCCGGACGCGCGCGCCCGCATGGGGTCGCATCAGCACGACGATTCCGATCACGAGCGTCGCCGACGCGAGCGACGCACTCGCAGCGACGAAGCCGGGGACATCGGTACCGCGCGCCGCCCAGCGAACGAGGTTGTCGCGTATACCGAACAGAAGGGCTGCGCCGAGCGCGAGTCCGATGCCGAGCGACAGCACTGTCGACCCGCTCCCCCGCTCGCGCACGAGCAGCGTTCCGCCCGCGACGACGAGCAGCGTGCCGAACACGAGCGCGACGTGGAGCGGCTCGTCGAGAAGCGTCACGGCGATCGCCGCAGACAGAACCGGAGAAACGCCGACGAACACAGCGGTACGCGACGGGCCGATCACGCCGACGGCGCGCGTGAAGAAGATCTGGCTGATCCCGGGCGCGAACAGCCCCGTCACGAAGAACGGCCACGTGTCAGCCCAGTCCACTCCCGACAGGTCGCCGCGCAGAGTCGCGAGCAGCACGCAGCAGATGCCCGCGAGGACGGTCGTCACGAGCGCCGCCGCTTCCGCATCCAGCGGCGGATGCAAGGAAAGCCTGATCGTGACGGCGAGCGCACCGAACGACAGCGCCGCGCCCGCAGCGAGGAGTACGACCAAATCGGGACGGCGAGATTCGAACTCGCGACCTCCTGGTCCCAAACCAGGCGCGCTAACCAGGCTGCGCTACGTCCCGCTGGCAACGGAGATTAGCGTCCGTCCCACTCAGCTAGGTTCGCGCGATGGTCCCGCGGCCGGCGCTCGGTTACGCGATGGTCGCAGTCGCTGCGGCGCTCTTCGCCGTCAACGGCACCGTCTCGAAGATCATTCTCGGCTCCGGGATCGACTCGGGCCAGCTCACCGCGGTGCGGTGTGCCGGTGCCCTGCTCGGGCTGACCGTGATCGCGGCGATCATGCGGCCTGCGTCACTGCGAATCCGGTCGGACGAGCTGCCGCTGCTCGTCGCCCTCGGCGTCGTCGGCCTCGCCCTCGTGCAGTGGTCCTACTTCTACGCGATCCATCGCGTCGCGATTGGCATCGCACTCGTGATCCAGTTCGTCGGGCCGATCCTCGTCGCTCTCTGGGCGCGGTTCGTGTATGGCGAACGAGTGCGCGACCGCGTCTGGATCGCACTAGCGCTCGCGCTGATCGGCCTTGTCCTCATCGTCGAGCTCTGGCAGGCGGGCCGCCCGGACTCCGCGGGGCTCGCCGCCGCCGCGCTGGCCGCAATCACCTATGCCGCCTACATCCTGCTGGCCGAACGCGGCGTCCGCCGGCGCGACCCGATCTCCCTTTCCGCGTGGGGCTTTCTGTTCGCAACCCTCTTCTGGTCGCTGCTGGCCCCGTGGTGGAGGTTCCCCGCCGGGAGGGTGGACGACCACGTGTCGCTGCTGGGCCACCTGGCCTCGAGCCAGCTCCCGATCTGGGCGCTGATGAGCTGGATGGTGCTGTTCGGCACGATCATCCCGTTCGTTCTCATCGTCGGATCGCTGCGCCATCTCAGCGCCACTCGCACGGGCGTGACGGCAATGCTGGAGCCGGTTCTGGCGATCGTCGTCGCGTGGGCGTGGCTGGGCGAGTCGCTGGACCTGACGCAGTTATCCGGAGCAGCGGTTACTCTCGCGGGCATCTCGCTGGCCCAGACCTCCCGCTGACCCCGTTCGAAGCAAAGCCAATGTCCCCCAATCGGGGGACGCGACTGCGATTTTCGAACCCCAGACTGCCGCGAATGCCCTCCAAAAGACAGCTTTTTCTCCTCGCGCTAATCGTTCTGGCCTTGTTGCTTCCGGCCACGGCGGCCCAGGCTCGAGGCCTGTCGAGCTCCGAGGCGTCGCTTCTCAACACCATGAACGCTGTCCGCGCGAGCCGTGGCCTCGCTCCGCTGCGCGTGGACTTCCACCTCGCCCGCGCCGCCCGCGGGCACTCGGCCGACATGATGCGCCGCCAGTACTTCGCGCACGGTGCGGTCGCGCTTCGCGCACTTCGCTCCGGCGCCCGCGGCCCGCTTTTCGGCGAGGACATGGCCTGGTCGACCGGATTGACCGCCCAGTGGGTGGTCGACAGCTGGCTCCGGAGCCCGCGTCATCGCGCGATCCTGCTCCGCCCCGGCTTCCGGCGCGTCGGGATCGGGATCGCTTACGGAACCTTCGCCGGCCACGGCAGCGCCGGCGTCGTCACGGCCGACTTCGCAGGTCGCTAGCTACTCGGATTCCATCAGCGACCGCAGCTCCGTGAGCTTCTCTGCACGGAGCTCGTCACGTTCCCCCCTGCCGATGCGGTCGAGGAGACGTTGCACGAGCGGCGCGAGCTCGAGCGGATTGAACGGCTTCGTGATGTAGTCCACGCCGCCGATGTCGAGCCCGCGAGCACGGTCGCGGAACTCGGCGCGCGCGGTCAGGAAGATGATCGGGATGCCGGTCGTGCGGTCGTCCTGCAGCAGTTGCTCCGCGACCCTCCAGCCGTCGAGCCCGGGCATCATCACGTCGAGAAGGATCACGTCGGGCGTCTCGTCGACCGCGCGCTCGACCCCGGACGGGCCGTCGGCGGCTTCGATCACGTCCATTCCCTCCGCCTCGAGATTCACGCGGCAGAGAAGCCGGATCGGTGCTTCGTCGTCGATTACGAGAACTTTCGTCATCCCGTGCTTGGCGCTGCCTATACCCACTTTGTTGTCACCTAGTCTCGTGCGACGGGGAGCTCGAACGCGAAGCTCGAGCCCTCCCCCTCGGTCGAGTCCACCCAGATACGACCGCCCATCGCATTCACGAGCTCCTTGGCGATGAACAGGCCGAGGCCCGTGCCGGCCGCGCCGTCGCGCGCCGCGGACTCGGCTCGGTAGAACTTGCGGAAGATCCACTCGCGCTCCGAGGCGGGAATGCCCATCCCCTCGTCCACCACGCGGACCTCGACCCGGTCGGCGTTACGGCGAGCTCCGACGGTCACCTTGCCGCCGCGCGGCGAGTAGCGCAGCGCGTTCTCCACGAGGATGTTGAACACCTGCCGGAGCTTCTCGGGGTCGGCTTCGGCGGCGAGCGGCTCGTCAGGCAGATCGAGCTCGAAGCTGTGGCCGTTGACGGCGCTGTCCTCGACCGTCTCCACGACCTCCGAGACGACAGAGCCGACGTCGATGCGCCCCAGCTCGACCTGCAAGTCGCCGGCGTCGAGGCGCGCGACGTTCAACAGCTGGTCGACGATCTCCGTGAGGCGCTCCGACTCGGAAGCGATGTAGCCGAGGAATGTTCGGCGGTCTTCCTCCCCGAACGGAATGTCCTGCCGCAGCAGCGTCTCGGCGAAGCCGTAGATCGAGGTCAACGGCGTGCGCAGCTCGTGCGAGACCGCTGCGACGAAGTCTGACTTGACCTGCTCCACCATCCGGTCGGAGGAGATGTCGCGGAACGCGAAGATGCGCCCGGCGACCGCACCGAGTGGATCGCGCATGACCGCCTCGCTCAACGAAAGCCAGACTTCCTCGCCGCCGCGCAGGATCGAGACGAGCCGCTGGCCGGTGTGCGCCTCGTCGTCGGGCGACTCGAGCTGCCGCTGCAAGACCTGTTGCGTCGTTCGGCCGATTGCCTCCTCTTCGGGCACGCCCGTCACCTGCTCGGCCGCCGCGTTCCAGAGCACGACGCGGCCCTCGCGGTCGACGGCGACGATCCCGTCGGCGATGTTCGCGAGGATCGCGACGCTCCGCTCCTTCTCGAGCGACACGCGCGAGTAGAGCTCGGCATTCGCAAGCGCAGCAGACGTGTTCCCCGCGAGAGCCTGCAGCGCCTCGATCTCCTCCGTGCGCCAGGTGCGCGGACGCCGCCCGTAGACAGCCAGTACTCCGGCGGGCGCACCTTCGGGCCCGAACAGCGGGACGCCGAGATACGCGGTATAGCCGGACCCGATCAGCGGGTCCGCGCCGGCGAGCCGGTCGTCAGCGGCCGCGTCGTCGATCGCGAGCGGCGCCCTCGACTGGAACACGTCACCGGAAAGCCACGCGCTTGCGGTGGCGCGGGTCCCGACCACCGTGTCGGTGTCATCCCCGAATGCCGCAGCCACGACGAGCTCGTCTTCTTCGAGCGAGCGAACCGCGCAGGCGTCCGCCCCCAGCAACACCGGAGCCTGCTGCACGACCTCGTCGAGGACCGCGGCAGGATCGAGCTCCGTCGCGAGCACGCTTCCCGTGCGGGCGAGCTGCTGCGACAGCGCGCGTGCCGTGCGCTCGGCTTCGAAGAGCTCGCTGCGCTCGAGCGCGCCACGCGCAGCCTCAGAGAGGTGACGCGCAACTTCGAGCTCCTCGTCGCTGAAGGCGCGCGGCCCACCGAAGAACACGATCGCAAGGCCCGCGCTCTCGGCTCGCAGACTCGCCACGGGCACCGCCAGGAGCGCGCGGCAACCGGCTTCACCGAGCAACGTGTGCCACGACGAATCGAACCGATCGTCGCGCGCGAGATCGGGCGAGGCGAAGGTCCGCCAATCCTTCGCCGCGGATGCGAGGCTCGCGGCGGCCGTCGGCAGGCCGGCCGCGAGCGTCGCCGCAAGCTTCTGGGACAGGTGCACCGAGGAGGCGAGCTCGAGCTCGCCTCCTCGCGGCATCAGGACCGCCGCGCTGTCGCCCGCAAAGGCGTCGCGTGCTGACTGCGCCAGGGCGTCGAGCGTCGCCGAGCGTGACAGAGGCTGGCCGAGCATCTCCGCGATCTGGAAGAACGCAGCCTGTTGCGCGATTCGCCGTTCGTTGTCCCGCAGCAAGCGTGCGACCTGGACGGCAAGGCCGATCTCGCGCGCGACCGCCTCGGTGAGGCCGATCTCGGCGGCGGTCCAGCGGCCGACCTTCGTTCGATGCAATGCGAGCACCCCGATCAGCTCCTCGAAGACCACGATCGGAACCGCGAGCACGGCATGCGACCCGAGGCCACGCAGCGCCCGCGTTCCGAGAGTGTCGTCCTCGAGCTCCGGCGCATGCTCGACGTCTTCGATCGCGACCGTCTCTCGTCTCCTCACGGCGAGGTTCGACACTGCAAGCCGCTGGCCGGTTGCGAGCGGAGCGATCCCGTCGCGGTGCCACTGCGCCGCGATCGGGATCGCATCCTCGTGGTCACCGAGGCGGATGAAGCACCGGTCGACGTCGAGCGCGACGGCGGTCTCGCGCACGGCGACCTCGAGCAGCTCGTCGATGTCGAGCTTCGAGCGCACACGAGCAGAGATGCGAGCGACGAAACGCTCGCGGTCGAGCGCCTCGCCCAGCGCGACCGACGAACGCGATCGGTCCAGGGCGAGAGAAGCCTCGCCCCCTGTCGCCTGCAGCAACGCCAGGTCCTCGGCGGAGAAGGCGCGGGGCTGCGCGATCGCACCGGCGACCAGCACCGCGACGACGCGCTGGTCGGCGAGCAGCGGAATGAACGCGACGCTGCGCACGCCGGTCGCCTCGACCAGGCGAGGGCTGACGATGTTGGACGCGGACGCGTCGTAGACGGCGAAGGGAGCTGCCTCGAAGACCGCCGTCGCCACACCGGACGGTTCGTTGTCGAGATCGATCCGGGCCTGCCGGAACCAATCGAGCTCTTTCCCGCGCGCGCGGCCCGTCACGCCGGAGGCAACCCGGGACTCGTGGTCGACGATGAAAACGCCGGCGAAATCGACCTCGCGCACACCCTCGACCCGATCGAGAAGCGCGCGAGCGATGGCGGTCGCATCGTCGACCTCCGGATAGCTGGGGACCGGCGGCGCGGCAGGCTCGCCGCTCACCCGACGCGGCCCGAAGCCCAGGCGTCGGATGAGCCGCTGTACGGCACCCGACCGCAGAGCTTGATTCTGTTGTACCACTGGGCTGACTGATTGTAGGGAGCGTCGGTCGAGCACGCTTTCAGCCGGCGGGCTGCCACTCCTGCCTCTTCCAAAGATGGGCCGTTCGGCCTATTGGAAAGCCGCAGGCGACTCGTTAGCCTCAACGGCACTGGGCGATGCGAACCGCGGCGCGTTCCTGGCCTTGCAGTCCGCGGTGAGCACTAGGAGGAGGCTCGTCGCCACCGACCCCCCCGAGCGACGGGCCTCTTCCTGTTTGTGCGCTGAACGACTCCCTATCTCTTTCGACGAGTCTCCTCCGTCCGCTTGCTCCGGGGACTGGCTTCAGCCTGTCCCCGGCGTTCATTGACGCTCGTCGCCACCGACCCCCCGAGCGACGGGCCTCTTCCTGTTCTAAGGCGGTACTGGGCGCGTGCGGGTACCCTGGCTCGCGGTTTGGTTTCGCGAGTCCTGCTCGCATCTCCTCGGGGTTATTGCGCGGGGGTGGAACGCGCCGTGGAGACGGTGGAACGAGCCCTTTCGCTGTATGGGCCTCCCGTCTACGTGCGGAAGCAGATCGTTCACAACGCGCACGTCGTCCGTGAGCTCGAGAGCCGCGGCGCGGTTTTCGTCGAGGACGAGCGCGACGCACCGCGCGGAGCGACGCTCGTCCTCTCGGCTCACGGCGTGGCGCCGAGCGTGTACGAGCACGCGGCGGAGCGCGGCCTGCAGACGATCGACGCGACCTGCCCGCTGGTGACGAAGGTTCATGTGCAGGCACGCCGCTACGCGGCCGACGGGCATCTCGTCGTCCTCATCGGCCACGCCGGGCACGAAGAGGTCGTCGGGACAATGGGCGAAGCACCCGAGGCGACAGTGCTCGTGCAGAGCGTGGAGGAAGCCGAGGCGCTCGAGCTTCCCGCCGGCGCGCCCGTTGCGTACATCACGCAGACCACGCTCTCGGTCGACGAGACCACCGAGATCATCGACGCGCTGAAGCGGCGGTTTCCACACATCCGCGCGCCGCAGCGCGAGGACATCTGCTACGCGACGTCCAACCGGCAATGGGCGGTGAAGGAGCTCCTGGGCGAGGTGCAGCTCCTGCTCGTGATCGGCTCCCGGAACTCGTCCAACTCCAACCGCCTCGTCGAGGTTGCACGCGCCGCGGGCGTTGCGTCGCACCTCGTCGACGACGAGACCGAGATCGACGAGCGCTGGCTCGACGGCGTCGACACGGTCGGCGTCACGTCGGGAGCGTCTGCGCCCGAACGACTGGTCGACCGCGTGTGCGACTGGTTCCGTGCGCGCGGAGTCTCGGAGATCAGCCCGTTCTCGAGCGTGTACGAGGACGTCGTCTTCCGGCTGCCCGTCGAGCTACGTCGAGCAGAGACGTCTGCTGCCTGAGCGGCAGTAGAAACCGCGCAACGCGGCTCGCCTCGCGCTCGTCGAGCGAGACCGCCGCTTCGGCGACGCCGCTCTCGTCCCAGACGCTGAAGCGAACGTGCGGATCGTCGGTGAGATAACGCGTGACGCGCAGCGCCTTCCCGGCATCGCGTGGATGCGGTGAGAAGAATTCGACGATCTTGCGACGCTGCGGCGTAGCGCACCAGGGACAGAAGCGAAAGCGCTCCTCGAGTTCCCGACTACAGCGCGCACAGTGCGCCATCCCGACCGGAACAGTGACATAGCATCGTCCGATGCGCCAGCCGCCCGAACGGATCGAGCGGTTGCCGCAGCAGTACTTCACAGCTCTGCTCGCGAGCGTCGCGGCGGCAGCAGCCTCCGAGGGCGAGCCGCTGGTCGACCTGGGCCGCGGCAATCCCGAGGTCGGCCCGCCGTCCCACGTGGCCGAGGCGCTCTCGGCGTCGGCCGCACGCTCCGACGTCCACGGTTACGCGCCCTTCTCCGGGCTGCCCGCCCTGAAGGAGGCGATCGCCGCTCGCTACAGCGAGGTCTACGGCGTGCAGCTGGACTCCCTGCGCGAGGTCGCCGTGCTGCCGGGCACGAAGACGGGCCTGATGGAGTTCGCGCTCTGCTCTGTCGAGAGCGGCGGGACGATCGTCCTCCCCGATCCCGGCTACCCGGACTACTTCTCGGCGGTCGCGCTCGCCGGAGCCCGGCATGTCTCCTTCTCCGGCTTCGACACTCCGGGCGACGCGATGTACCTCAACTACCCGACGAACCCGACCGCGACGGCTGCGCCCGAGGGCGTGTTCGACGAGGCAGTCGAGTGGGCGCACCGTAACGACGCCTGGGTCATGCACGACTTCGCGTATGGCGACTTGGTCTTCGACGGGCGCAAGCCGACCAGCTTTCTCTCGACCGAAGGCGCACGCGAGATCGGGATCGAGCTCTTCAGCATGTCCAAGAGCTACGGAATGGCGGGCTGGCGTCTCGGGTTCGCGCTCGGCAATGCCGAACTGATCCGCCGCATCGAGACCCTGCAGGATCACGCCTTCGCAGGCATCTTCCGACCCGTACAGGAGGCGGGCGTCGCAGCGCTCACCGGCCCGCAGGACTCGGTCGACCAACGACGCGCGACCTACGAACGGCGCCGTGACCGAGCGCTTGCTGCGCTCGGTGATGTCGAAGCGCGCTCCGAGGGGACGTTCTTCGTCTGGTTCCGGCTTCCCGAGGGGGCGACCGTCGAACGAATCCTCCAAGAGCAGCGCGTCGCAGTCGCACCCGGTGAAGGATTCGGTGCACGCGGCGCCGGCTGGGCCCGGCTCTCGCTCGCCGTCCCGGACGAGCTTCTCGACGCAGGCCTCGCGCGTCTGCGCGTCGCTCTGACTTAAGCCTTTGCGATCTGCGGCTCGCTGCCGCCGTCGGCCGAGACGTCGGTTGCGAGGACCTCTTCCTTGATCCAGTCGACGTGCTCGAGCAGGTCGGAGTCGTCCGCCGGAAGCGTCAGCCGGATGCGATCCGTGAGCTCTAGACCGGCGTCCTTGCGCATCGTGTTCACCCGGTGGATGAGCTCGTACACGCGGCCTTCCCGCCGCAGCTCCTCGTCGAGGTCCATCGTCATCGCGACTGTCAACGCGTCGTCCGAGGCGAGCGCCCAGCCCTCTCGCGCACGTCTCTCCACCAGCACCTCCTCGGGGCCGAGGTCGTGTCCGTTCACGCGCACGCCGCCGTCGTCGAGCTGCTCGAACTCGCCCGCCTCGAGCGCGGAGCGCACCGCGCCAAGCTCCTTGCCGAGCTTGGGCCCGAGCACGGGGAGGTTCGGCTTCACTCGCACTTCCGTCGCGTCGACGTCTCCGAACTCGACCTCCTTGACCCGCAACTCGGCCGCGATCTCATCGACGTGCGGCTGGGCGACACCTGCACCCTGCACGACGAGCCGTCGCAACGGCTGCTGCAGTTTGATGCCTGCGTCGCCGCGCGCCTGGCGGCCGAGCTCGACGATGCGGCGGACCTCCGCGACCTCTGCGAGCAGCTCCTGGTCGCGCGCACGCGTTTCCGGCCACGTCACGAGGAAGACCGAGTCGGGCGCGTCGTCGGTCTGAAGCCGGTGCCAGAGGAACTCGGCGAGAAACGGCATCACCGGTGAGACGACCTGCACGGAACGGACGAGCGCGTGCCAAAGGGTCCAGAGCGCAACCTCGTCGCCGTTCCAGAAGCGTCGACGCGAGCGGCGGATGTACCAGTTCGAGAGATCGTCGACGAACGAGTCGAACGCTCGCATCACACCGGGAGTCCAGTAGCGCTCGTATGCATCCGTGATGTCGGCCACGAGCTGCTCCGTTCGCTCGAGCAGCCAACGGTCGAGCGGCTGCAGCTCGCCCGGCGCGTCCGGCCCTGGATCGAAGTCGCCCACGTTCGCGTAATCGACGAAGAACTTGACCGAGTTCCAGTACGTCAGCAGCCGTCGCCTGATCTCGGCGGCGGGCCCGTAGCCGAACTTGAGGTTCTGGCTCGGCACCTGTTCGCAGAACATGAAGCGGATCACGTCCGCGCCGATGTTCTCGAGTGCCTCGGCGGCATCGATCGAATTGCCCCACGAGCGATGCATCTCGCGGCCGTTCTCGTCGAGCAGCTTCTCGTAGGTGAGCACGGACCTGTACGGGGACTTGCCGGTCAGCGTCACCGACATGAACGACTGCGAGTAGAACCAGAGCCGGATCTGCTCGCGCATCTCCGAGATCCAGTGCGCCGGGTACCACTTCTCCCAGTACGCGTGGTCTGGCAGGTCGGCGCCGGTCAGCCCCGCGGCCGCGCCGGTTGCGTACCCACCTTCCTTCCACTTGGGGTTCTGCCAGCCGAGCGTCGAGAAAGGGACGATGCCCGCGTCGAGCCACGCATCGCCGACTTCGGGCACGCGCCGGAGCTCCTCGCCACAGTCGCACCTGATCGGCACGTCGTCGATCCACGGGCGATGCAGCTCCTGCAATTGCTCGAGGCCGCCGGTCGCTCGCTCACGCAGCTCCGCGAGGGAGCCGACGACCGTCAGCTGCCCGCACGAGTCGCAGGGGTAGAACGGCAGCGGCAGGCCGAAGTAGCGGCGACGGGAGATGTTCCAGTCCCCCATGTTGCGCAGCCAGTCGTCCATCCGCTTCGAATAGAAGTCGGGCGTCCAGTCCACGGCCGCGTTCGCCTCGAGCATCTGTGGTCGGATCTCGTCGGCGCGGATCAGCCAGTCGTCGGCGATGCGGAAGACGAGCGGCGTCGAGCAGCGCCAGCAGATCGGATAGCGATGCTCGACCGATACCGCCTGGACGAGCAGGCCCCGACGCTCGAGCTCGACGGTGACGGGGCCGGCGACGTCTTCCGTCGAGCGGCCCTCGAACTCGCCGTAGCTCTCGTAGAACCTGCCTGCCTCGTCGATCGGCGTCAGCACCGGCAAGTCGTGCACACGCGAGAGCTCGAAATCCTCGGCTCCGCACCCGGGCGCGATGTGGACGATGCCGGTCCCTTCGCTCAGGTCGACCTCTTCCCACGGGATGACGCGGTGCACCACGTTCGCCTGCGCCGGCAGCGCGTCGAACGGCCCGTCGTACTCGAGCCCGACGAGCTCGTGGCCGCGCACACGCTTCGTGAAAGCGGCGTCGGGCTTCCGCTCGACGGCCCACCACTCGCCGTTCTCCGTGAGCCCGTACTCGGCCCCCGGATTGACGGCTGCCGCGACGTTGGCCGGCAGTGTCCACGGCGTCGTCGTCCAGACGACCAGCGACTCGCCCTTGCGCTCCTTGAGCGGGAAGCGGACGAACAGCGAGGGGTGTGTCAGCTCGGCATAGGAGTTGATGAGCTCGTGCTGCGACAGCGAGGTACCGCAGCGCGGGCACCACTCGACGGAGCGGTGGCCCATATAGAGCCACCCGCGCGAGTGACACTCCTTGAGGAACCCCCAGATGTACTCGATGTTCGTGTCGGAGAACGTGTAGTAGTCGTTGTCCCAGTCCATCCACATGCCGAGCCGGCGGCACTGGTCGGTGATGATCTCGGCGTACTTGGCGACCCGCTCCTTGCAGCGCTCAGCGAACTCGGCGATGCCGTACTCCTCGATCTCGCGCTTCGAGTTGAGGCCGAGCTCGCGCTCGACGCCGACCTCGACCCAGAGCCCCTGGCAGTCGAATCCGTTCTGGTACCGCAGCTCGTGCCCGTGGAGGGCCTTGTAGCGCTGGAAGACGTCCTTGAGCGTCCGGCCCCAGCAATGGTGGGCGCCCATCGGGTTGTTGGCCGTGATCGGGCCGTCGATGAAGCTGAAGGGCGGCCCTCCCGCGTTCCGCTCACGCAGGCGGTCGAAGACGCGCTCTGCGTCCCACCAGGCGAGGATGTCCTCCTCGAGGGCGAGGTGGTCGGGATATTGCGGGAGCGGCTCGAACACCGCTTCGATTCTAGGGACGGAACAAAGCGGGGTTCGGGAGCGTTTCAATACGGGTACGACCGATAGGTCAGTTAAGAAAGGACCCGATGTCTACAACCGTGACCGAACAGAGCTTCGAGCAGGAAGTGCTCAAGAGCGACAAGCCCGTGATCGTCGACTTCTGGGCGGAATGGTGCGGCCCGTGCCACGCCGTCTCCCCCGTGCTCGACAAGATCGTCGACGAGCGCAACGGAGACCTCAAGCTCGTGAAGGTGAACATCGACGAGGAGCAGGGGCTCGCGATGCGCTTCGGCGTTCAGTCGATCCCGATGATGATCCTCTTCAAGGAAGGCGAGCCGACCGCAGCTGCCGTCGGCGCGCAGCCGAAGACGGCGCTCGAGAAGGCGCTCGGCCTAGCTTCTTAGCGACAGAGGGGGCTCAGGCCCCCTCTGCCCTTTCCTTCTCGGCGTGCGGCACCGGAGCCACCGCCCGCTCCGCCGGCTCATCCACGAGGCTCAGGACGCGCATGCCGTGGACGTACACGATCGCGCCGCCGAGCCAGCCTCCGACCGTGAGGCACAGGAAGCCGATGACCGTGAGCGCATAGGCGCCGCCACTGACGTTCGCGTCGCGATAGGCGTCATGGCCGAAGAGTGCGGCCAGGCCGAAGAAGACAGTCGCGGTCACCATCGCGATCAGATGGGACGTCGCTGTGCGCCAGAGCTCCGTGCCTCGGCGGATCGTCAACCAGTCGGCGAGACCGGTCAGCGCCGTCGGGACGGTCATGATCAGGCCGACGACGAGTGCAATCCACCAGACGATGGCGCCGTTCCGATCGGTGATGCCGAGTACCTCGAGCAAGCCGGCCAGGGTCGCGAGCGTGTAGATACCGATCGTCGCGTCCGTGAGCGGGGGATGAATTGGGTGGCCCGGAAGTCCGCGCCACAGGTAGCTGAGTTTCATGCAGGCGGTCTACCCGCCGCCCACAAATGAAACGCTACGAGTCCTGTGCGTCCAGGAAGCTCAGGAAAGCCGCGTGCTTGGCGAGGAGCGCCTCGATCTCGGCGACACCTGCTCCAGCCCAATCCTCGACCCAGGTCTCGCTGAGATCGTCCTCGATCCGGTGAAGGCCACGATCGCTCATGCCCGTAAATATCGGCATGCGGGCCGGACAGCACCATGGGCCGAACGGCTCATTCCGGGAAGGCGAGAGTCCCATGGATTCGCTTCGTGAGCGGCCTGCTGATCCTGAATCCGCGTTCGGGGAGCGGCGGCCCGGAGCCGGCAGAGGTCGTTGCGGCAGCCGAGAAGCTCGGCGTCGAGGCCCACGTTCTGAAGGAGAAAGAGGACCCGGGCGAGATCGCGCGGGCGTCCAACGCCAACGTCCTGGGAATGGCCGGTGGTGACGGTTCGCTCGCGGCTGTCGCCGAGGTCGCTCTCGCGCGTGATGTGCCGTTCGTCTGTGTCCCGTTCGGAACACGCAACCACTTCGCCCGCGACCTCGGTCTCGACCGCGACGATCCGCTTGCGGCATTGCGCGCGTTCGACGGCGGCGAGGAGAAGCGCATCGACGTCGGACGCGCCGACGAGCGCCTGTTCCTGAACAACGTGTCGCTCGGCGTTTACGCGCGGCTCGTGCACCGCCGCGAGCACCACCGGCGGCGGCGGCAGGCGCTCGCGCGCCTACGCGCCTGGGCGATTCTGTTGACGCACCGCGAGCCGCTCGGGATCACGATCGACGGGACTCCGGTCGAGAGCCGCATCGTCCTCGTAGCGAACAACGCGTATGTGCTCGAACTGCCGTCGCTCGGTGAACGCGAGCGGCTCGACGAGGGCAAGCTGCATCTCTATGTTCCGGGCGACGAACGTGCAGCGGAGCGGTTCGTGATCGACGCAGCGGCGGGGCGCCTCCAGGCGGCAGTCGACGGTGAGCCGGCGATCCTCGAGACTCCGATCGAGTTCAAGATCGAAGCGCGTGCTCTACGCGTGCTCGTGCCGGTAGTCGACGGCGGCTGAGAGGACCGCTGGATAGTGCGAAAACGCGAGCTCGCCCGGCACGGGCAGGTCGTGCGGCTCGAACCAGCGCAGCTCGACGAGGTCGTCCGCGGCCCGTCCCTCGCCGCTGACGCGCGCCGTCCACGCAAGACAGAGCACGACGCGCGAGTCGTAGGGCTCGAGCCAGAAGCCAAGGAAGTCGGTCGGCTCGATCTCGAGACCGGTCTCCTCGCGGACCTCACGAAGTAGCCCGTCCAGCGGCAGCTCGTCTTCGTGGAGGAAGCCGCCCGGGAGGTCCCAGAGACCTTTGCCAGGATCGTTCGCGCGGCGTCCGAGCAGCACGCGCCCCCGCTCGTCGATGCAGACCGCCTCCGCGCCCGGCACCGCGTTCGCGTAAGCCACGTAACCGCACGCGCCGCACTCTGCGCGGTCCTCGGCGCTCTCGATAGCCTCGCCGCAGATGGGACAGAAACGCCAGCCGTCTAACGCGCTCATTGGACCCACCATAAGACGGTCGCCCGAGCCAAGCTCGCGCGACCTCTATGGTCGGCACCCACGAGTGGGTGCCTCGTGAGCCCTCGCGCCGTCGGGGCGACGCAGCACGAGCTCTCGCGCATCGGGCTGCTCGCAACGCTGTCCGGCGAGACGCTCGCGCGGCTCGCTCAGAACATGACGCGCGAGGATGTTCCCGCGGGGGCCGGCGTGTTCGACGAAGGCGAGGAGGGCGACCGCTTCTACGTCGTCCTCAGCGGCATGCTCTCGGTCAGCCAGCAGGCCATGGGGGCGCAGGCAGTGCTGCGGCCAGGCGACTACTTCGGCGAGGTCGCTCTGGCAATGCACATGCCGCGGACCGCATCCGTGCGCGCGCTCACGCCCGCGACCGTCGCCAGCTGCGACCAGCAGACGTTCGACGAATTCATCCGTCCGCTGTTCGCTGACGACGACGACGATGGGTGACGTCGTCCTCGTCCACGCGGGCGTCGCGGACTCTCGCATGTGGGCACCGCAGCTGGAGCCGTTCGGTCGCGAGCATCGCGTGATCGCGCCCGACCTGCCCGGCTTCGGCGAGGCGGCGTACCAGTCGGACGTGATCGACTTCCGCGAGACCGTTCGACGCGCGATGGACGAGGCCGGCATGGAGCGCGCGGCGCTGGTCGGCACCTCCTTTGGCGGGATGATCTCGCTCGAGCTCGCCCTCGAGTCACCCGAGCGCGTGAGCGCACTCGTTCTGGTCGGAACACCGATCGAGGACCACGACTGGTCCGACGAAATGGAGGAGCTGGACAAGCAGGAGATGGCCGCTCTCGAGCGCGGGGACCGCGAGGCGGCCGCCGACGCCATGGTCCGCGGCTGGGTGGTCGGCCCGCGGCGCGAGCCCGACGCCGTCGATCCGGAGGTGCGGCACCTGGTGGCGAAGATGCAGCAGCGCGCCTACGAGCTACAGGAAGGGCACGAGGTGCACAGCAAACGCCTTGACCCGCCTTCGTCGCAACGCCTCGCCGACGTGCGCGTGCCGACACTCGTCCTCACTGGTGACGAGGACTTCGACGACATCAAGGCGATGGGCGACAGGCTCGCCCGCGAGATACCCGACGCCGAGCGCGCGACGATGTCCTTCGCCGCACACCTGCCGAACCTCGAACGCCCGGCCGAATTCGATCGGATCGTCCTAGGCTTCCTCGCCAAGCACGGCGTCTGACAATCGCGGCCAGGCCTCCTTCGCCCACGGCCCGAAGTCGCGATCGGTGAGCACGCCCAGCGCGACGCCCGCCTCCGGGTCGATCCAGAGGAACGTGCCGCTGCCCCCGAAGTGACCGAATGTGCGCGCGGAGTTTCTCGATCCCGTCCAGTGTGGATCCTTCGCGTCCCGCAGCTCGAAGCCGAGGCCCCAGTCGAGTGGGTCGAAGCGACCGAAGTCGGGCAGCACGCCGGCAAGCCCCGGGAACTGCACCGCCGTCGCCTCGGCGAGCGTCTCCGGCGCGACGAGGGTCGGTTGCTGCAGCTCGCGTGCCAACGCCAGCAGGTCGTCGAGCGTGCCGTGCAGCTCGGACGCAGCCGAGCCGCGCAGTTCCGCGTGCAGCTCGAGCGGACGAAGAACGCCGGCGGCGAGGTAATCATCGAACGGCATCTCGGAGCGGGCTGCGATGTGCGCGGCGAGCATCTCGAAGCCGACGTTCGAATAGACGCGGCGCCGGCCCGGTTGACCCTCAGGCGCGCCGGGCTCGAACGGGAGACCCGACGCATGCGCGAGAAGGTGCCGCACGGTCGACCCTTCGGGCCCGGCCGGCTCGTCGAGGTCGACGACGCCTTCCTCGGCAGCGATCAGCGCCGCCAGCGCAGTGACCAGCTTCGTGACCGACGCCCAGCGGAAGACGTGGTCGCGCGGGCCGTGCGCCGCGCGCTCGTCGCCGTCGCGCAGGACGAAGGCCGCCGCTTTCGTCGCCGACCACTCGTTGACCTGGTGGAGCGCTGCCATCGGCGCGCGATACTAGAGCGATGGAGCGGCAGCGCGTGTCTTCCGGATCGCCGTACGAGCCGAAAGTCGGGTTTTCGCGCGCGGTCCGGAGCGGGCCGCACGTGTTCGTCGCGGGCACCTGCGCGGTGATGCCCGCAGGCGGCGATCCGCCTCCCGACGCATACGGCCAGGCAAAGCGCTGCTTCGAGATCATCGGCGCGGCGCTGGCGGAGGCGGGCGCAACCGAGCGCGACGTGGTGCGTACCCGCGTGTTCCTTCGCGACGTAGCCGACGCGGACGAGGTCGGCCGCGCGCACGGCGAAGTGTTTCGAGACGTGCGGCCCGCGAGCACGATGATCGTCGTGACCGGCTTTCTCGATCCGCGCTGGGTCGTCGAGATCGAGGCCGACGCGCTGGTGGCGGGATGACGGACGAGAAGCAGATCTTTCCGCCGTCGATCAGCGGAAAAGGCGCCCGCTTCGCGCCGGGCGGGAGCGTGCTCGACCACGCATTCGGCAAGAGCGATCCCTACACGCTCGGCGTGGAAGAGGAATACATGCTGCTCGACGGCGAGACCTTCGACCTCGTACAGCACGTCGAAACGGTGCTCGCCGCGGTCGCCGGTCACGAGCTCGAGCCCGTGATCAATCCCGAGCTGATGCAGTCTGTTCTCGAGATCGCGACGCCGGTGTGCCATACGGCGACGGAAGTCGCCGACCAGTTGCGTCGCATCCGTGCCTACGTGATCGAGGTCGCCCGCGAGCAGGGCATGCGTGTCGGCTCCGCAGGCACGCATCCGTTCAGCCTCTTCGAGCGCCAGCGCATCACCGCGAAGGACCGCTATCACGCACTCGTCGACCAGATGCAGTACGTCGCGCGGCGCGAGTTGATCTTCGGGATGCACGTGCACGTCGCGGTCGACGACCCGGAGAAGGCGATCCAGGTCGTCAACGGCCTCCTGCCTCAGCTCGGCCCGCTGCTCGCCCTGTCGGCGAGCTCACCGTTCTGGCGCGGCGAGCCGACCGGCCTGCGCTCGAGCAGGCAGATGGTGTTCGCAGCGTTCCCGCGGTCGGGACCGCCGCCGAGATTCGAGGACTACAACGACTACGCCGAGGTCGTCGGGCAGCTCGAGAAGACCGGTTGCATCGCGGACTACACGCACATCTGGTGGGACATCCGCCTGCATCCGAGGCTCGGGACGATCGAGATCCGCATCTGCGACGCGACCACGCGGCTCGAGCACGTCGTGGCGCTGGTCGCGTACTGCCAGGCCCTGGTGAAGTTGCTGTCCGAGCGGTTCGAGCGCGGTGAGGAGATCCCGTCGTACCACCGCATCCTCACGACGGAGAACAAGTGGCTCGCCGGACGCTACGGGCTCGACGCCCCGCTGATGGACCTCGCGACCGGCCGCCGCAACCGCATTCCCATCCGGCAATTGATTCGCCGGACATTGAAGGAGCTCGAGCCGCACGCACGCGAGCTCGGCTCGGAACGCGAGCTGGAGGGAATCGAGGACATCCTCGCGAGCGGCAACGGAGCCGACCGGCAGCTGCGCGTCTTCAACGCGAACCGCGACATCGTCGAGGTCGTGAGCCAGATCGCGGACGCGACCGAGGTTGCAGTGACGACCTCGTCGGCTCCTGCATAGGCCGACCTCGGTCGCAGGGAAGGGGCAGGGGGAAACCGTCCGGTTTCCCCAATCTTGCTTCTTCGCGGACGCGGCGATCGCAGCGGCCCGTCCGCGAAGGCGCACAAAGAGGAAGGGGTCGCTGAGGGGAAACGTCGTTTCCCCTCAGGGAGCGAACGCAGCGAGCGACGCGACCGAGGTCGCGGCCCACTCGGTAGCAGCGAAGTAGGCTGCTCCGATGCTTGCCGTCGGCGACCGGGTCCCGGAAGCGTGCGTCTGGACCGCTCCGAACGTGCGGCGGTCCGTCTCCGAGCTACTCGCCGACTGGCGAGCGCTGTTTGTCTTCTATCTCTTCGACTGGTCTTCGACCTGAACGAGCGAGATGGAGCTCCTGCGTGACAGGAGCGGAGACTTCGAACAGGCGGGAGTGAGGCCTTACGGCGTCTCTCGCGACTCGGCGTGGACGCACATCTCCTGGCAGCAGACACTCGACCTGAATTTCCCGCTGCTGTCGGACTTCAACGGCGAGGCAACTCACGCCTTCGGGATTGCTCACGACTACCGCGGCCATAGCGACGTACCCTGCAGGTCCGCGTTCCTCGTCGACCAGGACGGTACGGTCCGCGGCGCATGGCGTTACGACACGGCCGAGCTGCCGGACTTCGACGAGTTGCTTCGCGCCGCGCAAGCTTCGTAGCGCTCGCGGCAGCGCTGTACCTGTGCGCCGGCGTGACCGCGACGTGGCCGGCAATCCGTCATGCGCGCTCCGACTTCATGTCGGGCGGCGCGGCCGGTAACGGCGAAGCGGCCCCAGGCGACCATCTCCAGTCGCTCTATCACTACTGGCTCGTCGGTCATCAACTGGAGCGTGGCGCGGCACCGTGGCGCGATCCGTACACGTTCCGTCCGGAGGCGGAGCCGCAACCGAATTACGCGGGCTGGCCCTTCGGGTTCCTCTTCTGGCCGATCGGCGCCGCCTTCGGCCTCGTTGCAGGCTGGAACGTTCTCCAGCTTCTGATCTACGTGCTCGCTGGCTTGTTCGCATGCGCATGGCTGCGCGAGCTTGGGCTCCCGAGAGGCCCCGCGCTCGCGGGCGGCCTCGCGTTCGCGATCGCGCCGTATCGCGTTCAGCAGAGCGTGGGCCACCTGCTCGGCCCGATCTCGATCCTGCTGCCGCTGTCGCTCTGGGCGTTCGAGCGCGCGCGTCGCGGCAGCCGCTGGTGGCTCGTCCTCTTCGGCGCCGCCGTCGCATCCATTCCCCTCTCGGGACAGGTTCACCTTGCGCTCGGCGCGATTCCGTTCGTGCTCGCGTATGCGCTGTGCCGAACCTCCGACCGCGGCCTGCTCGCGGGGGCGGTCGCGGGTGCGCTCGCGGCGATCGGGGCCGGCCTGCTCGTCCGCGAGACGTTGATCAACGGCTCGACCGAGTCGGGCGGCAGGAAGCTTGCAGAGATCACACGCTACTCGGCTCGCGTCGGCGACTTTCTGTCGCGCAACCTCGACCACGGGCGCAGCGAGCAGTTCGTCTACCTCGGCTGGCTCACGCCGCTGCTCGCGCTCGTCGGACTCGTCCTGCTACTTCGCGCCCGCCGCTACGCGCTCGGTGGAGTGCTGGCCGTGGGCGTCGCGGCCCCGATCGTGCTGGCACTCGGCACGCACACGCCGCTCTACTCGCCGCTTTGGCACGCATTGCCGCCCTTTCGCTTTCCCCGCGTTCCCGAGCGTCTGCTGCCGATCGCCTGCCTCTGCATCGCAGCGCTCGTCGCGTTCGCACTCGCACGCGCACGGAGCGCGCTCGTCGTGGCCGTTGCCATCGTGCTCCTCTTCGTCGACCTTCACGCGCACGTCTACCGTCCGTCGGCAGCCGGCAGGCCGGAGCAGGTCGCGTTCCGCGCCGACGGCAGGGTGCTCGAGCTACCCGTGTTCGACCCGAGTGTGCACTACGGGTCCGTCTACCTCTGGTACGACACCGCGTCACGACGCGAGCGCCCCGGTGGCTACTCCACGACAGCGCCGCGCGCTGCAAAACGCAGCAGCGATCGGCTGCAGCGTCTCAACTGCGGTGACTGGAGCGGCGGGACGGCAGCGCTGCTCGATCGTCTGCGCGTGCGCGCGATCGCGCTCCACGTCGGGCTGTACGACCGGGCCGGCGTGCCTGCCTGGTTCGCGTGGCAGGCGCTGCTGTCGCACGGGTGGAAGGTGCAGCGCACCGCCGGGCCGGTCTGGCTCTTCCAGCGAAGCGCGCACGGCAAGAACACGACACTTCCCGCGCCGAACCCGACCGTCCCCGTCTTCTGCCAGGGCTGGTACGGCGACACGGGCCGCGGTCGCTACATGAGCGAGACGCACGCACCGTTCTGGGTGTTCGGACGTGGCCGGGTGCACCCGCGTTTCGCGCCGTCCTCAGTGCAGCCCCGCGTCAGAACGACGAACACGGCCGGCTGGCGGCTGGTGACGGTCGACGTCCCGCACCTCGTGCACGTATCGGGCCAGAAGAGACGCGTCGGCGCGCGGCTTCTCGCCGTCGTCACGCAGTCGGGGAAATGACCGGCGCCGTCACCGCCCCACGGCGTCGCAGGCTGACGTAGAGCAACGCGCCGCCTCCAGCAAGGAGGAGGAGCCCGACCAGCAGCAGGGCGAGTCCGGCCCAGAAGACGAACCTGATCTTCGCGCCGAGGCTGAGCCTCGCGTCGACTCCGCGCGACGCATCGGCATTCATGACCACCGTCGAGTAATTGCCCTTGGCGACCTCCCATTCGAGGCTCTGGCGTCCCGTGCCGGCTGCCGTGGCGGTCCAGAACCCCGCCGCCGCAGGACGCGTCGGAGCGGCACGACCGGTCGAACGCCGGTAGTCGACGCGGAAGGGATCGAGATCGAGATTCGTGACGCGGTCGTACGACGTGCCGGTGAGGTACCGCTTCACCTGCGGCGTGGGCGCGATCCCGATGAACAGTTTGCGCCCATCCGCGCTCGTGCCGCGTACCCGCAGCGTGGCGAGGCGGCCTTTCTTGAACAACCAGTCGGGGCCGTTGGTGCCGACGTCGAGATCGTCCGAGACGAGGGCGTAGCTGCCGCTTTCGTACGTCTTGGTCGAAGTGGAGAAAAATCCGTCGCTGTCGCGCTGCGTCGAGTTGCCGACGAACAGCATCACGCCGCCCGCGAGAGCTGCGAGTGCGAGCAGCGACAGAATGCTGCCCAGCACGCAGAGGACGATCCTGACGCCGGTCATCACGCACGCTCCTTCAGCAGGGTCCGGTCGAAGAACTGGGTCACGCGTCGTTCGTACTCCCGCGGACGCGCAGTGATGCCGCCGACGTGTCCGCTGTCTGGCACTTCCCAGATCTGCTTCGGCTGCCCGGCAGCGGCGAAGTACTGGGGAGTCAGGTTGCGCTCGCCGGGCTGTCCATGCTCGCCGTAGATGAAGAAGACGGGAGTCGGCGCGATCCGACGGGCGAGATCCTTGAGGCTCGGGGGCGGCCCGTGGCCGGTGAACAGCGAGACACCCGCGGTGAGCGTCGCATACTGCGGCGCGGCAAACCACTTGTCGCTCAGGGTGGCATCCAGGAATTCGCGCAGCGAGCGCTCGCCGGCGCCTTCCGACACCATCGCATCCAGCCCGTGCGAACGTGCCGCGGCTTCGAGCATCATCTCCCCACCCACGGAGAGGCCGATGCCACCGATCCTGCCTCGCTCGATGTCCGGGCGGTGACGAAGGAACGCAACTGCGGCGTCGACGTCTCGATAGCCGTTCCAGCCCCACGCGTTGGGATCGCCTTCGCTCTCCCCTTCGCCGCGGCGGTCGAAGAGCAGCACGCCATAGCCGTGTGCGGCAAGGAACCGCGCCGGCTTCTGTGAGCCCTTGCGCCCCGGAAAGGCGATGACGGCTGCGCCGTTCCTGGAGGGCACGTACCAGCCGCGCAGCCGCAGCCCGTCGGAGGTCGTGAAGCTCACGTCCTCGTGCGCCGCTCCCACGCGATCGACGGGGACGAACGCGCGGGCCGTGTGAGTCAAGACGTACGACAGCAGGAACGGGCCGAGCAGGAAATACGCCGTGATCACGGTGCCCGCCGCGATGAGAACCCGACGTGCCCAACGCCACACCAGGTGGCCGCCCCGCCTCGATCGCCAAAGGGTGACGGCCGCGATCGCAAGAAGGAGCAGTCCAGCCCCCACGCTGAGGAAGCCGGTGTAGTCGTCGCCCGACGCACGTCCGGAGTGGGCGTAGTACACGGCCTCGATCCCGGCCGCCACCCCGAAGAGCCCGAAAGCCGCCGCGAGAGACGCGCGCACGCCGGCGCGGAGACGGCCGTAGGTCGCAGCAACGACGAGCAGAACGGCGACCGGCACCAGCCCGCTGAGCAGATGGTCGCCGGCGGACGTTCCCGGCTGCGGCTGCAGGAACGAGTCGTCGATCACGTGCAGCGCGATCACGACGAGCGCAGCAGGAGCGAGAGTCGTCTCGCGTATCAGTGCGTGAACGATGCCGGCGTCGCGAGTGAGTGCTGCGGCAGGCGTGGTCGTCGTTGCAGCCATGGGTCCCTCCTGGAAAGTGGGAGAGGGTCTGCAGCGAGCAGCTCGCCGCAGACCCCCTCAGTCGCCTATTCGTACTGCAGTGCCTTGAGGATGTTCAGGCGTGACGCACGACGCGCCGGGAACATCGCCGCGAGCAAACCGGCGACAATCGTGCCGAGCACGAACACGCCGATCGTCGTCCACGGGATCGCGAGCGGGATTCCCTGATCTGACAGCGCTTGCGTCGTCAGGACCGCGAGGAATGTTCCGACCGCGATGCCCATCACCCCGCCGATCAAGGCGGTCACGATGCTCTCGTGGCGGATCATCCGCCGCACCTGACGGCGCGTCATTCCGACGGCGCGAAGCATCCCGATCTCGCGTGTTCGCTCGAACACGGAGAGGACGAGAGTGTTCACGACGCCGAACAGGCTGATGATCACCGAGAGCCCGAGGAGGCCGTAGAGCACGTTGAGGACGAGGTTGATGTCATCCAGCTGCGTCTGCTTGAACTGCGCCGCCGTCTGCACCTTGGCGTCGGGGAAGTCGTTCAGCGCCAGGTCGAGCCTCGCACTGTTCGAGTCCGTGACACCGCCCTTGATCTTGATCAGGGTCATCAGGTTCTGCGGGCTCTGGTAGTTGGCGTCGAAGGTGCTCGCAGACATCGTCACGGGGCCGAACGGGGACCCACCGTCGGGGGGATCGAAGATCCCCTTCAGCTTCAGGTGGAGCACCTTTCCGGAAGGCGTGGTCAGCCGAACCGGCGAACCCAACTTCAGCTGGTGGTCCTTGGCGTAGTCCTTCGCGGTGAAGACGCCGTCGGATCCGAGCTTGGCAGCTGCATTCTCCGAGCCCGGCAGCCAGACCACGTCGACTCCCTGGGACATGTTCGGCGTGACTGCGGTGATCTGCACGTTGTGCCCGAACACGCGTGCGTCTCCCTCGCGAATCGGTGCAACGCCTGTGACTCCCGGCGTCACCGCGACGGCAGCGTCGGCCTGCTTCGTGAACGGGTCGAACCCGTTCTCGGCCGTCAACGCATAGTCGGCGACGAAGAGCTTGTCGACTGCGTCGCCGAATCCGGTTCGGAGCCCGGCACCGAGGATCGCGACGAACGTGATCAAGGCCAGGCCGATCATCAGGGCCGAGGCCGTCGAGGCGGTTCGGCTCGGATTGCGCATCGCGTTCTCCCTGGCGAGCGTGCCTGCGAGACCGCCCATCCGTGCACCAGGCCAGCCGAGGACGGAAGCGAGCGGCCGCACCGCGCGCTTCGCGTTCACGGCCACGCCGACGAAGAGGATCAGCGTCCCGAAGCCGAGTGCCATCAGCCGGGCCGCAGTGCTCAGGCCGCCGCCGAAGATCCCGTACACGAGCAGCAGGATCCCAATCGCGAGCGTCGCGATGGAGAACACCGGCCCGAACCTCGAGAGACGCGTGACCGGCAGGGTCGCACCCTCTCGCACCGCTGCAATCGGCGGCACGCGGGTTGCCCTGATCGCCGGCCGTAGGCTCGCGAGCAGGGTCACGACGACGCCGACCAGGATGCTGACCACGATCGTCCGCGTCGCAAAGACCGTTCCGGTCTTCGGGAAGTCGACGCCGATCGCCGAGAACAGCGCATCGAGGCCCTTGGCGATGCCGAGGCCGAGGAACAGCCCGAGCACCGAGGCAAGGAGCCCGATCACGAGCGCCTCCAGCATCACGGTCTTCAGCACCTGCCGGCGCGACCCTCCGATCGTCCGCAAGGTGGCGAACTCGCGCACCCGCTGTGCGATCGTGATCGAGAGCGTGTTCGCAATCACGAACGCGCCGACGAACAGTGCGATCACACCGAAGGCGAGCAGGATCTTCTGGAAGACGCCGAGCGCGGCGTTGACGTCATCGACAGCGTCCTGCGTCTTCGCCTCCGAGGTCTGGACCTCGGCGGCTTTCGGCAGCAGCGGCTGAATCTGGCTCACCAGCTTCTCCGGGCTGACGCCGTTCGTGGCGGCGACCTGGATCTCGTCCAGCTTGCCGACCTTGTCGAAGAGCTGCTGCGCAGTCGGGACGTCGAAGATCGCGATCGTCGAGGCGCCGATGGAAGAGGACGACGAGTACGTCGCGATGCCCGTCACCTCCATCTGAAGGACGCCCTCGTCGGCCGCGACGGAGATCGAGTCTCCGACGGCGTAGTGCTGTTTCTCCGAAGTTCGCTGGTCGATCGCAATCTGGCCGTTTCCGACCGGCCACTTGCCCGCGGTGAGCTTCAACGGCGTGAAACGCGCGTCGGCCGGGGGATCGACGCTCGCGGCGATGGCCTCGCCGCCGCCCGTCGAGATGACCTTCCCGTTGCGGTCGATCAGCTTCACCTGATCTCCGATCGCACCGGCAGCGGCCGCAACGTCGGGCAGGGCCTTGACGCGAGTGAGCACCGAGGCCGGGAAAGCCGGCGTCTCGGCCGTGTTGCTGTTCGTGTTCTTGAACGCGACCTTGCCGCTGATCACGGCGTCGGAGCTCGCGTACGAGTCACTGACGACGTTCGTGAATGCAGCGGTGATCGTGTCGGTCAGGACATAGGTGCCGCTGATCATCGACACGCCGAGGACGATCGCGAGCGCGGTCAGGACCGTGCGGAGCTTGCGCCCGAGTAGCCCTTTGAGCGCGACGGCGTTCATCGGGCCAGCTCTTCCATGACGGCGATGACCTCGTGGGCTTCGGAGCGACCGAGGTCCTTCACGATCAGGCCATCGGCGAGGAAGAGAATGCGATCCGCAATAGCAGCGGCACGCGCGTCGTGCGTGACCATGACGGTCGTCTGGCCGTACGTATCCACGGAGTCGCGCATGAGCTCGAGGATCTCGCCGCTCGTCTTCGAATCGAGGTTTCCGGTCGGCTCGTCCGCGAAGACGATCGTCGGCTTGCTCACGAGCGCACGGCCGATCGCGACGCGCTGCTGTTGGCCACCCGAGAGCTCGGAGGGACGATGGTCGCGGCGGTTCTCGAGACCGATCTTGCCCATCAGTTCGGCGACCCACTTCGGATCGGGCTTCTTGCCGGCGATCGCCAGCGGGAGCACGACGTTCTCTTCCGCGTTCAGCATCGGCAGCAAGTTGAAGAACTGGAAGATGAAGCCGATGTGCTGTCTCCGAAGCCCCGTCAGCTCCGTGTCGTTCAACTTGGAGATCTTCGTCCCGGCGATGGTGACCTCGCCCGACGTCGGCTGATCGAGGCCCGCAAGGATGTGCATCAACGTCGACTTGCCCGAGCCCGACGGGCCCATGACCGCGGTCAGGTTCCCCTCCGCGACGTCGAGCGAGACTCCGCGGAGGGCCTCGACGGCCGTCTCGCCTTCGCCGTAGCGGCGTCGAAGATCACGCGCGCTGACGACTGCCTCGTCGCCGACGACGCCGTCGAGATCGGGTCGTCCGTTTGTCTTTTGAGCATCGGTCGCAACTGCCTGCATCGTTCGCTCCTTCACTGGTTGACCTTCGGGCTCGTCCTGGATCACGCGCGACTTCATCGCCGCTCCCTCATGGGTTGCTCCTCTCATCGCTTCAGTAGCTCCCAAGCTCCCACGGCGACGAAATGCCGGGAAGGCGGCTTACCGGTGGCCGAGGGGGCGGGTTACTGGTGTGTTCCGAGGCCGAGCCGAGCTCAGGCGCGGAGAAATGCGAGGACTGCGAGGACACGGCGAGACTCGGAGCCCGTCGACGGGAGACCCAGTTTCCCGAAGATCGTCGAAACGTATTTCTCGACCGCCCGCGTCGTGATCACGAGCTTCTCGGCAATGCCCTGGTTCGAGCTTCCCTCCGCCATCAGGACGAGGACGTCCCGCTCGCGCGGCGTCAAACCAGTTAGCGGATCGTCAGCTCGTTGCCGCGACACCAGCGTCGAGACGATGATCGGGTCGAGCGCGGAGCCCCCTTCCGCGACGCGCTGCACGGCCGAGACGAAATCTGCGACATCTCCGATCCGGTCCTTCAGCAGGTAGCCGACACCCTCGGCCGAGTCGGCCAGCAGCTTCATCGCCAGCCCGACCTCGACGTACTGAGAGAGGACCAGCACGCCGACCTCCGGATGGCGCGCTCTGATCTCGAGCGCGGCCCGCAGCCCCTCGTCGCTGTGTGTCGGCGGCAGGCGGATGTCGACGATCGCGACATCGAGCGGGTAGCTCCGAACTTTGAGCAGCAGGTCGTCGGCGTCGCCGCACTGCGCGACCACCTCGAAACCGGCCTCCTCGAGCAACCTCGCAAGCCCCTCCCTCAGGAGGACTGCGTCCTCGGCGATCGCTACCCGCACGGAATCTCCGCCTTGACCCGCGTCCCTCCACCCGCAGGCGTCCAGACGCGCAGCCTGCCGCCGAGCGCTTCGATCCGATCCGCGAGCCCGCGGAGCCCGGTGCCGCGCTCCGTGTCGGCGCCGCCGATCCCGTTGTCCACGATCTCGACGACGATGCTCCCGTTCTCCCTGCCGATGTTGACGCTCGCCGCCGTCGCCTGTGCGTGCTTGCCGATGTTGGCGAGGCTTTCGGATACGACGTAGTAGGCAGCGACCTCGAGCGGCTCCTGCACACGTCCGTCGAGCTCCACGTGCAGGCGGACGGGAAGCGGAGCACGGGCGACCATCGACTCGAGCGCGACCTTCAGCCCGTGGCCGCTGACGACCGCGGGATGAATCCCGCGCGCGACGTCGCGCAGCTCGGAGAGCGAGAGTGCGATCTCCCGACGCGCGCCGTCGAGCCGTTTGCGGACCTCGGCGTCTGCCCCGGGCTGCTGCTCGAGCCTGCTGAGATCGAGGGAGAGGGCGATCAGACGCTGCTGAGCGCCGTCGTGGAGGTTGCGTTCCAGCCGCTGGCGCTCCCGCTGTCCGGCGTCGATCACCCGCGCGCGCGAGCCACGCAATTCCTCGAGGCGGGCCCGCAACTCTGATTGCAGGCGCGCGTTCTCGACCGCGATTGCGGCCGCCGCCGTGACGGCCGCGAGCAGATCGGGCTCCTCCAGCAGCGAACGGTCGTGGACGAGGGCCGCGACGTG
>Ga0136846_1216266_pt1 | contig 33964 bp, 34 predicted proteins | sample HopSoiMetagenom2_FD_96841 | JGI IMG/M metagenome (GOLD analysis project Ga0136846, IMG submission 96841) | Grasslands soil microbial communities from Hopland, California, USA - 2 Assembly 2016 (version 4) | ecosystem: Environmental > Terrestrial > Soil > Grasslands | place: USA: Hopland...
CCGCCGCCGATCACGCTCTTCACTGGCAAGCATCCGCCGCAGCCGTTAAGCGTCGGAGCGATGATCCCGGCAAATATCAAGGAGCAGTTCCACGACTGACCGGCGGAGGTTCTCGGGGCCGGCGTTCACATCCATAGCAAAGTGATCGTGCTCGACCCCTTCGGCGCGAACCCTGTTGTCATGACGGGCTCGCACAATCTCGGCTTCAAGGCTTCGAGCAAAAACGACGACAACCTGATGATCGTTGAAGGCAACAGCTCGCTGGCCATTGCCTATGCCGCCGACATCATCGGAATCTATCAGAATTACCGGTGGAATTCCTATGTCGACGCGCACCGATTGGACCCCCACGTATGGCATGGTCTTCAATCCGATTCCTCTTGGCAAAACGGCTATCTCAGAGGCGACGATCTCGCGGAGACCAAGTTTTGGCTTGGGAGGGCTTCGGAGGCGACCAGCTCAGGAGCCAGCGGCCAAGCGGCACGAGGCGAGTCGGCGCAGAAAGCGGCTGCACCGGCGGCCTAGTGGAACGCGTACGCAGACGGCAATTTTGGTGGGCCGGGCAGGACTCGAACCTGCAACCAGACCGTTATGAGCGGCCGGCTCTAACCATTGAGCTACCGGCCCAATCGGCGCTCCAGCGGGCTGGTCCTACACCGGGCGGTGCTTGGATCGCAACCATCGAAGCTGAAACGCAAACGGGAGTGCTAATGGCGCTCCCGTCGGGAGTGTCTTTGGCCTGGGATCAGCTCTTGATGCGGAGCTTGCCCATGCCGATGCCGATCTGGTTGAACGCATCCACCAGCGAATTGCCGTCGTTGGCGATAAAGGCGTGGGCTTTATCGGTCGCACAAGCCTGCAGGAGGTTTTGGCCTTGCGTATCGATCGGATCGGAACTGACCGAGATGCCCACTGTGTAGATAATGATTCCTTTGGCTTTGGCATTCGTGCATGCCTGCAAGGTCAGTTCGTCGAGCGCGGCGCGCGATTGGCTTGCCGTGGTGATGTTCTGGTTTGTCGGCGGCATGCGGCCGTTGGCCAGCATGTAGTAGCCTGGCGCCTCATAATTCGATCGACCCCAGGTATTCGCGGCCGCGGACCAGTTGTTGTAGCCATCGGTCATCAGCACAAGCACCTTCTGATTGGTTGGCGTCGAGGAGGTATTATAAGGCTTCCCCTCCGAGAGCGGTGCATTCGGCGAAAGGCTGCGCCAGCCCCACATCATGCCTTCATGGAGATTGGTGTCGCCGTTGGCCGTCAGCCCGTTAATCTTGGAGATCAGCGTGGACTTGGATGGCGTGAGCCGGAGAAGCGGCTGCGAAAGACACATGCCGTTCGGTCCATTCGTGCTCGTGCTCGCGATCACCGGGCTCTTGTATTTGCAGGCGCGCGTGAGCAGCGTCTGATCGTCGGTCGGTGCGGTGCCCGAGCATGATGACGGATTGTCGTCGAGATAATTGTTCGGATAAGCGGTGGTGCCGGCATTCCAACAAAAGCTACCCGAGCACGTCCGCTGCGAGTCAACCTCATCTGGCGCCAGATAAGGTACATAGAGGCTATCCGGCGTGGAGGCGCCAGGTGGGATGTCGTTGACGTTCTGCGGGTAGGGTTGCGTTTCGAAGCAGCCGGCCCATGCCCAGGACGTGTTGAGCGCTTTCAAGTTTTTGAAGATATCGAAGCGGCTGGTGAAGCCGGCTGCGGAAGCGCCGGAGAACGTTTTCCAATGCCAGGATGAACTGCCCTGCCTGTCGATTCAGCTCGCGTGGCCGTTGGACGTGTCGCTCGAGGAGAGCGAGATCAGGCCGGAGAACGGCACGATCGACATTTTAACCTTGCCGGTGAAAGTCCCGCTGAACAGGCAGTAATCTGTCGACGCTTCACCAACGTCGCGAACAATTTGTCCTGATCAGGAGCGCCGCTGCCGGATGCCGCTTTTGGGAAGCAATCCGAAGCGCTGCTGGTGTGAGAACATCAGAACGCTTGGAGCCCGCCGGCTGCGTCAATAAACCCGCGTCTTCGGCTCGATGTAGCTCACCTCGTTCGTCATCGTATACGAGTGCACCGGACGATAATCGATCGTCACGCGCTTTGAATAGCCATCCAGCGTTGCCAGCGTGTGCTTCATCCAGTTCACGTCGTCGCGGTTCGGATAATCCTCGCGCGCATGCGCGCCGCGCGATTCCTTGCGATTCGCGGCGGATTCCATGGTCACCACCGCCTGCACGATTAGGTTGTCGAATTCCATGGTCTCGACGAGGTCCGAATTCCAAATGAGCGAACGGTCGGTGATCGACACGTCGCTCGCGCCGCTCCAAACGTCGTGGATCAGCTTCGTTCCCTCCTCGAGCACGTCGCCGGTGCGGTAGACCGCGCAATTGTTCTGCATGACTTTCTGCATGCGCAGCCGCAATTCGGCGGTCGGCGTGCCGCCGCTCGCATGACGGAACTTGTCGAGCCGCGAGAGCGCGAGTTCGGCCGAGTCTTCGGGTAGATTCGCCTGCTTCTCGCCGGGGGTGACGAGTTCCGCCGCCTTCTGCCCGGCGGCGCGGCCGAACACGACGAGATCGATCAGCGAGTTCGATCCCAAGCGGTTGGCGCCATGCACCGACACACAGGCGGCTTCACCGAGCGCCATCAATCCCGGCACGATCACATCGGGGTCTTCGCCGATCTTCGCGACGACCTCGCCGTGATAGTTCGTTTGGATGCCGCCCATATTGTAATGCACCGTCGGCAGAACCGGGATCGGCTCCTTCGTCACATCGACGCCGGCAAAAATGCGCGCGCTTTCCGAAATACCGGGCAGGCGCTCGTGCAATATTTCGGGATCGAGATGGTCGAGGTGAAGATAGATGTGGTCCTTGTTTTTGCCGACGCCGCGGCCCTCGCGAATCTCCATGGTCATTGCGCGCGAAACCATGTCGCGCGGCGCGAGATCCTTCACCGAAGGCGCATAGCGCTCCATGAAGCGCTCGCCTTCCTCATTGGTGAGATAACCCCCTTCGCCGCGTGCACCCTCGGTGATCAGGCAGCCCGCGCCATAAATGCCAGTCGGATGGAACTGCACGAATTCCATATCCTGCAGCGGCAAGCCGGCGCGCAGCACCATCGCATTGCCGTCGCCCGTGCAGGTATGGGCCGACGTCGCCGAGAAGTAAGCGCGCCCATACCCGCCGGTCGCGAGGATCGTCAGGTTGGCGCGGAAGCGGTGGATCGTTCCGTCGTCGAGCTTCAGGCAGACGACGCCGCGGCAGCGGCCCTGGTCATCCATGATCAGGTCGATGGCGAAGAACTCGATGAAGAATTCGGTGCGATTGCGAACCGCCTGGCCGTACAGCGTGTGCAGGATCGCGTGGCCGGTGCGGTCGGCGGCCGCACACGTGCGCTGCGCCGGCGGCCCCTTGCCAAAATCGGTGGTCATGCCGCCGAAGGGGCGCTGATAGATTTTGCCGGACTCGGTTCGCGAGAACGGCACGCCCCAATGTTCGAGCTCGTAGACGGCGGCGGGCGCGTTGCGGCAGAGATATTCGATCGCGTCCTGGTCGCCGAGCCAGTCGGAGCCCTTGACGGTATCGTACATGTGCCACTGCCAGGAATCGGCACCCATGTTGCCGAGCGATGCGGCGACGCCGCCCTGCGCCGCGACTGTGTGCGAGCGGGTCGGGAAAACTTTGGAGATGCAGGCAGTGCGCAAGCCAGCCTGCGAGCAGCCGACGGTCGCGCGCAATCCGGCGCCGCCGGCGCCGACTATGACCACGTCGAACGTATGGTCCGTGATGGGATAGGCTTTCCCGTTCTGCGGAGGCTTCGACGGACCGGCATTTGCCTTGGCGCCGCCATTCGCATCGGGATTCGTCGCCATCATCTGCTCCGCGCGAGCTGACATGTGCGCATAACGCGCGTCAGGTCAGGCTCAGTTTCAGCACCGCAAAGAGGCCGGCAAATCCGACCAGAATCGAGAATAGAAGATTGCCCATGATCGACCACGTCTTGATTGGCTCGTCATGGACGTAATCTTCGATGATCGTCTGCATGCCGAGCATCATGTGGTAGGCGCTGGTCGCAATAAACAGGATCATCACGGTCGCCGGCATGAAGCGGTCGGCAAACATCCCGCGCACCGCGTTGTAATCCTGGCCCGCGAGCGAAGCGACGATCCACACGAAGAGGATGGTCAACGGCACGAGCGCGACCGACGTCACCCGCATGTGCCAGGCGTGATGCGTTCCCGATTTTGCCGAGCCGAGAAAACGGACGCGGCCGAGCGCGGTACGCAGGGAACCCGGATCGTTGGCCATATCTTGCCCGCTTGTCCTTCAGCGCATCATGTAGGCGATCGCCCATACGATGACGGTGAGCGCGATGCCGCCGATCGCCGTGGCCTGGGCGAGATATTCGCGCGCCGGGTGATCCATGCCGTAACCCGTGTCCCAGATCGCATGACGGATGCCGCCGAGAAGGTGGTGGAACAGCGCCCATGTAAACCCGAAGAGGATGATCTGGCCGATGATCGAGCCGAAGAGCCAGGCGGCGGTCGCGAAGGAGGCCGGACCGTTCGCAGCTGCAACAAGATAGTAGACGAGGAGCAGAGCGCCGACATATAGAGCCGCGCCGGTGATCCGATGCGCGATCGACATCATCATCGTCAGCATCGGCCGGTAGACCTGCAGATGCGGTGACAAAGGACGCCGGCGCTCGACCTCGGACATAGCCGGAAAAAGCCTCTTCAGGAGCGGCAAAAGATCAAAAAAACCAGTAGCCGAACGAATTGCGCAGTGCAATGCGAGGAACCTGAAGGAAAAGCTCCGGGCCGCTCCATCCAGGACGCCTCGGTTGCTGCGCACCCGAAAAAGCCGGACAATGCCGTCCTACCTGGAGTTCTTCTATGCTAATCGCGCCGCGGCAGCGCAGGGTCATCATGATGCGGCCCGCCTCTCTCCGGGTGATCTCGTGCTTGCTCGGCTTGGCGGCCGCCGGCTTCGGCCAGCGCGCGGTGGCGGCCGCGGCGCATGTGACAATCGAGTCGGGCGGATTGCGAAGAACGGCGGTGCTGGTCGAACGCGAGCGGTTGAAGCTCGGACGGCGGCCGGTCATCGTTGTCCTGCATGGCGGCAGCGGCTCGGGTGCTCGCGTGCGGCGCAATCTCGGTCTCGAGGAGACGATTCGCTCGCGCAACGTGACCCTGGTCTACCCCGACGCAATCAACGGCCATTGGGGTGAGACGAAGGAGACGGCGCAGAAGGATATCGATTTCCTTCGCACCTTGCTCGACCGGCTCGTCGCGAACGGCGCGGCCGACCGCCGCAAGATTTTCCTCGTCGGTTCGTCGACCGGCGGCATGCTGGCGCTGCGGATCGCCTGCGAGGGCGCCGGCGAAGCTTACGCCGGCGTGGCGACGGTCATCGCCAACCTGCCGGCGGACATCGCGGAGAGCTGCCAGCCGCCAAAGCCCATCCCGCTGATGGTCATCAACGGGACGGCGAACCCGATTATGCCTTACGTGGGAGGGCCTACGAAGATCACCGACGCCAAAGTGGACGTCGTTTCCACCGACGCAACCCTCGCTCCGTTTGCAAAGGCGGATGGCTGTGGCGATGGCCGCACCACGATCCCCTTACCGGACCGGGACCGGAAGGACGGAACGCGCAGCTACATTGACAGGCTCAACGGTTGCAAAGCGCCGGTCGAACTGATCCGGGTCGAGGGCGGTGGTCACACGATTCCCGGCCGCTACAGCGCTGGCACGACACGCGGACAGCCGGTCGGCGCGCACACCAATGATTTCGATGCCGCGCATATGATTTGGGACTTTTTTCGCAGACTCGGCGCGTAGTCGTCAATCGGCGCAACCGCCTACAGCATGCTCGGCAGGACGCGGTCCGGCGGCCGGTGTCCGTCCATGAAGGTCTTCACGTTGATGATGACCTTCTCGCCCATGTCGATGCGGCCCTCGAGGGTCGCCGAGCCCATATGCGGGAGAAGCGTGACCTTGCCGGATTTCGCCAGCTTGACAAGCTTCGGCGGCACGGCCGGCTCGTGTTCGAACACGTCGAGCCCGGCGCCGGCGATCTCGTTAGCGTCGAGCATCCGGGCGAGCGCATTCTCATCGATGATTTCGCCGCGCGCGGTGTTCACGACGATCGCGCTCGGCCGCAGATACTTGAGCCGGCGCGCCGACAACAGATGATAAGTCGCCGGCGTATGCGGGCAATTGACCGAGAGGATGTCCATCCGCGCGAGCATCTGGTCGAGCGATTCCCAGTAGGTCGCCTCGAGTTGCTCTTCGATGGCAAGCGCGACGCGCCGGCGGTTATGATAATGGATCGAAAGCCCGAAAGCCTTGGCACGGCGCGCCAATGCCTGGCCGATTCGGCCCATACCGACGATGCCAAGCCTTTTGCCGGTGATGCGATGTCCGAGCATCCAGGTCGGCGACCAGCCGCCCCATTCGTCCGACGGGATCACCTTCGCCCCTTCGGCGACGCGACGTGCGACGGCAAGGATAAGTGCCATCGTCATGTCTGCGGTGTCTTCGGTCAGAACCCCCGGCGTATTGGTGACGGTAATGCCGCGGCGTAGCGCCGAGGTGACGTCAATATTGTCGACGCCGTTGCCGAAATTGGCGATGAGCTTCATCTGCTCACCGGCCTGGCCGATGAGGCCCGCATCGATGCGGTCGGTGACGGTCGGCACAAGCACATCGGCCATGCGCATAGCCTCGGCAAGTTCGCCCTGGCTCATCGGTGCGTCATTGACATTAAGCCGCGTATCGAAGAGTTCGCACATGCGCGTCTCGACGACGTCGGGCAGCTTGCGCGTTACAACAACGAGCGGCTTCTTTCTGCCCATGTTCCCGGCGTCCCTCGTCTATTGCTTATCGGCCGCAACTGAGCAGCTCGATTCCACTATGCGCCGAGCCCGCTTTCATCGGGTATTAAGGGCCTTCGGGCGAAATCGCTTAAGCCCGTCTTCCTCCGCGAGAATCTCCTACCAGAAGACGCGCCAAAGACAAGGATAGGCGGTGCAGGTGCAGGTGCGAGACACGATGAGCTCAAAGCGTGCGAACGCAGTTAGGCGTCTCGCCGCCATCTTCGGGTCATGCGGGCTCGCGATCGCCGTTGGCGGGTTTTGGACCGCGGTTCACGCACTGGCGCTATCGCCGCCTTCGGCGGCGCAAAGTGTTGCGGCTATCCCGCCGCCATCCGGGCCAATCGGCACGGCAACCGGCTTGCCGATTCCGCGCTACGTCAGCTTGAAATCGGACCGCGTCAATCTGCGCGAGGGCCCCTCGAAGGATCACCGCACAAGCTGGGTTTTCCAGCGCGCCGGTCTTCCCGTCGAAATCACCGCGGAATTCGAGACCTGGCGCAAGATCCGCGATTCGGAGGGCTCTGAAGGTTGGGTTCTCCATTCCCTGCTTTCGGGACGGCGGACGGCCCTGATCTTCCCCTCCCGGAAGACGGAATCGGTCGAGCTTCTCGGGAAATCTGGCAATCGCGCGGACGCGATCGCGCGTCTGCAGGCCGGCGTGATCGGCTCGGTGCGCACCTGCGACGGGAAGTGGTGCCGATTCTCGGGCGAGGGCTTCGACGGATATGTCGAGCAGCAGAATCTCTGGGGGGTATATCCCGGAGAGAAGCTCGATTAGCTGGTTGCGGGCAGAGCCCGCCGCGCGACCTTCTTCTTACGTAGCCGCACGACAACTTCGACCCGCTCGATCTCCATGCCTTCCGGCGGCTCGGGGACATCGCCGATCGACACCTCCGACCCCGGAATGTCTAGAACCGTGCTGGTTTCCTCGATCAGGAAATGGTGGTGGTGGGTCGTGTTCGTGTCGAAATAGGTCTTGGAGCCGTCGACCGCGATCTCACGCAGGAGACCGGCTTCCGTGAACTGATGCAGCGTGTTGTAGACCGTTGCGAGCGAAATCGCGACGCGCGCGCCGGTCGCTTCTTCGTACAGCTTTTCGGCGGTGATGTGCCGGTCACCCTTGCCGAACAACAGCCAGCCAAGCGCGACCCGCTGCCGCGTCGGACGTAGGCCCACGCGGCGCAGCCGGCCTCGCAGGGCATGGACCGGACAGGCCGCCATGTGGTCCGCCTGCCCCTCGGGAAAGCCCGCAGCGGGGCGGTTTACCTGCGACACGTTTCACCTGCTTCAAGGATGATATGGAACGCCCCTCGGCGTTGCATTGTTGCCGCCATCATACGAAGACGGGCGCCAAACAGCAACCTTCGCCCCGAAGACGAATCGTATCCGGCCCGGGTGCTCTCGCAGATGCGCTTTCGGCGCGCCGGGGCCTATGTTAGAAGCCGCTGATCGCGCCCCATTGTCGCGCGAAAAGAGATGGATGATGAGCGAACGACACTCCACATTTGAGTTCGAGGATTTGCTCGCCTGCGGCCGCGGTGAGCTGTTTGGGCCAGGCAACGCACAGCTGCCGTTGCCGCCCATGCTGATGTTCGACCGCATTGCCGAAATCGCCGATCAGGGCGGAGAGAACGGCAAAGGTTTCCTGCGCGCGGAACTCGCGGTGAAGTCGGACCTCTGGTTTTTCGGCTGCCACTTCAAAGGTGACCCCGTCATGCCGGGGTGCCTCGGCCTCGACGCGCTGTGGCAGCTCTGCGGTTTCTTTCTCGGTTGGCTTGGTCTGCCGGGCCGCGGACGTGCGCTTGGCGTCGGCGAGGTCAAATTCGCCGACCAGGTCGTTCCAACAGTCAAGCGGGTGGTCTACGGGGTCGATTTCCGCCGTGTTTTCAAGACAAAGCTGATTTTGGGCATCGCCGATGGGTGGCTGGAGGCCGACGGTCACCGCATATATGAAGCGAGCGAGCTTAGGGTCGGACTGTTTCAACCGACACTGACCCAAGCGGCTGCCTGAAGCGGGCGGATCGGTTACCGCAGGCAAGCGCTGCGAGAAAGGCGCTTTAGGGCCTTGCTGGAGAAGAAAATGAGGCGCGTCGTCGTCACAGGAATGGGGATTGTGTCGTCCATCGGCAGCAATTCTCAGGAAGTTCTCGCGTCTCTGCGCGAGGCGAAATCGGGCATCGTGCGCGCCGATCAATATGTCGAGCTTGGCTTCAAGTGCCAGGTGCACGGCGCTCCGACGCTCGACCCCGGCGAAGCGCTCGACCGGCGCGCCATGCGGTTCCACGGGGCCGGCACCGCCTGGAATCATATCGCGATGGATCACGCGATCCGGGACGCGCGGCTCGAGCCGGACGACGTCTCGAACGAGCGAACCGGCATCATCATGGGCTCGGGCGGACCTTCGACCCGTGCGATCGTCGAAGCTGCCGATACGACACGCGGCAAGGGCCCGAAAAAGGTCGGGCCGTTCGCGGTTCCGAAAGCAATGTGCTCGACCGCCTCGGCGACGCTTGCGACCTGGTTCAAGATCAAAGGCGTGAACTATTCGATCTCATCGGCCTGCGCGACGTCGAATCATTGTATCGGCAACGCGTATGAGACGATCCAACTCGGCAAACAGGACGTGATTTTCGCCGGCGGCTGCGAAGAGCTCGATTGGACGCTGTCCGTGCTTTTCGACGCCATGGGCGCGATGTCTTCGAACTTCAACGATCGCCCGGAAACGGCTTCGCGCGCGTATGACAAAAACCGCGACGGGTTTGTCATTGCCGGGGGAGCCGGCGTGGTGGTGCTTGAAGAGCTCGAGCATGCAAAGGCACGCGGCGCCAAGATTTACGCGGAGATCGCGGGGTACGGCGCGACCTCGGACGGCCATGACATGGTGGCGCCTTCAGGCGAAGGCGCCGAGCGCTGTATGCGCATGGCTCTTTCGACCGTGAAAGCACCGATCGACTACATCAACCCGCATGCGACCTCGACCGGGATTGGCGACCTCAAGGAAATCGAGGCCATCCGCAATGTGTTCGGCGTCGACGGCAAGTGCCCACCGATTGCTGCGACGAAATCCCTGAGCGGCCATTCGCTCGGCGCCGCCGGCGTGCAGGAAGCCATCTACTCCCTGCTCATGATGCAGAACGGCTTCATCTGCGAGAGCGCCAATATCGAGGAACTCGACCCCGCTTTCGAGGACGTCAACATCGTCCGGGAGCGCATTGACAATGTAAGGCTTGGTGCCGTCCTGTCGAACTCGTTCGGGTTCGGCGGCACCAATGCGTCGATTGTCCTTAAGCACGTCGACGCGTAAGGCTGAGCCGAATGGAGCAAACGCCGAGGTTGATGGCAGGTCGCCGTGGATTGATCATGGGCGTCGCCAACAGCCACTCGATTGCTTGGGGCATCGCCAAAACGGTTGCACAGCATGGGGCTGCCCTGGCCTTCACCTATCAGGGCGAGGCGCTTGGTAAACGGGTCGCTCCGTTGGCGAAGTCGCTCGGCTCCGATCTCGTTTTGCCCTGCGACGTGGAAGATCTCGCGTCCGTCGACAGCGTCTTTGCCGATATGGAGAACGCCTGGGGCGGACTCGACTTTCTCGTCCACGCGATCGGCTTCTCCGACAAGAGCGAACTCAAGGGGCGCTACGCCGATACGACGCGCGAGAATTTTTCCCGCACGATGATCGTCTCGTGCTTCTCCTTCACCGAAGTGGCGAAGCGCGCCGCAGCCATCATGCCGCCCGGCGGTTCGCTGCTGACGCTCACCTACGGCGGGTCGACGCGCGTCATGCCCAATTACAACGTCATGGGGCCCGCCAAAGCGGCTCTGGAGGCGAGTGTTCGTTACCTTGCGGCCGATTTCGGCCCGCAAGGCATTCGCGTCAACGCCCTGTCGCCCGGCCCGGTACGCACGCTCGCGGGGGCCGGCATCACCGACGCGCGCGCCATGTTCTCGTTCCAGCGCGCCCATTCGCCATTGCGCAAATCGGTGACACTCGAGGATATCGGCGGGTCGGCGCTTTACTTTCTGTCCGATCTGTCGGCCGGCGTAACCGGTGAAGTCCACCATATCGATGCCGGTTACAATATCATCTCGATGCCGCGGCCGGAGGACTTGAGGGCTTCAGATTTTGCGCAGGACCTCGCGGCGCAATAGGGGCTTGCCCGGGGGGCACTCTTTCGTCATCGTGGCTTCACGCCAGTGTCAGCGAGGTGACGGTCAGCGCCGCTAAGAGCGCACGCACCAGGGGAGGGTTACATGCGCCGTTCGATATTTGCCGCAAGCGTTGCGACGCTTTTTGCGACCACGTCAGCAAAAGCTGTCACCGAGATCCAGTGGTGGCACGCGATGACGGGCGCCAACAACGATGTGATCGTGAAGCTCGCCGAGGAGTTCAATGCGGCGCAATCGGACTACCGTGTGATCCCGACATATAAAGGCCTCTATGCCGAGACGATGAATGCAGGAATCGCCGCCTTCCGCGCCGGCAATGCGCCGCACGTTCTGCAGGTCTTCGAGGTCGGGACCGCGACGATGATGGCCGCCCGGGGCGCAGTCAAACCCGTCTACCAGCTGATGAAGGAGGCCGGCGTTCCCTTCGATCCGCAGGCCTATCTGCCGGCGATCACCGGTTATTATTCCACCTCGAAGGGCGAGATGCTTTCCTTCCCGTTCAATTCTTCCAGCATGGTGATGTGGGTCAACAAGGACGCGCTCGCTAAAGCCGGACTTGATGCGGAAAACCCGCCGAAAACCTGGCCGGACGTTTTTGAAGCCGCCAAGAAGCTCAGGGCAACCACATCGCCGACTTGCGGCATGTCCTCTGCGTGGATCACCTGGTCGACGCTCGAGCAGTTCTCGGCTTGGCACAATGTGCCCTTGTCGACCGAGGCAAACGGGCTCGACGGTTTCAATACGGTTCTGAAATTCAACGCGCCGCTGCACGTGAGATTGTTGCAGACGCTGGCCGACCTGCAGAAGGATAAGACCTTCGACTATTCGGGACGCACGAATACGGGTGAAGGCCGCTTTACTTCAGGCGAATGTCCGCTCTTCCTCACCTCCTCCGCTTTCTACGGCAACGTCCGCGCCAATGCGAAATTCAATTATACGGCGGTGCCGATGCCCTATTATCCGGATGTGCCGGACGCTCCGCAGAACTCGATCATTGGCGGCGCTTCGCTTTGGGTGATGGGCGGCAAAAGTCCCGAAGAATATAAGGGCGTGGCGCAGTTCTTCGCCTTCCTCTCCGATGCCGATCGGCAGTCGAAGCTGCATCAGCTTTCCGGCTACCTGCCGATCACCAAAGCAGCTTACGATGAGACGAAGGCATCCGGCTTCTATCAGAAGGCGCCGCTGCTCGAAGTGCCGCTGAAGGAATTGACCAACAAGCCGCCGACCGAGAATTCGCGTGGGCTTCGCTTGGGCAACATGGTGCAAATGCGCGACGTCTGGGCCGAGGAAATCGAAGAGGCCCTTGCCGGTAAGAAGAGCGCGCAAGCAGCGCTCGATTCCGCCGTCCAGCGCGGCAATGCCATGCTGCGCCAGTTCGAGCGCACCGCCGCGCGCTAAGGCTGCACACATGAAAGCGGAGCGTCAGGCAGTGATCCTGGCGCTCCTGCTCGCCACGCGCTTTGGATTAAAGCCTGAATGGAAAAGCGCGTCGTCTTCTCGCACAAGATCTTGCCATATCTTCTGCTGGCGCCGCAGCTAGCGATCACCATCATCTTCTTCTACTTGCCCGCCTCGCAGGCGCTGCGCCAAAGTTTTTTCATCGAGGATGCATTCGGAACGAGTTCCGATTTCGTCGGTCTCGAAAATTACCGCTACGTCTTTTCCGATCCCTCCTATTACAAGGCGATCGCCACCACCGCGATCTTCGCCGCGGCCGTTACGATTTGCTCGCTCTCATTCGCGCTGTTGCTGGCGGTGATGGCCGATCGCGAGATCAAGGGCGCGACGGTCTACCGGACGCTGCTCGTTTGGCCGTATGCGGTTGCACCGGCTATCGCCGGCGTGCTCTTCATCTTCTTGTTCCAACCTTCGCTCGGCCTTCTCGCGCGGGCGTTGATGGCGATTGGCGTCGATTGGAACCCCTTGCTCGATGGCAAGCAGGCATTGACGCTGGTTATTGTCGCGGCGACCTGGAAGCAGGTGAGCTATAACTTCCTTTTTTTCCTCGCGGGCCTGCAGGCGATTCCGAAATCCTTGATCGAGGCTGCGGCGATCGACGGCGCGCGACCGTGGCGGCGGTTTTTGACGATCATATTCCCGCTGCTGTCGCCGACGACGTTCTTTCTCGTGGCAGTCAATATCGTCTACGTGTTCTTCGACACGTTCGGCATCATCGACGCGGTGACCGGCGGCGGCCCGGCGCAGGCAACGCAGACGCTGGTCTACAAAGTCTACAACGACGGCCGGCTCGGCGGCGATCTCGGCGGCTCGGCGGCGCAGTCGGTTATCCTGATGCTGATTGTCGTGGCGCTGACCAGCGTGCAATTCCGCTTTGTCGACCGTAGGGTCAACTACTGATGATCGAAAACCGCCGGTTCGGGAATCTTTCGGCGCATCTCGTGCTGATCGTCGGCGTGGTGATCGTGGCATTTCCGGTCTATCTCGCAGTGATTGCCTCGACGCATTCGGCCGACACAATCGCCAACGGACAGCTCTCGCTATTGCCAGGCGGCGAGTTCGTCGAAAATTACCGCCGCGCGCTCTTTATCGGCACGAGCCGCACTACGCGGGCGCTCGTTGCGACGATGCTTTTCAACAGTTTTGTCATGGCGATGGCGATTGCCCTCGGCAAGATCGCCATCTCGCTCCTGTCGGCCTTTGCGATCGTCTACTTTCGCTTTCCCTTCCGCAAAGTAGCGTTCTGGGCGATCTTCCTGACGTTGATGGTCCCGGTCGAAGTGCGCATCTATCCGACCTATGCGATCGCCGCCAATCTCAATCTGCTTGACACCTATACGGGGTTGGCGCTGCCGCTGATCGCCTCGGCGACGGCAACTTTGCTGTTCCGCCAATTCTTCATGACCGTGCCGGAAGAACTCACAGAGGCGGCGCAGATCGATGCCGCCGGTCCGATGCGCTTCTTCCGCGATATTCTCTTGCCGCTGTCGCGCACCAATCTCGCCGCGCTGTTCGTCATTCTGTTCATCTACGGCTGGAACCAATATCTCTGGCCGCTCCTGATAACGACGCGCGACGACATGACGACCATCGTGATCGGCATCAAGAAAATCGTCGCGACGCATGACGCATTGACCGAATGGCAGCTCGCGATGGCAACCGCGGTGCTCGCCATGTTGCCGCCGGTCGCCGTCGTGATTTTCATGCAAAAGCTGTTCGTCAAAGGCTTGATCGAGACGGAGAAATGATACTTGCGGGGACAAGAAGCGCAGACGAGGGCGGCGTGAATGGCTGACGTTCAACTCGCCGACGTCAAAAAAACCTATCCCGGTGGATTCACCGCGATCCACGGCGTGTCCTTCGCGGTGCCGGACGGCGGCTTCTGCGTCCTTGTCGGCCCCTCGGGTTGCGGCAAGTCGACTCTTTTGCGCATGATCGCCGGGCTAGAGACCATCAGCGCGGGCGACATCCGCATCGGCGAGCGCCTCGTCAATCAGCTCGAGCCGACCGAGCGCGATATAGCCATGGTGTTCCAGAATTACGCGCTCTATCCGCATATGAGCGTCTACGACAATATGGCTTACGGCCTGCGCAATCTGAAGACGCCGAAGCACGAGATCGAATCGCGCGTCGGCGAGGCCGCGCAGATTCTCGAACTCGACACCGCGCTCTTGTCGCGCAAGCCGCGGCAGCTTTCCGGCGGGCAGCGCCAGCGCGTCGCCATGGGCCGCGCCATCGTGCGCAAGCCGAAAGTGTTCCTGTTCGACGAGCCGCTGTCCAATCTTGATGCCAAGTTACGCGTCCAGATGCGGATCGAGATCAGGCGGCTGCAACGGCGGCTGCAAACCACCACGATTTACGTCACGCACGATCAGGTGGAGGCGATGACGCTCGCCGATATGCTGGTCGTATTGAATGCGGGCCGGACCGAACAGATTGGCGCGCCGCTCGAATTATATGAGCGGCCGGCGACACTCTTCGTCGCGGGTTTTCTCGGCTCTCCGCCGATGAACTTTTTGAAAGGCATGCTGGAGTCGCCGAACACGGTCCGGCTCGACGACGGCACGGCGATCGCCTGCGAGGCCGGCTATGCGGCGGTTCAGCGCGGCACGCGCGTCGTCGCCGGCGTGCGGCCGGAGCGCGCACTTGTCGGCCCTGCCAGCGAGGGTTTGGTGATGAAGATCGACCTTATCGAAGAGCTCGGCGTCGGCCGCCTCCTTCACGGCCAGCTTGCGGGCGCGCCGATGACGGTCGCGATCGGCCCCGATCAGCAGCTTCCCGGCGGCGAGGCGATCGGCATCGTAATTCCCGCCGATGCGGTGCATCTCTTCGATGCGGAGAGCCGCAAGCGCCTGTAAAAACACGGGGCGCGACAGGGCGGGCCTTATCTATTGTGGTGGCAGCGCTTTATTGCTAAGAGCGCCTCGCGCATCCGATCGCCGGACGCTTGCCGGCCCGCTCGCTACGAGCGGAACCCTCGCCATTCCGCGGCTAGTCAGCCGTCCCCGCGAGGATACCCGACGGCCGGATGCATCCGCAACACGAACCGCCGGCATCAGCCCGACAAGGGGCGCTTTAGGAGAATTAATGGCCAGTACTGCAGCCGCTGAGCTCGCGCCGACGCGCGAGGATTTTGCCGCTTTGCTCGACGAGAGCTACGGCGAGAACGAAGCCTTCGAAGGCTCGGTTATCAAAGGGAAGGTCGTCGCCATCGAGAAGGATGTCGCCGTCATCGACATCGGCCTCAAGACTGAAGGCCGCGTCGCCCTCAAAGAATTTACCGGCCATGGCCGGGATCCCGCGCCCGCCGTTGGCGACGAGGTCGAAGTCTACCTCGAGCGCGTCGAGAACGCGCTCGGCGAAGCGGTCATCTCGCGTGACAAGGCGCGCCGCGAAGAGAGCTGGGTCAAGCTTGAGAAGGCGTTTGAAGGCAACGAGAAGGTCGAGGGCATCATTTTCAACCAGGTGAAGGGCGGCTTCACCGTTGATCTCGATGGCGCCGTCGCCTTCCTGCCGCGCAGCCAGGTCGACATCCGGCCCGTCCGCGATGTCTCGCCGCTGATCGGCGTGCCGCAGCCCTTCCAAATTCTGAAAATGGATCGGCGCCGTGGCAATATCGTCGTGTCGCGCCGCACCGTGCTCGAAGAGAGCCGCGCCGAACAGCGCCACGAGATCGTCGCCAACCTCGAAGAGGGGCAGGTCATCGACGGCGTCGTCAAGAACATCACCGACTACGGTGCGTTTGTCGATCTTGGCGGCATAGACGGTCTTCTGCACGTGACCGACATTGCCTGGCGGCGCGTCAATCATCCGAGCGAGGTTCTGAATATCGGCCAGACCGTGAAGGTGAAGATCGTCAAGATCAATCACGAGACGCACCGCATCTCGCTTGGCATGAAGCAGCTGCTCGACGATCCCTGGCAGGGCATCGAGGCGAAATATCCGGTCGGCGCGCGCCTGCATGGCCGCGTGACCAACATCACGGATTACGGCGCTTTCGTCGAACTCGAGCCCGGCATCGAGGGACTGATCCACGTCTCCGAGATGTCGTGGACGAAGAAGAACGTGCATCCGGGCAAGATCGTCTCGACCAGCCAGGAAGTGGACGTGCAAGTGCTCGAGGTCGATTCCGTCAAGCGGCGGATTTCGCTCGGCCTCAAGCAGACGCTCGCCAATCCATGGGAAGCGTTTGCGGAGAAACATCCGGTTGGAACGGAGGTCGAAGGCGAGGTCAAGAACAAGACCGAGTTCGGCCTGTTCATCGGCCTCGAGAACGACGTCGACGGCATGGTCCATCTCTCGGATATCGACTGGAACAAGCCGGGCGAACAGGCGATCGAAGACTATAAAAAGGGCGATATGGTTCGCGCTAAGGTCATCGATATCGATGTCGAGAAGGAGCGCATCTCACTTGGCATCAAGCAGCTTCAGGGTGATCCCTTCGCCAAGGCCGGCGATGAGAACGACATGCGCAAAGGCGCGGTCGTCACCTGCGAAGTCACCGAGGTGAAGGACAGCGGCATAGACGTGAAGATCGTCGGCACCGATCTCACGACCTTCATCAAGCGCAGTGAACTCGCGCGCGACCGTGGCGATCAGCGCACCGAGCGCTTCGCCGTCGGCGAGAAGGTTGATGCGCGGATCACGCAATTCGACCGCCGCGCGCGCAAGATCGGCGTTTCGATCAAGGCGCTCGAAGTTGCCGAAGAGAAAGAAGCGATCGCGCAATATGGGTCTGCCGATTCCGGCGCTTCGCTTGGTGACATTCTCGGCGCGGCTCTGAAGGCACGCGGCGACAGCGAGCCGAGGAAGAAGAAAAAGGCTGCGGAAAACGCGGAAAGCGAAAGCTCCGAAAGCACAGAAGACGCCGAAACCGAGGAGTAAACATCCGCATTTGGCGGCGCTGCGCGTGGGCAATTCCATTCCGGCGCCGCCGATTCATTTGCACCACGACTTGCCCATAAATCCGCAACGCCATAGGTTCCGCGGCGATTTCTTAAAGCTCCGAGCGCATGACCTCTATCCCTCCCGATTATGTCGTCGACCGTCGCAATCTGCGGCGTAAGCTGAGCTTCTGGCGCATCATTGCACTCGCCGCTGTTCTTGTCGGCATCGTCATTGCCGGCCTTCGTATTACCGGCGGCACGCCGGGCACCCGGCTCATCCCGCACATTGCGCGCCTGTCTATCGAGGGTGTGATCACTGGCGACAAGGACACTCTGAAGCTCATCGACGATATCGGCAATTCGCACGCCTCCGCCGTGCTGCTCGAAATCGAAAGCCCCGGCGGCACGACGACCGGTGCCGAGCGGCTTTACGATGCGCTGCGGCGGCTGGCGAAGAAAAAGCCGCTCGTCTCCGTGATTGGGACGGTCGGCGCCTCGGGCGGCTATATCGCGGCGCTGGGCGCTGATGAAATCTTTGCCGAAGGCAATTCGCTGGTCGGATCGATCGGGGTGCTGTTCCAAATCCCGAATGTGTCGAAGCTCCTCGACCATATCGGCGTGCAGGTGGAATCGATAAAATCTTCGCCGCTGAAAGCAGCGCCGAGTGGCTACGAGCCGACAAGCGAAGCGGCCAAGCAGGCGCTCAACGCTCTGGTCGTCGACTCCTACGATTGGTTCAAAGGGCTGGTGAAGGACCGCCGGCAAATGAGCGATGCCGAGCTTGCGACCATCGCAGACGGACGGGTTTTCACCGGGCGGCAGGGGGTCAGCCTCAAGCTCGTCGATAAACTTGGCGGCGAACGCGAAGCGATCGAGTGGCTGGAAACAGAAAAGGGAATCCACAAAGGTTTGCCGGTCCAGGATTGGAAAAAGGGCCGCAGCCTTGAGCGGCTCGGCATCTTTGGTTCCGCGGCCTGGGTGGCGGAACTATTTGGGCTGGAATCGCTTGCCCAAAATCTCCATCGTCTGGACCTCGCGCAGACGCTTCGTGTTCTTGACGGTCCGCTGGCGATTTGGCAGGCTGATCAGCTCTAATAAGCCTTAGAATTCCGGGCGTTCGGCGATAGTCGCCGTGTTTCGCCGCTTTCGGGGAAGATCGGACGCAAGGGGAGTTGCGAGTGATCAAATCCGAACTTGTTCAGCGGATCGCCGATCGCAATCCGCATCTTTATCTCCGTGATGTGGAAAACATCGTCAACGCCATTCTCAACGAGATCACCAGTGCGCTGTCACGCGGCGATCGCGTAGAGCTGCGCGGCTTCGGGGCGTTTTCGGTGAAACGGCGCGACGCGCGTATCGGCCGCAATCCGCGCACCGGCGCCCATGTGTCGGTGGAAGAGAAATCCGTGCCGTTTTTCAAGACCGGCAAGGAAATGCGCGAGCGATTGAACGAAGACCGCGGGGCTTAATTCGTGCGTACACTGTTTCGACTCTTTGTCATCGTTCCGATCGCTATCGTGCTTCTGATGTTCGCGTTCGCGAACCGGCATCTGGTCACGGTCTCATTTGATCCGTTCGCCGGCAATGACGTTGCCGGTCCGTCGATCACGGCGCCTCTTTTCATCCTGTTAATTCTGTCCATCGGGGCTGGCGTCATCCTCGGTGGAGTCGCGTCGTGGTTCAAACAAGCCAAGCTTAAGCGGGCGCTGCGCGAGGCACGGGCCGAGGCGGACGAAGCGCGCGTCGAAGCGGCGCGGCTCAGGCGCGAGATGCTGGTCAATCCGCCGGTCGCCTCTAGCGCTCCGGCTACATCTTCCGCTCTGGTGGTGCGCCGCGACGCGGCCTGATAATCCTGCCCTGCATCCGGTAATCGCGAGAGCGGCGTCTAAGTCGCTCGTCTCCTTGCAGCCGCTCGCGCACTCTGGCAGAGGATGGCCGCCGCAATGGACCTAAAGCCCTGGACCAGAGCAAAACCATCGTGAAAATTTGCGGCCTCTCTTCCGCCGCGACGCTGGAGGCTGCGCTGGACTCGGGCGCAGACATGGTCGGATTCGTCTTTTTCGAGCCGAGCCCGCGCAATCTGTCGTCTGGTGAAGCGCGGGCGCTCGGCGCTGAAGTGCGCGGCCGCGCGCAAAAGGTGGCGCTGACGGTCGATGCAAACGACGCAAAGCTCGAAGCGATCGTCGATGCTCTGGCGCCCGACATTCTGCAGCTGCACGGCAACGAGACGCCGGCGCGGGTGGGAGCAATACGAGCCCGCTTTGGCATTCCCGTCATGAAGGCGATCGGTGTTGCTTCGGGCGCCGACCTCGCCAAGAGCAAGGCTTATGCGAGCGTCGCGGACACGCTCCTTTTCGACGCGAAGCCTGCGCCCGAGGCCGTGCTGCCCGCCGGCAACGGTCAGGCGTTCTACTGGTCGATTCTGAGAGGCCTCGCCGCTGATCGGCCGTGGATGCTGTCGGGCGGCCTCGACCCGAGCAATGTCGGCGACGCGCTGACCGCGACGGGCGCGAGCGGCGTCGATGTCTCCTCCGGTGTCGAGAGCGCCCCCGGGATGAAGGACCCCGCCCGCATCGCCGCCTTCATCGCCGCGGTGCGCGCGCTTTCCCCGGCAGGCCCGAGCCGCTAGAAGGGGGCCCCTGGAGCTCACCTTGGTCAAACCCGAAAATCCGAATTCCTTCCGCACCGGTCCGGACGAGACCGGCCATTTCGGTATTTTCGGCGGCCGCTTCGTCGCCGAAACCTTGATGCCGCTCATTCTCGATCTCGAGCGCGCCTATAACGAGGCGCGCCGCGATCCGGCTTTCCACGCGGAACTCGCGAGCCTGCACACCCACTATGTCGGCCGGCCGAGTCCGCTTTATTTCGCCGAGCGCATGACCGAGCATGTTCGTGAGCTTTCGGCGGCCTCCGGCGGGCAGGGCGGCGCCAAAATCTATTTCAAGCGCGACGAGCTCAATCATACTGGCGCGCACAAGATCAACAACGTGCTCGGCCAAATCCTGCTCGCGCGGCGCATGGGCAAGAAGCGGATCATCGCCGAGACCGGCGCCGGCCAGCACGGAGTTGCGACCGCAACGGCCTGCGCGCGCTTTGGCCTCGAATGCGTCGTCTATATGGGCGCGGTCGATGTCGAGCGGCAGAAGCCGAACGTCTTTCGCATGCACATGCTCGGCGCCGAGGTGCGGCCGGTGCAAGCGGGCGCGCGCACGCTCAAAGATGCGATGAACGAGGCGCTGCGCGATTGGGTGACCAACGTCGAGGATACCTTCTACTGCATCGGCACGGCGGCCGGCCCGCACCCCTACCCTTCGATGGTGCGCGATTTCCAATCGATCATCGGCGAGGAAGTGCGTGCGCAGATGCAGGCGGCGGAAGGCCGGCTGCCGGATTCGCTGATCGCCTGTATCGGCGGCGGCTCGAACGCGATCGGGCTGTTCCATCCATTCCTCGACGACCGTGACATTGAGATTTATGGCGTCGAAGCGGCCGGGTACGGACTCGACAAGCTGCATGCCGCTTCGCTCGCCGGCGGCAAGCCGGGCGTGTTGCATGGCAACCGAACCTATCTCTTGATGGATGATGACGGCCAGATTCTCGAGGGTCACTCGATTTCGGCCGGGCTCGATTATCCCGGCATCGGGCCCGAGCATGCGTGGCTGCGTGATACCGGCCGCGTCACCTATCTCTCGGCGACCGACGACGAGGCGCTCGCCGCCTTCCAGCTCTGCTCGCGACTCGAAGGCATCATTCCGGCGCTCGAGCCTGCGCATGCGCTTGCACGCGTGATCGAGCTCGCGCCGAAAAAGCCGCGCGATCATTTGATGGTGATGAATATGTGCGGGCGGGGCGATAAGGATATTTTTGCTGTCGCCGAACATCTCGGCCGCAGCGAAGAGGCAAAGCCGGATTAACAAACGAATCCGTATCAAGGAGAGGGATGTGATCGAGTACTCATCGTTAAAAATCGACCGCCGCGCGTTCGTGGGCGGCGTTGCCGCTGCGACATTCGCCGCGCCGGCGATCGTGCACGCGCAGGATAAGGCGCTTAAGATAGCGGTGCTGCTGCCGCGCTCGGGCTTCTTCGCGCAATCCGGGCAGAGCTGCTATCGCGGGGCGCTTGCCGCGCCGAAAGTGCTGGCCGATCTCGGCTACAAGGTCGAGATCGTCCATATCGACACCGAATCCAATGTCGACCTCGCCCGCACGCAGGCCGAGAAGGCGATCAACGACGGCGCGGGTTGCCTCATCGGCGCCTTCGATTCCGGTCAGACGCTGGCGATCGCGCAAGTCGCCGAGCAGCGCCAGGTGCCGTTCGTCATAAATGTCGCGGCGGCACCGCAGATCACCGAGCAGGGCTACAAATATCTCGTTCGCAATTTTCCCACCGGCGGGCAGTTGGTGACGAACGGTTTGCGGCTCATCAACGCGGTGTCTGACGCCACCAAGGTGAAATTCGAAACCGCGGTGTTCGTGCATGCCAACGACACGTTCGGCACGGCCCAGCGCGGCGCGATGGACGCGATCTTCCCCAAGCAGAACATGCCGTTCAAGCTTCTGGAGAGCATCGCCTACGATCCACGCGCGCAGGATCTCTCGGTCGAGGTGACGAAACTGCGCTCGCTCAATCCCGATCTCGTCATGGTGGTGACGCGCGCCGGCGACGCGATCAAGCTCGTGCGCGACATGGTGCGCCAGCGCTTCGAGCCGAAGGCGATCATCTCCCCGGGCTCGCCGGGGCTTTACGACGAGGAATTCTTCCAAGCGCTCGGGCCGCTTTCCGATTACTTCATCTACAATCTGCCCTGGGCCAACCCGAAGTCGCAGATGACGCAGGCGCTCGAAGCGTCGTTCAAGCAGGCGAACCCATCACACCGCTTCGCCGTCGATTGCTTCAACGCGGGCTTCACCTTCGAGGCGCTGCTCATTGCGGCCGACGCGTCCAAACGCGCCGGCACCGCCGATGGCGCGACGCTGATGAAAGCGGTGAAGGAAACAAAGCTCCCTGAGCACGTCATCATCGGCGGGCCGATCGAGTTCGATGAGAAGGGCCAAAGCAAAAATATCGGCTCTGCCGTCGTGCAGAACCTGAAACGCACGCCGACTGTCGTGCTGCCGGCCGACGTTGCTGCGGCGGCGCCGGTGCTGCCGATGCCGAGCTGGCAGGGACGCAGCTGACGACACCTAGCGCAAACCGTTACGCCCCCATGGCCGGGCTTGTTCCGGCCATCCACGTTTTCGCATGACCTTATCGCTTTACGCAGAAGTCCTCATCCAGGGCGTATTGACCGGCCTCGTCTATGGGCTGATGGCGCTCGGCCTCTCCGTCATTTTCGGCGTGGTGCGGGTCGTTAACTTCGCCCACGGCGAGTTCGCGGTGCTGGCGATGTATGCGACCTTCGTCCTTTTCACCGCGACGCATCTCGATCCGATCCTAGCGGCAATCCCGATCGCGGCTTTGTTCTTCGTGATCGGCTGGCTGTTGCAGCGCCTTGTCGTGCAGCCATTCGTCGTGCGGCCGCAGCACGATCAGTTCATTCTGCTTGTCGGTCTCGCGATCGTGCTCGTCAATGCGCTCCTGATGATTTTCGGACCGGATTCGCGCCACACCGACCTGCCTTATGCCTATGACAGCTGGTTTGTCGGGCCGATCATCGTCGACAAAGTGCGGGCCTATGGCGCGGCAGCCGCTCTTGCCGTCGCTGCGGCGCTGTTCGCCTTCTTTCGTTTCACGCTGACCGGCACCGCGATTCGCGCCTGCGCCGACAATCTCACCGGCGCTGCCGTCGTCGGGCTCGACATCAAAAAACTTTACGCGCTCACATTCGGCCTCGGCCTCGCCTGTGCCGGTGCGGCCGGCGCGATCATGGTGGCGCTCACCGATGTGACGCCGATGCTGGCGCCGTCCTTCACGCTGCTTGCCTTCACCATCGTTATCGTCGGCGGGCTCGGCTCGATGACGGGCGCGTTGCTCGGCGGTTTGCTGATCGGCGTCGTCGAAGCGCTTGCGAGCGCGATCATCGCGCCGTCGATGAAGAGCATGGTGTCGTTCGCGCTGCTCGTCGCGGTACTGGCGCTACGGCCGCAGGGGCTTCTCGGAAAGCCGGCGACGTGATTGCAGGGGTTTTTGCGGGCGTCTCCACGCGCGCGCGTATTCTTGTTGCGGCGCTCGCTGTCGTGCTGCTGGCCGCGCCCCTCGTTCTCGACCGTTATCTGTTGTCGGTGCTGATCCTCGTTTGCCTCGCCGCTTATACCGGGCAAGCCTGGAATGTTCTCCTCGGCTTTGCTGGCCTTCTCTCGCTCGGCCACGCACTTTATCTGGGGCTCGGCGCCTACATCTCTGCCGCGCTTTATGTGCATTACGGCATCGGGCCGTGGCTCAGCGTGTTTCCCGCTATTGCCGCATGCATTCTCGTCGCGACGTTGCTCGGTTGGCTTGCCTTCCGCTTCCGCATCGAAGGCGTTTACTTCGCGCTGTTGACCATCGCCTTTGCCGAAGTGGCGCGTGTCGGCTTCGATCATATCGCCTTCACCGGCGGCGCCGGCGGCTTCTTCCTGCCGGTGCGTTCCGAAGATCAGGGCCAATGGTGGAATCTGCGCGGCGGGCCCACTTTCTTTTACTATCTGGCGCTGCTGCTCGCCGGCAACGCCTTGCTGCTCTGCGCGCTGCTGCGTCGCTCGCGCATCGGCCATCGCTGGCTCGCCGTGCGGGAAGATCCGGAAGCGGCGCGAGCCCTCGGCATCGACGTCAATCGTGCGCGCATGTCGGCGCTGCTTCTCTCCGCTGCAATGACCGGCATTGCCGGCGTGTTCCAGGCGTTCTACGCCAACAATCTTTTTCCCTCGCAAATCTTCGACATTTCGCGCTCGATCGACATCATTTTGGCGCCGATCATCGGCGGCGTCGGCACTCTATTCGGACCGATCCTCGGCGCCTTTGTTTTGGCGCCCCTGGGCGAAGTACTGATTTCCGCTACCGGCGCCGTTGGATTGAACGCGCCGGGCACCAAGGCGCTGTTCTTCGGCCTGTTTCTGATGGCGATCATCGCCGGCGTGCCGAGCGGGCTTTGGCCGCGGCTCGCGGGCGTGCTGCGCTTGCGGAGCGCGCCCGATGACCATGCTCTCAGTCACAGGCGTGACGAAGCGCTTCCGCGGTCTTGTCGCGGTGGACGATGTTTCGCTGAACGTCGAAGCTGGTTCGATCTTCGCGGTGATCGGTCCAAACGGCGCCGGTAAAACCACCTTGTTCAACCTGATCGCCGGCGTGTTCGCAACCGATGCGGGCACGATCACCTTCGCCGACGAGCGCATCGATCGCGCTAGCCCCGAGCACATTTGTCAGCTCGGCGTCGCCCGCACCTTCCAGATCGTCCGACCTTTCCCCGAGCTCACCGTCATTGAGAATGCCGCGATCGGCGGGATGCTGCGCGCGCCCGACATGGACGAGGCATATGCACGCGCCGGCGAAATCCTGCGCCGTCTCGATCTCTGGGACAAACGCGCGCGGAAAGCGCACGAGCTGACGCTGCCCGATCGCAAGCGGCTCGAAGTCGCGCGTGCGCTGGCGACGCGCCCGAACCTTTTGCTGCTTGACGAAGTGATGGCCGGCCTGCGACCCACCGAAACCGATCGCATCCTCGAGATTTTGCGGACCCTGAATCGCGAGGAGCACATAACGATCGTCATGATCGAGCATGTCATGCGCGCGGTGATGGCGCTCGCGACCCGCGTGCACGTGCTGCATCACGGCGCCACCATCGCCGAAGGCACGCCGGCGGAAGTGACGCGCGACCCCCGCGTGATCGAATCCTATCTTGGCGCCGAGGATTTCGCCTGATGCTGAGGATCGAAAATCTCGACCTCTTCTATGGCGACGCGCAGGCGCTTGCCGGCGTGTCGCTTCACGTGCCGCAGGGTGAGATCGTTGCGATCGTCGGCGCCAACGGCGCGGGCAAGACGTCGCTCATCCGCGCCATCGCCGGGATGCTGAAGCCAGCGCACGGGGCCATCCGCTTCAGGGATCGCGATATTGCCGGCCTGCCGAGTTCGAGGGTTTGCGACTTCGGAATCGGCCAGGTCGCCGAAGGCCGCCAGATTTTCCCGACGCTCAGCGTGCGCGAAAACCTGCTGACCGGCTCACTGCTGCCGCGCGCCCGCGCCCGCCGCCTGCAGAATCTGGAGCGGATGTTCACGCTATTTCCGATCCTCGCCGAGCGCGCCACGCAGGCCGCAGGTACCCTTTCCGGCGGCGAGCAGCAGATGCTGGCGATTGCCCGCTGTCTGATGGGCGAGCCGGAGCTCATCATGTTCGACGAGCCTTCGCTTGGCCTCGCCCCGGCAATGGTCGCGCGCGTGCTTGAGGTGATCCGCGGCCTCAACCGCGACGGCATGACCTGCATGCTCGTCGAGCAGAACGTCGCCGCGTCGCTCCGGCTGGCGCAGCGCGCCTATGTCCTGGAGAACGGCGCGATTACCTTATCTGGCACCGGCGCGGAGCTTTTGGCCGACGATCGTGTGCGGCGGTCTTATCTGGGGATGTGAGGGCGCCCTGTCGTTGCGAGGAGCGAAGCGACGACGCAATTCAGGGCAAGTGCCTACATACCCAGCGTTTGCGCTGGATTGCTTCGCTTCGCTCGCCACGACCGCGAGGTGAGCCCCCTAAAAACTCAGCGCCTTTGCCTGTTTCACTCCATCGATGCGCTGGATGCCGGCGAGCGCCGTCTCCGGCACCTTGCCGTCGACCTGCACCAGCGCGATGGCGGAGCCGCCCTCGCGGTCGCGACCCAAGGCAAATGTCGCGATGTTGATCCCGGCATCACCGAGCAGGCTGGCGAAGCGGCCAATGAAGCCGGGCCTGTCTTCGTTGCTGACGTAGATCATCGATGGCGCGAACTCCGCGTCCATTTTGATGTCCTTGATCATCGTTATGCGCGGCTTGCCGTCGTGGAACACGGTGCCGGCGACCGAGCGCTCCTGCCGCTCGGTTTGCACCGTCAGCGTGATCAGCGACTCGTAATCGCCCTCGGCCGCCCGGGTCACCTCGTCGATGACGATGCCGCGCTCCTTGGCGACGATTGGCGCGGAGACGACGTTCACGTCCGAGAGAAGCGGCCGGAGCAGCCCGGCAATGGCCGAGGCGGTCAACGCCTTGGTCTTCAGCTCGGCCGCGGCGCCTTCGTAAGTGATCGTCACCTTGGTGAGGCCACTCTCCGTCAGCTGCCCGGCAAAGGAGCCGAGCCGCTCGGAGAGCGCGATGAACGGCCTCAGCTTCGGCGCCTCCTCCGCCGTGATCGAGGGGAAGTTTACTGCGTTCGAAATGGCGCCGCGGGTGAGGTAATCCGACATCTGCTCGGCCACCTGTAGCGCGACATTCTCCTGCGCTTCGTTTGTCGACGCGCCGAGATGAGGCGTGGCGACAACATTGGGATGGCCGAAGAGCGGGTTCTCGGTTGCCGGCTCGGTCGTGAACACGTCGAAGGCGCCGCCCGCGACGTGGCCGGAATCCAGCAGCTTGCGCAGCGCGACCTCGTCGACCAAGCCGCCGCGCGCGCAATTGATGATCCGCACGCCTTTTTTAGTCTTGGCGAGATTTTCCGCCGACAGGATGTTTTTCGTCTGCGCCGTCATCGGCGTGTGCAGCGTGATGAAGTCGGCGCGGGTCAGGAGATCGTCGAGGTCGATCTTTTCGACGCCGATATCCTGCGCGCGCTCAGGCGACAGGAACGGATCGTAGGCAATCACGCGCATGTGCAGGCCGATCGCGCGCTCGGCCACGATCGAGCCGATATTGCCGCAGCCGATTACACCGAGCACTTTTCCGGTGATCTCGACCCCCATGAAGCGGTTCTTCTCCCATTTGCCCGCGTGGGTCGAAATGTCGGCGGCGGGAATTTGCCGCGCCAGCGCGAACATCATGGCGATCGCGTGCTCGGCGGTCGTGATCGAATTGCCGAACGGCGTGTTCATGACGATCACGCCTTTCGCCGTCGCGGCGGGAATATCGACATTGTCGACGCCGATGCCGGCGCGGCCGATCACCTTCAGCCGCGACGCATTTTCCAAAACTTTCGACGTAACCTTCGTCGCCGATCGGATGGCGAGCCCGTCGTAGTCGCCAATCATTGCGGCGAGCTTGTCTTTGTCCTTGCCGAGATTGGGCTGGAAATCGACATCGACGCCGCGCTCTTTGAAGATGGCGACAGCAGCGGGAGAAAGGGCATCCGAGATCAGAACGCGAGGAGACATGTTGGCACCTATGATCACCGCTCGTCATGGCCGGGCTTGACCCGGCCATCCACGCGAGCGCTGTTTGAGGAAAATATGGATGCCCGGGAAAAGCCCGGGCATGACGGCTGGACTTACGCCGCCTTCGGCAGAGCGGCCTTGGCCCGCGCATAAGACCAATCGAGCCAATGCGTCAGCGCTTCGACGTCGGCGCGCTCGACGGTGGCGCCGCACCAGATGCGCAAACCCGCCGGCGCGTCACGGTAAGCGCCGATATCGTATGCGACGCCTTCCTTCTCGAGCCGCGTCGCGAGTTCCTTGGCGAATGTCGCCTGCGCATCGGCGGAGAGCGCCGTGACGGCGGGATCGACCACCTTCAGGCACACGCTAGTGTTCGAGCGGGTCGTGGGGTCTTTCGCCAAAAAATCGATCCAGTGCGTCTTCGCGACCCAGTCGGCGACGACTTTGGTGTTGACGTCGGCGCGGGCGATCAGCGCGTCGAGGCCGCCGAGCGATTTCGCCCAGTGCAAAGCATCGAGATAATCCTCGACGCACAGCATCGATGGCGTGTTGATCGTCTCGCCCTTAAAAATGCCGTCGATGAGCTTGCCGCCCTTCGTCATGCGGAAGATCTTTGGCAGCGGCCAGGGCGGCGTGTAGGTCTCGAGCCGCTCGACCGCGCACGGCGACAGGATCAGCATGCCGTGCGCCGCTTCGCCGCCGAGCACTTTCTGCCAGGAGAAGGTGACGATATCGAGCTTGGCGAAATCGAGCCGCTGCGCGAAGGCGGCGGAGGTGGCGTCGCAAATCGTCAGGCCCTTGCGGTCGGCGGCGATCCAGTCGGCGTTCGGCACGCGCACGCCCGACGTCGTGCCGTTCCAGGTGAAGATCACGTCGTGATCGCAATCGACGTTTTTCAGATCGACGATGTCGCCGTAATCAGCCTTCAGCACGCGCGCATCTTTGAGCTTCAGCTGCTTGATGGCATCGGTGACCCAGCCCTCGCCGAACGATTCCCAGGCGAGCACGTCGACGGGCCGCGCGCCCAAGAGCGACCACATCGCCATCTCGACGGCACCGGTGTCGGAGGCCGGCACGATGCCGATGCGATAATCGGGCGGCACCTGCAGCACCTCGCGGGTGAGCGCGATTGCTTGTTCGAGCTTCGACTTGCCGGCTTTGGCGCGATGCGAGCGGCCGAGCGGCGCGCCTTTGAGGTTTTCGGGGGTCCAGCCGGGGCGCTTCGCGCATGGTCCGGAAGAAAAGCAGGGGTTCGCCGGCCGCGTGCCGGGTCCGGTAACAGTCGTCATGGTCCATCCTTTCAGATGGGCGCCTCTCGTTGGGGAGAGGTGTCCCGCCGACGGCGATACGCCGCGCGCATCGGGCGGTCAAGAGCAGGCCGGCAACACCGGACGCGGGCTTGCTGTGCGGCGACGCGATGGCTAAATGAGGCGCCGTTTCCCGCCACAGCAGGTCTCATGCGCGCCATTCTCGACGTCATTCTGTTGATTTTGCAGCTTTATACCTGGATCGTGATCGCCACCGCGATCATGTCGTGGCTGATCGCTTTCGATGTCGTGAACTTCCGCAGCGATTTCGTCCGCGCGGTGTGGAACACGCTGAACGCGCTAACCGAGCCGGTGCTGCGCCCAATTCGCAACATCCTGCCGAATTTGGGCGGGCTGGCTATCTCTCCGGTTATTTTGCTGTTGCTGATTTTCTTCCTCGAGCGGGTGATCGCCTATTACCTTTATCCGCTCGTGCTGGGATTTTGAGCCGGCGCTGAACCTGCATGCGTGGTGCTGGCATGACGGCAGCAAAGACCAGCGTGGGGAATTTCTTCGAGGATTTCCGCCTCGGCCAGGTGATCCGCCACGCGACCCCGCGCACCGTGACTTCCGCGGACGCGGCACTGTACACCGCGCTCTACGGCGCGCGTTTCGCGGTGCAATCCTCAGACAACTTCGCGCAAGCGATCGGCTATCCCAAGAGCCCGATCGACGATCTCCTCGTCTTCCACATCGTGTTCGGCAAGACCGTGCCGGACATTTCGCTGAACGCGGTCGCCAATCTCGGTTACGCCGATTGCTGCTTCCTGAAGCCGGTATTCCCCGGCGACACGCTGTCGGCGACCTCCGACGTGATCGGACTCAAAGAAAATTCCAACAAGCAGACTGGTGTCGTCTATGTGCGCTCGCGTGGGCAGAACCAGAACGGCGATATCGTGCTCGACTATGTGCGCTGGGTGATGGTGCGCAAGCGCGATCCCGCAGCGGCGATCGCGGAAGAGAAGGTGCCGCAATTGCCGTCCGCGCTTTCCGAGGAGGCACTTGGCCCGGCGTGCCCGGTCATCAAATCAAGCGCCTATGATCGCGTGCTCGCCGGCTCAGAGCATGTCTGGAGCGATTTCGCAGCCGGGGAAAAGATCGACCACGTCGACGGCATGACCGTCGAGGAAGCCGAGCATCAGCTGGCGACGCGGCTCTATCAAAACACCGCGAAAGTACATTTCAATCAGTTCTCGGAAGGCCAGGGCCGCTTCGGCCGTCGCTTGATCTATGGCGGTCACGTCATTTCGCTCGCCCGCGCGCTGTCGTTCAATGGCCTGGTCAACGCGTTTCACGTCGCCGCGATCAATGGTGGCCGCCATGTCGCACCGCTCTTTGCGGGGCTGACGGTCTTTGCCTGGTCGGAGATTCTCGATCGCGCCGAGATTCCCGGACGAGGCGATGTCGGCGCGCTGCGCGTCCGCACGATCGCGACGAAGGACAGGCCCTGCGCCGATTTTCCGGATAAGAGCGGCGATGGCTACGATCCCGCCGTCATCCTCGATCTCGATTACTGGGTGCTAATGCCAAAATAACTTTGGACCGCGCATCTCCTGATGCGCACCACTCAGCCGTGGATCGTGCGCACCAGGAGGTGCGCGGTCCAGCGCTACTCCGCCGCCTGTGCGCGCGGCGTCGAATTCGACTCGAACTGCAATTTCGCCAGCCGCGCATAAAGCCCGCCGGTCGCGACAAGTGAAGCATGCGTGCCTTCCTCGACGATGCGACCCGCCTCCATCACCAGAGTGCGGTCGGCTTTGAGCACCGTCGCCAAGCGATGCGCGATGACCAGCGTCGTGCGCCCGCGCATCAAATGCTCCAGCGCCGATTGCACCAGTGCTTCGCTCTCGGCATCGAGCGAGGACGTGGCTTCATCGAGCAACAGGACCGGCGCGTCGCGCACGATTGCTCGTGCAATTGCCAGACGCTGGCGCTGACCTCCGGATAGCGTCATGCCGCGCTCGCCGAGACGCGTATCGTAGCCCTCGGGCAAAGTGCGAATGAACTCGTCGGCGCCGGCTTGCAACGCGGCCTGACGTATCGCCGCTTCGGAAAGGCCTTCCGCGCCATAAGCGATATTTTCCGCAATGGAGATGCCGAAGATCGCCGGGTCCTGCGGCACCAGCGCGATCTGCCGTCGCAGTTCTTCGACCCGCAGCGTGCGGATGTCGATGCCGTCCAGCAAAATCGCGCCGCTCTGCGGATCGTAGAAGCGCATCAGCAACTGGAAGATCGTCGACTTGCCGGCGCCGGAGGGCCCGACGATCGCCACCGTCTCCCCGGCGGCCACGTGAAAAGACACATCGTGGAATGTCGGCGCGTCCCGCCCGACGGGATAGACGAAACTCACGCCATCGTAGGCGATCTCGCCGCGCGAAGGCCCCAGCGATGCAGGCGCGCGCGGCGAAACGATGCGCGCCTCGACCGCAAGCAATTCCGAAATCCGCCCCGCCGACCCCGCCGCAGCTGAGATTTCACTCCACACTTCCGAGAGCTGTCCGAGCGCACTGGCGCCGAGCACGGCATAGAGCACGAATTGCGATAGGGTTCCGGCCGTCATGTTTCCGGCGAGCACGTCGCGCGCGCCGAGCCACAGCACGACCACGACCGAGCTGAAGGCCAGGAAAATCGCGATGCCGGTCAGAATGGCGCGAGCGCTCGTCGCATCGCGCGCCGCGATATAGGCGGCTTCGGCCGCGGCGGTGAATTTGCGGCTCGCCGCCATCTCCGCCGTGAACGCCTGCATGCTGCGTACCGCCCCGAGACTTTCGGCGGCGAAGCTCGTTGCATCCGCGAGCACATCCTGCGCGCGCCGCGAGCGGCGGCGCACGCCGCGGCCTGAAGCCATAAGCGGCAGCACGATTACCGGAATCGCGATCAGCACGAAGGCGGAAAGTTTTGGGCTCGTCAGCACCATCATCGCGCTCGCGCCGGCAAACATGAAGAGGTTGCGCAAGGCCACCGAAGCCGACGAACCAAACGCCGACTTCATCTGCAGCGTGTCGGCGGTCAATCGTGAAACAAGCTCACCCGATTTGGTGCCATCGTAAAACGCGGCGTCGAGATGCGCCAAATGCTTGAAAAGGTCGGCGCGCAGATCGGCGACGATGCGATCGCCTAGCGTCATCACGCAATAATACCGCGCCGCCGATGCGCAGGCGAGCACCGCGACGATCGCGATCATCGCGGCGAAATAGCTGTCGATCAGCCCGGCGCTGCTTTCCGAAAATCCATGATCGATCATCCGCCGCACCGCGAGCGGCACGGTGAGCGTCGCGGCGGAGGCGACCGACAAAGCCGCTAGCGCGGCGGCAAGACGGCCCTTGTAGTGTGCGACATAGGAAAGAAGCGGCACGAGCGCGCGCGGCGGCGCCGCTTCGGGGCCCTCTTCGCGTCGCATGAGGAGCGGCCGCTTCATGACTCTCCGGGTCAGGCCTTGCGGGCCTGGAGGTTGTCGACAAGAGTGTTTTGCGCTATCAGCGCGCAATTCCGCAATGCGGCACGTCCGCCGCCGGCAATCCCCTTGAAATTCAACAGGCCGGCCGCTGCCAAGTGCTGCCGCTCAAGAGATCAGCCGAGAATCCGAGATGAAAAGCGATATCCACCCGAACTATCACACGATCAAGGTCGTCATGACCGACGGCACCGAGTATGTGACGCGCTCGACCTGGGGCCGCGAGGGCGACACCCTCAACCTCGATATCGATTCGAAGACGCATCCGGCCTGGACCGGCGGCTCCCAGCAGCTGCTCGACCGCGGCGGGCGGCTGTCGCGTTTCAACTCGCGCTTCGGCGCGATTGGGCTCGGCAAGAAGTAAGCGCGGCTCCTTAAACCGGCGCCATTTCCCCAAAGCTCGCGCCAAACGCCGCGCGCAGGCGCTCGCGCTCGGCGGCAAGCGGTCTCGGCGGCTCGCTCGGGGGCTCCACCATCTTCGCGTAGATCAGCTGATCGAGATGGATGATCCGCGCCTGCAGGCGCATGGATTGGGTCACCAGGTCCTTCAGCCGCTCCGGCAACTTGGCGAACACATCCGGTCGCGAGGCCATGTCCTGCATCGACAGCCGCACCTTGTTCTTCTCGGACGCCGCCTGGCTCTGTGTCATCTCGCCTTCGTTGACCGCGCGCTGCAGCAGGAGCCAGGAGGCAAGCTGCATGAGGCGGGTGGTGAGCCGCATGCTTTCGGCAGCATAGGCGAGGGCCTCGCTGCGCGGCAGCATCTTCGAATCATCGCGGCCATCGCCATCGAGATACGAAGCGGCCTCCTCGACGAGCAGCATGCCTTCACGGAAAAGGTTCTTGAACGCGTCCGAGCCGGCGAGGCGCTCGGCAAAAGAGACCGGCGGGCGCCCGCCACTCGATGAACTCAACGCCACCATGCTACGAAACCTTGAAAAGCCGCATCTCGGCAGAGCAGTGCCGACATCTCCGACTATACCAAGTCTTAACATTCTCGCTCGCTTAACCCCAGGTTAACCTTAACTGCACGCGGGTGACATCGCGGAAGCGAAGCCCCACATTGACGAAGACGCCGATTCGTCTGGGAATCGGCCCGGGAGCCCTTGTTTGACCAGCCTTCCCGCCGCGCGCGCCAATCCGCCGCGCGAGCCCGGCGAGCCCTTCGAGGCTGATTACGCGCCTGAGGCCGGCGGCATTGCCGCCCGCGCCCGCGCGGCGGCGCCGGGCGGAGCTGTTCCGTACCTCGCCGCGCTCAATCCCGAGCAGCGCGAGGCCGTCGAGGCGCTCGACGGCCCTGTTCTCGTGCTCGCCGGCGCCGGCACCGGCAAGACCCGCGTTCTGACGACGCGCGTCGCCCACATGATTGCGACGGGCAAAGCCCGCGCGCATGACATACTCGCGGTGACGTTTACCAACAAAGCCGCACGCGAAATGCGAGAGCGCGTTGTGCTGCTTGCGGGATCGGTTGCGGAGGGCATGCCGTGGCTCGGCACGTTCCACGCGATCTCGACCAAGCTTTTGCGGCGCCACGCCGAGCTCGTCGGCTTGAAATCGAATTTTTCCATTCTCGATAC
>Ga0136846_1228944_pt1 | contig 33938 bp, 33 predicted proteins | sample HopSoiMetagenom2_FD_96841 | JGI IMG/M metagenome (GOLD analysis project Ga0136846, IMG submission 96841) | Grasslands soil microbial communities from Hopland, California, USA - 2 Assembly 2016 (version 4) | ecosystem: Environmental > Terrestrial > Soil > Grasslands | place: USA: Hopland...
AAATTTGGCAGGGGTGGAAGGATTCGAACCTGCGAATGCCGGAATCAAAATCCGGTGCCTTAACCAGCTTGGCGACACCCCTACACAGGACAGTTGTTGTTGCCAACAACAGACCTATAAACTTTTCATTTAGGTCGCTTGGAAACGCATTTTCAAGAGCGGCTATTTTACCAACCGGCCAGTGGATGCGCCTCCAAATTACTGCATTTGCGGATTTTCCAGCCATCAGGCAAACCTGATAAGTCCGGCAAATCTGCCTCGTGCAGCAGTTGCGCAAATACAGCACTTCCGGAGCCGGTCATTCGCCCCCGAAGCCCCTTGCGTTCAAGCCAGTCAAGCGACTGGCCAATCTGCGGGCACATCTGTTGCGCTACCGGCTGCAAGTCGTTGCGGCCAAAACTGAAATCGACTGATTTCAACTGGCCTTCAGCATTTGCAGCAAAGCCTTGGATTGTAGCAGTTTCTGTGTCACGTTTGAGCCCAGGGGCGCTGAAAATACCCTGCGTCGGCAGCCCTGCAGACGGTTTCATCACCACGAAGCGGGCTGGCGGCAAGGCCAGGGGTGTGATTTTTTCGCCTATGCCCTCCACCCAGGCGTGGCCGCCCGAGAGGAAAAAGGGCACATCCGCACCCAGCGCCAGGGCGATGGCGTTCAGTTCTTGTGGAGGGAGGCTGACGCCCCACAGCCGCTGGAGCGCCAGCAAACAACTGGCTGCGTCGGAGGAGCCACCGCCCATGCCGGCTTGCGAAGGAATCCGTTTTTGCAGGCCGATATGAACCCCCAGCGAGGTGCCGCAGGCGGCCTGCAGCGCCCGGGCGGCCCGCACGGCGAGGTCTTCGGCGGGCAGGTCTATCCCTGCGCCGTCGGCCTGACTGGAATCATCCAGGTCTTCACGGCTGATCTGGCCGTCGGTGCGCAACTCGAAGTGCAGGGTGTCGCACCAGTCGATCAGCATGAACACCGATTGCAGCAGGTGGTAGCCGTCGGGCCGGCGGCCTGTGATGTGCAGGAACAGGTTGAGTTTGGCGGGCGCAGCGACGTCGTAAAGGGCTTTGAGCGCCCTGGTGGCGCGTGAAGCAGGTTGGGCAGAGGACGGGGAAGAGGTCATGACAAGGCGGCGGCTGGTGCGCAGATGACTGCGGTGAAGGCGATGCTGGTTTTACCGGTCGAGTACGACGCGCAGGTCGGCTTGTGGGGCGGGTTGAATTCTTTTGGCTGAAATGCGGCCTTCGCCGTGGCGCGAAAGATCTGCGGACCAGCCACTGACGCTGACGGGATCGCCCAGCAGCCAGGCGAACAGCGCCGCGATCGGGACGGCGGTACCCGTGGCTTGGGCCATCAGGTCGTCGACGGAAGAATATCGCTGCACCTTGCCATTGCCTGAATCCAGCACCGCCTCGCCGGGTGACCAGCGGAGCACGCCCAGGACGCTGCCCAAGGGGCTGACCAGCTTGAGTTCACCCTGCTCGGGCTGGCCCTTGAGTTCGAAGCTGGCGGAAAAAGATTGTGCGGGCTCACTGTGCACCTGCAGGCTTATGCGGCCGGCCCAATACTCATCTATCAAGCCATTTTGGCCTGCAGCCCTTGGTAGTTGTGCGCAACCTGCTATCAAAAATATAGCAAAAAAGCTGGTGCAGACAAAAAACCGGCGAGCCGATCGCATGCGAAGAAGGAGGAGCTGCAAGAGTCGCTTTCAGGTTACAGCTTCACGCGCAGGCGCTTGAGCGTCTCGAGCAGCGTTTCATTTTCAGGGTTGAGCAGCCGGCCTTCTTTCCAGATGGCGATGGCGCGGTCGCGCTGGCCCATGGCCCAGAGCACTTCGCCGAAATGCGCCGCGATCTCGGCATCGGGTTTGGCTTTGTAAGCAGCCTCAAAGATCTGCACGGCTTCGGCGTTGTTGCCCATGCGGAATTCCACCCAGCCCAGGCTGTCGCGGATGAAGGGATCAGCAGGAGCGAATTCAAGCGCTTTTTTGATTAACTCCCGGGCTTCCGGCAGGCGCACATTGCGGTCCGCAAACGAATACCCGAGGGCGTTGTAGGCGTGGTGGTGGTCGGGCTTGACCTGGATGACCTTGCGCAGCAGGCGCTCCATCTCGTCCAGGTTTTCGATCTTTTCGGCCATCATGGCCTGGTCGTAAAGCAACTCAGGATCGTCCGGGTTTTTAACCAAGGCCTGCGCCAGCACTTCGTGGGCGAGCTTGTACTGCTTGAACTCGCGCAGCAGGCCGACTTCCGCGTTCAGTTTCACTCTCGCGTCCGCCGGATTGCGTTCGGGCAGGGACTGCAGCAACCGGCGGCCTTCTGCCAGCTTGCCCTGGCTGGCCAGGATAGAGGCGCGCCGGGTTTGCGCCAGGGCCAGGTCAGAGGAGTTCTCGATCTTGGCCAGCCAGCTTTCCGCCGCCGCGAAGTCCTTTCGTTTTTCCGCCAATTGAGAGAGTGAGAGGTAGGCCTGGGCGAGGCCCCGGTTCCGTTCGCCTTCTGAGGACTGTTGCTGGGCCAGCGTGACATAACGCTCAAGCGAGGTTTGCGCCTGCGCCAACTGGTTGTCTTGCAGCTGCAGCGAGCCCAGAACCAGCCATCCCTCGGGAAGTTCGGGCTTTTCGCGTGTCACTACCAGCAACTGGGCGCTTGCCTCGGCGTAGCGCTGGCTGTCGAGCAGGGCACGGGCATAACCCATCCGGATCTCGGCCATGGCCTTGGGGTTGCCTTCGAAGTAATTGCGGACCACGGCTTCGGCTTCGGGTTGCTTCGGGTCCATCAACTCCAGCGCCACCAGCGCCGGACCTTCTGCTCGGGGTGAAGCTGCCTGCCCACGTTGGGCGGCAGCCAGTGCGCCGCTGCTGTCGCCCGCCGCAAGTCGCATACGTCCTACTGCCGTCCAGGCGGCGCTGGCGGTCGCGGCATTGCCGAGGTAGTCGGCCAGCGCGCCCTCAACGACCGTGCTGGCCAGTTTTTTGTCCGCTACGCGAGCGTAGGCACGCGGCACGGCGGCAAGAACCGCGGGCCGTTCGATGTCGGGCGCGAGCCGGATTTCAGTCTGCAGGGGCTCGGCCGTGTCGGTGATCCGGTTGAGGGCCACCAGAATTTGCAGGACATAACGATTGGCTTCGCGAGAGGTGGGCTGGTCCTGCTTCCAGGCGCGGGCGGCCTGCAAGGCGGCGTCGCCGGAACGGGATTGCAGCGCAATATCCGTGGCGCGCTGGTAAAGCTGGGCGTCGCCCGTTTTTCGGGCGGCGTCCAGCATGAGTTCAAAGCCCGCAGCGGGCTCGCCTTCCTGCAAACTCATCTCGCCCACCAGCACCTGGTAGAACAAGGCGCCGTCAAGCATTGATGAGGGAGCCACCTCCTGCGCTGCTTTGGCTTCGGCAAGGGTTGAAGGTGCCGCCAGCAAGGGTTCGGTGGATTGCGCGGCCGATTGCGCTAGAACCAGGGGTGCAGCCAGCCACAGGGCGCAGATGGCAAAGCCAAGTTTTTTCTTCATCGAACCATGATAATTGATGCTTCCGCTTTACCCTGCCGGGTGGGCGATCTTTACGGGGCTTCCTGCCGGGCGGGGGCCGTCGTGTTCACCAATTCGAGCGAAATTCGCGACATTCAAAACCTGCGAGGGCGTGGTGCTAATGACCGGCGTCCAAAACATGTGAGCCTATGCCTGAACTGCCAGAAGTCGAAGTTACCCGCCTGAGTTTCGCGGACCGCATCGCCGGTGCCCGTATTGAGAGCGTGCAGTTGGGAAAACCCCTGCGCTGGCCCCTGGGCTGCAGGCCGGCGCTGCTGGTTGGCCAGCAGGTGCTGGCGGTGCGCCGGCGCGGGAAGTACCTGCTGGTCGACCTCAGTGATGGCCTGTTGATGATTCATCTTGGAATGTCCGGCAGCGTGAGCTTTGGCGCCGGCTTTCCGGCGCCGGGCAAGCACGATCACTTTGAGATGGCAACCAGCCTTGGAACCCTGCGCCTGAACGATCCGCGGCGATTTGGCGCGGTGGTTTATGCGCGCGATGAAAACGCGCCGGTCGCCCAAAAACTGCTTGGGCGGCTGGGTGTCGAGCCGCTGAGCGACGCTTTTGACGCCGCAGCCTTTCACCGGGCGCTAAAACTGCGAAATACCGCCATCAAGCAGGTATTGCTGGGCGGCGAGGCGGTGGTGGGTGTCGGCAATATTTACGCCTCCGAGGCCCTTTTCCTGGCGGGCATACGCCCCACGACGCGGGCCAGCAAGATCAGCAAGCCACGCGCGGCGTTACTCCACGGCGCCATCCGGAAGGTGCTGGCACAGGCTGTTACAAAGGGCGGAAGCACCCTGCGGGATTTCTCGAATGCACAGGGGGAGTCGGGCTATTTCCAGCTGGAAGCGATGGTGTATGACCGTGCCGGCCAGCCCTGCCGGGTGTGCGCTGCGACGGTCAAAAGCATCCGGCAAGGCCAGCGCTCGACGTTTTATTGCGTGAACTGCCAAAAACCTTGAGCCAATGCTACGTACACGCGCCAATGGCTCTTTACAGTGGGCGATGCTATATTGACCGACCAACTTAACGGAAGACCGATGTCTTTTAACGAACAATTTGACCAGCATGGCGCATGGCGGCGCGAATTTGCACTGCGCCTGAAGCTGCTTGCCGAGTGGATGAAAGACCATGACTTGCTCGATGCGGCGGTCGAGGAGCGTCTGCAGCGGCTTGAGTCACAGGTGCGTTCCGACAAGGTCATGGTGGCTTTCGTGGCGGAGTTTTCCCGCGGCAAGTCCGAATTGATCAACGCGATCTTTTTTGCCGGCTATGGCCGCCGCATCATGCCGGCAAGCGCCGGCCGCACGACCATGTGCCCGACCGAGCTGGGTTACGACGCGGACGTGCCGCCCTGCCTGCGCCTCTTGCCCATCGAGACGCGTTTGCAGAAACAGGCGCTGATGGAGTGGCGCGCGGTGCCCGAGAAATGGACGCGGCTGGACCTGGATGTCAACGACCCGGCCCAGCTGGCGCAGGCGCTTGAAAAGGTCGCCGAAGTCCGGCATGTCACCAAAGACGAAGCGCGTGCGCTGGGCTTTTGGCATGACAACAGCCCTGAAGACAACCCGCTGACCGGCGCTGACGGCCTCGTCGAAGTACCCAAGTGGCGCCATGCGCTGATCAATATCGCGCATCCGCTGCTCAAGCAAGGCCTGGTGATCCTGGACACGCCCGGACTGAACGCGATCGGTGCGGAGCCTGAGCTGACTGTGAGCCTGATTCCCCAGGCGCACGCCGTCGTGTTCATTCTTGCTGCCGACACCGGCGTCACCAAATCCGACTTGGCGATCTGGCGCGAGCACCTGATCACTGACGGTGATGGCACCGATGCACGACTGGTCGTGCTCAACAAGATCGACACCCTCTGGGATTCCCTCAGCACGCCTGAACAGGTGCAGGCCCAAATCGACAGGCAACGTGCAACGTCGGCTGAAATTCTTGGCCTGCCAGAGAGCCAGGTCATCCCGGTCTCGGCGCAGAAGGGGTTGGTCGCCAAGGTCACACGTGACAAGACACTGCTGGAAGCCAGCCACCTGCCAGCGCTTGAACTTGCGCTGGGGCAGGGTGTGATGGGCCAGCGCCAGAAAATTCTGCGCACCGCGGTGGCCGGCGGCATTGGCGAACTCCGGACGGAAGCCGGGCGGGCCATGCACATCCGCCGGCGCGACCTGGCCGAGCAGATGATCGAGTTGCGCGGTCTAAGAGGCAAAAACGTTTCGGTGATCAAGCATATGCGCAGCCGCATCGAGCAGGAGCAGTCCGAATTCGATACCAGTGGCGCGAAGATCCAGGCGGTGCGCTCGGTGCATCTCAAATTGCTACGTGAAATGTTCAATCTGCTCAGCACGCCGACCCTGAAAGCTGAACTGGCGGAATTGACGCATGCACTGAAACAGCCGGGCATCAAACTGGGCGTCAAAAAAGCTTACTCCCAGACTTTCTCGCGCCTGCGCGAAGGCTTGCAGAAATCGCAGGTTCTGAGCGGCGAAATCCAGTCCATGCTCACGGCTTCTTTCCGGCAGCTCAATGCCGAGTTCAGCTTTTCGCTGCAGGCCCCCAAAGAGCCTGAGCTGGTCCGCTACGAGCACGATCTGGAATTGATAGAGCGCAGTCACCTTCAGTACCTTGGGGTGGCAAATGTGCTGAAGCTTTCGCAGCCGGAATTCTCTGAACGCCTCGTACGGGCCTTGGCTACACGTCTGCGCGTGGTCTATGAAACCGCGCTTGGCGAGGTGGAGCTCTGGAACAAGTCGGCGGCATCGCAACTGGATGCTCAGCTGCGCGAGAGGCGCCGTAATTTCGGGCGCCGGCTTGAGGCCATTGAGCGCATCCAGCAAGCCGCGTCCGGCCTGGACGAGCGGATCGCCGAAATTGATGCTCAGGAAAGTGTGCTCAATGAACTGGACACCAAGCTCACTGAACTGACCTCTCATCTCATGGGCGGCGCTTCAGCGCAGGATAAAGCGCAAAGCACAGCTGCCGCTGAAAATGCAGCCGTGCGCGAGGCCGCCTGAGCGTTGGTGGCTCCTGCAATTCCCTTGAATTTTTGTGGCGGGACGGGGCGCCGGTGGTAACTCAAGCAGGCCGCCATGCATTGGCCGGATTTTCCGGCGAGATTGTGCGCTGGCAAAGCACACACGGCCGAAACACTCTGCCCTGGCAGAACACGCGCGATCCTTATCGCGTGTGGCTGTCTGAAATCATGCTTCAGCAGACCCAGGTCACAACGGTTCTGGACTACTACGCCCGATTTCTTGAACGCTTTCCTACCGTCAGCGAGTTGGCTGCTGCTGATGAAGACGACGTGTTGGGCTTATGGAGCGGTCTGGGCTACTACAGCCGTGCACGCAACCTGCACCGGTGCGCACAGGACGTCATGTCCCTGCACGGGGGACGGTTTCCGCAAACTGCGGAGCAATTGCAAACCTTGCCTGGAATAGGCAGATCAACAGCTGCGGCGATTGCGTCGTTTTGCTTCGCAGAGCGCGTGGCAATTCTTGACGGCAACGTCAAGCGCGTATTGACGCGGGTGTTAGGGTTCTCCGCTGACTTGGCGCAAAGCGCCAATGAGCGGGCGCTGTGGAACAAAGCGGTTGAATTGCTGCCTGACCATGACTTGCATGAAACCATGCCGCGCTACACCCAGGGGCTGATGGACCTTGGCGCCACGGTCTGCTCGGGCCGCCAGCCGCAGTGTCTCCTGTGCCCTGTGCAAAAGCTCTGCCGCGGCTTTGCTGCTGGAGACCCCGGCAGGTACCCTGTCAAAACACGAAAACTCAAGCGCAGCGCGCAGGCGCTGAGTCTGCTGTGGGCTCAGCGGCCGGATGGTTCGGTATGGCTCGAAAAACGCCCTGGCCGGGGCGTTTGGGGTGGGCTCTATTGCTTGCCCGTCTTTGAAAGCGACGATGATCTGAAAGCGCAATTGCCGCCGTCGATGCACTCGAGGCTGGAAGCACTGCCGCATTTTGTTCATGTGCTGACGCACAAGGACCTGCATCTGTCGCCGTGGATCGCAGGTTTTCGGGCGGGCCAATCTCTGCCCAGATCAATGATTTCCACCGATCGGCCGGGCGCATGGTTTAGCCCTGCCGATTGGCCCGCACTGGGGCTGCCAGCGCCTATACGCAAACTGCTGGGACAGGCTTAGCCCTACGCGGCATCCAGCTCGCGATGCCGCTTCAAGGTGCGCCACTGGTTGCCGAATGCGGCGGCGAACTCTTCGACCAGATAGACCGAACGGTGCTGTCCGCCGGTGCAGCCGATCGCTACCGTCACATAGCTGCGATGGTCACGCACCAGTGCCTGAAGCCAGTGGTTGAGGAACTGCGCGATGTGGCTGAACATGTCGCCCACCTCCGCATGAGCCTTGAGGTAGTCCGCCACAGGCTGATCGAGCCCGGTCAAGTGGCGAAGGCCCGATTCATAGTGGGGGTTGGGCAGCATGCGCACATCGAACACATAGTCAGCGTCCAGCGGTACGCCCCGCTTGAACGCAAACGATTCGAAGACCAGCGTCAATTGGGTGCTTGGCGCGGAGATGAGCGACTTCACATAGCCCTGTAACTGCGAAGACCGGATCATGCTGGTGTCAAGGACGTGCGCCTGCTCCCGCATTTCACCCAGCAGCTCGCGCTCCAGTTCGATGGCGTCTACCAGAGCCCGGTGCTGGTCGGAGGCGTCAATGCGGGACAGGGGATGCAGGCGCCGCGTCTCCGAGAAGCGGCGCACCAGCGTTTCCGTATTGGCATCGAGGAAAAGGGATTGCACGGCTATACCGGAGTCGCGCAGTTGCCTCAATTGCTGGGGCACCAGCGGCAGCGATGTTGCGCTTCGAACGTCCATGGCAATCGCAACTTTTGATGCGCCGTGCTGCTGCTCCAGTGCAACAAAAGGGGTCAGCAGCTCAGGGGGCAGGTTGTCGACGCAGTAGTAGCCGGCGTCTTCGAGTGCATGCAGGGCCACGGATTTACCGGAACCCGACATGCCGGTGATGAGGACCATTTCCAGCGTAGCCATCACTCCCCCAGCATTTCCTTGGCATGCGCCAGTGTGGTGCCTGAAAGCCGTTCGCCGCCGAGCATGCGGGCTACTTCAGCCACGCGCTGCTCTCCATTTACGTGGTCTACCGTGCTGAGCGTGGCGCCGTTTTCGGCGCGTTTGGCGACCACGAGGTGCTGGTCGGCACACGCTGCGACCTGGGGCAAGTGGGTCACCGCCATGACCTGACGGTCCTTGCCCAATTGCTTCATCAGGCGGCCAACGGTCTCTGCGACGGCGCCGCCGACCCCGGAATCAACCTCGTCGAAGATGAGTGTTTGTGCCTGTCCCAGCTGGCTTGTGGTGACTGCTATGGCCAATGCAATTCGCGACAACTCGCCACCGGAAGCGACCTTGCCGACAGGTCGTGGCGTGCTGCCGCTATGGCCCGCCACCAGGAATTCGGCCTGCTCCAGTCCATGTTGGGCCGGTTGCTCAAGTTTGGTGAGTGCGACGTCAAATTTTCCACCTTGCATGCCCAGCCCTTGCATGGCCAGGGTGATGGCTTTGGCCAGTTTGGGTGCAGCCTTGCCGCGCGATTTGGATATCTGGCCGGCTTCTTCAAGATAAGCCGATTTCGCCTGGCTCTCATTCTTTTCCAGCTGCACCAAGTCCGCCGCTTCATCGAGCTTTTGCAGCTCAGCCTGCCAGGACGCAAGCAGTTCAGGCAATTCTGCCGGGGTGCGTTTGTAGCGCCGTGCCAGGCTGACCCACAGGGAGAGGCGTTCGTCCAATTCCGCAAGACGCTGGGGTTCCAGTTCGGCATGCCTGGCGTACCCATTGAGCGAATGGACCGCGTCTTCCATCTGGGCCATTGCGCCGTTCAGTACTTCAACGATTCCCCTGAACTCGGGCTCGATGTGCTCCTGGCTTTGCAATGACGTGATGGCTCGCCCGAGCAATGCGGTGCCGTTTTCGTCGGCGTCCTGCAGTGCATCGACGGCTGTTTGCACGGCGTCGCGCAAAGCCTGCGCATTCGACAGGCGCCCGTGCTGGGCATTGAGGTCATCCCACTCGTCGGCGCCGGGCGCCAGCTTGTTCAACTCGCTGATCTGCCAGGAAAGGCGCTCACGTTCGCGCTGCAGGTTGTCCTGCGCATCGCGTGCGTCGCTTAACGTTTTTTGGGCAAGTCGCCACTGCTGCCAGCGGCGCGACAGTTCTCCAGTGGAGACTTCCGCATAGGAGTCCAGCAGGCCGCGCACCGCATCGGCCCGCGTCAGGCTCTGCCAGGCGTGCTGGCCGTGAATATCCACCAGCCGATCGGCGATCTCTTTGAGTTGTCCCGCCGTCGCGGCGCTTCCGTTGATCCAGGCCCGGCTCTTGCCCTGCGCATCAATGGTCCTGCGTAGCAGCAAGGTCTCACCGCGGTCGAAACCGGCTTCTTCCAGCCAGGTGACCAGGCCTGTGGGGCTATCGAATTCCGCGCTGATTTCGCAGCGTGCAGCGCCTTCACGCACCACGCCGGCGTCAGCACGCGCCCCCAGGGCTAACTGAAGGGCGTCAATCAAGATGGACTTGCCCGCCCCGGTTTCACCCGTAAGCACCGTGAATCCGCCGGATAAATCCAGTTCGAGTGCATGCACGATGACGAAATTGCGAAGAGAGATGCTTTTGAGGCTCATAACTTGGACACGGGCCGTTCAGGCCACGCCTTCATTCCAGTGAAGTTTCTTGCGCAGGGTGTCGAAATAGCTCCAGCCCTTGGGGTGCAGGAAACGCATTTGATGCTCTGAGCGCCGGACAGTGATGCGGTCACCATGCAACAGGCTGGCCAGGGACTGCATGTCGAAGTTGGCGCTGGCATCCCGGCCGGCAACGACTTCAATCGTGATTTCCCCGGAATCCGACAGTACGATGGGTCTGTTGGAGAGGGTATGCGGGGCGATAGGAGCCAGCACCCAGCCTGCGATAGAGGGATGCAGCAGAGGGCCGCCAGCCGAAAGTGCATAGGCTGTGGAGCCGGTCGGCGAGGCGATGATCAGGCCGTCCGCGCGCTGGTTCGCCACAAAACGGCCATCCACTTCCACACGAAGCTCCACCATGCCGGCGGTTGCACCGCGATTGACGACGACGTCGTTCATGGCGGTGGCGCTGAAGACGCAACGGCCGTCCCGCACAACCTTGGCCTGCATCATCCAGCGGCGGTCTTCTTCATATTCGCCGCGCAGCATGGGAATCAGCGTGTTCTGGTAGTCCTCAAAGGCGATGTCGGTGATGAAGCCAAGCCGGCCCTGGTTAATACCCACCAGGGGAATTCCGAACTGGGCCAGCAGCCGGCCTATGCCCAGCATGGTGCCGTCGCCCCCGACTACCAGGGCAAGGTCACAATGGGCGCCAATTCCGGCTGCATCAAGAGTTGGAAATTGCGTCAGGCCGGTATTACTGGCGGTGTCCTGCTCTATCGCGACATCACAACCCTGGGTGCCCAGGAAATGCGCGATGTCCTCCAACGCCGACCGGGAACCTTGAGCGTGGTACTTGCCGATCAATGCGACATGACGGAATTGCGACTTCATCGGTAAATTACATCACAACATGGTGACCGAAGCTTCGTAGAATGACGCCATGCTTGATGATCGTGCCCGGTTGCTGCTGAAAGCGCTGGTTGAGCGCTATATTGCCGACGGCCAGCCGGTGGGTTCGCGCACGCTGTCGAAAGCCTCCGGACTTGAACTGTCTCCTGCCACTATTCGCAATGTGATGAGTGATCTGGAGGAATTGGGCTTGATTGTCAGCCCCCACACTTCAGCGGGCCGTATACCCACGGCCAGGGGTTATCGCCTTTTCGTCGACACCATGCTGACTACGCAGCGTGACCCTTTCACTGCATCCGGCCAGATCGGGGCGCCCCGGTTGGCGCCCGACCAGCCGCAAAAAGTACTCAGCAATGCGGCCCATATGCTGTCCAGCCTCTCGCAATTCGTTGGTGTGGTCATGGCGCCGCGGCGTACTTCAGTTTTCCGCCATATTGAGTTCTTGCGCCTGTCCGAAAAGCGGTTTCTTGTGATCATCGTCTCGCCGGACGGTGACGTGCAGAACCGCGTTATCTTTACCGAGACCGATTACACGCAGTCGCAATTGATAGAGGCTGCCAATTTTCTTAATTCGCACTATGCCGGCATGGCAATCGAGGAAGTACGTGAACGTCTTCAGAACGAAGTTGAAGCGCTCAGAGGTGAAATTGCTGCGCTGATGCAGGCTGCAGTCAAGGTCAGCTCCGAAGCCATCGAGTCGCGAGACGAAGTGGTTGTGTCCGGTGAGCGCAACCTGCTGGCCGTCAGCGATTTCTCAGGGGACATGGGCAACCTGCGCAAGCTTTTCGACCTTTTTGAGCAAAAGGCGCAGCTGATGCGTCTGCTCGACGTCTCAAGCCGGGCCGAGGGCATTCGTATCTATATCGGCGGTGAGAGCCAGGTGATCCCTTATCAGGAATTGTCCGTGGTAACAGCCCCCTACGAGGTCGACGGACAGGTTGTGGGCACGCTAGGGGTGATAGGCCCCATGCGCATGCCCTACGAAAAAATGATCCAGATTGTCGACATCACGTCCAAACTGGTCAGTACCGCCCTCAGTCACAGCAAGTAGGCCCTTACAATTGCTCTCTTGTGTGGGGCGTTAGCTCAGTTGGTTAGAGCAGAGGACTCATAATCCTTTGGTCGAGTGTTCAAGTCACTCACGCCCTACCATTTAAATAAGCTATAATTTGAGGCTTAGCGGCTGTAGCTCAGTTGGATAGAGTACTTGGCTACGAACCAAGGGGTCGTGGGTTCAATTCCTGCCAGCCGCACCACTTTTAAAGTGATTTCAATAGCCTAGAGGCGTAAGTCTCTAGGCTATTTTTCTTTCCGGAAGGGCGTTTTGAGCCCGCTTCTCTTGTGTCCCGACCTGCGCGATAGTGGTTTCCCTAGGGTTATGTGGCGCCGGGCGGGCTGTACGCCCAACAGGCGCTGCGCTATTCTCGAACCTTATTCCGGAGGAGTGACATGGGATCATTGAATGTCGAAGACCACGGCGAGTGGCTCAGTTTCAGCCTGTCGCATGCGGGCAGCCTCATTCCAGTGAGGATTTCCCGCGAGGCGATGGAGGAGTTCTTCGGAGCCGTGGCAGGGTCGGATTCCCTGAAAAAGGCCTATGAACAGGATGCAGAAATGATCCACGCCCGGGCCGCAGACATGGTTGTGGCGGGCAAGAATTACACGCCCGAAAATCCCCTCGTGCTGGGTATGGAAGATTTCTAGAGGCATTCGCGTCCGGCGGCCTTGAATGCTATGGTGGCCGGAGTATGAACAAAGCCTTTACCAAAGAAACCGAGCCGGACGACGACGAGCTGGCGCCGGCGCCCCTGCCCGCTGGCGGTAAAAACTACATCACGCCGCAGGGCTATGAGCGCTTGCGCAGCGAACTGCTGAACCTGATCGATGACGAGCGCCCCAAAATGGTGGAAATCGTCCACTGGGCTGCCAGCAACGGCGACCGCTCCGAAAACGGCGACTATCACTACGGTAAAAAGCGCCTGCGGGAAATTGACAGGCGCATCCGGTTTTTGACGCAAAGAATGGAGATTGCCGAAGTCAGCAATCCCTCCCTCCACCACGGCAGCGATCAGGTGTTTTTCGGCGCTACGGTGACGTACGCCGAGGACAGCGGCGCGGAGCGCTGCGTGACCATCCTGGGTATCGACGAGGCAAATAGCGCTTTGGGGCAGATCAGCTGGATATCGCCTGTCGCCAGGGCGCTGCTCAAATCAAGAGTGGGTGATGAAGTCACCCTTGTCACACCGCAAGGGATGCAGACGCTTGAGATTTTGAAGGTGGATTATCCGGCGCCCGACAAGATGGCGGATTAGCCGGTCGACTTGGCCCGTTGCACTCTCAGCACGGAAGGAGTGCGCTTCACGCTTCGCAGGGCAGAAGCCAGGTGGATACGGTCACGCACGGCGACACCGAAGCGCAGATCGGTCGCATCGTGCGAAGGCTCCTGCTGCATGTCGACGTGGGTGATGTCGGCCTCGGCACTGGCCAGCGCGGCCGCCACACGCGCCAGCACTCCCTTGCCGTTGGAAACAGTGACCAACAGGTTGGTCTCAAAGGTACGCACCGGCTCGTCCGACCAGTCTACGGCGATGAAGCGCTCGCTGTCGCGGTGCTGCAGGCGCTTGGCGACGGCGCAGTCGTCGGTGTGTATCACCAGGCCTTCTCCCCGGCCCAGATAGCCCACAATGCCATCGCCCGGGATCGGCTTGCAACAGGGCGCGAACTGCACCGAAGCGCCTTCGCTGCCGTCTATCACCAATCCCCCTTGTGACACCGATTCATGGGCGGTATAGCGTTCGCGGCTCATGAGCAACGCGTTGGGCTTTTCCCCGGTTTCAGCGAGCAGTGTCACGATGCGTTTGGCCACCATGCTGGCAATCCGCTTGCCTAACCCGATGTCGGTCAGCAGATCTGCACGGGAGCGGTTACCGGTGAAGCGCAGAATCTTTTCCCAAGTAGCGTGATGGGCTTCGTCGTCTTCCGGCAGGCGGTCACGCTCAATGCCCTCGGCACGCAGCGCCTGAGCCAGCATTTTTTCGCCAAGGTCCTGTGACTCTGAAAGCGCCATGGTTTTCAGGTGATGACGTATCTTGGAGCGTGCCTTGCCGGTGCGCACGAAGCCCAGCCAACCGGGGTTGGGGCTGGAGACGGACGCGGTGATGATCTCAATCACGTCACCGTTGTGCAGTTCGGATCGCAAGGGCACCTGTTCACCATTGACCTTGGCCGCAACGGCGCGGTGCCCCACGTCACTGTGAATGGCATAGGCAAAGTCCACAATGGTTGCGCCGCGCGGCATTGCCATGATCTGGCTTTTGGGCGTGAATACGTAAACTGCCTCTGGAAAGAGATCAATCTTCACGTGGTCCCAGAACTCGGCGGCATCCCGGGTTTCATGCTGGATATCAAGAAGGGACTGCAGCCACTGCGCCCCCAGCCTTTGCGAAGCGTCACCGTCAGGGTCGGTGGCTTTGTATAGCCAATGCGCAGCAACGCCGGATTCCGCTACGACGTGCATGGCCTCGGTACGCATCTGGAATTCGATATTGGTGCCGAAAGGGCCGACCAGGGTGGTGTGCAGCGACTGGTAGCCGTTGATCTTCGGAATCGCGATGTAGTCCTTGAACTTCCCGGGCAAGGGCTTGTAGAGCTGGTGCAAAACGCCCATCGCCGTATAGCAGGCGGTGAGGTCTTTCACGATGACCCGAAAACCATACAGATCGGTGACTTGTGCGAACGACAAGTGCTTTTCGTCCATCTTCCGGTAGATGGAGTAAAGCGTCTTTTCACGGCCGGAGATGTGAACGGGTACGTGGGCGTTGTCGAATGCGGACTCGACTTCGCCCTGTACCCGCTTGATCACGTCGCGCCGGCGGCCACGGGCACGTTGCAGTGCCTTGGTCAAGGTGGCGTAGCGCCAAGGGTGCAGATGCTGAAAGGATAGATCCTGCAGTTCCCGGTACGTCGTATTCAGGCCCAGGCGGTGTGCGATGGGCGCATAGATATCGAGAGTTTCGCGAGAGATCCGTGTCCACTTGGCGCGTGGCACGTCTCCCAAGGTGCGCATATTGTGGGTTCGATCAGCCAGCTTGATCAGGATGACCCGAACATCGCGCGCCATGGCCAATAACATTTTGCGGAATGACTCGGCCTGGTTTTCCTCGCGGGTGTTGAATTCAAGCTTCTCGAGCTTGGTCAGACCGTCCACCAGTTCGGCTACCGGCGCACCAAAACGCTCTATTAATTCCGGTTTGGTGACGCCGCAGTCCTCGATGGCGTCATGTAGCAACGCGGCCATGAGCGCTTGCGCGTCCAGTTTCCACTCCGCGCACTGCTGGGCAACGGCGATGGGGTGGGTGATGTAAGGCTCGCCGCTGTTACGCAACTGGCCCAAGTGAGCCTCGTCGGCAAAGCGATAGGCGCGGCGGACATTTTCGATATCGGCGGCGCTCATGTAGTCCAGCTTGGCTGTCAGCGCGGCAAAACTCGCTGCAGCGGCGTTGGCAGCCGCAGGCGTTGATTTGCTGGAAATGACCGGGGAAAGCATGGCGCTCATGCCTTAAATGTATCGCGACGGGGAGGAAAGGTGAAAGAAGTGGACTTTATCGGGGCTGGAACAAAAAAAGCACCGCGATGCGGTGCTTTTTTTCTGAATCATTCCCCGCTCAGGTGGGTACTTTTTTCAACATTTCCAGGCCAACTTTGCCTTCGGCGATTTCACGCAGGGCGGTGACGCCGGGCTTGTTCTTGCTTTCGATCTTGGCGGCGTGGCCTTGGCTGAGCATGCGTGCGCGGTATGTGGCGGCCAGAACCAGTTGGAAGCGGTTCGGGATTTTTTCGAGGCAGTCTTCGACGGTAATGCGGGCCATGGGGATCTCCGGTGTGATCGATAACGAGAAAAGCGATGAATTCAGGGAATTTGAAGGGCCTGGAAGGTCTCGGCACGGGCTCGCCGTTGGGCCGAAAACTTGAGCCGCTGGGCATGCACAATGGTTTTCAGGTCGAAAACTGCCCGCTCAAACAACTCATTGATTATAACGAAGTCGAATTCCCGTGCCTGGGCCATCTCGGTCGCGGCGTTTTTAAGCCTTAATTCGATGACCTCGGCCGTGTCCTCGCCGCGCCGCTGCAGGCGGGAGCGCAGTTCTTCCCAACTCGGCGGGAGGATGAAAATTAACACGGCATTGGCAAAAATCCGCTTGATGTTGATGGCGCCCTGAAAGTCGATCTCCAGAATCACGTCGGCGCCGGTGGCCACCCGCTCTTCAATGGTTTGCCGTGAGGTGCCGTAGCGGTGGCCATGGACATGCGCCCACTCCAGGAAGGCGTCGCGCAGCACCATGCCATCGAAGTCTTCGGGCGAGAGAAAAAAGTACTCCCTGCCGTGCTTTTCCTGGCCGCGGGGTGGGCGGGTGGTGTGCGACACCGCAGGCTGGATGCGGGAATCCAGTTCCATCAGGGCTTTCACCAAGCTGGATTTTCCGGCCCCGCTGGGGGCAGCCACTACAAAGAGATTTCCTGGATAGTCCATGCGTACTGTGCGTTTCTTGCTATAGATTTGGTAGCGAATGGTGCTACTCGATGTTCTGGACCTGCTCGCGGATCTGTTCGATGAGTACTTTCATGTCAACAGAAATGCGGGTGAGCTCCAGAGACGCGGATTTGGATCCCAGGGTATTGGCTTCGCGGTGCAGTTCCTGGATCAGGAAATCGAGGCGTTTACCCAGTTCTCCGCCGCTTGAGAGCAGGCGGTCAATTTCATCCAGGTGGGACGACAGGCGGGTGATCTCTTCTGCCACGTCAATCCGGATGGCAAAGGCCGTGGCCTCGGTCAGCGCCCTGTCCTGGGCGACTTCCGGCAGGGCGGTGCTGTCTGACAAGGCCATGGCCTCTTTCCAGCGCTCCAGAAAACGGTTTTTTTGCTGCTCCACCAGCTTCGGGACCATGGGCACGGCCAGGGCCGCCAGTGATCGCAACTGCGCTGTACGGTCAAGCAGCATCTGAGCCAGCCGGGCGCCTTCCCGCTCACGGGCTGCCATCAGCTCTTTCAGCGCGGTTTTGGCCAGTTTGAGCAGTTCTTCGCTGTAATCGTGGGGCTTTTTATCTTCATTCGTGGCGATCCGCAGGATATCCGCCACGCTCAATGCCGCTGCTTGCGGCAGCCAGGACTTGATGCTGTCTTCCAGGGAGCCAAGGCGCTGCAGTGTGGCCGACGAGGGGGCGCGCAGCGTACCAGTCGATGTGCTTTCGAGGGACACGCGGACTTCCACCTTGCCCCGTTTGAGCTTGCCAGTGAGTAACTCACGCAAGGCCGGCTCCGCCTGCCGCAGCTCATCAGGAAGTCGAAAGGCCAGATCCAGAAACCGGCTATTGACAGAACGTATCTCGACGCCCAGCCGGGAGTTGGCATCCGCGCCCGAATCAGTCTCCGGGGCGGATTGCGCCATGCTCGATTGCACGGCTGCATAACCCGTCATGCTGTAAACTGACATTTGTAAATACGCTTTACTAGAGAGAGAACAAGACAGCCAGACATTGTCATGTCCGGCTCATCCCAAATTATGTCAAAGGTCAAGCCCGCACCATTGCCGCCCGACACCGTGATTGGTGGCTATCGTGTTGTACGAAAGCTTTCAGCGGGTGGCTTCGGCGTAGTTTACTTGGCCGTCGACAACGAGGGCCAGCAGGTCGCCATCAAGGAATACCTGCCGTCTTCCCTGGCAAGCCGGTCTCCGGGCGAGCTGCTGCCGCAGGTGCAGCCTGAAAAACTCTCGCTCTACCGCCTGGGTCTCAAAAGCTTCTTCGAGGAAGGGCGCTCGCTGGCCCAGATTGCACACGGTTCCGTGGTGAGCGTGCTGAATTTCTTCCGCGAGAACGAAACCGTCTACATGGTGATGAATTACCTGGAGGGCGGCACCCTGCAGGACTTCATCATCACCGCCCGGGAGCTGAAAAAGCAAAAGGTCTTTCGCGAATCGACGATCCGCTCGCTTTTCGACGAAATCCTGCGCGGCTTGCGCATCGTGCATCAGCACAAGATGCTCCACCTGGATATCAAGCCGGCGAACATCTTCATCACTGACGACAACCGCGCCGTGATGATCGACTTCGGCGCCGCCCGGGAAGTGCTGAGCAAGGAAGGCAACTTCATTCGCCCGATGTACACCCCCGGCTTTGCGGCACCCGAGATGTACCGCAGGGACTCTTCCATGGGCCCATGGACCGACATTTATGCCATTGGCGCCTGCATTTACGCCACCATGCAGGGCTACCCGCCCAACGATGCGCCGCAGCGCCTTGAAAAAGACCGTTTGTCGCTTGCCCTGTCCCGTTTGCGTGGCGTCTATTCCGATAACCTGATTGAGGTTGTAGAGTGGTGCATGTCGCTCGACCCCCTGTCTCGCCCGCAGTCCGTTTTTGCCCTGCAGAAGGAGCTGAGCCGGGAAGGCGAGCGCCGTTACACCAAGTTGACCGTGAGCGAAAAGGTCCGCCTGCAGTTTGACAACATGGTGTCCGACACCAAAAAAACCGCGCGTAAAGCTACTGGCTTTGCGACGAAATTCAAATGAAATTCTCTGTCTTTCAGGTGAGCCGAAAAGGCGGGCGCGAGAAAAATGAAGACCGCATGGGCTATTGCTACACGCGGGAGTCGGGCTTGTTCGTGCTGGCAGACGGTATGGGCGGCCACCCCGAAGGCGAAGTAGCCGCGCAGCTGGCGCTACAAACCATATCGGCGCTTTACCAGAAAGAAGCACGGCCCGTCATCGAAGACACGACGGAGTTCCTGTCCACCGCCCTGATGGCGGCACACCACCAGATCATCCGCTACGCCAGCGAAAAAGGCATGCTCGACACCCCCCGCACCACGCTGGTGGCGGCCATTTTGCAGGGTACCGGCGCCACCTGGGTGCATTGCGGGGATTCCCGGCTTTACGTAGTGCGCGACGGCGAATTGCTGACACGCACCCGGGACCATTCTTACCTTGAGCAGCAAAGCGCCGGCGTGATCAAGCTGGAGCGCGTGAACCGCAATATTCTCTTTACCTGCCTCGGTTCGCCCACCAAGCCCGTCTTTGACGTTGCGGGGCCCGTGACTTTGCAGCAAGGCGACAAACTGTTGCTGTGCTCCGACGGCCTTTGGGGCAGCCTGAGTGACGCGGAAATTGTTCGCCATCTCGCCAACAAAGGGGTGTCAGACGCGGTGCCAGACCTGGTCGAGAACGCCTTGCGCACTGGTGGAGAGCACAGCGACAACGTCACGGTGCTGGCCATGGAGTGGGAAACGCCCGACGCCTTTGAGTCGACCCGCGGCGTGTCCACCGACAGCATCATGGACGGGGTGTTTGCCTCGACCATCCAGGCCGGTGTGCTCGATACAGTGGTGGATGACCTTGATGAAGCGACTATCGAAAGATCGATCGCCGAAATCAACGAAGCCATACGCCGCTCCGCCGCCAAAAAAGCCTGATACATCCCCGCTGCGGGTTTTGCCTCAGCGGCTGGCGCTGTTTGGCGCTGTCTCCATTTTTCGCCTCTCTATTTGCTTACCCGTCCGGCACGTTGCCAGAAAGCCATCCACCATGAGCCAGTTTGAACGAAGCGGCGCGCGTGCAACCGATGCCTTGCGCCCGGTGCGCATCACCCGCGGCTATACCGCCTACGCTGAAGGATCAGTGCTGATCGAATTCGGTGGCACAAAAGTGCTTTGCACTGCTTCGGTAGAAGAAAAAGTGCCTGGCCACAAAAAAGGCAGCGGCGAAGGCTGGGTCACCGCCGAATACGGCATGCTGCCGCGCGCCACGCATACCCGCAGCGACCGCGAAGCCGCCCGCGGCAAGCAAAGCGGCCGCACCCAGGAAATCCAGCGTCTCATCGGCCGTTCGATGCGCTCGGTGTTTGACTTGAAAAAGCTGGGAGAACGCACGATCCATCTTGACTGCGACGTGATCCAGGCCGACGGCGGCACCCGCACCGCCAGCATCACCGGCGCTTTTGTGGCGGCGCAAGATGCGGTCAATACCTTGCTGGCCAGCGGAAAACTCCAGCAAACGCCCATCATCGATCATGTGGCCGCCATTTCGGTCGGCATCGTCCAAGGCACACCCCTGCTCGATCTGGAATACATCGAAGACTCGGCCTGCGATACCGACATGAATGTTGTGATGACCGGTGCCGGCAACTATGTGGAAGTCCAGGGCACGGCTGAAGGCGCGGCGTTTTCGCGCAAAGAGATGGACGCGCTGCTGGTGCTGGCCGAAAAAGGCATCAAGGAACTGGTCGGCCTGCAAAAGAAATCGCTATCAAATTAATAGCTACTAGCGTATGTGTATATTGGGCTAGAGCCACTTTTTTGCTTATGAAAATCGTCCTCGCCTCGAACAACAAAGGCAAGCTGGCCGAGCTGAAGGCCATGCTGGCTCCGCTGGGGCTGGTGCTCGTCAGCCAGGCCGACCTGGGCTTGCCGGAAGCCGAGGAGCCGTTTCGCACTTTCGTGGAAAACGCGCTGGCCAAAGCTCGCCAGGCCTCCCGCCTCAGCGGCTTGCCGGCGCTGGCAGATGATGCCGGTTTGTGCGTAGATGCCTTCGGCGGCCTGCCGGGCGTAGACACCGCGTTTTACGCTACCCAGTTCGGCTATGCCAAGGGGGATGACAACAACGTGAAGGCTTTGCTTGAGCAAATGGCCGGCTTGACTGAGGCTTCGCAGCGGCGTGCCGCGCTGGTCAGCACGCTGGTGGCGGTTCGGTCGGCAGAAGACCCTGAGCCGCTGATTGCCTCGGGGCGTGTAGCCGGGCAAATCGCTCCCGAGCCCGTGGGTGTCAATGGCTTCGGCTTCGACCCGGTGATGTTCATCCCCGAATTTGGCAAAACGTTCGCGCAGTTACCGGTAGAGGTCAAGAACGCCAACAGCCACCGCGGCAAAGCGGCGCGTCAGATGATCGAGCTCATGCGCGAGCGTTGGCTGTAGCCGTCCGCTGCCCACGTCATCCCATTACCCGTCATGGCTCAGCAAGATATCCAGCATTACATGCGCAGCGGCACGCTGCAGCTTGCGGCCTTGCCGCCGCTGTCGCTGTATGTGCATTTGCCCTGGTGCCTCAAAAAATGTCCTTACTGCGACTTCAACTCACACGAGGCCGTTGGCGAGATGCCCGAGCAGCGTTACATCGATGCCGTTATTGCCGACCTTGAAGCCGCACTACCCCTGATCTGGGGGCGCATGGTGCACAGCATCTTTATCGGCGGCGGCACGCCCAGCCTGTTTTCTCCCCAGGCCATAGACCGCCTGCTGGCCGATATCCGCGCGCGTTTGCGGCTCGAAGCCGACTGCGAAATCACCCTTGAGGCCAACCCAGGCACGTTCGAGAAAGACCGCTTCAAGGCATTTCGCAGCGCTGGTGTCACGCGCCTGTCGGTCGGCGTGCAGAGTTTTGACGATGGCCATCTCAAGACGCTGGGCCGCGTGCATGACCGGGCCCAGGCCATCGCGGCAGTGGAAGAAGCCGCGCAGGCGTTCGACACCTTCAACCTCGACATCATGTACGCGCTGCCCGGCCAGACCCTGCAAGGCCTGGAGCAGGACATGCGCCAAGCCTTGGCATTGCAGCCGCCACATATCTCCATCTATCACCTGACGATTGAGCCCAATACTTACTTCGCCAAATTCCCGCCGGTAATTCCCGAAGAGGACACGGCCTACACCATGCTCGACAAAATCACAGAGATGACCGAGGCCGCTGGATTGGGGCGTTATGAGGTTTCAGCCTATGCCAAACCGGGGCATCGCTGTTTTCACAACCTCAACTATTGGCAGTTTGGCGATTACCTGGGCATAGGCGCCGGCGCCCACAGCAAACTCAGCTTTGCCCACCGGGTCGTGCGGCAGGTGCGTTACCGCGAACCGAAGCTGTACATGGAAAAAGCCCTGGCGGGCGATGCGGTGACCCAGGAAACCGAAGTCAGCCGCGCCGACTTGCCATTTGAGTTCATGCTCAATGCCCTGCGGTTGCGAGATGGTTTCAAATTGCAGGACTTTGCAGAAAAGACGGGCCTGCCCTTTACCGCCATTCAAAAAGGCCTGGAAGAGGCCGAGCGCAAAGGGTTCATCGAGCGTGACTTTGCACGCGTGAAACCCACAGAGCGCGGGTTTGATTTTCTGAACGACCTGCAGTCACTTTTTCTGGCCGATTGAGCGGCCCAGCGATCATGGAAACTCCGGCCATCATTTTTCTGGTTGTCAGCTGCGCAATCAGCTTCGCGCTGGGGCGGGTCTTCGTGCACTTCCGCGATAAAAAACGCAAGAAAGCGGCCGAAGAGCGCGAAGCCCTGGCCTTGCGTAACCGCCCACCTGAACCCGAGTCCCTTAACAAGGCCAAACGCAAGCGTCAGCTTCAACAGCTCGAAAAAGAAGAAGGCAAAGGCCGCAGGCGCTGACAAAGAAATCCACGGTGGTAACCAGACCCACCCCCGGCCGCTCGGCTCCTCTGCTCAGCCGCAGTTGACGCGCGTCACCCGGCCTGTAGCGTCCACAGTGAGGTTCAGCCGCTCCGCGTTGAACTCCATGGTCACCACCTGATCAGGTTTGAGTACCCGGCTTGTTCTGGCTCCAGCCCGTGCGCGGGCATCACTTTCCAGCGCGGCATCCACCTGACGCCCGACGGCAAATTGTGCAGGCGCCGCATTGCACCGCGTGATCGCAGGTGCAGAGGCAGCCTCAGAACCGGCGGGAGCGGTGCTACCGCAAGCTGACATGAGCAGCAGGGCCATGGTGGCAAGAGTCGCAATGATCAAACGCATGGTGATGTCCTTTGCAAAGGGTGCCCATCGGTTTGATTATTGTGGGCTTATTGCCCCCGATGGCATGGCAAGCGATGAGGGATTTCCACTGGACCAAGGTTGCAGCACCCGAGGCTGAACCAGAGAGCACGCTTTTAGAGCCGCTAAAAGCTCGTGCCAATAAGTGGCGGAAGCGGTGAGATTCGAACTCACGGAGGACTTGCATCCTCGGCAGTTTTCAAGACTGCTGCATTCAACCGCTCTGCCACGCTTCCGAGTCGCATAGTTTAACCGTTGGCTGCGGGCTCTTCTGGTGCGGTCAGGAAATCGTCAAAGACGCTTCCGCAGTTCCTCTCAGTTTTGAGGCGCTGAAGAACGCTTCACGGTCCTTGCTAGTCCTGTCTGCCGCTTCCCCTGCCTATCTACCGCGACAGACTTTCGCGCACCGTCAGGCCGAACAGGGGCGAAAACGGAAAGCAGCACGGGCAATCTTTGTGATCACCTAAAAGCTGATTACCGCTTCGCTTTGAACATCCGGAAAACCGGAACTATTTCCTGGAACTAGTTCCCGTTTCATGGGGAAAGCTGCGCCGCCCCTCGTGACGCGGGACTGTGAAGTTGCGATCATTGAAACATTCAGTTACAACAGTCAGAGGTAGCCATATTTCATATGACAAAACATATTCTTCACCCCGATCTCGCGGAGCAGGTAACCACTGCTTTTGTGCATGCGACGGCCGCACGGTGGTCGTTTCCCCGTGTCCAGGTTCAGGACCGGGAACCGTTGGTGCTGGTAAGCGTTGATACGCAACCGGGTGACGCCGACGCCATAGAGCCGCCCCTGAGAAAGTCGATCACCCAGGCACTGAACCAGGTGATCCCCGAGCATCCCGACCACAAGTTCGGGCTCTGGATGGTGGTGTTTCTCAACGAAGGCAAGATGTACGAAACCTTGCATCCGAGCGAATTTCACGAATGATCAGGAATCTGCCGCATCCATCTGCAGCATTCCCTTGGTCTCGATAAAGGCAATCACCTCAGCCAAGCCGGTCTGAGTCTTGAGATTGGTCATCACAAAGGGTTTTAGCCCCTTGGGCGTGGTTCGCATGCGTATCGTGTCCGCCTCCATCACGCCCAGATCAGCGCCCACGTAGGGTGCCAGGTCTGTCTTGTTGATCACGAATAAATCACTTTTGGTAATACCGGGCCCCCCCTTGCGCGGGATTTTCTCGCCGGCGGCCACGTCGATGACGTAGATGGTGAGGTCGCTCAACTCAGGGCTGAAGGTGGCGGCCAGGTTGTCGCCGCCAGACTCCACGAACACCACATCGGCATTGGGAAAGTCCACCAGCATGCGGTCTATGGCCTCCAGGTTGATGGAGGCATCTTCGCGTATTGCGGTGTGCGGGCAGCCGCCGGTTTCCACACCCATGATGCGTTCGGCATCCAGTGCACCGCTCACGGTCAGCAGGCGCTGGTCTTCCTTGGTGTAGATGTCGTTGGTGATGGCGACCAGGTCGTATTTCGCCTTCATTCCTTTGCAAAGCATCTCGAGCAGCGTGGTTTTTCCGGAACCCACCGGGCCGCCTATGCCCACGCGCAGGGGTGGCAGTTTTTTGGTGCGGTTGGCAATGTGATGCAGGCTCATGGCTTGGTATGTTGGGTGTGTGATCAGGAACGGAACAGCCGTGAATACTGGGTTTCATGCTGTGAGGAAAGAATGGCGAGCATGGGCGAGAAGGCCTGGCGCTCATCGTCGGGCAATTGCATCGCCGACCCGACCGCCGCAGGAATGACATGGGCCAGGCGCGCCAGCATGCGCTGCCCGGCGCTCTGGCCCAGTGGCACCGATTTGATGGCAGCTTGCACCATGTTTTCGGCCCAGCCAAAGGCGTAAGCCAGCAGGCAGTCGCGCACGTCGGCTTCAGTTTGTGAAGCGGCCAGGCCAAAGGCCACGGGGTAGGTGGGTTGCATCCGGGCGCAGGCCTCGATATGGGCCGCGTTGGCGCCGTCGTGGTTGCGCAGCCAGTCCAGCAGTGAGCGGCCCATTTGTTCAGCCTGTGCGCGCAGCTCGCTGGTCTCGCGGGTTTGCAGCACCCAGTCGTTGAGTTGCCGCACGCGGGGCAAGTCACCGGTGCGCCAGGCGGGAATGGCCTGGGCGATCGCAGCCAGGTCGCCACGCGCCAGGCTCAGGTGCAGCTGGTCGGCCAGCCAGTCGCTTGCTATCGTTTCTGTAGCTACACCTGCACGATCCACACCGGCTTCAAGCCCTTCCGAGTATGAAAATCCGCCCACGGGAAGGGCCGGTGAGGCCAGCCAGATCAGCTGCAGCAGGCTGTGCGCCGGCAGCTGGCCTGCGGGAGGTGCGGACAGGTCCATGAGAAGCTAGTGGCTATGCGGCTTGTGCTTGTGGATCTGGATGGCGACCGGTTTGGCCTCATGGGCGTCGTCATGATGGTCGTGCTTGCAATCCGGGCCGTGCACGTGCGGCGCTGCTGCTGCGGCTGCCTGCGCTGGCTTGTGCTCATGCGTATGGTCATGCGCATGATCATGTGATGCATGGCTGTGACCGCCGGCGCTGTAAGCCCCGCCTTCAGGTTCAAACGCTTCCTCAACTTCGTTCACGATCAGGTGCATGGCGCGCAGCATGTCGGCCAGTACATGGTCGGGTTCTATCTTGAGGTGGTCGGGCTTGAGCTCAATCGGTACGTGGCGGTTGCCCAGGTGGTAAGCGGCACGCGTCAGGTCAAAAGGCGAGCCGTGCGAGGCGCAGGCGGTAATGCGCAGCACGGCCTGCGGCGCGGCAATCACCTTCACCATCGAACCGTCTTCAGCGACCAGCACGTCGCCGCCACGCACCAGCGTGCCGCGTGGCAGAAACACGCCGAGCTGGCGGCCCGTTGAATCGGTTGCGTCAAAGCGGCTTTTCTGGCGCACATCCCAGTCGAGTTCGACGGTGGCGGCGCGTTTGACGAGGACGGGGGCCAAGCCCGCGCCCTGAGAAATGACTTTGGAAACCTGAAGCATGAGGCCTTGGAAAAAACCGAGATTGCAGAGCAAGACTTAAAACAGGAAGTAGCGCTGCGTCATCGGCAGGCTGCTGGCCGGCTCGCAGGTCAGCAACTGGCCATCGGCCCGCACCGCGTAGGTCTGCGCATCGACTTCCATTTTGGGTAGATAGGCATTGTGGACCATGTGCTGCTTGCGCACGCCGCGCACATTTTTCACGGCGCTCACGGTCTTGGCCAGGCCGAAGCGCTCCTTGACGCCGGCATTGAGGCCGGCCTGCGACACGAATGTCAGCGAACCCCTGGCGATGGCGCCGCCGAAGCCGCCGAACATGGGCCGGTAGTGCACCGGCTGCGGTGTAGGGATGGACGCGTTGGGGTCGCCCATGGCGGCCATCGCGATAAAGCCGCCTTTAAGAATCACCGAGGGCTTGATGCCGAAGAAGGCCGGCTTCCATACCACCAGGTCGGCCCACTTGCCGGGCTCGACTGAACCGACCTCATGCGAGATGCCGTGGGCGATCGCCGGGTTGATGGTGTATTTGCTGATGTAGCGTTTGACGCGGAAGTTGTCGTGGCGCTCTGTATCGCCGGGAAGCTTGCCGCGCTGCTGTTTCATCTTGTGCGCGGTCTGCCAGGTGCGGATGATGACCTCGCCGACGCGGCCCATGGCCTGGCTGTCGCTGCTCATCATGCTGATCGCGCCCAGGTCGTGCAGCACGTCTTCGGCCGCAATGGTTTCCTTGCGGATGCGGCTTTCGGCAAAAGCCAGGTCTTCCGCAATGCCGGCGTCCAGGTGGTGGCACACCATCAACATGTCGACATGCTCGTCCAGCGTGTTGACGGTGTAGGGCATGGTGGGGTTGGTGGAGGAGGGCAGGAAGTTTTCTTCGCCCACCACCCGCAGGATGTCCGGCGCATGGCCGCCGCCTGCGCCTTCGGTGTGGAAAGCGCACAGGCTGCGGCCCTTGGTCGCGGCAATCGTGTTTTCGACAAAGCCCGATTCGTTGAGCGTGTCGCTGTGGATAGCAACCTGCGTGTCGGTTTCTTCCGCCACGTCCAGGCAGTTGCTGATGGCTGCCGGCGTGGTGCCCCAGTCTTCATGCAGCTTCAGGCCGATGACCCCGGCGTTGATCTGTTCGTGCAGGGCCGCGGGCAGGCTGGCATTGCCCTTGCCGAGGAAGCCCAGGTTCATCGGGAAGGCATCCGCCGACTGCAGCATGCGCTCGATGTTCCAGGGGCCGGGCGTGCAGGTGGTGGCAAACGTGCCGGTGGCCGGGCCGGTGCCGCCGCCCAGCATGGTGGTGATGCCGGCCGTCAGTGCTTCCTCAATCTGCTGCGGGCAAATGAAGTGGATGTGCGAGTCGATGCCGCCGGCCGTGACGATCATGCCTTCGCAGCTGATGATTTCGGTTCCGGGGCCGATGATCATGTCGACGCCGGGTTGCGTGTCGGGGTTGCCCGCCTTGCCGATGGCGGCGATGCGCCCGCCTTTGAGACCAATGTCGGCTTTGACGATGCCCGAGTGGTCAATGATGAGGGCGTTGGTCATCACGCAGTCCATGGTGCCTTCGGCCCGGGTTTTCTGCGACTGCGCCATGCCGTCGCGAATCGTTTTGCCGCCGCCGAATTTGACTTCTTCGCCGTAGCTGCCGGCGCGCAGTGTGTAGTCGGCTTCGACCTCGACCAGCAGGTCGGTGTCAGCCAGGCGAAGCCGGTCACCGGCCGTGGGGCCGAACATTTCCGCGTAGGCGCGGCGTCCAATGGTTGCCATTAGAGTTTTCCTTGGATCAGGCCGCGAAAGCCGTAGACGTTTCGTTCACCCGCAAATTCCACCAGTTCCACCGTGCGCTGCTGCCCCGGCTCGAAACGCACCGCCGTGCCCGACGCGATGTTCAGCCGCATGCCGCGCGCCGCATCGCGGTCAAAGCCGAGTGCGCCGTTGGTTTCGGCAAAGTGGTAGTGCGACCCGACCTGTATGGGCCGGTCCGCCGTGTTCTGCACAACGACGGTCAGCGTGCGCCGGCCCGCGTTGAGTACATGGTCTGGTCCGTCTGTGATGAGCTCGCCGGGAATCATGGCCAGTCCTCAGGCCAATTGGGCCAGCAGGGTTATGCCAAAAACGGCAACTGCGGCGCCGGCCGCGCGCGGCAGCCAGACATTGGCGTGACGCAAAGCCCAGCCTGCCGCCACGCCGCTTGCGTGCAGCAGCAGGGTGGCGGCCAGCATGCCGGCCACCACCGGCAACGCATTCGCATCACCGGCCAGCTCATAACCGTGGGCCAGGCCATGGAAGACGGCAAACACGCCAACCAAAGCCGCGGCGGCGATGCCGGGGACGCGCCAGCGGGTCAGCACCAGCAAGCCGAGCACCAGCAAGGAGGCCGCGATCATCGGTTCGACGGCGGGCAGTTGAATGCCCTGCAGGCCCAGCAGTGCGCCGGCCAGCAGCATGGCGGCAAAACCGAGCGGCGCCCACAGCAGGTCGGGCCATGCCCGGCGCGCGGCCAGGGCGCTCCACAGCCCCACGGCGACCATGGCCGCCAGGTGGTCCAGGCCGGTCAATGGATGCATAAAGCCGGCGACGAAGGCGCTGGCGTGGCTGTGCGCCGCTTCGCCGGTTTCATGGTTAATATGGGCTCTAGCCAGCGTGGATATTGCGCCAGCAGCTATCAAAAAAAGAGCAGATTTGGTTCTGGTTTTCATGGGCGATCTCGGTGGTGCTTAAACAATCGGCTGATGCACGGTGACCAGCTTGGTGCCGTCGGGAAAGGTCGCTTCGACCTGGATGTCGGGGATCAGCTCGGGGATGCCGTCCATCACGTCGGCGCGCGTCAGCACCGTGCGGCCTTCGCTCATGAGCTGGGCGACTGATTTGCCGTCGCGGGCGCCTTCCATGACGGCGGCGCTGATCAGCGCGACGGCTTCCGGGTAGTTCAGCTTCAGCCCTCGGGCCTGCCGCCGTTCGGCCAGCAGCGCAGCGGTGAAGATCAGCAGCTTGTCTTTTTCTCTCGGGGTCAATTCCATGGGGTCTCCGGGGGGCGGCTGCGGCAGGGTGGGTAGGTGCCGGGGTGCAAGAATGGTGCCACAGGATGGTGCGAACGGCATCCATTTTCCCGCTGTGGCATGGAATCTGCACTCCATCAGGCTCCGCCTTATGACGTATTGACGCCCCATTCCCATGGACACCCCGGCCGCTCCGCCCACCCTGCCTGCGCAGGCGGTGCCTCCGTGGGCGCCCGCGCCGCCGCCCTCCGGCGAAGCTGATGCGCCGGTGCAGCGCATCATCAAGGTCAGGCGCGACTACAACAGCTGGGTCGCCAGCGAGACCATGGAAGACTACGCGTTGCGCTTTACGCCGCAGCGCTTTCGCAAGTGGTCCGAGTGGCGGGTGGCCAATACCGCATTCGGGGCAGCCTCTTTCCTGATCCTCGAGGCGGTCGGCGCGACCCTGCTGGTGAAGTACGGCTTCACGAATGCCTTCTGGGCCATCGTGGCCACGGGGCTGATCATTTTCATGGCCGGCCTGCCGATCAGCATTTATGCCGCGCGTTACGGCGTGGACATGGATTTGCTGACGCGCGGGGCCGGCTTCGGCTATATCGGCTCGACCCTCACCTCGCTGATCTACGCGTCCTTCACCTTCATCTTTTTCGCGCTGGAGGCGGCGGTCATGGCCTATGCACTGGAGCTGGCGCTGGGCATTCCGCCAAGCTGGGGCTACCTGGTTTGCGCGCTGGTGGTCATACCGCTGGTGACCCATGGCGTGTCCGCGATATCGCGCCTGCAGGTCTGGACCCAACCTTTGTGGCTGGTGATGCTGGTCGTGCCCTTTGTGTTTGTCCTTCTGCGCGATCCTGGTGCTTTTTCGGGCGTTCTGCACTACGGCGGTGAGAAGGGCGTAGGCGATGAGTTTAATTTGCACCTGTTTGGTGCTGCTTTGACGGTAGGCATCGCGCTGATTACCCAGATGGGTGAGCAGGCTGACTATTTGCGCTTCATGCCGGTGCAGACCCCGGCCAATCGCTGGCGGTGGTGGGGTGGTGTGCTGGCAGGCGGGCCGGGATGGGTCCTGCTGGGTGTGGTGAAGATGCTGGGCGGGGCCTGCCTGGCTTACCTGGCCATTACCAACATGGTGCCGCTGGATCGGGCGGTGGACCCGAACCAGATGTACCTCGCGGCCTACGAATACGTGTTCCCGCATTATGGTGTGGCCGTGGCCGCCACCGCCCTGTTTGTGGTGGTGTCGCAGCTCAAGATCAACGTGACCAACGCCTATGCCGGCTCGCTGGCCTGGTCGAACTTTTTCTCACGCATTACGCACAGCCATCCGGGGCGCGTGGTCTGGGTCGTGTTCAACACGCTCATCGCCTTCATGCTGATGGAAATGAATGTGTTCCAGGCCTTGGGTGATGTGCTGGGCTTGTATTCGAACATCGCCATCGCGTGGGTGATGGCCGTCGTGGCCGACCTGGTGGTTAACAAGCCACTGGGCCTGTCCCCGAAAGGCATCGAGTTCAAGCGGGCCCACCTCTATGACATCAACCCGGTAGGTGTCGGGGCGATGGCGCTGGCATCCGTGCTGTCTGTCACCGCGCACCTGGGGCTGTACGGCGAAATGGCGCAAGCCTTCTCCGCGGTGATCGCGATGGGTACAGCCTTTGTGGCCGCGCCGCTGATTGCCTGGGCGACCAAGGGCCGTTACTACATCGCGCGCAGTCCGGTTTCGGCAACCGGGGACGGCGCCTACAAGCGTTATGTCACTCAGCAGTGTGTCATTTGCGAACGCGCCTATGAGGGCCCGGACATGGCGCATTGCCCGGCCTACCAGGGCCCGATCTGTTCCTTGTGTTGCACGCTGGATGCGCGTTGCGGCGATTTGTGCAAGCCGCATGCGAGTCTCTCGGCCCAATGGTCGGGCGCACTGCGCTGGCTGCTGCCGCGCCGTACATGGCCCTACCTCGACACCGGGCTGGGCCACTTCCTGCTGCTGATGCTCATCATCGTGCCGCTGCTGGCCAGCGTGTTCGGCCTGTTGTACCACCAGGAAATCAGCGCGCTGTCCGACCTGGTGCCGTCAGAGCCGGCCCTCAAGTCGGGCTTCCTGAAGGCCTATATGGCCTTGCTGGTGATTGCCGGCCTGGTCGCCTGGTGGCTGGTGCTTGCACACAAAAGCCGCCAGGTGGCGCAAGAAGAATCCAACCGCCAGACGCACCTGCTGATGCGTGAAATCGAGTCGCACAGGCAAACCGACGAAGCGTTGCAACAGGCTCGGGTGGTGGCAGAGCAGGCCCGTCACCATGCCGACCAGGCCAACCAGGCCAAGAGCCGTTACATCAGCGCGATCAGCCATGAACTGCGCACGCCCCTCAACAGCATCCTGGGCTATGCACAACTCATGGGGGAAGACAGTTCCATACCGCCGCACCGCAAGCAGGCCGTCAGTGTCATCAAGCGCGGCGGTGAGCATTTGTTGTCGCTCATTGAGGGCACGCTCGATATCGCCCGCATCGAAGCCGGCAAACTCACCTTGAACGTCAAGCCCATGCATTTTGCGGATTGTGTGCATGAGATGGCTGGCATGTTTGAGCTGCAAGCGTCGGCAAAGGGTCTGGGTTTTCGCTTCGAGGCCAATGGCAATTTGCCGGAACTGGTTCGTGCCGATGAAAAGCGCGTTCGGCAAATTCTCATCAACCTTCTGGGCAATGCCATCAAGTTCACCTCGCAAGGCCAGGTGACATTCCGCTTGCGCCATGCACGCGAGATGGCCCACATCGATATTGAAGACACCGGCCCCGGCATGCGCGCTGAGGAACTGGCACAGATTTTTGAGCCTTTCGCCCGCGGCGCTACGGCAGGCCAAAGCGCGGAAGGCACACCAGGTGCGGGGTTGGGCCTCACGATCGCCAAGATGCTGACCGACTTGATGGGCGGCGAAATGACGGTGGACAGCACGCCGGGAGAAGGTTCGGCGTTTCGCATCCGCTTGTTTTTACCCGAGGTGCACGTCGCCGCGGGCGCCGCAAAAGGCGCCGTCGGCAAGCCTGCAAGGCGCCAGCCCGTTGGCTATGAAGGCGCGCGCCGCAAGCTGATGATCGTGGATAACGAAGAGGCGGACCGGGAACTGCTGGTGCAGCTGCTGGAGCCCATGGGGTTCGAGCTTCGCACGGCCGCCAGCGGCCACGATTGTCTGGACCTGCTGGCAGCCGGCTACCAGCCCGATGTCATTTTCATGGATCTGGCTATGCCGGGTATTGATGGCTGGGAAACCTTGCGCCGTATACAGGGGTCCGGGCATACCGGCATTCACCTGGCGATTGTTTCTGCCAATGCGTTTGACAAGGGCATGGAGAACGATGCCGGCATCCTTACCGAGGACTTTATTCTCAAGCCCGTGCGGCACACTGAGCTGATCGACTGGCTGGAACGGCGTCTTGCCCTCAAATGGCGCCATCACCAGGCGCAAGAATTGGCCAGCCCGCCGGTCGAAGTGGCAGCGCCGCGCACCTTGCCCGATGCATCGCAGCTCGCGGCCTTGCTTGAAGTCGTCAACCTCGGATTTTATCGGGGCATCATGAATACCCTTGCGGAGATCGAACGGCAGCGGCCCGCCACCACGGTTTTTGTGAATGAGATGCGCGTGCTGGCGCGCCAGTTCCAGTTCGAGGCCATGGGGCGCCAGCTTGCCACCAAGGAGGGCAGCCATGAGCAGCGTGCTTGAAGGCGTGTCAAGGCTTGACCGGCGGCTGGACCGGACGCTGGACCGGGCCAACAGCGACATCGTGCTGATTGTTGACGACGTGCCCGACAACTTGTCGGTGCTGCATGATGCGCTGGATGAGTCGGGTTACACCGTCCTCGTTGCCACCAGTGGCGAGGCTGCGCTGCAACGCGCGTTGCAGGCGCTGCCCGACATCGTCCTGCTGGATGCCATGATGCCCGGGATGGATGGGTTTGAAGTCGCCAAGCGCCTGAAAGCCACGGCGGAGACGGCCCACATCCCAATCATCTTCATGACCGGCCTCACCGAAACAGAGTACCTCGTGGCTGCCCTCGAAGCCGGCGGTGTGGATTACGTGACCAAGCCGATCAAACCCAAAGAAGTCATGGCACGCATGGGTGTGCATTTGCAGGGCGCCCGCCGGGCCAGGCAGGAGGCGCGGCAGGCAGGGCAGGCACGCAATGCACTCGACGCTTTCGGCTACGCCAGCATCACCGTGCGGATGGGCGGCGCGGCCGATGGCCGGTTGATCTGGCAAACGCCGCTGGCTCGCGACCTCCTGATGCGCTACTACGGTACATCGGCGCCGCAAACACCAGAGCCTGTTTTGAACTGGCTGCGCCGGCATCTGGCGCAAGCCGAGCGGCAGATTGAACCACCACGCCTGGCCGTGGAGTTTGGACCACGCCGTTTGACCTTCCGTTTGCACCAGGAAACCGGTGACGGCGATGGTGGCGGTGACTGGTTGATCGTGATGCGTGAGATTTCCGACGATGCGGTGGTGGAAGCAATGAGCCTGAGCTTCAAGCTGACCGCCCGTGAGGCGGAAGTCCTGTACTGGGTGGTTAAGGGAAAGACCAACCGAGACATCGGTGACATCCTGGGCTCCAGCCCGGCCACCGTCAAAAAGCATCTGGAACGGGTGTATGCCAAGCTGGGCGTCGAAACCCGCACTGCGGCCGCAGGTATGGCGATGAACCGCATCAAGCAGCTTCATCCGCAGTTTGAAGGCTAGAGTGTGGCCCCCACGGTCGCTCACTGCGTGTAACTCCCTGCCCCCCGAGGGGGCCGCTGCGCCTGCGGTCTGGCAAAGCCAGTCCCGCGGCCCCTGCTGGTGAAAAGCCCCCACCGTCGATTGCAAGAAGAGCACTGGTCTTGCGCTGCACCGGGGTCAAAAGCGGGATTTGCGCCAGGCGGTTACAATAAGAGCTTCGGTAAAGCATCAGCTTTTTTCATCGAGGCCTTTTCCCAACAGGCTTCCTTCTCAATTGCGGCGCTTCCCAGAGCCCGAATCCACAGTGTTTTCAGTGCCCATACAGCCCTGAACCCTCTCAGCACTGTTCCGTTTTTCCGGCGAG
>Ga0136846_1226696_pt1 | contig 33937 bp, 55 predicted proteins | sample HopSoiMetagenom2_FD_96841 | JGI IMG/M metagenome (GOLD analysis project Ga0136846, IMG submission 96841) | Grasslands soil microbial communities from Hopland, California, USA - 2 Assembly 2016 (version 4) | ecosystem: Environmental > Terrestrial > Soil > Grasslands | place: USA: Hopland...
CGAAGCCGGCCGCCGCCCCGGCCGCGAAGGCTGCGGCCCCCGCGCGCTGCCGCGACGCCAAGGGCCACTTCGCCAAGTGCCCGACCGCCGCCGCGAAGAAGACCTGTCGCGACGCCAAGGGCATGTTCGTCGCCTGCCCGAAGTGAACCGCATCGGTGCGCCGGCGCTTCGGCGCCGGCGTCGCCGGGGCAACAAAAAACCCCGCTTTCGCGGGGTTTTCCAGCGTATCTGGTGCCCAGGAGAGGACATCCCGTGCGTTTTCCGGGATGTAGCGCGCAGGCCCGACAAGCCCCGTTTTCCGTGGCATGTCAACGACTTGGCCGCAAGGGTTCGGGTCCCTCATCCCCGACTGAAACCGGTCTGTCCCGGTTGAGCTACGCCACGGATTACGCCACGCTCTGCCCATGGGGAGCATTCGGCGACGCGGTGATCGATGGCGGGCGGAGATCCGGCGGAAGGGCCGGCCGTCCGAGTCTGCCACGTTCCGGACGAAGGCAGAGGCCTCAGCGTGGGTGCAGCAGCGCGAGGGCGACCTGCTCGCGGCGAAGCTGCCAGACCACAGCGTCCGCGAGGCGCTGCGCCGCTACGGCCGGGAGGTCAGCCCCAAGCACAAGGGTGAGCAGTGGGAGGTCGTGCGCTTGGCCATGCTGGAGCGGGACCCACTGGCGGCCGTCATGCTCCCGGACCTGCAGCCCCGCCACCTCGCCGAATGGCGCGAACGCCGGCTGAAGTCCGTGTCCGGCGCGTCGGTGCGCCGCGAGATGTCTCTGCTGCGATCGGTCCTGAAGGTGTGCCGGGCCGAGTGGGGCTGGCTGCGCATCGATCCGCTGGCCGACGTCGCTAAGCCACCGAGCCCGCCGAGCCGCCGCCGGCGCATTTCCCGCGACGAGGAGGACCGCATCGTCCTCGCGCTCGGCTACAACGGCGGCGCCCCGGAGAACGCTTCCCAGCGCGTGGCGCTGGCCTTCCTGTTCGCGCTCGAGACCGCGATGCGATCGGGGGAGATTCTCGCCCTGCGGCCCGGCGACGTGGGCGCCAAGTCGGTGACCCTGCGCGCGACCAAGAACGGCGACGTGCGCCGGGTTCCGCTATCGCCGCGTGCGCGCGAGATCCTTGCGCTGCTGCCGGCCGCCGATCCGGTGTTCGATCTCGACGCCGGCATCCGGGATGCGCTGTTCCGCAAGGCCCGCGACCGCGCCGGCATCGCCGACCTGCACTTCCACGACAGCCGGGCGGAGGCCATCTGGCGGCTGTCGAAGAAGCTGGACGTGCTGGAGCTGGCGCGGGTGATCGGGCACCGGGACATCAAGTCGCTGATGCTGTACTACCAGGCCGACGCCGACGAGCTGGCCGACCGGCTCTGACTAGCTTGTCGCGGTAGGCCAGCACCTCGCCGGCGATCCACGTCGCCGGGCGCATGCTGACGCGGGCCGGGAAGTCCGGCTTGCAGGCGTGGGTTTCGAGCACGGTGCGCGCTGCGCAGCCGAGGATCTGGCCGACGGCATCGGCGTCGATCGCGCGCAGTTCAAAGGGGACGGGTTCAGCCATGGGGATTCTCCAGAGCGTCTGTTCTCATCGCCGCCAGCGCATACCCTGCGCCGTCGAGCAGTTCTTCGGCCATGTGCTGCAGCCACTCGTTGTGCGACAGGTCGTCACGGTCGAGCGTCGCGCCGTACTTCTTGCGACCGCGCTCGTCGCGTTCGATGAGCATGCGGATGAGCGCCTGCGTCGTGGCACTGCAACGGGGGATGCGTTCGATCAGGTGGTCGCCCGCTTGGGTGTCTGTCGCGCTCATCGTCGATCCTCAAAACGGAATGTCGTCGTCGGCGAAGTCGTCAGCTCCCTTTGCGCGAGGTGGCATTGGTTCCTGCCGCTGTTGACGAGGCGGCGCGCTTCTCTCGCTGCGGCCAGAGCCCAACCGCTGTCGATCCGGCTTCCAGCTATCGACGGCCGCGTACCACTTTCCGTCCTGCGATTCCTTGATGTCGACGTTGATCCATTCGTCGTCCTTCTCTCTCAGCCACTCGATCAGCTCCTCGCGCTTGATCGACAACCGCGCCTTAACGTACCCGGGGGCGTTGTCGTGCGGCGCCTTGGCGATCATGCCGCCGACGAACTCGATGTTGCTGCTCATGCTTCCTTCCTCTGCTTCTTGCGCGCGGCCTTGTAGATCTGGTGCGCGCGCTGCCTGGTGATGTTGTAGATGCGGCCGATCTCGGAGAACGGCATGTGGTCGTGGTCGTGCATCTGGACGATGGTGGGGTTGCGGTCCGGCGGCCTGCTGTCGGTGGTCATCACTTCCCCCTCGCGGCGCGGTGCCAGCGTTCAATAGCAACTGTCACCAGAATTTGCTCATATAGCGCGCGAAGGTTTAAGCCTCTAGATGGATCAGTCCAGCCTGCTCGCCAAGCCGCCCTCGCCATCTTCACGTGCCTCGGTTTGATATTCACGCCTTACCCCTCATTATTTTTGCTGCACAGTCCTTGCAGAAACGTCGCCCGCCAAGGCACGGCAGGCAGCAGGTTGGCCCGATGGATTTGCATGCGCAGCACGTGCGGTAATCCTTGTTGAGGGCCGCTCGCTTCAGCCCCCGCATGGCGATCAGAATCCCGATCACGTCTTACCCCCTTCGCGGTCGGCGAGGATGGCGTCGATAGCGGCGTCCCATTCGGACTCTGGCTCATCACAGTTCAACTCGAACAAACCAGAAGCATCTTCCATGCGCCCGGAAGTGCAGTTTTTCCGCAGCCACCGATACCGCCGATCGTTCGCCTCCAACTCCGCGACCCGCCTCTGCAACTCCGCCGTCGCCTCTGCGACTCTGGCGGCGGCGTAGGACTGCACAAACTCCGCGCTGTATCCGAGTGAAATTTCTTCTGAACCGACAAGGATTGATCCATTGTCGGGCTCCGGCAACGCCACCTTCGACACGCCCGGGCCATCCGAAGACAGCCCGGGCGGAGCTACAGTCGATCGATCGGGTTGTACCCCGTATCCACTTTTCATCACCTCCTTCTTGTCGTCTCGCACGGTCATTCGGCACCGTCCTTCGCGTCATCAACGTTGAACCCACAGCGCTTGCGCAGCGCATCCCATCCGCCACTGCGTTCGACTGTTCTTTCGAGCGCATCCACAAGCACGTCAACGTCTGATGCACCGTCCTTCGCGGCCTGCTGCGCGTTGTCTTTGGTGTTCATGGCTGCGTCCCAGTGCGTTCGGTGGGTTGGAATTGGTGCAGTTCAGCTTTTGCTTTTGCGCGAGCTTGAACTGCATCTTCGATGTTGTTGAAGTGGCCTAAAGTCACCTCGACGCTTTTACTCTTGATCCTTGCTCGCCACTTGCCTGCCTTTTTGTCCCAGCCAACGCCGTGGCGTTTTGACCTGCTGTTGCGCGGAAGGGCTCTGTTTTGTCCGTTCTCGGCGTGAGTAGCCTCCCGCAAGTTGGCTATCCTGTTGTCGCCTCTATTCCCGTTGATGTGGTCGATTTCTTCAGCCGGCCATGCGCCATGGACGTAAAGCCATGCAAGTCGATGGGCCCTATACGGCACACCATCCACCCTTATCCTGATATAGCCTTCGCCATCATCGCTTCCGGCGATGTCTCCGGGTTTGACGCTGTTGCAAAGCGCTACTTTTCGGTAGAAAACGCCGGTTCCCGCATCATAAGCAAGTAGTTCTCGTAGACGGTCGGCCGTCAGATCGTTTTTAGGCTTCACGACCGCTCCACAAGTCGGCGGGCGAACTCGCGCAGGTTCTCCGGGCTCATCACGACCACGTCGTCGCGGGTACAGCCGTCCTCGGGCTTGAAGTCGCTGACCTCGCGCGCCAGCGCCTCCCCGTCCTCGAGCGCCGAAGGGACGGCCTCGCCCGCCGGCTGCGGGGCGGCGGCCGACTCCGCAGACGTTTGGCGACCCGCGTTGTTCCAGTCCCGCCACGTGCCGGCGTAGAGGTAACGGACGATCGTCGGAGGACCATCGGCATCACGCACGTGAGCCAGCCGCATAGCTTGGGCCTCGTCTTCCGTTGCCAGCACGCCAAGCGGCCCATTCCGGACCAGCACACCGTCCGGAAGGGACAGCGCATAGAGGACGGTTTTAAATGGCACGGCCGTCGATAAACCTACGCCATTCCCGTCGTGAATCCATGCCGGCTTTCCATCCGATCCAGCAAATGCAACCGGCGCCAGTTTGCCGACCTGCGCCACCGCGCCCCGCGCGGCGAGGAAGCGTTCCAGTTCCTGCTCGCGTTCGCGGGCGGCTTCATCCACGCGCGCTGAAAACGACTCGTAGTCCTTGTCGGCGTGGTCAAGATGGATGTCTCGCCCCTGCAGCAGCACGTTGCGCAGGAAACTCCAGGCGCTGAACTTGCGCACGTCACCCATGGCGGCCGTCCTCCAGCGCGGCGGTGAGGGCGGCGCGGGCCTCGTCCCACACCGAATGGTTCGGGGGCAGGTCTTCGAGCTCTTGGTCGCAGCGGTCTTCCTCGTCTCGGCGGAGGCTCCAGATTGCGCGAGCAGCAGCCACGTGCATGGCGTCCGTCACCGTCACCCGCGTCGGGGCGGGGTGCGTGTAGAGCGCGCGAAACTCGACACCAGTCACCGGCGAGGTGGAGTCAATCGCCTTCGATTCGTACTCGTCGCGCGTGCAGCGACTCCAGTTCCCGCATGAGTAGCGGAATTGGTATTCCGCCGCCTCCCCCTGCGCGGACAGGGCGCGCTCGATGCGGTCGCGGAAGTCGATCAGGTGGCCGAGGTAGGTCTTGAACCCGCCGATGCTCACGTCGTGCAGCGGATTCTGTGCGATCAGCTTGTTGATGTCCGCCAGCACCTCGGCGGCGGTCTCGGGCTTAGCGGTCATGATTTTCCTCCTCCGGCCACCAGGTCACGCCCGGTCGGCCCGTGTTGCGGTCTGGCCTCGGCCCCTTGCGCGTCACCTCGCCGACGGCCAGAAGCTCCGGTAGGCGGCGGGCGAGCATGTAGCGGTCGAGTCCGGTTTCGATGGACAGCTCCGCGCTGGTGCGGCCGGGGCAAGCCCGGACAGCGGCGGCGGCCTGTCGTTGCTGGTGTCCTGCGATGCCGCGCGCCACGAAGTCAGCGGCGGCGTGCGAGCTGGACGGGTCGGAGTGGCGGGCGCGGGGCATGGTCAGTCCTCAGAAGGGGAGTTCGGGCGGGACCAGCGTGATCGTCTGAACGTCACGAGAGACGGATTCGGAGATGGCCTCCAGCACGTAGAACCGGAGACCCTTGTTGCACTTCGCCAAGAGCTCCGCTTCCTTCAACGCGCTTGACTTGTTCGGATGCCGATAGGTCGGACTGCTGCCGCCGGGAGTCCAGACGAGGAAGAAAGATTCGGTGCTCATGCCTGATCCCCCTCGATCGCAGCCCGGCGCGCGGTGTACGCCTCCGTCACCTTCGCGCGGTCCTCGGGCGAGGCGTTCGACACCAGCCCGAGCATGTCGTAGGCGGAGTCCAGCGCGTCGACGTCGGCGGCCTGCTCGATGCCGGACAGGACTTCGGCGACGGTCATGGGGCTGTCGTCGTCGACGGGCAACGCCGTCGCAGCGCTCGGGCTGATGACGCCATCGATGACCATCGGCGATTCCTGGGGCAGGCCGGCGTCGCTGCGCTCGTCGTTCGCGATGGCGTGCTGGATCTCGATGCTGACCGGCAGCCACTTGAACAGGCGGCGCGTGACGGTCTTCAGCGCCATCGCTTCGAAGTGCTCATGCCACGGCGTGTTCGGCGGCTGGCCGGGCTTGGCGTAGCGCAGCGCCGTCTTGTAGCCCTGAGACTCGTCGCGGACCTTGCGGACATCGGCCACACTCATCACCTCGAACTGCACGCCGCCGTCCTTCAGCTTGGCGACGGCGTAGACGTAGGTGATCTCGCCGCGGTCGCCGTCGGCCGGCGTGTGCTCGACGTTCTCGTCCAGGCCGTAGGTGTAGGCGAACTCGTCGCGCTCGCGCACCGCGCGCGCCGTGAGGCTGACAATCTGGCCGGACCGGCGCGCGAGGTCGATCATGCCGCGGTAACCGATGATGAACTGCACCTCGACGCGATTCTGCCGGCGATTCTCGAACGGGATCAGGTAGCAGTGGCCGAGCGCGCCGCCCGGCTCCAGCCCGAGCGCGGCGCACTGCATGATCGCGCCGAGGAACGACGTCTGGTCGCACTGCGCCAGCTTCGGCACCTTGCGGACCTCGGTGAGCGCGATGCGCGCCAGGCGATCGGCGGTCATGTGCTTGGGAAGCGCCATGCTGATCTGCTGCTTGATGCGCGGATCGGTCAGCAGGCCGGCGATGGTCTTGGGCTGTTCGGCGGCGGCGGCGGGCAGGTTGGCGCCGGTGGCGACGGCGCGGAGCTTGTCGGTGGACATGGGGTTTCAGTTCCTCACTTGACGATGAAGGGGCGGACGGTGCTCTTGCCCGTGTACTTGCGGGCGAGCGTCGAGTGATCGTTCTTGAAGGCGTCGAGGTCGAAGCGCGACGCTGTGTGCGGCTTCCACGTCACGGCGGTGCGACTGTCGGCGATCAGCTCGACGGCATCGCCCATGGCGCGCTTGACGGCAAACTCGATGGCGTCGGCTTCCAGCTCGCGGGCCTTGATCTCGGCCTTGATCGCGCGCAGGCGCAGCCACTGCTGGTGCAGGTCGTCGTCGGCAAGCAGGGCGGGCGCTTGCACGTCGCCCTGATACAGCCGGTCGAGGTCGGACAGCGTCAGCGGGTCGGGGCGCACGCCCAGCGTCACGAGCTGCCAGAACGCGGCGCAACGGGCGCGCATGGCGTGGATCGTCGCGTCGTCGCGCAGCACGGGATATGCGCGGATTTCATCGGCACCGAACAACGGGGCAACCAGACAGCGCTGCCTGCTGGTGACGCCGAGCCCATGCATCGCCTGCGCCGTGTACCAGACGGGCACTTCGTCGGTGCCGGCCTCGCCCCACTCGTGCGCCTTGAACGGGTGCACGGTCTTCAACTCGACGTTCGTGATCTCGTCCTCGCCGTCGAGGCGCAGCTCGAAGTCGATCTCGGCCGCCAGGTAATCCCTCGCCGGGTCGACGTAGCGGCGATTCGTCGAGACGATCTCGACGTCATGGCCGGCGTCGTGCAGGTGCTCGACCAGCATCTCGGCGACAACAGCTTCCCAGCGCTGGCCGCGACGCTTCACGCCGGACGAGGCGTCATGCGGCAGGGCCGGCGCGGTCTTGGCTTCCCACAGTTGCAGCGGCGTGCGCCACGGGCTGATGCCGAGCACGGCGGCGATGTCGCTGCCGCCGATGTAGCACCGGCGGTCGTGCTTGTCGTCGGGGATGATGGCGAGTGCCGTGCTCACGCCTGCGCGTCCCCCCCGTCGTCGATCGCGATGCCCGCGGCCACAAGCTTCGCGACCTCGTTGCCGCTGAGCTTGCGGACTTCGACGTGGCGCAGGCCGCGTGCGCGCGCCTTCGGGACGCTCGTCGCGTAGACGTAGCCGCGGTATGCGCCGTTGACGGCGACTTCGTAGACTTCGGGCTGCTTCTCGGTGTCGGTCATGGTGTTTCCCTGGTGGTGATCGGTGAGGGTGCCCGGCTTGGGGTCCGGGCACCCTGTATGCATGCACGCCCTTTCGGCATTGGGCCTAGCCGTAACGGTCACTTCATGGCTTAACTCCGGTGATTTGCCTCGCCGCTGGCGGGTGAGGTGGACCCTGATATGTGCCAGCACATTTGCCGGTTACGTCTCCGGCGCGGCCCCTACGCTAGGTAGTTCCGCCGTCTGGGTTCTCCCGCCTCGACAATCACGGTGGCGGGCTACCGGCACGCTGCACGGGTTATTTGGTTCTCCAGCAACGGAAGCCATCACCATCGATCCGGACTGAGAAGACCATTCCATGCCTGCGACCGTATTGAGCGGCAGAGGATCGGACTTGATATCTCTCGCACCAGAAGCTGTCGCCGACATTCATCTGCCCGAATGGGTAAACAATGCGGTTTGAACTGGTGCCTCCCGGAACCTTGACATTCTTTTGGATCTTGAAGCCCATCACTGCCTCTGTGTAGTTGGTGGACGCTTACGCCGCCTTCACTGTTCGGAAGTCCGGCACCTTGCCGTCGCGCGTTTCGGCGGACTGGCGGATGTACTGGTCGCGCTGGTCAAGCAACAGCTTCGCGGCTGCCTGATCGAGCTGAATCACGATGGGGTCGGTGGTCATTCGGGCGATTCCACGAAGCGGATGACTTTGCAGTCGGGAACAGGCCACAGCGGTTTGACTTTGAACAAGCCTCCCTCGTACAAGGAGCCGTCCTCGTTCTGCATGACCCACACCACGCGCGGCTCGGGCTTGAGGCGATGGTCCCACCCAGTGATACCGGAAATCACGCCATCGGCCGACGCATCCCAACGTTTTTCATTCCCACGATCACTGATTCTCCGACTCTGGATTTCTCCTCCTCTCTTCACGATTTCTGCCATCGCCATGTAGAACTCCGGCGAGTTGTACGGGTACAGCGACGTATCGGGCTTGATGTCGGTGGTCACGGCAGGTACTCGATGTTGTAGGTGGGGTGGTAATTCCGAGAAAAACGGTCGCCGTCCAGCCGAATGCGCAGGTGTGCATCGCGAGACCCGGTGATGGTGCCCATGATCTTGATGTCGCCATCGCCGTTCGGGTTGTTGTCGATGTACGCAACCCGCCCGCCACGCTTCGCCGGCACTCCGTAGGTCTTGCGGATGTACTGCATGCTCACGATTTCCTCCAGGCGCTCTCACGCGCCGCGGCAAGTTGAAGTCGGCGCAACGGCAGCAGCAGGCGTGCGTTGCGGCAGGATCGAAGGGCGTTGGCGTAGCGGATCAGGGGGTGCATGGCTTGTCCTCGGACTTCCTGTGCGGAGGAAGTTCCATCCATTCGTCAGGTTCCCACACTCGCCCGTCAGGTGCCTTCCAACTCCCAGTTTTCCCGTTTTTGTGCCACTCCCAAAAAACGACGTTGTAGACAACCCATCCATCGCCTGATGCAACGCCTAAGATTCTCGGGCCTCGTGCCCACTTGCCCGGCTCGCCCTTCGGCGCAGTCTCGATCGGCATCCACTCACTCATCGCCCTTCTCCCTCGGCTCCCAGTAGCGGCCAGAGGGGCCGCAGTCACCACCTCGCTCTCTTGCCGCCTCCGGGTCTGCTCTCCAGACCTCAGCGCGCGTGCAAGTTCTGCCGCCATGCGGAGAAAACCACCTACACCCCTCACACGTCCGCTCAGCGCTCATGGTCTTGACCCTTGCAGGCGAGGAGGGCGGCGGCGCGGCGGACTCTTGCCTTCGCAACACGCACTTCCGCAGCATTGAAGTCAGTGGCGAAGCAGTTGTTTCGATCTCGCACAGCCGCGTCGTACTCCTCATCCGCCGCGAACAGCTCGACGATTGCGTCGCGCGCATCGCGCAAAATATCAGCCGACTTGTATTCGCAATACACGCCTTCAAGAAGCCCGGTTGCTTCGCTGATAGCCACCACTACATCAACCTTCACGACGATCCTCCTCCCGCCTGTCGCGGCGGTTGCTCAGTTGCTTCGGGAACTCGGCTTTGAGGCTTTTCAGCAATCGCCGCGTCTCGTACTCGGTGATGTCCAGCCTGTCGCCGATCAGTAGCTCGCGGAGCTTGGCGGCGGGATCAGTCATGGCCGGAATCCTCGGCAAAGATCGCTTCGTTCTCGGCCTGCATCTCACACTGCCCGCGCATGAAAACCGGGCAATGCGGCTTGCACCCGTCGTTGATCCCGAAGCTAAAGCATTCATTGCTGCCGCCATTCAGCACGTAAGCGTCATATGCTCGGGCCTTCGCTGCCTTGGCGACTTTTGCCTCTTGCTCCGCTTGGGCCTCGGCGGCTTCCTTGTCGATTGCTGCCTGCCTGCGTCTCGCCTGCTCGGCGTATGCGGCCGTGATCGCCGGATGCTCGAAAATCTTGCCGACGGCTTTGAATATCGAATCGAACTCGTCGCGAATGTCAGGCATTGCCTTCCTCCATCCTCTCGATCATCGCCAGCCGCTCCAGCATCGCGAACCACAGGTCTCGCTGCTGCTCCGTCGGCGCTTGGCGAATCCCATCTCTGATAGCTGCCGTTGCGTTGCTGATAACCAACGCGTAGAGCGCATGCCAGTCATACATCGCGGGCCTCCGCGCGGGCGGCGTCGATGGCGCCGCGAATGGTCACCGGTTCGGAGCCGAGGAAAACGACCGACGAAACCGACACGTTCCCGGCAGGCGCAATGCCGACCGCCCAGCCCATTCGCTTCGGGACGTTGTTTGCGTCCAGCCAGTTCAGCCGGTCGCGGTCTGCCCGCAGCGCCTCGACCTCCTTGACCAGCGCGGAATTATTCTCTTCCGCATTCCCTGCGCGCCCCATCAGGTTCGCGACTCGCTCGCTGTACTCGATGTTTGCTTGCTCCAACCGGTTGATCTTCGCGACCAGCGCGGCCTCGCGCTCGGCCATGGCGGCGACGGCGGTGCGAAGTTCGCCGATGTCGCGGTAGACCTTCGAACTGCTGCCGCTGCGGATGTCGCGCTCCAACTCTGCCAGACGATCAATCGTCGCCAGCACCTCCGCCGCGCTCATCGGCGCAGCGCCTGTCGTCGTGGTCATGGGGTCGCTCCGGTGGCTTTTGCGATGGCCGCGCGATCTTCCCATCGCTTCCCAGTGCGGTCGAAGTACGCCTGAAACCGCGAAGCCATGTTGTCGGCGACGCGCTGTGCATGCGTCGCGTTGAGGCAGCGGCGACGGTAAACGGGTTTGTCGCAGCCCCCGGGTCTGGAGGCGTACACCACTGCCACATCGCGCCACTTCGAGAGCTTGCAGGCCGCCAGCGAAAGTCCGCTGTGTCGCTCGGCCTCGCCCCGATAGGTCGGCGCGGCGGTGTTGGCGGGGGCGGTCATGCGGCACCCCGCATCTCATCAACCCGGCTCACGCAGCGCGAGGCCAGCGCCAGCATTTCGGCCTGCAGCAGGCGCGACCGACTCGACGGCCGCATCGCGACCAGGCGGAAGTAGTCGTATTCGGCGACGCGCGATCCGCTGTCCCATGCTCCTGCGCGGCGAGAGGCCAGCATGTTGCGGCGGCTGGCCGCCATGATCGTCAGCGGATCGCCGGCGAATGCACGGGCACCGAACGTGTAGACCTGCGGCCGCGGACCGGTGTACCGATCGCCGGCCTTGTGCGCCGGGATGAACTCACCGGAGCACTCGTCCCAGAACCCGGGCTCGACGTCGTCGGCCGGGTTGTAGCTGTCGTAGATCAGCTCGCGGAGATCCTGCGACATCTCCCATCTCCTCGCCCCGGGTGGTGGGGCGTTGGAGAGAGATTAGGACAAGCTAAGTCTCTTGTCAATAGGAGTAGCTAACTTTTTGGACGATCCGACGAACGGTAAGACGCCCGCCTCAGGTCGCGATACGCGCCATGAAAAATATGGCCGCAGCGGAAAGCGCATTGCGCGCCGTAAGCCGTTTCACGGATTTTTCGGTCTCCGAGAACTTCGCTTGCGACTGCTCGTCAAGCTTCCGGATTTCTCCGACCTCTAAAATCGCCGATATCCAGGAAAGAAATAGGGAGGTTGGCGCAATCCACGTGATCGGAAGCAGCCCGACGCCGGCTATTCCCCCGCCGATCATCGCCGCGACAGCCGCGATCTCCCGGGCTTTCATCGCTTGCCACCGTTTCCGCCTTGGCCTTTCGTTCCAGAAAGGCCACCAGACAGGCTATTTCGAGTTCTTTCCCCATAAGAACGCGCCTCTCTGACCGCGAACAGGTCGGCGACAATGGCGCCTGCGGTCATTGCAGGATCGGCACCAGATCGCATCGCCGACAGCTCTGCGTATGCGTCTGCAAACAGCCCTGCTTGTTCTCTGTCGGTTAGGTCGACGTCGCGATTCCTTCGCCGCATGACGATGCGCATAGCCTCGGCTACCGTGCAGATCATATCCGGATCAAGTCGCTCCGCCTGAGACGGCGCAAGGGGCTCGGAGTCGTGCATGTCGCCTTTCCCCGTTGCCAGCCAGGTCTGCGATACGCCAAGTGCCCTTGCGGCCTTCAGCAAATTCTCACCACGCAAGAACTTGGCTTTTTCGGACAGCCACCCGTTGACGCTCGGCGGCTTCACGCCACAGGCGGCGGCCAATTCCTTCTGGTTCATCCCGGTGGCGCTCATAGCGCGCCTGAGTCGATCGGCAAGAGTTTCCATCCCGGCAGGGTAGGACCGAGGGGGTTCGGAGTTGCTATTGACTTGGCGATTAGCGAGTCCTAATCTCCGCGAATGAACCCATCCGACCTGATCGACAAGCTCGGCGGCACCAAAGCCGTCGCCGACCTCTGCCAAGTCCGCCAGCCGTCCGTCTCGCAGTGGCGCATGCGAGGGATCCCGAAGGCGCGGCTTCTGTTCCTCCAGCTCGCGAGGCCGGAAGCTTTCCCGCGGAAGCGCAATAGCCGGAGAACCACATAAAAGCGACATCCGATCAATTCCATCTATTGGGCTCCCTCACAACGCGGGCGCCCGGGAGAACCGGACATGGATTACTGCGAAACCACCGCGCAGCCCCGATACCAGTCGCCATCGGCCGCACAGAAACAGGCCGACGGCATCCGTCGTCGCAACGGCGGCTACGACGCCCACATCTACCGCTGCGCGTACTGCGGGGCATGGCACCTCACCGGCCACTCGAAGACCTCGCGCGCCATCAAGAACCGCAAGCGCGACAAGACGAGGGGGAGGGGATGAGCATGTCCAGCCACCAATCGGCGTGCCCGAAGTCGACGACGTACCTCACGCCGCCGGAATGGATCGCGAAGCTGGGGCCGTTCGACCTCGACCCCTGCGCCGCGCCAAGCCCGCGCCCGTGGCCGACTGCAGCGCGGCACATCGAACTGCCCGAGGATGGCCTCGACGTCGAATGGCGCGGCCGAGTCTGGTGCAACCCGCCATTCGGGCGCGAGGCCGACGCCTGGGCCGCACGCATGGCGTTCCACGGCAATGGCGTGCTGTTGCTGCCGGCGCGAACAGAGACGCGGACGTGGTTCCGCAGCGTGTGGCCATGCGCGACTGCCGTTCTGTTCGCCGAAGGGCGCCCGCATTTCCACGCAGCCGACGGCTCGCGGCATCCGTACAACTCGGGCTGCCCGATCGCGCTGATCGCGTACGGCGGTGGCAACGCTGCTGCGCTCCGTCAGTCCGGGATTGGCGTCGTTGTGGAGGTGATGGCATGAGTCGTGGCCAGAGCATCCACTACGCCCGCGCCATGAAAGTCCTCATCGGCTGCGAGGAATCCGGCGCCGTGCGCGACGCCTTCATCCGGGGGGGGCATGACGCCATGTCCTGCGACCTGATGCCGACCCGTTCGCCGGGGCCACACTACTGCGGCGACGTGTTCGACGTGATCGACTATCCGTGGGATCTCGCCATCTTCCATCCGCCGTGCACGCACACCAGCGTCAGCGGCGCGAAGCACTTCGCGGCGAAGTGGGCGGACGGCAGGCAGGCCGCCGGCGTGTCGTTCTTCATGGCGCTCGTGCGGCGTTCCTCCCACATCCCGCGGGTCGCGCTGGAACAGCCGGTGTCGATCATCTCCAGCCTGTACCGCAAGCCGGACCAGGTCATTCAGCCGTGGCAGTTCGGGCACGGCGAAACCAAGGCGACGTGCCTGTGGTTGCGAGGGCTGCCGCTGTTGCAGCCGACAGCCATCGTCGAGGGCCGTGAGGCGCGCGTCCATCGGATGGCGCCCGGGCCGGACCGCGCTCGAGACCGGAGCGCGACGTATCAGGGCATCGCCGATGCGATGGCTGCCCAGTGGGGAGGGCTGTTCGCATGAAGCGCCGCCGCAACCTATCGCCCCGCGACGTCTTCGACGAAGCCATGCGCGCTCCGCCGATGACCACCCGCGAGATCCGCAACTACCGACGCGCCCAGGCTGCCGAGATGGCCCGGGCCGAAGCCAAGCGCGCCGCACAGCGCACACAGGAGACGCCGTAGTGGCCCGCATCCGAACGATCAAACCCGAGTTCCCGCAGTCCGAAAGCATGGGCCGCGTGTCCCGTGAAGCGCGGCTCCTGTTCATCCTGCTGTGGCCGATTTGCGACGACCACGGGAGGACTCGCGCGGCCTCGCGAATGCTCGCGAGCACTCTTTTCCCCTACGACGATGATGCAAAAACCGCCATCGACGGCTGGTTGGACGAGTTGGAGGCCGAGGGATGCATTCGCCGGTACTCGGTCGATGGGTCAGCGTACCTCGAAATTTGCAAGTGGTTGATTCATCAGAAGATCGACAAGCCGAGCAAGCCGCAATTCCCAGGATTCGACGAGGGTTCGCCTACTCCTCGCGAGGATTCGCGAACATTCGTTGTAGGAAAGGAAGGGAAGGGAAAGGAAAGGAAGGGAGAGGAGCGCGAGGAGAGGGCGACCGACGGCGGCGACGCGAAAGCCCCTCGCTCGCCATCCGGCTCGCGACTGCCCGCCGGTTGGACTCCGTCCGGTGACCTCCTCGCCTGGGCCAAGACTGAACGACCCGACGTCGACCCGACCCGGGAGCTCGCCGGCTTCCGGGACTACTGGGCCTCCGTCGCCGGGGCCAAGGGGCGCAAGGCCGACTGGGACGCGACGTTCCGGAACTGGATCCGCAAGGCCAACCCGACGCCGGGCATTCGCCTCGTCGCCAGCTCGTCGGCTCCCGCTGTCTCGAGGCCGCTCCTGTGAACGATCGCCGCTCGCTGCAGCTCCGAATCCCGCCCCAGGCGATCGAGGCCGAGCAATCCGTGCTAGGCGGCATCATGCTGGCGCCGAAAGCGCTTGACCGCGTCTCGCTGACCGAAGCCGACTTCTACCGGCGAGACCATCAGCTCATCTTCCGCGCCATCCTCGCGCTCGCTGATGCCGGGAAGCCCTACGACGCCGTCACGCTCGCCGAGTGGTTCGAGTCGAACGGACTGGTGGAACAGGTCGCAGGTGGCGCGTACCTGATCGACCTTGCCAGCAACACGCCGTCGGCCGCGAACATCGCCGCCTATGCGCAGATCGTGCGCGACAAGTCGATTCTTCGCCAGGCGATCGACATCGCAACCTGCCTCGTCAACGACGCCTTCCAGCCAGACGGGCGCGACAGCGACGACATCCTGGACACCGGCATCCGACAGCTCATGGCGATTGCGAAGGCCGAGTCGAAAACCGAGTACACGATGAAGCAGGCAGTGACGCTCGCGTTCGAGGACGCGCAGGATGCCTACAACCACCGCGGCACAATCCGCGGCGTCACGACCGGGATCACGCGAATCGATGCGCGACTCGGCGGATGGAACCCCGGCGACCTGATCTTCCTCGCGGCTCGACCGTCGATGGGCAAGACCGCGCTCATGGTCAACCTCGCCGATGCCGCGTCGGGGGCAGGACACGCGGTCGGGATCATCTCCGGCGAGCAGTCCGCCATGCAGCTTGGGCAACGGTCCATCGCCGTCAACGGCGCCATCGCCGCAGAGCGCATGCGCAACGGGCAGTTCGAGGACGAGGATTGGCCACGCATGACCGAAGCGATCCGCCGTCTGAAGTCGCGCAATGTGCTGATCGACGACCGCAGTTCTCCTCGACTCGACGTCATCGCGCGCATTGCTCGCCGCTGGAAGCACGATCACGGCATGCGCGTGTTGTTCGTCGACTACCTGCAGCGCATCGAAATTCCTCGCGCTCAAAATCGAATCGAGGAAGTCAGCGAGGCCGCGCGCGGGCTCAAGACGATCGCCCGTGAACTCGACATCCCCGTCGTCTGCCTCGCCCAGGTGAAAGCCGAAGTCGACAAGCGCCCCGGCGACAAGCGCCCCAACCTCGGCGACATCGCCAACAGCGACGAGGCGACGCGAGAGGCGGATCAGATCCTATTCCTCTACCGCGACGAGGTCTACAACCACGATTCGCCAGATCGTGGAATGGCGGAACTCAACTGCGAGAAGAACCGCCACGGCCCCACCGGTCAGTTCCGGCTGCGCTTCGACGCGCCGACCATGCGATTCATCGATCCCGACAAAGCCTACAACCCGCCTTCCATCGACGAGGAGTGAACGTGACATCCGGCCTGATGCAGTACATCCCTCATTGCTTGCTTGCAATCGTTGCGGTTGTCATCGCAACCCGAAACCGGAGCCGAGATAAAATGACCATGCCCAACTGCCGCACCTGCAAAGACACTGGCCTCATCCCGGCCGAGTACGGCATGCAGCCTTGCCCGATGTGCGAGGCGTGGGAGTCGCGCGCTCGTGCCAAGTACCACATCCGCGCCTCCCGGCGATGGTACGAGCCCCTTGACGGAGGCCAGCCTTTCAGCTTCCAACCCCTGTCCGACTGGACAGCGTGCATCGGCAACGTCCGCTACACACCCATCGCCGGCCAAGAGCCCAATACCTTCCATCGCTTCATGCAGCGATGGATGCTTGGCATTCGGTGGGAGAGGACAAATCGGGCCGACGAGGCGCGAGAGCGCGTTCCCGACGACCGCGCTGCAGAGCGCCATATTTTGCGTCTTGTCGACTCGATCATCTTAGGACTCATTGTCACGATCATCTCTCTTATCGCGGCCTGCTGGTGGCTGCTGCCGGGAGGGAGGGCGTGAGCGCGAGCCCATGGTCCTATCGCGCATCTGCCGCGGCAGCAGGTGCCGCGATGGCTCGCATGCAGGCCGAAGCCCGCGCGCAACGTGCTGGGCAAGAGGCCAACCTAGCTCACGTCGCCGGGCTTCGCTTGCGTCGAACGGCAGCCCCTGACAAGTGCGCGTGTTGCGGCTCGCGCGAGTTCCGAAGCCACAACGGGCGCAGCGTGTGCGCGTATTGCAGGAGCGGAGCATGATCGACATCACCATCCCGATCCGCACGGTCAACCCGACGAACAACCGGCAGCACTGGCGGGTGGTGTGGCAGAGGAGCAAGAAGCAGCGCGAGGTCGTGTTCCATGCGGTGCATGGCGAATACCCGACGATGCCGGCGATCGTCACCATGACCCGCATCAGCACCGGCACGCTCGACGACGACAACCTGCGCCCCGCGCTCAAATCCATCCGCGACGGCATCGCCGATGCGTTCGGCGTGCCCGACAACGATCCGCGCATCGAATGGCGCTATGTCCAAGCGAAAGGCAAGCGCGGCGAGCATGCGGTGCGAATAAAGATCGAATCGAATGGGGGAACAGCCAAATGACTAGTTCGCAAATCGCGCGCGCGCCTGATTCTGGCGACGTTTTCGACGCACTCATGACGCTGTGGGGCCGCGCATACGGACCTCGCACACACGACGACGAACCGAAGCGCGCCTCGCACCCGATCGCCAGCGCGATGGAGTTCGGGATGACGCGCGACCAGTACATCGCGAGCAAGATCGTGGGGCGCGATGGCAAGGCGCGAAGGACGACGATGGCGCGCGACCTTGGGTCGTGCGGCGTGCGCGTAGTGCCGATGGCCTACTGCGATCCGGTGCGCGCCACGGACGACAGCGGACGGCATCGTGGGCTCGCGCTCGATCCGCTGGAGACACCCGAGGTGCAGTGGCTGCAGAAGGCGTGGCTGGAGCTGCACGCGATGTTCCCGCGCCAGGCGCAAGCGGTGCAGCTCCAGTTCCAGCGGCCTGACCTGTCGACACGCGAAGCGCGCGCCGCCGTCCTCGGCATCTCCGCCAAGCAGTGGGACCACGAGCTGGACCGCGGCGTGCGGTGGATGCGGTGCGCGGATGCGATGCGGCGGGTGGTCGACCGTGCAGGGGTTGACTTCCCGGGAAATCAGGGGTAGAAAGCGCGCAAGCTGCCATCAGTCCCTCTCCCAAAGCCCGCCCTCACCGGCGGGCTTTTTCGTTCCCGTCCCCCAGCCGGTCCTCCCCGCCGGCTCGAAGCCCCGGCCCGCTCCCCTGCGGCCGGGGCTTCGTCTTTTCGGAGCCCGAACGCATGACCCGTCCCGCTGGCGAGAAGGCGCGGGCCCAGATCCGCGAGTTCGAGGGTCTGCGGCTCAAGGCCTACCGCGACACAGGCGGCGTCCTCACGATCGGCTACGGGCACACCGGCGGCGTCAAGGCCGGACAGGAGATCACCCGTGAGGACGCCGAGCGCCTGCTGCGTGGCGACGTGCTGCAGGCCGAGCAGGTCGTTGCCCGGCACGTCGACGCCGGCCAACTGCAATCGCTGCCTCAGGGCGCTTACGACGCGCTCGTGGACTTGGCGTTCAACCTCGGCGACCAGGTGTTCGCGAGCCCGCGGACCAAGGCGCTGACCGGCCTGTCTCAGGCGCTGAATGCCAGCCGGCTCGACGACGTGCCGGCGCAGATGATGCGCTGGGTCTACGACAACGGCCACAAGCTCGATGGCCTCGTTCGCCGGCGCAAGGCCTGCGCGGACATGTGGCGGGAGGCGTTCCGGTGACTGCTGACAGCCTGGTCTACTGGGCCGTGACGGCGATTGTTGGAGGTGCCGCAGGCGTCGCGATTCTGATCGCGGCGTGGCAGCTCAAGTCCCACCTCGCCCTGGTCAGGGAGTTCGACCAGTTCAAGGGCGTGGTCAGCTCGACTTATGCGACCACGCCGGCCGTCAAGGAGGCTGTCGCATCGGCAATACGCCCCCTGGAGCGTGAGGTCGAACGCCTGATCGCACAGTCGGCGCAGGTTGGTGAGTTCCTTCGCGAGCTGGCTGCAGAGCGTCACATCAGCATCAGCGCGGCGAGGCACGACTGACATGCACGCCCAGGACTTGGCGACAGTGCTCGATGCAATTCAGCGGAACGCAGACACAGCAGCGAGGCTGCTGATCGCTGCGGAATCACTCAGGCAGGCGCAGGAGGCGCCGCCGCAGTCAGGCAGCAGCAGCGGGAACCTCACGGTGCAGTTCGGCGCCGGCGGAATCGCGCTGTGGGCATCCATGACCTTCTGCGCCGTCGCCATGACCGTCGCTATCGGCGCCCTGATCCTGTTCGTCAACCTCGACCGCAAGGTCGACCGTGCCATCGACTACCAACAGGCCAACTACCGGAGCGCCAAGCCGTGAGCACGATCATCATCATCACCCCGCCGCCGCCGCCTCCGCCCCCCCAGAATCCGCAGTTGTCGGCCGTCGACCTCAACGCCTGGTACTGGGACGCCGGCTACCGCGCGGGATATCTCGCCGCGGCCAACGCCTCGCCGCAGGTGCAGGTCAAGCGTTGGTGGAAGTCCAAGACGGTGTGGCTGGGAACGTCGCTGACCGCGCTAGGCGCGGCCGCGAAGGTCGCAATCGTCTGGGCATTCGCCGAAAAGGATCTGGTGGTGGCCGCGTTCGGAAGCTACGGTCCCGCCGTGTTCCTCGCATTCGGCGCTGCTGTCGTGGCACTGCGGCTGGTGACCAAGGGCGGGCTGACGAAGTGATCCCTGCGGCATTCCTGCGGTGGATTCCCTACATCTTGGCGGTCGTCGCGCTTTTCGGAATCGGCTACTACCAGGGGAGCCGAAATGGTGCGGCGAAGGTCTCCGAGTGCCGCGCCGACCATGCGGCCTACCTCGCCAAGGTGGCCGAGGACAACGCCACGATGGTCGCGCTGTACCGCAAGAAGGAGCAGGCGGTCGCGGAGGACTTCGCAATGATCGCCGCCGAACACCAAGACAAGCTGGCCGAGGTGACCCGTGAAGCGAAAGAGTCTGTTCTGGCTGATGTGCGCGCTGGCCGCGTCCGGGTGCGCATCGCAAGCTGTCCGAGAGTGCCCGCCGCCTCCGAAGCTGCCTCCGGTCCCTCTGTCGATCATGGCGAAGCCGTCGGCGGAGACCAAGCTGCGGACCTTGCTGCTGGAGCCATCGCCATCGGCGCCGAAGCCGACGCCCAGCTCGCAGCCTGCCAAGCGACCCTGACCGCGGAGCGCTCGAAGTGATCTACCTCCGCCGCCATCCCCTCGCTGAAGCGATCCGTCTCGCGATCCTAACCCACTACCGCTGACCATGGGCAAGCCTCTGAGCCAGTACGTCGAGTACACCGACGAGCTGGCGGGGGAGATTTGCACGCGCATCGCCAACGGAGAGACGCTGACGTCGATCCTGCGCACGCCCGGAATGCCGACGCGACGCGCGATCGAGAAGTGGGTCAAAAGCCGCGAGGACTTCGGCGAGGCGTACCGCGAGGCCCGCATCCAAGGTTTCGACGTGCTGGCCGAGGGATGCATCGACATCGCGGACGATGGTCGCAACGACTTCATGGAAACGGAGAACGGTCCGGCCTTCAACCCGGAGGCCGTGCAGCGCTCGAAGCTGCGTGTGTGGACGCGCCTGGAGTTGCTGAAGCGCTGGGATCCGAAGCGCTACGGCGACCTGCTGAAGCAGGAGCATTCCGGCGGCGTCACCCTCGAAACGATCGTCGCCGGCAGCGTGAGGAAGCCCGGTGCAAGCGAGTGACGTGATTCGCCGGTGGCGGGAAGACCCCGTCGCCTTCGTCGTCGACAACTTCGGTGTCGAGCCGGACGAGTGGCAGAAGGACGCGCTCGCCCACCTCGGTGGTCAGTTCAACCCACGCCGGCGCGTGTGTATGAAAGCGTGCACGGGACCCGGAAAGTCCGCCGTGCTCGCGTGGGCTGGCTGGCATCGCCTCGTGTGCTTCGCAGACAAGGGCGAGCATCCGAAGGGGGCCGCGCTCGCGTTCACCGCGGCGAACCTCAAGGACAACCTGTGGGCGGAGCTGTCGAAGTGGCAGTCCCGGTCTCAGTTCCTGCTGTCCGCGTTCAAGTGGACGAAGGAACGCATCTACGCCATCGATCATCCGGAAACGTGGTTCCTGTCCGCACGATCGTATGCGCAGGACGCGGACGCCGAGGCGATCGGTCGCGCGCTGTCGGGCCTGCACGGGCAGTTCCCGTTCGTGCTGCTGGACGAGACAGGCGACATGCCGATCGCGGTCGGCAAGGCGGCAACGCAGATTTTCACCGGCATGCCGACCGACGCCGCGGTGATCCAGGCCGGGAACCCGACCAGCATCGACGGCCTGCTGTACGAGTCGTGCAATTCCGGGCTCTACCAGGTCGTCACGATCACCGCCGACCCCGATGACCCGAAGCGCACGCCGCGCGTCGACATCGACCATGCCCGCGAGATGATTGAGGCGCACGGGCGCGACAACCCGTGGGTCATGGCGACTATCCTCGGCCTGTTCCCGCCGGCCGGCTTCAATGCGCTGCTCGGCATCGAAGACGTCAACGCGGCCATGGCGCGGCACTACAGGCCCGAGGACTACAGCTTCGCGGCCCGCGTCCTCGGAGTCGATGTCTCGCTGTACGGTGACGACGCGAGTGTGATCTTCCCGCGGCAGGGGCTCGCGGCGTTCGAGCCTACCGTCCTTCGCGGCGTCGGGCCGATGGTCGGCGCCGGACACGTCGGCCGGAAGTGGGACGAGTGGAAGGTCGATGCCTGCTTCATCGATGCGACGGGCGGATTCGGCGACCCGTGGGCGGCGGCGCTCGAGACTGTCGGTCGGGATCCAGTTCGGGTCATGTTCCATGGACCTGCGACGAGCAGGAAATACGCCAACAAGCGCGCCGAGATGTACTTCGAGATGGCCGAATGGGTGAAATCTGGAGGCGCCCTGCCTCCGATCCCCGGGCTTTCTCAGGAGCTGACATCGACCACGTATTCGTTCAAGGGCGACCAGCTCATCATCGAACCCAAGCAGGAAGTCAAGAAGCGTATCGGACGATCGCCTGACATGGCGGACGCCCTGGCGCTGACCTTTGCTTATCCGGTGACGCGCGGCGTCGCACGGAATGCAACTGCTGCCGTCGTCGGCGCGGACTTCGACCCATATCAGAGCGCACCCGTCACGGTCGGCACGGACTTCAATCCCTACTGAGCCCAACCCATGTGCAGCGTGAGCAAGCCCAAGGTGCAGCACTCGGCACCTCCGCCGATGGCTGTCCCTGAAACGACCAATCCGGAAGTTTCCGCCGCTCGCTCCAGGGCGAGGCAGCGAGCCTCTGCCGCCTATGGTCGCCAGTCGACCATTCTCGGTGGCGCCGTCGGTGGTCCGACCTCACAAGCGAAGACGCTGCTCGGGAGCTGACATGTCTGCCGTCATGCTCGAGTCGCCGCGCGAGCTGGCGTGGAAGCGCTTTGCGCACATGAAGAACGAGCGGATGAGCTGGGACAGCTTGTTCGTCGAGCTGCGCGACACGTTCATGCCAAACCGCGGCCGGTTTGAAGGCGACAAGAACAAGCGCATACAGCGCGTGGCGATGCTCAACAGCAAGCCGGCGATTGCGGTTCGGACGATGGCATCCGGCCTGCATGCCGGCCTGACCAGCCCGGCGCGGCCATGGCAGAAATCGACGATCCGCGAGGATGACCTCGGCGAGTTCGGACCAGTGCGCGACTGGCTGGCGATCGTCGACGACCGGATGATGCGGTACTACACGATGTCTGGCCTGTACCAGGCGCTGCCGTTCATGTACGCCGAGTACGGGACGATGGGCATCATGGGCGGGATGCTGTTCGAGGACGACAAGACGCTATTCCGCGTCGAGCCGTACACGATCGGATCGTACTACGTGGCCCGCAGTGACCGCGGCGAATACGACACCATGTACCGCGTCGTGCAGATGACGGTGCGGCAGATCGTATCGCGCTTCGGGTCTGGCCCGTTCGGCATGTCGCGGCTGTCCGCGGAGATTCGATCGAAGTGGGCGAACGCCGACCAGCGGGAGACTAACGTCGACGTGCTTCACACCGTCGAGCCCGGAGAGGGCGACAACTGGGTCAGTTCGTGGTGGGAGATGGGGCGCTGTGAGACCCGCATGCCGCTGAAGGTCGCGTCCTTCACCGGAAATCCGGTTCTGGCTGCATCGTGGGAGTACATCGAGAACGAGGCCTATCCCTGCAACTGCCCGGGCATGATCGCCCGCGGCGATGCGAAGGCGCTGCAGGTGGACGAGCGCCGCAAGTCGCAGGCGATCGAACGCAACGACAACCCCGCGATGCAGGGGCCGGTCAAGGCGACCAACGTCAACCTCGCCCCGGGCTCATACAACGCCGTCGATGCGATGCAGGCCACCGGCCAGAACGGCGGCATCCGGCCGATCTACGACCAGAAGATCGACATCGGCCAGCGCCTGGAGAACCTGCGTGAGCGCGAACGTCGGATCGACACCGCGTTCTACGTCGACCTGTTCCTCATGCTCACCATGGACGAGCGCAGTCAGCGCGCGACGGCCGAGGAGATCCGGGCCAAGTACGACGAAAAGGTGCTAGCGCTCGGGCCGACGCTGGAGCAGGCGAACGTCATGCTCCGCGGCCTTCACTCGTTCGTGTTCGACCTCATGGTCCGCAAGTCCATGCCGATTTGGCGCGGCGTGATTGACGGCGACCCGATCCTGCCGAAGCCACCGGCCGAGCTGCTGCGCGATGGTGTCGAGATCGAGCCGGAGTTCATCAGCGCGCTTCAGCAGGCGCAGAAGGCACAGCAGTTGCAGGGCCTCGAACGGTTTGCGTCCATGGTCGGCAACATCGCAGCGCTAACGCAGCGTGCGCCGGAGAAGCTGGACACCGACCAGTTCCTCGACGAGTACGGCACCGCGCTGGGCGTCAACCCGCGCGTCGTCCGCGACGACGAGGAAGTGGCGCAGATGCGCGAGCAGCAGGCGCAGGCTGACCAGATGGCGCAGATGGCGCAGATGGCGCCGGCGCTGCGCGATGCGGCCGGTGCGCTGAAGGATGCGTCCGGCGCGGTCCCGCAAGACGGGTCCGTGCTGCAGTCGCTGGCCGGCGCCGCGGCTGATTCAGCCGGGATGTCGATGCAATGAGTCGCCGCCTGGACAAGCTCAAGAAGCGCGAGCAACACCAGCGCGAAGCCGACCTTCGGTGGTTCCTGTCGGACGCGCGCGGTCGCCGGATCGTTTGGCGCCTGCTGCAGGACAACCACTACGCGGAGCCGATCTTCAACGGGAACAGCCGCGACGCGATGGTCATCGGTCGGCAGGCAGCGGCGACCGAGTTCCTGCGCGACCTCAAGGCCATCGACATCAACCTCGTCCATCGCATGGAACTCGAAGCGATCGACGCACAGAAACTCGCCCAGCAGTCCGCGGAAGCGGACGCCGGCGATGACGACGCCGACGAACTCTAGTCGGCCATCCCCCACCTCCGGAGCTATCCCCCATGACTGCCGAGAACACGGCGGCAACGGACACGGCTGACACCAATTCCGCTGCTGCCACGACGACGGCCGCCACCACCGACGCGACGAATGCCACGACGCCCACGGGCTCGCAGGCAACACCGCCTGAAGGTGCAGAGACGGCCGCCGCAACCACAGACGGCAGTACCACTGCCGACACGCCCGAGTCCTACACCTTCGTGATGCCGGAAGGCATGACGCTGGATCAGGGCCTCGCCGATGCCGTCACGCCGATCCTGCGCGAGGCCAACATCTCGCAAGAGGTCGCGCAGAAGCTAGCCGCCGCATTCGCCGAGCGTATGAAAGCGGCAGAGACCGGCGCCAAAGAGGCGTTCGACAAGGCCTACGAAGAAAGGCGGCAGGCCGAGATCACGACCAACGCGCAGAACTGGCTGCAGGCGCTGAAGGCCGACCCCGAAATCGGCGGCAACAAGGCCGATCAGGTCAAGGCTCGCGCGCTCGAAGCGGTAGGCGCAGTCGCCACGCCCGAGATGAAGGCCGCATTCGAGGAACACGGTTGGGGCAACCACCCCGAACTCGTGCGCCTCGTGCATCGCCTCATCGACTACACGCCGCCCGAGAAGGGCGAGCGCGCTGCTGGCGCAGGCGGCACCGGAAGCAAGACCCCCGCAGCGGTGCTGTGGCCCGACCTGCCTCCCCGCTGAAACCAATCCCCCATTCTGAAGGACAACTACCATGGCTACCCTCGCTACCGCGTCGGGTGCAGTGACCCTGCTCGACTTCGCGAAGTCGATCGACCCCGACGGCGTTCCCGCCAAGACCGTGGAACTGCTCTCGCAGTCCAACGAAGTCCTCGATGACATGGCCTGGATCGAGGGCAACCTCGCCACCGGTCATCAGGCATCGATCCGCACCGGCCTGCCGGTGTCGGTGTTCCGCAAGATGTATGGCGGCGTGCCGCCGAGCAAGTCGCTGCGTACCACCATCACCGACACCTGCGGCGTCCTCGAAGCTCGCAGCGAGATCGACAAGGCCGTTGCCGACCTCAACGGCAATTCGCAGGCATTCCGCATGTCGGAGGCCTACGCGTTCCTCGAATCGATGAACCAGACGTTCGCCGACGCGCTGATCTACGGCGACATGTCGAAGGACCCCGAGAAGTTCAACGGGTTCGCCCAGCGTTACAACACGACCTCGACGGGCACGTCGGAAATCGCGAAGAACGTGATCAGCGCCGGCGGCTCCGGCAACTGCACCAGCGTCTGGCTGGTCGTCTGGGGTCCGAACACGATCCACGGCATCGTCCCGAAGGGCTCGAACGCCGGCATCCAGCACGAGGACCTCGGCGTGTTCGATGCATTCGACGGCACCAACGCGCGGTTCCGCGCGGTCGGCGATCGCTGGGAATGGAAGTGCGGACTGCACGTCAAGGATTGGCGGTACGCCGTCCGCATCGCGAACATCTCCATCACCGACCTGCTGGGCCAGTCCGGCACCCAGGCGAACACCGCGGCGACTTGGCTTCCGAAGCTCATGGTCAAAGCCATGGCGCGCATCCCGTCCATGGGCATGGGGCGGCCGGCGTTCTACGCCTCGCGCACCGTCAAGGAAATGCTGTCGGTCGGCGCGCTGGACAAGTCGCAGAACGTGCTGTCGATCCAGGACGCCGTCAGCCAGTACGGCAAGCCGGAACCCGGCTACGTCGCCCGCGGCGGCGTGAGCCTCCTCGGCATCCCGGTGAAGACCGTGGATCGCATCCTCGAAACCGAAACGGCCCTGACCTAAGGAGTCGCCGCCATGGCCTTCATCGATACCCAGAACGAGTTCTCGGATGCGCAGGCGATCACCTCGACCGCCATCTCGACGAACGTCTACGACCTGTTCTCCGTCCGCAAGGGCGGTTCCTCGACCGCTGCCGACATCTCGCCGAACACCCGCATCGACCTCGGTCCGGGCGACGTCGAGCTGTGGGTCGTCGTCACGGTCAACACGACCTTCACCACCGGCACCTCCGCGGTGCTGACGGTGACGTTCGAGACCGCCGACGACGCCGGCCTGACGACCAACGCCACCGTCATCGCGACCTCCGCGAGCGCGATCACCGCGGCCAACCTGACGCAGGGCACGCAGCTCATCGCGCTGTCGATTCCGTCGGCGCTGTACCGCCGCTACATCGGCATCCGCTACACGGTCGGCGTCGGCACGTTCACTGCCGGCGCCGTCGACGCGTACCTGACGCCGTCGCCGCAGGTGAATCGCATCCTGAAGTCGGCCTTCACGGTCCAGTAAGGAGCTGATCCATGACCACTGACGCGAAAGACGCGACCCCCACGCTCGTCGTGGCGATCGAGCGCGGCCATGACGGCTCCGGCCTGCGTGAAACCGGCGAACAGTTCTACGTCCCGACGTGGCGACTGTCCGACGGATCCACATGGTTCGAGGCCGTTCCAGCCGAAGCGCCGGCCGAAAAGCCGGCCAAGAAGTAAGGCACGAGCGGGGCGGCTTCGGTCGCCCCGCTTCTGGAGACCCGTGCGATGAATCAGGTGGACGTCTGTAATCTGGCGCTCAGCCGGATCGGGCATGGCGCGTCTTCGGCGATCGTGTCCCTCGAAGACGCCTCTGAGGCGGCGCGCTGCTGCAAGCGCGTGTTCGCGTCGACCATGCAGGCCGTGCTGGAAGAGTTCAACTGGTCGTGGGCGAAGGGCGTCGTTGCGCTGTCGCAGTCGACCGAAACGGTGCCCGGCTACACCTATGTCTACGCCTACCCTGCGGACTGCCTGACGATCCGCGGCATTTCGGCAGACGGCTACAACCCGACGAGGAGCCCGCGGTACAAGGCGCCGTTCGAAGTCGTGGCCGCCAGCAACGGCGAGTCGCGCCTGATTGCGACCGACCTGCAGAACGCCGTCGCGTTCGTGACCCGCGACATCAAGACTCCGGCCTTCGCCACGAACCTTTTCTGCCAGGCGCTCGCGTGGCGCCTCGCGAAGGAACTCGCGCTGGGGTTGAAGGCAAACCCACAGATGGCCCAGTCGGCTGAACAGGAATACCTGATCGCCGTGTCGAAGGCCGTCTCGGCGAACGAGCTGGAGCAGACGCCAGACGACCCGGATGATCCAGAGGACATCCGACAGTACGCCGGCAACGCCACGACTGGGTGGAAGTCGTGGCAGTGATCCTGCAGCCGTCGTTCGGCGGCGGCGAATACGACCCCGGCCTCTGGGGCCGTCAGGACCTCGGGCGCTACGGCATCAGCGGCAGACTGGTCAAGAACTGGATCGTGCGGCCGACTGGCGGGCTTGAGCGCCGTCCCGGGACTCGCTTCATTGGCGAGGTAAAGGACTCGACGAGGCCCGTACGACTCATGCGCTTCAGTATCAGCGAGACGCTGGCGTACCTCTGCGTCTTCAACGCCGGCGTTGTCCAGTTCGTCTACCGCGGCGCATTCGTCACGTCTGGCGGCGTTCGCGTTGAGGTTCCTCACACGTACCTGGATGCCGAGCTTCCTGACATCCGATTCACGCAGTCCGCGGATACGATGTTCCTCGTCCATTCCGCCCACTCTCCACGAATACTAAAGAGGACGAGCGCGACTAGTTTCGCACTCTCTGATCTCACTACGCGTGAAGGGCCATTCCGAACGATCAACTCAGACCAGGCGCTCAAGTTTGCCGCATCAGCGAAAACTGGCACTGTCACGGTTGAGTCGAACTTCGACATCTTCACCCCGGCTCTTGTCGGATCGCTCGTCTATCTCGAGCCCGAGGCGCTCGGCATCATCAAGCCATGGGTTCAGGGGGAACGCACCCCAAGCCTGACGACCGGCTCGTACCGAAAAAGTGACGGCAAGGTCTACAAAGCGACGACGGTGTCGATTCCGAGCGGGACCGGTGCGTACTGCGAGACCGGGAATGTGCGCCCGACGCATGAGGCGGGGCGGGAGTGGGATGGTCCCGGCGATCAGCGCACCTTCGACACGATCAACTATCGGGTCGGTGTCGAGTGGGAGTATTCCCATTCCGGCTACGGCATCGTCGAAATCACTGCATATACCGATGCGCAGCATGTCACTGGAGTAGTCAGGAAGACACTGCCCGATCAGGTGGTCGGCGGGTTCGGCACGCCTGCGAATAGCTGGACATTCAGCGGTGATGGTACGACCAAGGTGTTCTCGATCACCGGGGCGGTGAGTACGTCGAACTGGAACTACGCGGTCAGGATCAACGGTTCGCCGGTGCAAAGCGACCCGAACTACGTACCACCGGGAGGAGGGGCCGGCAGCAATAACCCGTATGCGGACGAGCTGCTGCCATGACGCAGGGTTGGAACATTGATGCATCGGCGGACACGATCACGTTCAACGATGCACCGCCTGTCGGGACGAGCAACATCTCCGTCATTGAGCGCGCTACTGCGGACATCAATGCCACGTCTGTCTGGGCGCTCGGTGCATGGAACTCTGCCTACGGGTATCCGTCCACCGTCGAGTTCTACGATGACCGCCTTGGGTTTGCGGCGACGGTCTCCCAGCCGCAAACGCTGTGGTTCTCGCGGGTTGGCGACTACACGATGTTCGGGAAGTCGACGCCGATCGCTGATGACGATGCGTTCTCGGCCACGATGAATGCCCGACAGCTCAACAAGATCAATGCGCTCATCCCGAAGCAGGATCTCCTTGTCGCGACCACAGGCGGAATCTGGAAGGTAGGCAGCGGTAGCTCCGACGCACTGACACCGACTACCGTGAGCGCCCGGCCTCAGCCATCCGTTGGCGCGAGCGCACTGTCGCCGCTCGATGTTGGCGAGACGGCAATCTACCAGACGCATCTCGGTGGAGAGGTTCGCGATCTCGCCTACGTTTTCGAGAGCGATGGCTATGCTGGCTCTGACCTGACGGCCTTCGCTTCCCATCTCGTGAAGGGCTACAGTCTGACCGCATGGGCGTGGAACCCTGGCCCATGGTCCGCGGCTTTCGTTGCGCGCGACGATGGCGCGCTGCTGACGCTGACGTACAAGCGGGAGCATCAGGTCGTTGCCTGGGCCCGGCATGACCTGTCCGGCGACGTCATCGACTCGGAGGCCATCCCAGAGGACGGCGGATACGGCAGCTACGTCTGCGTCGAGCGCGTGATCGGCGGCGTGACGAAACGCTACGTCGAGCGCGTCGCCGACCCGGTCTACACCGATCGCCGGCTCGAGTGCGGGGTCGACTCCGCACTCACTTACGACGGGCGCAACACCACGGCGACTACGCTCACGCTTTCAGGTGGCGCCGCCCCTGGCGACGAGGTCGTCATCACGGCGTCGACTGGCATTTTCAGCGCCTCGAACGTCGGCGACGAGATCGTTCTCGACTACGACGGCACGCCCTGCAGGATTCGGATCCTTTCCCGCGACAGCTCCACCGTCGCGCGCGGGATCGCCTCGCGCGCGCTGGTGACGTCCGACATGACGCCGGGGACGAGCTGGGCGCTTGCCGTCGACACCCTGTCTGGAGTCAGCCATCTCGAAGGCCTCACTGTGCAGGTGGGCGGCGACGGCATGGACTTCGGGACTTACACGGTGAGCGGAGGCGCCATCACGCTCCGTCAGCCGGCCGTGATCGCGACGCTCGGCATCCCATTCGATGCGGATTTCGAGTCTCTGGATATGGCGCTCGTCGGCGGCGAGTCCGTCGCCAACCGCCGCAAGATCGTGCGCGAGGTGGGGGTGCTGCTGTACTCCACGTCGACGCTCAAGGTCAGCGGCAGCGGGTTCGCGACAATGGACGAGATCCCGGCACGCGATGTCGACACGTCGATGTCAGTGCCTCCGGAGCTTCGTACCGAGTGGGTGAGCGTTCCCGTCGACAGCATGTGGGTCAAGAACCCGCGTATCTATCTGCGCGCCTCCGGTCCGTATGGAGCCCGAGTGCTGGCGATTGAGCCGAAGGTCGAGTTCGGCACATGAAGGCAGCCGTCCGTCAAGCCGCCGAGTCCGACATCGCTGCGATTCTTTACGACCTACGCCCAGCCGATGCCGCGGAGATGGAAGCGCTCGGGACGACGGCTGAAGACGCAATGCGCATGGGTCTGTCGATGTCCGACTGGGCTATGACAGGCACATTGGATGGCGTGCCGGTGTGCATGTTCGGCGTCGCTCCGCAGAACTACCTGCTTGGGTTCGGAACACCGTGGATGCTCGCGACGACGAGGATCGAGTCGGCGCAGGTAACGTTCCTGCGCGCCTGCCGGCCTGTCGTGCGGCGCATGCGCGAGACGTATCCGTCCCTGTCCAACGTCGTACACGCCGACAACGCGATTGCGATCCGCTGGCTGCGCTGGCTCGGCTTCACCTTCCACATCGATGCCAATGGCTCGCCGGCGACGTTCGTTGTCAACGGCAAGCAATTCCATCTCTTTGCCATGGGATCTTGAGCATGTGCTCTCCAGCCGCAGCGTTTTGGGCCATTTCTCTCGCGGTCACTGCCTACAGTGGCGTGCGACAGGCAAACGCGGAAAAGGCGTCAGGCCAATACCAGGCCGAAGTCGCCAAGCAGAACGCCGACCTCAACGACCTGCGCGCGACGCAGGCGGCCACGATCGGGTCGATCCAAGAGGACCAGCATCGGGCGAAGGTCCGGCAGATGGTCGGTGCGCAACGCGCGCAGTACGGGGCGAACGGTATCGACCTGTCTTCTGGTGTCGTGCAGGACATGACCGACCAGACGACGATGATGGGAGAAACCGACGCACTGACGATCCGCTACAACGCCATGAATGAGGCGTGGGGTTATCGGACGCAGGCGGTGAACGACCGCAACGAAGGCCGGTTCGCGAAGTGGGCCGGGCGGCAGAAGGCCACCGGGACCTACCTCTCGACGGCTTCCAGCCTCGCAAGCCAAGGGTACGGTGGGTATTCCAGCGGCATGTTCGGCGGCGGCGGCGTAACCAAGTCTGGCGGTACGAACATCAAGGGATACGGCTGAGATGGCTCGCATCCCGACCTACGATGCGCCGCAGGTGCAGGCGAACGTCCTGCCTGGCGTTCGTATCTCCGATGCGCCGGCCCGCAGCATCGAAGCCGCCGGCAGTGCGATCGCGCATGGTCTCGGCAACGTCGCCAACGTCTTCGGCGACGTGGCGAAGGCCGAGCAGGAGAAGTCGAACCGCGCCGCGCAGATGGAGATCGACAACCAACTGAGCGCGCTCGAGAAAGAGACGCTGCATGACCCGACGACCGGCCTGCTGGGGACGAGCGGCAAGGACGCGATCAACGTCGTCGACAAGTTCACGCCGCAGTGGCAGGACCGGCAGTCGAAGATCATCGCCGGCGCGCCGCCGCAGATCCGCCAGTGGGCGCAGGCACAGGCGGACAACCGCCGGCAGCAGGCGACGCAGACACTCATGCGCCACTCGATGCTGGAGGGGCACAAGTACGCGGTGTCGCAGTCCGACGCGATGCTCGCGAACGCCGAACAGGCAGCGACGCTGAACTACCTCGACCCCGCGCGCGTGGACGAGGAGGCGGCCCGGGCGATGGTCGCGGCCGATACGCGGAACAAGCTGGATGGTGGTGACGAGGCCACTGGCGCTACGCTGCGGCAGGCGGCGTCCAGCCGCGTCTACGGCGCCGTGCTGGCGCGGAAGACTGCCGAGGACCCGCACCAGGCCGCGGTGTACCTGGAGACGATCCGCGACCGGCTGACGCCCGACGACCTGATCCGTGCCGAAAGCACGCTGCGGCCGGTGCTGACGGATGCGAACGCGGGTGCGTGGTTGGATGCGGTCATCAAGGGGCAGCCCGAAGTCGCCGGTGCGATCCCGGCAGCCGGCGCTGCCACCTCTCTCAAGCAGGCCGAGGACATCGCCCGCGGCTCGATTGGCCGCACGATCGGGCTGGAGTCTGGCGGCAAGGCCGATGCGCGCAACCCGAACAGCAGCGCCACCGGTGCGGCCCAGTTCATCGACAAGACGTGGATCACGGTACTGACCAGTGCCCGGCCTGATCTCGTGGCCGGCAAGTCGCGCGCCGAGATCCTCGCGATGCGCAACGATCCGGTCCTGTCCCGCCAAATGGCCGAGGCCTACGCTGTCGACAACGCGCGCGGGCTGTTCCAGTCGGGCCTGCCGGTCACGCCGCAGACGATCTACATGGCCCACCACTTCGGCCTCGGTGGCGCCCGGCTGCTGCTGCAAGCCGATCCCGGGACGAAGGTCTCGGCGGTGCTGCCGGCGAGCGTGGTATCGGCGAACCCCTACCTGCGCAACAAGACGGTCGGCGAGCTGATCGCGAACCACCAGCAGCGAGCCGGTGAGCAGGCCGGTGCGAACGTACCCCAGCCTGCGCCGGCTGGGATGGTTGCTCCCGCCCGCAACGCCGACGGCTCCGTCAACTGGGGCGAGGTCGAGAAACGAGCGATGGAGATCCCGAACCCGCTGCTGCGCGACGCCGTGCTGTCCCGCGCCCGGTCCATGTCGGCGATCGAGAACAACGCGCGCGAGGAGGCGGACAAGCAGCGCGGGATGCGGGTGTATCAAGCGATCAACGCCGATCCGAGCATTCCCCTGGCGCGCGCCCTGTCGCCGGCCGACTACGCATCCGTCGCCGCGGCCGGGAAGTTGCCGGCGCTGGAGTCCTACCGCAAGAACATGATCGAGGGCGGCCAGCGGCAGGACGACTATGCGCTGGTCGACACCCTCTACCGCGAGGCCGCCCTGAGCCCGGCGACGTTCGGCAGGCGCGACATCGCAAGCCTCGCAGACCGCCTGTCAACGCCGACGCTCACGCGGCTGCTGGATATGCAGGAGAAGGCCAAAAAGCCGGAGGAGACGGCAGATTGGGCCACCAAAGAACAGAGGATGGAGAATCTGTTTCGCATGTCCGGCGTCGGCCATGAAAAAGATGCAGCAGGCGATGGGTCGAAGGCAAAGAACGCTACGAGGGACAAGCACCGCGGCGAGTTGCGTGTGGCGTATCAGATGGCCTTATCGGAATTCATCAAGGTCCACACACGCAAGCCAACTCCCAAGGAAGACGACGAGCTTGTCAGGCAAACAGCGCTCAACTACGCAGTCCGGCGCGACGACATGACCGGAACCACGCGCATGGATCGCAATCAGACGCGAATCGAAAGTGGCTCTCCACTTCCTTCAGAAATTCTCGCGCAGATGCAACTGACGCCAGAAGGTCGAATGCAACTTGAGCTGGATGCTGCGATCGGCCTTTATCAGTCGCGTACCGGGAAGGTTGCAGACCAAGCGTTCATCAACACTTGGATTCGCAACTATCGTCAGGGCGGAGGAAACCAGTAATGGCTGACTGGCGTCAGAATTTCGACCAGATCATCGCCGAGGCTGACGCCGAACGCACCCGACAGCAGACCTCCGCCGGCCTGCTGGCATCGCAGCGCAATCCGGACCAGTACGCGCGCGCGAACGCGCTGTCGGACAAGACGGGCCTGTCGCCGGACCTCGTCCACGATAACCTGCCGCAGTTCGAGCAGCAGGATCGCGACGCCGGGTTCAAGCGGCTGACGGATTCGCATCCGGAGTTTACGGGCCTCGCCTCCAATCCCCGCTGGCGCACGCTGGCGCAGGATCAGGCGCCGCAGTTGTCGGCATTCGCTGAGGCTCTGAAGAAGGCCAAGCGCGACCGCTCCCCCTTGGCGACCGGCACCGGCACGGCGAACGACCCTCTGCGCGTCAACAAGGCGCTCGGGTTTGGGAAGCCCGGCGACTACGCGGACGTGTGGAACCGGGCGCCGGTCGGCACCTGGGTGCAGCTTGAGGACGGCAGTCTCGCCCGCCGCGACGCAAGCATGTGGGAGAACGTCGCCGGCGCGGTTGCTCGAGGCG
>Ga0136846_1235677_pt1 | contig 33928 bp, 36 predicted proteins | sample HopSoiMetagenom2_FD_96841 | JGI IMG/M metagenome (GOLD analysis project Ga0136846, IMG submission 96841) | Grasslands soil microbial communities from Hopland, California, USA - 2 Assembly 2016 (version 4) | ecosystem: Environmental > Terrestrial > Soil > Grasslands | place: USA: Hopland...
ATCCCGTCGAGCGCGGAGACGACGAGGATCGCCCCGTCGAGCTGCGCGGCCCCGGTGACCATGTTCTTGACGTAGTCGGCGTGGCCCGGCATGTCCACGTGCGCGTAGTGCCGGGTGTCGGTCTCGTACTCCACGTGCGCGATGTTGATGGTGATGCCCCGCGCGGCCTCCTCCGGGGCGCGGTCGATCCGGTCGAACGGAACGAACGCGCCGGAGCCGCGCTCGGCGAGCACCTTGGTGATGGCGGCGGTCAGGGTGGTCTTGCCGTGGTCGACATGGCCCATCGTGCCGATGTTGAGATGCGGTTTCGTGCGAACGTATGCCGTCTTGGACATGGCGGTACCTCGAAGCCTCTTCAGCGGTACTGAGTGAAGGTCCCGGCGCACAGAACGCGGCCGGGACGGGGACCCCGAGGAAGTTCGCCGACCCTCCCCCTACGGGGTCCGCCGGACGATCCGGGAAGGGTCAGCTTCGGGCGCCGTCGGCTGCGGCCACGAGGATCGGGACGGCAGCCTTCGGGGCATCCGCGACTGCGGACGCTGCGAGGAGGAAGGCGTACCGGAACATGAGGCCGATCATCGCCGACGCGTCACCGCACGTCGAATGGTTTTCCGGGGGGAGCGAGGGCGGGAAGGCCGGCCTCAGTGGCGCATGTCACGGTGTGGTGTTCGCGCAGGGTGTGGGGGCACGTGTCACCTGGCGCGCCGGGAGTTCCCCTGGTTGTTCCACCGTTGAGACCAACCGTACGGCGATCACACATACTCCTCGGATAATCTCGCCGAATGCTCGATGCCACCACCCGCTCTGGGGGCACCGCCACGGCCACTCCCCAGGCCATCGCCTCGGAGCTCTCCCCGCCCGCCCCGGCCGTGATCGTCGTCGCCCCGGCCGGCGGCCTCGCCGCGCGCTGCACGAGAGCACTGCTCTCGCCGTGGTCGCGGCTCTCGCTCCTGGTGCTGCTGCTCGGCGCCGCCGCGTCCTGCGTCCTGCTCTTCGAACCCCAGCGGCTCCTCGCCGACGGCTGGCCGCCCCAGGTCGGCGGCGCGGCGGCGGCGGTGCTCTTCGGGGCGGCGTACGGACTGTGCACCGTGGCGTTCGTGCCGCGCCCGCTGCTGAACCTCGCGGCGGGCGCGCTGTTCGGATCCCAGACGGGCCTCGTCTCGGCACTCGCGGGCACGGTCCTGGGCGCCGGACTCGCCTTCGGTCTGGGCCGCGTCCTCGGCCAGGACGCCCTGCGGCCGCTGCTGCGGGCCCGCTGGCTCCAGGCGGCGGACGGCCAGCTCAGCCGGCACGGCTTCCGCTCGATGATGGCGGCGAGACTGTTCCCGGGGGTGCCCTTCTGGGCCGCCAACTACTGCGCCGCCGTCTCCCGCATGGGCTGGCTGCCGTTCCTGCTCGCGACGGCGCTCGGATCCGTCCCCAACACCGCCGCGTACGTCGTCGCGGGGGCCCGCGCCTCGTCGCCGACGTCGCCCGCCTTCCTGATCGCGATGGCCTTCATCGCCGTACCGGCCGTGGTGGGCGCCGTGGTCGCCTGGCGCAAGCGGCACCATCTGCGCGGGCACTGACACCGGGCCCGGCAGCCGCGCGGGCGCCCCTCGGGCATCGTCCCTAGGGGGTGCCCCGGTACACGTCCAGCCGCCCGCACATCCCGAACTTCCCGTGCTCCGAAGGCTGTTCGGCCCGTACGACGGCGTCCGCGAGGTGGGACGCGTCGCCCCGTTCCAGCCGGTCGAGCTGCTCGCCCGTCGCGTCGGCCGCCGCCTCGGCGCCGCGCCGCCAGCGCTCGCGCCAGTCGGCGAGCCGGGGCCGTACGAGAGCGGCCGCCGCCTCGTGGAATGCGGCCAGCGCCTGCGGCCCCGTCGCATCCCGCAGCGCCCGGTACCCCTCGATGGCGAGGTCGCGCCGGGCCCGCGCGACCCGCTCCCGCTCGGCGACGGGCGCGTCGGCGGGGATCACGGTCGCGGCGGCGTACGTCTGCGGGTCGGTCAGGTACTTCGGCGGCAGCGTGAGCACGGCGTCCCCCGCCTCCGGCAGCCCGCCGTTCTGCATGAGGACGGTGATGCGCAGTTCGTCCTCGTTGACCAGCCGGTGGATCGTGCCCGGCGTGAACCAGGCGACCGTGCCGGGCGCGAGCGGCGTCTGTTCGTACCCGGAGGTCGTGAGCGTCTGGACCGCGCCCCGGCCGCCCGTGACGACGTACGCCTCCGAACAGGTCAGATGCATATGGGGAGTTCCGCCGCACACCCCGTCGTCGGCCGGCCAGTCGTAGACCGACAGGTGCGAGACGGCGACGCCACCGGGCAGCCCGGCGAAGGGCGCCCCGCCCGGTGGCGTGTTCACCACGGGTGCGCCTCCAGGTACTTGGCGACGCCCTCGCGCTCCCACACCCCGTCGGCGACGACGACCCGGTAGCGGCGCGTGAGCGTGTCGCCGGGCGCGAGCTCCAGCTCGTCGTAGAAGGCCCAGGAGGGGGCGACGGCGGCGAACGGCTCGTTGCGCACGAACCAGTGGGCGGGATGAGCGCCCTCGGCTCCCAGGTGGTCGTTCTCGGGCGCGTGTACGAAGACCAGCGTGGCGTGGCCGTCGGCGCCGTCGAACTCGCCGGAGTACGCCAGCCACGGCGCCTGCTCGCCCATCAGCTCCGGCCCCTCGGAGTCGGGCCCGAGGACCCGCCCGTCCCGGAAGGCACGCGGGCCGCGCCAGAACAGGCCGGTGTAGCCCGCCGCCTCGCGCCCGGCAGTGGTCGGGCTGCCGAAGAGCAGCGGCTCGTCGCGCCGGTTGGTGATCGCGCTCGTCCAGGTCAGCGCCCAGGACCCGGCCGCCGGATCGACGTCGTGCACCTCGACCCGCCGCGACTCGTCGGCCCACAGCTCCCCGCTGTACGGGTGCCAGGTGAGCCGCTCCGCGATGACGACCCGGCCCGCGTCCGAGGCGACCCCGTCGAAGCCGGCGTGGGCCATCGAGCCGACGCGCTCGGGGAGGGCGAGATACCCCTCGCCGTGCACATAGGTGTTGCCGCCCCACAGATTCGCCCCCGACAGGTGCGAGGCCGTCAGCTGGAGGCCCTTGTGCCAGCGGTGGTCGTTGGGGCGGTAGTCGGTGACAACGTTTCCGGCGAGCGTCCGCATCGGGTGCAGATACGGCTTCGGCGCCTCCCAGGCCGCCTCCGCCCCGTACACGTAGCTGAACAGCTCGACGCCGGTGACGGGTTCGGTGACGGTGATGCGGTCGCCGTGCGCGTGGACGACGCGCAGGCCCTCGGACGTGGTCACGCGGACGCCTCCTCGATAGCGGAATCGGACATGTCGCCATCGTCGTCGATCGCGGGCGCCCAGCCGGGCGCGCCGCCGTGCAGCGCGGCGTAGTAGGGGTCGCCGGGGCCGATGTCGCCGGCCCTGACGGTCGTGTCCGTGAAGGCGGACTTGTACAGGGCGGTGATCAGTTCCAGGCTGGTCCGCCCGTCCGCCCCGCTGCTGCGCGGCCGTTCACCGGCGCGCATGCTGGCGACCAGCTCACGCAGCTGCGCGAGGTGCGAACTCGGCACGTCCGCCCCGAAGTCACGCCAGGCGGCCACCTCCGCCTCCGGCACGTCAGGGGCCGGGGTGATCGTCCAGTCGGCGTTGGAGTGCCCGTACAGGTGGGTGACTTCGACGGTGGCGCGCTCGCAGTCGATGCGGATCCGGCTGACCTCGTCGGGGCTGAGCACGCTGTTGACGACGGTCGCGAGCGCGCCGTTCGCGAACCGGACGAGCGCGGTGGAGACGTCCTCGGTCTCGACGTCGTGGACGAGCCGGCCAGCCATGCCCCGCACCTCGCTCCACGGCCCGAGCAGATCCAGCAGCAGATCCATCTGGTGGATGCCGTGCCCCATGGCGGGCCCGCCGCCCTCGGTCCGCCAACGCCCTCGCCAGGGCACGGCATAGTAGGCGGTGTCGCGGTACCAGGTGGTCTGGCAGTGCGCCACGAGCGGCCGGCCCAGGGCCCCCTCGGCGAGCAGCCGCCGTACGTGGGTGGAGGCGGAGCCGAAGCGGTGCTGGAAGACGATCGAGGCGTACGGGCCGCCCCCGAGTCCCTCCTCAGCCTCGATGGCGTCGAAGTCGGCGAGCGTCGGCACCGGCGGCTTCTCGCACCACACCCAGGCACCGGCGCGCAGCGCGGCCACGGTCTGCTCGCGGTGCAGGGTGGGCGGCGTACAGATGGTGACCAGGTCGGGCCGCTGCTCCCGGAGCATCTGCTCCAGGTCGGTGTAGGCGTGCGGAATCCCGCTCTCCGCACAGAACGCCTTCACCGCGTCGGCGTTGATGTCAACGGCGGCGACAACCTCCGTCTCACCCTCGGCGGCGAGCTGGGCGAGCGCCGGCAGATGCGACCCGCGCCCGATGGCGCCCGCCCCGATGACGGCGGCCCGGATACGACGTCCGGTGAGCGGAGGGAGCGTGGCGGGCGAGGCGAGCGGGGCGGGCGAGGTCCGGGAAGCGGGGCCGGCCGCAGGAGGGCTTCCCGGCGCGGCTGGGGAGGTGCCGGGGCTGGTTGCGGGTGGGGTCATGTGCGTGATCAGCACTCCATCGGACGCGATGTCTGACGTGGGCCAACGCGATGACGCCGGACCCTCCGGGGGCAGCAAGCGCTTTCCCTCACCTGGCAAAGTATGTTCCGGCCGAGCGGTCGGTCAACACCACGTCGGAGGCTGTCCGCAGGCCGGATGGTGCGGGCGGGCAATCCGGAGAACCCCGCCCTTTACCACCCCTTGACCCCGCCCCCTGTGCTCGACCCGCTTCGGGAGGCCGCTAGGCTGCCCCCAACACACCTGATCCTGGCCGACCTTCGCTTCGCGCACGGCGGCCCGGTGTGTCCGTCGGCCCTCCCACGATCAGCGCTTGGACCACGTAACTTCATGTCTTGGTTTGAATCCCTCATCCTCGGACTCGTCCAGGGGCTGACCGAGTTCCTCCCCGTCTCCTCCAGCGCGCATCTGCGCCTGACGGCCGCGTTCTCCGGCTGGAAGGACCCGGGGGCGGCCTTCACTGCGATCACGCAGCTGGGTACGGAAGCGGCGGTGCTGATCTACTTCCGCAAGGACGTCGGGCGGATCCTTTCGGCATGGTTCCGCTCGCTCATCAACAAGGCGATGCGCAGCGACCACGACGCCCAGATGGGCTGGCTGGTGATCGTCGGCTCGATTCCGATCGGCGTCCTCGGCGTCACGCTCAAGGACCAGATCGAGGGGCCGTTCAGGGATCTGCGGATCACCGCGACGATGCTGATCGTGATGGGCATCGTCATCGGCGTCGCCGACCGGCTCGCGGCGCGTGACGAGACCGGCGGGAAGCATCGGGCGGCCAGGGAGCGCAAGGGCCTCAAGGACCTGGGCGTACGGGACGGTCTGATCTACGGCGTGTGCCAGGCGATGGCGCTGGTCCCCGGTGTCTCGCGCTCCGGCGCGACCATCAGTGGCGGCCTGTTCATGGGCTACACCCGCGAGGCGGCGGCCCGTTACTCCTTCCTGCTGGCCATGCCGGCCGTGCTCGCCTCGGGCGTGTTCGAACTCAAGGACGCCTCGGAGGGCGGCCATGTCTCCTGGGGCCCGACGGCGTTCGCGACGGTGATCGCCTTCGTCGTCGGATATGCCGTGATTGCCTGGTTCATGAAGTTTATTTCCACCAAGTCGTTCATGCCGTTCGTCTACTACCGCGTCGCCCTCGGCATCGTGATCATCGCCCTGGTGGCGACGGGCGCGCTGAGCCCGCACGCGGCGGAGTCGTCGGGCTGACCTGGTCGCGGCTCCGGCGACCGTGACCAACCCCATACCGGTTGAGTAGCCGACTGGTAGCGCGCTGTCAGTCCCTGCCCCTACGCTGATGCGCATGTCCCCCAATTCGCTGACCCTTGGTTCCGTGCGGTCTGCCGCCGCGTTGAACGAGCAGATCCGCGCACTCTGGCTCCGCGCGGGCGGCTCCCTCTCGGCTCAGGAGCGGGAGGAGTACGAACTGCTGGTGGTCAAGTGGGCCGCGGCGATACGCGGCGAGATCATCGAGGCCGCCTGACCCGGAGGCACCCCCCAGGAGCGCCCCGCGGCGTCATCGCCCTCCCGACACCCGCAGCACCGCGCCCGTGGCGTAGGAGGCCTCGCCGGACATCAACCAGGCGACGGCTGCGGCGACTTCCTCGGCCAGCCCCGGCCTGCGGAGCGGAATCGTCGGGGCCGCGCGTTCCGCCCGGCCCGGGTCGCCCATCGTGGCGTGCATCTCGGTGTCGATGACGCCCGGGGCCACCGCGTTGACGCGGACACCGTCCGGACCGAGTTCCTTCGCCAGGCCCACGGTCAGGGCGTCGATCGCCGCCTTGGTCGCCGCGTAGTGGACATACTCGCCGGGACTGCCGAGGGTGGCGGCCGCCGAGGACACGTTCACGATCACACCGGTCCCCCGAGCCGTCATCGCCCGCGCTGCGCGGCGCGAACACAGCAGCGTACCCAGCAGGTTGACCTCCATCACGCGTCGCAGATCACCCGGGTCCGCGTCGGCGAGCCTGCCCAACGGGCCGGTCACCCCGGCGTTGTTCACCAGCCCCGTGACCGGCCCGAGCCGCTCCTCCACCGTGTCGAACAGCCGGTCCACCTCCGCCTCGACCGAGGTGTCCACCCGGACGGTCACACACCGCGCCCCCGCCTCCCGCACCCCCGCCGCGACCGACTCGGCGGCCCGGGCGTCCCGTACATACCCCACCGCGACGTCGTGACCGTCCGCGGCGAGCCGCAGACAGGTCGCGGCACCGATGCCCCGGCTGCCACCCGTGACCACCGTGACCGACGTCCCGCTCATGGGGCACACCTCCGTGTCTCGCAGTTCGGTACCCGCCCACGGTCGCAGGCGCGCGAGCGCGTCCTCGCCGACGGGTGGAGCCGGCTCCACCGACAACAGCCCGGTCGCACGCTCCGGTTCAGCAAAGGGCATTCAGCCGGCGTGCCGGTCCAGGGAAAGCAGCCACCGCCACCGATGGCGTTCCGTGACGAGGGTGGCGGCCACCAGGACAGACACGAGGACCGCCGCGTAGACGGGCCACACCCACCACGCGGCGATCACCGCGGCAGCGAGTTGAAGCAGCACCAGCAGAATCGTGACCGTACCCGGGACAGGGATGATCACCTGATTCTTGTCGCCCGGAGTCGAGAAAACGGTCGGCAGTCCGATCAGTACCACCAGGGAGAGGACGGCCAGCAGCCATGAGTACGAGGACAGAGCCCATGGGGTGGCCACCCACGCGACGAGTTCCGCGGCGAAGCGCAGAACGGATGCGATGCGGCCGTCCGGTCTTTCCATACGTACGCCCCCCGATACAGCGTCAACCACCGGCGGGAGAGTCTACGCCGAGACGACTGTCCGATCATTCGCGCGACCCATTGGGGAGTGGGACACGCCCATGGGCCACCGAATATCCGCACGTCCCTTGGCTCTGCCCGCCCCGTGCCCAACACTGAGCCGATGACGCAGCGTGTGGAGCTCGCGACCGTGATGGACCGGCTTTCCCTCGACGGACTCGTCACCGCGTACGCGGTGGCCGTGGACGACGGTGACTGGGAGACGTACGTGGAACTGTTCGCACCGGACGGGCGGGCGGACTACCGTTCGGCCGGCGGGATCGAGGGGGACGCCCGGCAGGTCGCCGGGTGGCTCAGGCAGAGCATGGAACTCTTCCCCATGCGGCAGCATCTGATCGTCAACCGCCGGATCGGCTTCGGCGTCCTGGAGCAGGACACCGGCGACACGGCCCGCGTCCAGGCGGACTACGTCAACCCCATGCGTCTCGCGGACCACAACGGCGAATCCGGCTCCACCGCACCCGACTTCGTGTGCGGCGGCCGGTACGCCTTCGGACTGGTCCGTACGGGGGACGGCTGGCGGTTGCGCGAGGTGGTCGTACAGGAGAAGTGGCGTCGTACGCCGGAGCGCGCCCCGGGCGCCGCCCACCGGCCGCTCGACTGACCGCCTCCCCCGCCCCTTCCCCTGGCCCTCTCACCCGCCCGCCCCTGGCCTTTCCTCCCGCCCGGACCAGCCGCCGTACGGCCGTACGAGAAAACCGCCGCTCCTGGCCGGAGTCCTGCTGGTCCGAGATCGTCTTCACCACGCACACTGGACTTCCGAAGGGGTGACCGACTGGGTGGTTGAGCGGGTGATCCCGGGGAAGCGACTGGTAGGAGGCATCGTATGAATCTGCCCGACCACTGGGTCGTTTCCCCCTGGCGGCGTTCCCTCGCCGCCGCGCTGGCCGGGGCCCTGCCGATGTTCGCCTTCCCGGCACCGGCGCTGTGGTGGTTCGCCTACGTCGCTCTCATGCCCTGGATCCTGCTCGTCCGGTCCGCGCCGACCGGCAAACGGGCCGCGTACGACGGCTGGTTCGGCGGCCTCGGCTTCATGGTGGCGGTGCATCACTGGCTGCTGCCCAGCCTGCATGTGTTCATCTTCGTCCTCGCGGCGCTGCTGGGCGCGTTGTGGGCGCCCTGGGGTCTGCTCGTCCACCAGTTCCTGGCGGGCCGCGCCTCGGCCGGGCGGATCGCCGCCGGGCTCGTCGTGCTGCCGTCGGGCTGGCTCATGGTCGAGCTGGTCCGCTCGTGGCAGGGGCTCGGCGGGCCCTGGGGCATGATCGGATCCAGCCAGTGGCAGGTGGCGCCCGCGCTGCGGCTGGCCTCGGTCGGCGGGGTGTGGCTGCTCAGCTTCCTGGTGGTCGCCGTGAACGTGGCGGTCGCCGTCCTGATCGTGGTGCGCGAGTCCCGGATTCCGGCCGTGGCCGGGCTCGTCGCCACCGCCGCCGTGACGTCCGCGGCCTGGGTGTGGTCACCTCGTCCGGAGGCCGACGGCCGGGTGCGGATCGCCGTCGTACAGCCGGGCATCGTGGACGGGGCAGGCAGCGCGGAGAAACGGTTCACGATCGAGGAGTCGCTCACCCGCCGGCTGGCCGGCCAGGACGTCGACCTGGTCGTCTGGGGCGAGAGCAGCGTCGGCTACGACCTCGCCGGCCGCCCCGACCTGGCGAAACGGCTCGCGTCGCTCTCCCGCACGACGGGGACCGACATCCTCGTCAACGTGGACGCCAGGCGCTCCGACCGGCCCGGTATCTACAAGAGTTCGGTGCTCGTCGGGCCGGACGGCCCCACCGGTGACCGGTACGACAAGATGCGGCTCGTGCCCTTCGGTGAGTACATTCCGGCGCGTTCGCTGCTGGGCTGGGCGACCTCCGTCGGCAAGGCGGCGGGCGAGGACCGTAAACGCGGCAGCGAGCAGGTGGTGATGAACGTCGGGCACGGGCTGCGCATCGGGCCCATGGTCTGCTTCGAGTCCGCGTTCCCGGACATGAGCCGCCATCTCGCCCGGGACGGCGCCCAGTTGCTCGTCGCGCAGTCCTCGACCTCGTCGTTCCAGCACAGCTGGGCCCCCGAGCAGCACGCCTCGATCGCGGCCCTGCGCGCGGCCGAGACCGGCCGGCCCATGGTGCACGCCACGCTGACGGGCGTCTCCGCCGTCTACGGCCCGAGCGGCGAGCGCGTCGGCTCCTGGCTCGGCACCGGTGCGAGCACCTCGGCGGTGTACGACGTACCGCTGGCCCGGGGTGTGACGCCGTACGTCCGCTTCGGCGACTGGCCGGTGCACGCGGCGGTGGTCGTCCTCGTCGTCCTGGGTGCTGTCGAGGGCGTGGGCCTGTTCAGGCGGCGCCGGTCCGCTCCCCCACCGCTCGTACCACCCGTTCGCACAGTTCATGGGTCGCCAGTGCGTCCCGGGCGCTGAGCACCTTGCCGGTGCGCACGGCGTCGAGGAAGGCGAGCACGGCCTGTTCGATACCGCGCTGCCGGGCCACCGGCACCCAGTCGCCGCGCCGCCGTACGGACGGCTGTCCCTTGTGGTCGATCACCTCGGCGAGGTTGATCACCTGACGCTTGGTGTCCTGCCCGGACACCTCGAGGATCTCCTCGGCGGAACCGCTGAGCCTGTTCATCACCCCGAGCGCGGTGAAACCGTCCCCGGCGAGCTGGAGCACCACGTGGTGCAGCAGCCCGTCCTCGGCGCGGGCCCGCACGGTCACGTCGTCGACCGGGCCCGGCACCAGGAACCGGAGGGTGTCCACGACGTGGATGAAGTCGTCGAGGATCATCGCGCGGGGTTCCTCGGGCAGTCCGATGCGGTTCTTCTGCATCAGGATCAGCTCGCGCGGATGGTCGGCGCACTGCGTGTACCCGGGCGCGAAGCGCCGGTTGAACCCGACGGCGAGCGAGACGCCGCGTTCCTCCGCCAGCCTCACCAGCCGCTCCGACGCGGCGAGTTCGTACGCGAGCGGCTTGTCGACGAACGTCGGTACGCCCGCCTCCAGCAGCCTGGTCACGATCTCCGGGTGCGCGACGGTGGGCGCGTGCACGAAGGCCGCGTCGAGGCCCTGGGCGATGAGCCCGTCGAGGTCGGCGTGCCGCTGCCCGGCAGGCAGGCGCAGGCCGTCGGCGACCCGGGTGAGCGTCGCGGGCGTCCGCGTGTGCAGATGCAGTTCGATCCCGGGCCGCATGCCCAGCACCGGCAGATACGCCTTCTGCGCGATGTCGCCGAGTCCGACGCAGCCGACCTTCACGGGGTCTCCTTCAGCGGTTGCCTGCCGGGGTCATGCCGGAAGCATACGGCCGCCGGACGCTTCGCAGGGCGGCCGGACCTGCGGAAAACACATGGTGGGGACGGGTCTCGGTAAGCGATCATGCCTGCATGACGACGCAGGCACCGCGCAGTGAACCCGCCCAGAACGCCGACGAACGCACCATGCTGGAGGGCTGGCTGGACTACCACCGGCAGACCCTGGCGTGGAAGTGCGAGGGCCTGACGGACGCCCAGCTCAAGGCCGCGTCGGTCGAACCGTCCGAGCTCTCCCTGATGGGCCTGGTACGGCACATGGCGGAGGTCGAGCGCCACTGGTTCCGCACGGTCCTCACCGACGAGAGGCCGGGCCCGATCTACTTCACCGAGGAGGACCCGGACGGCGAGTTCCATCTGACCGAGGCGTACACCTGGGCGGAGGCGTACGGAACCTGGCAGGCCGAGGTCGGGATCGCCCGGCGCCATGCCGCCGACTTCGGTCTCGACGATCTCTCGAAGGGCAGGGGCAGGCACAGCGACGAGCCGTTCAACCTGCGCTGGATCTACACCCACATGATCGAGGAGTACGCCCGCCACAACGGCCACGCCGACCTGCTCCGCGAGCGGGTCGACGGAACGACCGGCGACTGAGGCCCGGCTGGGCGACCGGGCGAGGGGCGAAGTCGCGCAACCCGGCGCCGAACGGACGCCGCCGCGCCCACCCGTGCCGCCCCTAGCGGCGCGCATACCCGAAGCTGGGGGGCACGGCGCCCCTCCAGGGGCGCGAGGAACTGCGCGACCAGCCCCCCACCGAGCCAGCACCTCCAGGGGCGCGGGGAACTGCGCGACCAGCCCCCACCGGGCCGCACCCTCAAACGCATCCGCACCCAGCCGCGCCGGCGGAGGGCGCCCCCGGGACGGTGGCAGCCGTCAGCCGAAGCCGCCGCGCACCCTCCGTAAGGGGCCGGAGATCACCCGTGTGGGGCATCCTGCGCTCGTCCACGGTCTGCGAACGCACCGGAACCAGCAGAGTTGCCCGGGTGCATCGAACGACGACCACCGCAACGCTTCTGGTCACCGTGGCTGTCACGGCTCTCTCCGGCTGCGTCACGGTCCAGCACCCGTCCGCGCCCGGCCCGCTCCCGGCGGCACCGTCGCAGCCGGCGGCGCCCCGCCCGGACATCCGGGCCGAACCGCAGATCGTGCAGGCGCCCGCCCGGGAGGCACTGGAGCTCATCGGCCCCGAGCGCAGGCCCCCGCGGGCCCAGCGGGCACCGCAGGCCCCGGTGGAGCACCGGCGCCCGGTAGCCGCCGCGCCCGAGCCCCCGCCGGCCGCCGCTCCGGCACCTCCGCCGCCACGCCGGACGAAGCCGAAGCAGCGCCCACCGAAGCCGGAGCGCCGCCACACCCCGCCGCGCGTCGAGATTCCCGAGGTGTCCCGCCCGGTACGCGAGAACACGGACGTGTGCGCCCTCGGCAGGAAGTACGGCGGCTGGGGCAAGGACAGCCCCCAGGCGGTCATCTGCAAGGAGGCGTACGGGCGTTGAAAGCTAGGCCCTTTCGTTTGGATCATCTGGCGGTCGCGGGCCGCCGAGAAGCACCGCACCTCACAGCCGAGCTGATCCAAACGACAGGACCTAGGGCCGCTGCTAGGGCCGCTGCCTCGGCGGACCCCAGGAATCCCCCTCCGAGCCGCCGTCCGGCCCTCTGGAGGACTCCCCCTCCCCCAGGCGTGACTCCAGTCGCCCCATGGCCGCTCTGACCCCGTCGCCGTAGCTGTCGTCACCGAGGGCGTCGGCCGTGCCGCGAGCGATGCGGAGGTGGGTGCGGGCGGCGTCGGGGCGGTCGAGCTTCTCGTAGTCGGCGGCGAGGTTCAGGTGCAGGGAGGGATACAGGGCTCGCACCGCGAGCGCCCCCTCGTGCTGGACGACCTCCGCGACGCGTTCGTCCGACAGTTCCTCCGCCGCCGACAACGCCCTCAGATCCCACGCCAGTTCGTCCGAAGGGTCGTCCTGGGTGTCGGCCATGTAGTGCGCCAGCGTGCAGCGGTGCAACGGGTCGCCGTCCTCGCCGATCTCCGCCCACAGCCCGAGGAAGCGGTCCCGGGCCTCCTCGCGGTCACCGCCGTGATGCAACATGACGGCCTGTCCGATCCGGGTCATCATGGCCTCCGGCGTCACCGGTTCCTGCCGCTCCGCCACCGCGCCCTCCACCCTGTCCGCTGTGCCCACTGTCCCTCCCGACGCTAACGGCAGGCACTGACAATCCCGGTCAGGCGGGCCGGTACGGCACCGGACCGGCCCCGCGACGCCGCTCACCGCTCCCGGTTCAGCCCAGGTCGGGGATGGTCCAGTCGATCGGCTCGTGTCCCTGGCCGGCCACCGCCTCGTTGATCTGTGTGAACGGGCGCGAGCCGAAGAACTTCTTCGCCGACAGCGGCGAGGGATGCGCCCCCTTCACCACCACATGCCGCTCCTCGTCGATCAGCGGGAGCTTCTTCTGCGCGTAATTGCCCCACAGGACGAAGACCGCCGGGTCGGGACGGTCGGCGACGGAGCGGATCACCGCGTCCGTGAACCTCTCCCAGCCCTTCCCCTTGTGCGAGTTGGCCTCGCCGGAGCGGACCGTGAGCACCGCGTTGAGCAGCAGCACGCCCTGCTCGGCCCACGGCATCAGGTAACCGTTGTCGGGGACGGGCGTGCCCAGCTCCTCCTTCATCTCCTTGTAGATGTTGCGGAGCGAGGGCGGGATCCTCACCCCGGGCCGGACCGAGAAGCACAGTCCGTGGCCCTGCCCCTCGCCGTGGTAGGGGTCCTGGCCGAGGATCAGGACCTTCACCTTGTCGTAGGGCGTCGCGTCGAGCGCGGCGAACACCTCGTCGCGCGGAGGAAAGACAGGACCCTTCGCCCGCTCCTCCTCGACGAACTCGGTCAGCTCCTTGAAGTAGGGCTGCTGCAGCTCGTCACCCAGGACGCCGCGCCAGGACTCGGGCAGCATGGCGATGTCGGTCACGTGAACTTCCTCCGATGTGCGGTGTCTTCCACTCACCGAAGAACCTACCGGCGCCCACTGACAACGGTCGCCGGCAACGGATCACCGACCACCGTCGGGGACGCCCGCCGTGCGCTGTGCGCCTGCCACGGGCTCCGCTACCAGCTGGTCTTCCAGTACAGCTCCCACATGACCATCATCGTCGCCGGGTCGATGGACACCTCGGCACCGCCGATGTCCTGGTTCGCCGCCACATGCTGCTTGCCCTGCCACAGCGGCAGCAGGCGGGCGTCGTTGAGGAGGATCTGCTGGGCCTCCTTGAACTCCTCGCCGACGGCCCCACGGTCGCTCTCCCGGCGTGACTCGGGCAGCAGCTGACCGGTGATCTCGGGCGACGTGTACGGCGTACCGAGCGCGTTCTGCTCGCCCACGAAGGGGGCGATGAAGTTGTCGGCGTCGGGGAAGTCGGGGAACCAGCCGCGTCCGAACACCGGGTACTCGCCCTTCCGGTAGCCGTCCACGTAGGTCTTCCAGGGGCGGCTCTGGAGGGTGACCGTGAACAGGCCGGAACTCTCCAGCTGTCGCTTCAGTTCCTCGAATGCCGGCTTGGTCTGGGAGCCGTAGCGGTCGCTCGTGTACCAGAGGGTGAGCGGGACCCGCTCGGTGATGCCGTCGTCCAGGAGGATCTGCTTGGCCTTGGAGGTACTGGGATTCCCGAAGTTGTCGAAGAAGCCCGTCGTGTGGCCGACCAGCCCCTTGGGGATCATGGAGTACAGCGGTTCGACGGTGTCCCGGTAGATGTTGTGGGCGAGCGCCGGACGGTCGACGATCTGGGCGATCGCCCTGCGGACCGAGCGCTTGCTGGACCACGGGTCCTTGGGGTTGAAGACGAGGTAGCTGATCTCGGTGGTGGCGTTCTCGATGAGCTGGAGACCCTCCTTCTTCTCGTTGTCCTCGATGTCGACGATGTCGTCGGCGCTGAGACCGCGGTAGATGATGTCGATCTTCTTGGCGCGGAGGGCGTCGGCCTCCTCGGACGACTTCTTGAAGTAACGGATGGTGACGGCGTCGTTCCTGAGGTCCGCGATGCCCTTGTAGCGGTCGTTCCTGACGAGTACGGCCCTGTCGCCCTCTTTGTAGGACTCCAGGGTGTACGGCCCGGAGCCGTCGACCTTGCCGTCCTGGCGGAGGGACTTCGCGGGGTACTCCTCGGGGTCCACGATCGACATGGCTGGCGTGGAGAGCACGAAGGGGAAGGTCGCGTCGGCCTGGTTCAGGTGGAAGACGAGCCCGCGGTCGCCCTTCACCTCGATCCGGTCGAGGCTGGTCAGCAGACCGGCGGGGCCACCGTTGACGTTGATCGCCTTGATCCGGTCGATGGAGTACTTGACGGCCTTCGCGTCCAGCGCGTGTCCGTCCGAGAACGTCAGGCCCTCGCGCAGCTCACAGCTGTACACCGTGCTCGAACTGTCGGTGAACGCGCAGCTCTCGGCGGCGTCGGGCTTGGGCTCGGAGCCACCGGTGTCGAAGTTCAGCAGCGTCTGGTGCACGTTGCGGAACAGCTCCCACGAGTTGTCCCAGGAGGCCGCCGGGTCCAGAGTGCTGGGCTCACTGGTCGTCCCCACCACGATCGGCTTCCCGTCGTTGGAGGAGTCGGAGGAGAAGACTCCGCATCCGGCGACCATGGATATGGACGCGGCCGCCGCCAACTGCCGCAGGCCCCGGTTCCGGTTGAACACGCGCACGCTCCTCGATCTGCTATACCAAGCCAACGGTCGGCAGACCATACCGCAGTGCCCCGCCGGGTGGTCCAGCTTCCGGAAGGCCTCTTGATCAGCAGGTATCCAGCAACACGGCCCGTGGACCGTGTGACCTCGGACGACGACACAGAAGCTTTTTCTGTCGGCTGACACGCATGCCTTTGCAGCGGTGGACATAAGGGGGTTTCGCCACGGATCTTCCGGTAATCGGCAAAGCACACATCAAATCCGCAACCCGGCTACCCCCGGGTACGGAAGCGGGCGCCCGTCTTCCGACGAGCGCCCGGCCCTTCCATACCGTTACTCAGCCGTGGCCGGCCTTGAGGAAGATTCCGCCGTCGACCACGAGCGTCTGGCCGGTGATCCAGTCGGCCTGGGTCGAGGTCAGGAACGCGGCGGCGCCGCCGATGTCGGAGGGTACGCCGAGCCGGCCGAGCGGGTAGGCGGCGGCGGCCTCGTCTTCGCGGCCCTCGTAGAGCGCCTGCGCGAACTTCGTCTTCACGACGGCCGGGGCGATGGAGTTGACCCGCACCCCGGGCGCGTACTCGTACGCGAGCTGCAGCGTCAGGTTGTCCATCGCGGCCTTGCTGATGCCGTACGCGCCGATGAACGGCGAGGCCGAGAGGCCGGCGGCGGACGTGATGTTCACGATCGCGCCGCCGTTCTCCTTCTGCCACGCGTGCCAGGTCTTCTGGGCGAGGCCGAGCGCCGAGACGACGTTGGTCTCGAAGACCTTGCGCGCCACGTTGAGGTCGAGGTCGGCGATCGGCCCGAACACCGGGTTCGTACCGGCGTTGTTGACGAGGAAGTCGACCCGCCCGAAGGCCTCCAGGGTGCGCTCGACGGCGACGGCCTGGTGGGCCTCGTCGTGGGCCTTGCCCGCCACACCGATGACCCGGTCGGCACCGAGTGTCTCGACGGCCTCCTTGAGCGCGTCCTCGTTGCGTCCCGTGACGCACACCCGGTCACCGCGCGCGAGCAGCGCCTCGGCGATGCCGTAGCCGATGCCCCGGCTGGCGCCGGTGATGAGGGCGACCTTGCCCGAGAGTTCCACAGTCGTCATGTTCGTGTTCCCCGGTCCTAGTCGAGCGGTCCGCCGGCGACGTACAGCACCTGGCCGGAGACGAATCCGGCGGCCTCGCCCGTGAAGAAGGCGATGGCGTTGGAGATGTCCTCGGGGTAGCCCACACGCTGCACGGGGATCTGGGTCGCGGCGGCGGCCTTGAAGTCCTCGAAGCCCATGCCGACGCGCTCGGCGGTGGCGGCGGTCATGTCGGTGGCGATGAAGCCGGGGGCGACGGCGTTCGCGGTGACGCCGAACTTGCCGAGTTCGAGGGCGAGGGTCTTGGTGAAGCCCTGGAGTCCGGCCTTGGCGGCGGAGTAGTTGACCTGCCCGCGGTTGCCCTGGGCGGAGGACGAGGACAGGTTGACGATCCGGCCGAACTTGGCGTCCACCATGTACTTCTGACAGGCCCTCGACATCAGGAAGGCGCCGCGCAGATGCACGTTCATGACCGTGTCCCAGTCGGACACGCTCATCTTGAAGAGCAGGTTGTCGCGCAGGACGCCCGCGTTGTTGACGAGGATCGTGGGCCCGCCCAGCTCCTCGGCGATACGCGTCACCGCCGCCGCGACCTGAGCCTCGTCGGAGACGTCGCAGCCGACGGCGATCGCCTTGCCACCGGCGGCGGTGATCTTCTCCACGGTGTCCTTGCAGGCGGCCTCGTCGAGGTCGATCACCGCGACGGCGCGGCCCTCCGCCGCCAGTCGTACGGCGGTGGCGGCGCCGATGCCGCGCGCACCGCCGGTGACCACGGCGACCCGCTGCTCTGTGGTGGACATTGCTGGTTCTCCTCGCCCTTGAAAAGCCTGCGGCCCACGGTACGCCCTCAGGTGAGCGACCGCTTAGTACCTTCAGTACACGTGACGCTAGAAGTCCTGGCACCCGGTGTCAACGCATGCCACCGCGGTGTGAGCCATTACCTGACCAGCAGATCGAGCAGTCGTTCCAGCTCGGCGCCCGGATCAGCGGTGAGCCCCGTGTGCACCGGTCCGGGCTGGACCACCGTCGAACGCGGCGCGATAAGCCAGCGAAAGCGTCGCCCCTCGTCGTCCAACCCCGCCTGACCTGCGGCGTTCCCGCCCGTGCAGACCCCCTCGACGGCACGCAGCGCGGCCCGCACACCGACCACGTCGGCCTGGGGGTCCAGCGCCCGCAGCTTGCTCTCGTCCAGGTGCGTACGCGCCGCCACGAAGGACTTGGCCCGGCAGTACACCAGGACGCCGGCGTTGAAGCACTCGCCGCGTTCGATCCGCGGTACGACCCGCAGCAGCGCGTACTCGAAGACGTCCCGCTCGCTCACTTCTCCCCCTCGAAGCCCTTGACGCCTTTGACGCCTTTGACGCCCTCGACGCGCTCGTGGATGACGGCGGCGCGCGCGAGAAGCGGCTCCGCGTAGGCACGCCGGAGCGCGTCCGGCGAGTCGAATCCGGGTTCGTCCGCGAGCCACTCGTCGGGGATCTGGGCGGTCACCTCGGCGAGCAGTTCCTCGGTGATCAGCGGGGCCAGTTCCGCGGCGGCCGAGGCGATGTCCGGGGCGAACGGCGCGAGCGCGTGCTCAGCGGCGTCGTACGGCTTGGCGGCGGAGACGTGGGCGCCGGGCCAGTGGTGATGCCAGATCATCGTGGCGCCGTGGTCGATGAGCCACAGGTCGCCCCGCCACATCAGCAGGTTGGGGTTGCGCCAGGACCGGTCGACGTTGTTGACGAGCGCGTCGAACCACACGACCCGCCCGGCGTCCTTCGAACTCACCTCGAACGCGAGGGGATCGAAGCCAAGCGCCCCCGACAGGAAGTCCATGCCGAGATTGATGCCGCCGCTCGACCTGAGCAGCCCCTGCACCTCCTGGTCGGGCTCGCCGAGACCCAGCACCGGGTCGAGGGCGAGCGTCACCAGCCCCGGCACCCGCAGCCCCAGCCGCCGGGCCAGTTCACCGCAGACGACCTCGGCGACGAGCGTCTTACGGCCCTGTCCCGCGCCGCGGAACTTCATGACGTATGAGCCGAGATCGTCGCCCTCGACGAGTCCCGGCAGCGAACCGCCCTCACGCAACGGCGTGATGTAGCGGGTCGCGGTGACCTCTTTCAGCATTTCCCCAGGCCACCCGTCTCTTCAACCTGCGATCCACGAAGTGAGCATAGTAACCAAGGGTGATCGCCCCACGCCTCCCGCCCGGCCCGCACGGTGACCCTCCACCCTCCCGCGCGAGTACATGACGATTGACAACGATATCTTTGGCCAGTGGTAAAGGATTTGCAATATTCCATTGCCCGGTGAAATGATGACCTCTCTGGCATTCCTCGCACGAGGGGACTTCCGCGTTCCCTGCGCACATTGATGTTCGCGCCTCATTTCAGCCTTTCTGAAGCCGGAATGAAACTCTCCCCTGAGTGGGGCAGATGAGAACAAGGTCATAGCGCCCAGAAGAACCGGAGCGCCTCCAACGCCGTTGACCATACGATTCCGGCCAGCGGCGGGGGTGCGGTGCGATTCCCCTCCGCCACATGCACGGAGGAGCCCATGTGGCTCACCCGCGCACCCGTCACATTGCGCGGAACGATCGTCCGAGGACAGACAAATCGCTGGTTGGGGGCATCCGGAATGGCCTGATCCGTACGAGGCGACGTTCCCGTTCGTCCGGTGTTCTACAAGAATCCTCTATCGGAGTACGAAATTCCGATTGACTCGTGCGGCATAGCTCGTTTACGCCATGGATCTTTGACAGTCGCAAGGGGGGTTTTTAGACTCGCCGAGTTCTGTGACTTGCTCCGTCAGGGGTCTTGAGAGCTAGACGAGTCTTGGGGGGACGATGAGTCGTGCACCGGAACTGCCAGTTCTGGCAATAGCAGGGAGCGCCTCGGGAACCGGAACGGCCGTCATGCCGCCGGCAATGACAACCGAGGCATGGCGGGTCCTCGTGGTCGAAGGCGATGCCCGATACGCGGATTCCCTGCTCCATGGTTTACGCCGCCACGGACACGAAGTGGACGTCGTCGAGGGGGGCGGTGCGGCTCTGCAGGTGTACGGGCACGCCGATCTCGTCCTGATCGATCTGGAGCTGCCCGACCTGGACGGGCTGGAGGTCTGCCGGGCCATCAGGACCGTGTCCGACATCCCGATCATCGCCCTCACCGCTCGTGGCACCGAGCTGGACCGGGTCCTCGGCCTTCAGGCAGGTGCGGACGACTACATGGTCAAGCCGTACGGGTTCCGGGAACTGATGGCCCGGATGCAGGCGGTGATGCGACGCTCCCGGCCCGCGCCCCGGTCCGTCGACGTCATTTCGCACGGCCCGCTCAGGATCGACGCCGGCTCCCGTGAGGTGAGCCTCTACGGAAAACCCGTCATTGTCACCCGTAAGGAATTCGATCTCCTGCATGTGCTGGCCTCCCATCCGGGCAGCGTCATTCCACGGAATCGACTCATGCAACAGGTATGGGGTGATTCCTGGTCCCGGCGGACTGTCGACACACATGTCAGCAGTCTGCGAAACAAACTGGGGGCCAGTGACTGGATCATCAACATCCGAGGAGTCGGGTTCAAGCTCGGCAACGGGTGAATTCCGAACAGATCACCCGGCGTGCAATATTTTCCGCTCATCCATGGTGGAGCGAAACAATTGCCGCCTGCCCCACAGAAAGGCAACAGGAAATCCCGGCGGGGCGGGAAAGGCGAAGTGCCCTTCCGCCCCGCACTGTGTCCGCGACACCCACGCCCCCTTCACCGGTCCGGTCGTCCAGCCGATCTTCCGTCGACCGACCCCGGCCGACCAGGGGATCTGGCATTCATCTGACATGGAGCTGAGCCGGAGCTCACATACTCGCGCGCGATTTGTGAAACCTGACAGAACCCTGAGCCCAGGTCTGTTGCGACCGGGGACCCGCCTCGCAGAGGCTTGTTGTCAAGGGCCCGAACGCAGATTTTCCTGATGCGGCGGGGACGCGGTCGACCACTCAGCCATCAGTGTCCGGGAATCAGGGAGCCGCGTGTTGCGCCGTTCGTTCACCGCGGATTCCGCCTTCACGGAACGCCGCCCGGCCCCGAACACACGCCGCGCCGCCGGTTCCTCCCCGACCACCGATGCGCGACCGCCGCTTCGTGGCGCGCGTTTCCTCGCGAGCGACAAGAGAGGGCATTGACATGACCATGAGCATTTCCTCGACCCGGAGCATCGCGGACCTCCTGCTGCGGGCCGCCGAACACCACCCCGAGTCCGGCCTCCTCCACCAACAGGGTGGAACCGACTCCGGCGCCTCACGGTTCCAGTCGTATCCCGAACTCATCGACGAGGCCCGCAGGGTGCTCACCGGCTTACGCGGCCGGGGCCTCGCCCCGCAGGACAAGGTCGTCCTCCTCCTCGAACGCCCGCAGGAGTTCCTGCCCGCCTTCTGGGCCTGCCTGCTCGGCGGCTTCGTCCCCGTCCCGATGGCACCTCTCGGCGGCGATCCCGAGCGCTGGGCCGCCCAGCTCGGCCATGTCAACGCCCTCCTCGACCAGCCGCTGATCGTCACCACCGAGGTTCTCGCGGCCGAACTGCCGCCCGTGGAGGGCCTCGACGTCACCCCGCTGGCCGGTCTGTACGCCGTCGAAGCCGCCGAACTGCTCCACGAGGCCGCGCCGGAGGACACCGCGCTCCTCGTGCTGACCTCGGGCTCCACCGGCAACTCCAAGGCCGTGAGGCTCACCCACGCCAACCTGCTCGCGTCCGTGGCCGCCAAGAACGGCTACCACCGGCTCGGCCCCGACGACATCTCCCTCAACTGGGTCTCCTTCGACCACGTGGCCGCCCTCCTGGAATGCCACCTGCTGCCCCTCTCCACCGGCTCCGTCCAGCTGCACGTCGAAGCCGCGGTGATCCTCGGGGAGCCGCTGGAGTTCCTGCGACTGGTCTCCCGGCACGGCGTCACCATGACCTTCACCCCCAACTTCCTGCTGGGCCTCCTGAACGCGTCCGCCGACCGGCTGGAGGAGACCGGGCCCGTCGACCTGTCCCGGCTGCGCCACATCATCAGCGGCGGCGAGGCGGTGGTCCGCAGCACCGGGGAAACCTTCCTTCACCGCTTCGCGCCCCACGGGCTGCGCCCCAACGCCCTGTGGCCCGCCTTCGGGATGACGGAGACCTGCGCCGGCTCCATCTACTCCCAGACGTTCCCGGCCTTCGACCAGGGCCAGGAGTTCGCCAACCTGGGAGCCCCCGTCGAGGACCTGCGCCTACGCGTCGTCGACGAGCACGACCGGGAGCTCGGCGAGGGCGAGGTCGGTGAACTCCAGCTCACGGGACCCATGATCACCCCCGGCTACTACAACAACGAGCAGGCCACCCGGGACGCCTTCACCGCCGACGGCTGGTTCCGCAGCGGCGACCTGGGCCGACTCGACGAGGGCCGGCTCACCCTCGTGGGCCGCAGCAAGGACAGCATCATCGTCAATGGCGTCAACTACTTCAGCCACGAGATCGAGACCGTGCTGGAGCAGCTGGACGGCGTCGCCCGCTCCTATGTCGCCGCGTTCCCGACCCGCTCGCCGGGCAGCGACACCGAGCAGCTCGTCGTCGCCTTCCACCCGGAGACCGAGGACGGCGACGAACTCGCCCTGTACCGGGTGCTGTCGGCGCTGCGCTCCGGTGTCGTCATGCACTGGGGCTTCCGCCCCGCGCTGATCCTGCCGCTGCCCAAGGACGCCTTCCCGAAGACCAGCCTGGGCAAGATCCAGCGCTCCCTCATGCGCAGGCGGCTCGAGGACGGCGCCTACGAGCCGGTCACCCGGTCCGTCGCGGACCTGGTCCTGCGCCGGCTCGGCGGATACACCCCGCCCGAAGGCGAGACCGAGCGGACCCTCGCCCAGATCTACGCCGAGATGTTCGACACCGACCCGGAGAAGCTCAGCGCCACCGCCAACTTCTTCGACCTGGGCGGCACGTCCCTGGACATCCTGCGGCTGCGCAGCATGGTCGCCCAGCGTCTCGGCGCGCACGACCTCCAGATCATCACCGTGCTGCTGGCCCCCACCGTCCGTGAACTGGCGGCACGGCTGGGCGACGACGCGGCGACGGTACGGCCCTACGACCCGATCGTCCCGATGCAGGTCGCCGGCGACAAGACACCGCTGTTCTGCGTCCACCCGGGCGTCGGCGAGGTCCTCGTCTTCGTCAACCTCGCCAAGTACTTCGTGGGCGACCGGCCGTTCTACGCGCTGCGAGCGCGCGGCTTCAACGCGGGCGAGAAGCCCTTCGAGAGCTTCGAGGAGATGGTCTCCACCTATGTCGACGCGATCCGTGCCAAGCAGCCGCACGGCCCGTACGCCGTCGCCGGTTACTCCTACGGCGGCGCCGTCGCCTTCGAGATCGCCAAGGTCCTTGAAGCGCAGGGCGAGCGCGTCGACTTCGTCGGCAGCTTCAACCTGCCCCCGCACATCAAGTACCGCATGAACGAACTGGACTTCGTCGAGACCGCCGCCAACCTGGCGTTCTTCCTCGCGCTCATCGACAAGAAGCAGTCCCTCGACCTGCCGGCGCAGTTGCGCCACCTCTCCCGGGACGAGCAGCTCGCGCACTTCATCGACATCGCGCCGAAGGCCCGGCTCGCCGAACTCGACCTCACCCTCGAGAAGTTCACCGCGTGGGCCACTCTCGCCGACGGGCTCACCGACCTGGGCCGCACCTACGCGCCCAGCGGCTCGGTGCGTTCGATGTCCGTCTTCTACGCGATACCGCTGCGCGGCACCAAGGAGGACTGGCTGAAGAACGAGCTGAGCCGGTGGGACGAGCACTGCCCCGACGTCCGTTACCTGGACGTGCCGGGCGAGCACTACACCCTGATGGGCCCGAACCATGTGGCCGTCTTCCAGTCGATCCTGCGCAAGGAACTCGACCGCGCGCTCGGTGACGCCGGCTGACACCCCCGACCCGACCACTGAGGAGAACACGATGAACGGCAAGAAGATCCTGGTCACCGGGGGCACCGGACAGGTCGCCGGCCCGGTGGCCAAGGCCCTCGCCAAGGACAACGAGGTCTGGGCGCTCGGCCGGTTCGGCACCCCCGGCTCCGAGGAGGCGCTCACCGGGCACGGCGTCACCACGTTCCGCTGGGACATGGACGACACCGGAGAGGACACCCTCAAGGGGCTGCCCGAAGACTTCACCCACGTCATCCACTCCGCCGTACGACGCGGCGAGGACGGCGACTTCAACACCGCGATCGAGGTCAACACGGTGTCCACCGCCCGGCTGATGACCCACTGCCGAGGCGCCGAGGCGTTCCTGTACGTCTCCACCGGAGCCCTGTACGCGCGCCAGACCCTGGACCACGCCTACAACGAGGACGACCCGGTCGACGGGGTCGCCGACTGGATGCCTGTCTACCCCGTCGCCAAGATCGCCACCGAGGGCGTGGTCCGCGCGTACGCCCGCACCCTGGGCCTGCCGACCGTCATCGCCCGGCTCAACATCGCCTACGGCCCCGGCGGTTACGGCGGCGTGCCGATGCTCTACTTCAAGCGGATGCTGGCCGGCGAGCCCATCCCGGTGCCTCTCGAGGGCCAGAACTGGTGCTCCCTGCTGTACACCGACGACCTGATCGGCCAGGTGCCCCGGCTGTGGGAGGCCGCGTCGGTGCCGGCCGTCCTCACCAACTGGGGCGGTGACGAGGCTGTCGGCATGACCGACTGCGTCCGCTACCTGGAGGAGCTGACCGGGGTCGAGGCGAAGCTGGTGCCGAGCGAGGTCACCAGGGAGACGTACCAGTTCGACCCGACACTGCGCCGACGCCTGACAGGTCCCTGCGAGACCGGGTGGCGCGAGGGCATCCGCCGCACCGTCGAGTCCATGTACCCCGAGTACGCGAAGTGACGAGGAGAAACAGCCCGGTGAGTACGAAGCAGAGCAACATCCATCTCCTCCACGCGGCGTACCAGGCGTTCCACTCCCGGGACGTGGACGCCCTGCTGGCCGTCCTGTCCGAGGACGTGGAGTGGATCCACCCCGAGGGGATGCATGAGTACGGCCTCGGCGGCACCAAGGTGGGCCACGCCGGCGTCAAGGAGTTCCTGGCCCATGTGCCCACCGTGCTGGGCGGTATGCGCCTGCACCCGTTGGAGTTCGTGCACTCCGGCGACCGGGTCGTGGTCTTCGGCGTACGGGACGTCACCTCGCGCTCCGGGCACACCGAGTCCCTGGAATTCGTGCACTCCTGGACCCTCCGGGACGGCCGGGCCGTCCGGATGGAGGACATCTTCGACACGGTTGTCTTCCATCGTCTGATAGAGAGCTGACGACCGATCATGACGTACGCCTATCTGGGCCCGGAGGGCACGTTCACCCAGGCGGCGCTTCGCCAGGTCATGCCCGTCGGGCGCGGTCGTCCCTTCCCCACGGTCCCCGCCGCGCTGGACGCGGTGCGCCGTGGGGACTGCGCGGCGGCCATGGTGCCGCTGGAGAACTCCGTGAAGGGCGTGGTGCCCAGCACCATGGACCAGCTGGTCTCGGCGGAGTTGCACATCACGGCGGAGGTGGAGGTGCCGGTGACCTTCGCGCTGATGGCCCGGGACGGTGCCGAACTCGCCACTGTCACCGAGGTGTTGAGTCATCCGCACGCACTCGCCCAGTGCGCGGTCTGGCTCGCGGAACACCTGCCCGGGGTGCGCTTACGGCCCGTGGAGTCCACGGCGGCGGCGGCGCGCGAGGTGTCCGAGACGGCGTCGGCGGCGGGCGCCGCCGCAGTCGCGGCCCCGTTGGCGGCGGACCTGTACGGCCTCACGACCCTCGCCACCGGCATCGGCCAGCGGGCCGGGGCGGTCACCCGGTTCGTCTCGGTCGCCCCGGCGTGGTTCCCGCAGGCGCGAACCTGGCTGGACCGTACGTCCCTGATGGTGAACCCCGGCGACGGCCCCGGCCGGCTGATCGGCATCCTCACCGAGTTCTCCTCCCGGAACATCGAGGTCAGCCGGCTCCACTCCTGGCCCACCGGTGATCGCCTCGGCAGCTACCGCTACTTCATCGACGTCGACGGCCACATCGAGAACCCGCCCGTCCGCGACGCGATGTCCGCGATCGCCGGGCTCGGTGCGGGGGCCCGCTTCCTGGGCAGCTATCCGCGCTGGGGGCAGCGGGAGAAGCAGCCGGTCTGAACACGGGACCGTCCGACACCCGCACACCCGCACACCCCTTCTCCGTCCCCCACCACGACCACCCCATCACCACCACCCCGGAGCGTGAACCCGTGCCCACCCTTTTGCACCTCGACACCAGCCCGCGGATCGAGTCGACCACGCGGCGGGTCACCGCCGAGTTCGCCGCGTCCTGGCGGGCGGCCAACCCGGAGGGGACCTACGTCCACCGGGACCTGGCCGCGGAGCCCGTGGCGTATGTCGACGCCGAGCAGATCGCGGTGATGCACCGACTGGAGAGCGACGAGGTGCGCGACCTCGACGCGGCCCGCGACGCGGCCGTCACCCCCGAGGAGAAGGCGAGCTGGGCGCTCACCTGGGCTCTCGTCGAGGAGGTGCGGGCCGCCGACACGCTGCTCCTCGGGCTGCCCATGCACAACTTCTCGCTGCCCGCCACCTTCAAGGCATGGTTCGACCGGGTCGTGATCCCCCCGCTGGTGGTCGACCCCGCGACGGGCACCGGCCCCCTCTCCGGCAAGCAGGTCGTGGTGGTCACGGCCCGCGGCGGCGCCTACGGCCCGGGCACGCCCCGGTACGCGTACGACTTCCAGGAGCCCTACCTCAAGGCGGCGTTCAGCATGGTCGCCCTCGCCGACGACCTCACCTTCCTGCACGCCGAGATGACGAAGTCCGGCCATGTGCCCCGCCTCGCCGGGTTCCAGGACATGGCCGCCACCTCCCTGAAGGAGGCCCTCGAGGGAGCGCGGGTCCAGGCCCAGCGCGTCCGGGTCTGACGGGTGCGGGTCCGGGGCGCTCGTTCCTAGGCCCCGGACCGGTGACCGGGACTCAGGGGAACGGCTAGCGGGCGTCGTAGCTACGGCGGGACATGCCGATGTACTCCCGGTGGCGCTCGGACCACTGGATGAGTGAACTCACCTCCTTGGAGAGTGTGTGCCCGACCGGAGTCAGGTCGTAGTCGACCCGGGGCGGCGTGGTCGGGGTGACGGTCCGGATAACCAGGCCGTCACGCTCCAGGCTGCGCAGCGTCAGGGTGAGCATCCGCTGCGAGATGCCGTCGATGGAGCGCCGTAGATCCGAGTAGCGCCGTGGGCCGCCGCCGAGCAGCGCCATGATCAGAACACTCCATTTGTCACCCACCCGGTCCAGCACGTCCCGCAGCCGACAGGTGGTCAATGCCTCGCTGACCTGGTCGGGAACATCCATGTGCGTAGCGCTCTTTGAGGTGCCGTCTTCTGCCACACCAGCAGCATCGCCCAGAATTCGGATGAGAACAAGAAGTGACCAGCGCACTGTCTGTGCGTGACTCCGGCATGCCGTGCAGCGCTGCCGTACGCCCGGTACCAGGATCCGAGGAGCATCATGGCCGTCGAACCGAGTGCGCTGAGCGCGCTGCCTCCCCGTAAGGGGCCTCGGCCCGCCACAACCGGCCGGGAGATCCCGCACGACCAGATGGAGGACTTCTCCCCGCCGGAGATCCGGGCCGCGCTGATCGCCCGCGCGGAAGCCCTGCCGGGCGTGTTCATGACCCAGAGTCAGGTCTCGGAGCCGTCCTCCCTGGCCCTGCGCCTGAACAAGGAGAACCGGGCCTTCGAAGCGTTCCTGCACCCGTCGGTGGACGAGTTCGGGCACATCCACCGCACCGGGTTCATGCACCTCACGGTGCCGATGGAGTCGCTCGGAGCGCTGACCGAACTGGGCTGGATCGAACCGCACCCCATCACCCGGCGGCCGGAGTTCCCCAGCAGCATCGTCATGCTCTACGCCCCGCGCGACGCCGACGAGCTGGAGGTCGTCGCGACGGTGATGCAGGCGTCGTACGAACAGGCCATGCGCTAGGGGGCTGGGGGGCTTTCGTGGCCCGGCAACCGACCACCCGTACACCGATTCTGACGATTCATCAGGAAGCGAGAACACTCCATGCGCGCAGTAACCATCGACGCCTTCGGTACCACCCCCGCGGTCACCGAGCTGACGAAGCCGCAGGCGGGGCCAGGTGAGATCCTGGTCAAGGTGCACGCCTCGTCGCTGAACGGCTTCGACGGCGCGGTGATCTACGGCGTGTTCAAGGACATGCTGGAGCACAAGTTCCCGGTCACGCTCGGCAAGGACTTCGCCGGCACCGTCGAGGCGGTCGGCGAGGGCGTGGCACGCGCCGCCGGCGACCGGGTGTTCGGCGTGGTGATGAAGCCGGTCGTCTCCGACGGCGCCTTCGCCGAGTACGTCGTGGTCGCCGAGGGTTACGGCATCGCGGCCGTCCCGGAGACCCTGGACCTCGACCGGGCCGGAGCGCTGGGCCTGGCGGGCACGGCCGCCGCGGGCGCCGTCGACGCCATCGCGCCGAAGGCGGGTGACACGGTCCTCGTCGTGGGCGCGACGGGCGGAGTGGGCGCGTACGCCGTCCAGTTGGCCGTGGCGAGCGGCGCGACGGTCGTCGCCACCGCGAAGCCGGGCGCCGAGACGGAGTTCGTCAGCGGCCTCGGCGCGGCGCACGTGGTGGACCACACCGGTGACGTCGCCGCGCAGGTCCGCGCCATCGCGCCGAACGGCGTGACGGCCGCCGTCCACCTGGCCGGTGACCCGGCGGAGCTCGTGAAGCTGCTGGCAGCGGGCGGCCGGCTCGCCTCCACCCTGGGCTTCGGCTCCGAGGCGGCCGGGCGCGAGGACATCACGGTCACCTCCGTGACGGCCGACCCCGACACGGCCACGCTGGACCGACTCGCCGCCGCTGTCGCCGCGGGCGAGCTCCAGGTGCCGATCGGCCAGACGTACCCGCTCGACTCGGTGGCCGAGGCAGTGGGCGCGTTCGGCGCGGGCACCGTCGGCAAGATCGCCATCTCCGTCGCCTGACCCGACGCCGACGGCCGGGCGCGGCGGCGTCGTCGCCGCGCCCGGCCGAACGGTCCCGCCCATCCCCTCGCCGCCCTCACTGTCGAGCCGTCCGGAGACTGCCATGGATGCCAACGCACGCCCCGAAGACGCCGGTACCCACCCCGACTTCGACGGGATGTTCCAGATCGTCACCAGCTTCTGGGTGGCACGGGCGGTGCACGCGGCCGCCGCGCTGGGCCTGCCCGACCACCTCGCGGACGAGCCTCGGACCGCCGCCGCGCTGGCCGCCGACACCGGCACCGACCCCCGTTCCCTGGCCCGGCTGCTGCGCGCCCTGGCCGGTGTCGGCGTGCTGCGCTCGGACGCCGAGGGCCGCTACACGACCACGCCCCTCGGTGACACCCTGCGCTCGGACATCCCCGGTTCTCTCACGTCCTTCGTCGAGATGGAGCTGGGCGAGGCCCACCACGCCACCTGGGGGCTGCTGGTGGACTCCGTACGGTCGGGCGAACCGGTCTTCGAGCGGGCGGCGGGAAAGAAGATCTGGCAGTTCTTCGAGGACACCCCCGCCATGAACGCCCACCTCGGCAAGGCGATGACCGGGCTCACCGCGATGGTCGCCGACGCCGTCCTCGACGTCTACGACTTCGGCCCCCATGAGCGGATCGTGGACGTCGGCGGCGGCGAGGGCGGCTTCCTCGCCTCCATCCTCACCGCCCACCCCCAGGCGCACGGCGTCGTCCTCGATCTGCCGCACGTCGTGGCGCACGGCCACGAGCGGATCGCGGCCGCGGGCCTCGCGGACCGGTGCGAACTCGTCGGGGGCGACTTCTTCGAGAAGGTTCCCGAGGGCGGCGACCTCTACACGATGAAGTGGGTTCTGCACGACTGGGACGACGACGGCGCTCTCGAGATCCTCAAGTCCTGCCGTCGGGCCATGGGCGACAACGCGCGTCTGCTCGTCGTGGACACGGTCGTTCCGGACGGCGACGACTTCTCGCCCAGCAAGATCATCGATCTCAACATGATGGTGCTCAGCGGCGGTCAGGAACGCACGGCCGAAGAGTTCCGGCGGCTCCTCGCTGCGGCGGGCTTCACCCTGACCCGCATCCTGCCCACCCGCTCACCGAGCAGTGTGGTGGAGGCAATTCCCGCGCCGCTCGCCTGACACGCGCTCAACTCACGTACAGGGACCTCTTTTTCAGATCGCTTCAGTTCACATCGCTGCTGTTCACATCACCGCGGTTCACATCACCGCGGTTCACATCACCGCGGTTCACATCACCGCGGTTCACATCACTCCAGGAGTTTCCGTGTTCATCGCCTACGTCGTCGCCGCGAGCCTGCTCGCCCTTGTGCTCATCGCCTCCGCCAGAGCCAAACTCGTACGGGACGAGAAGGTCACCGAGGGGATGCACAAGATCGGCGTGCCCGACAGCTGGTTCCCGCGGCTGTCGGCCCTGGAGATCAGTGGCGCGCTCGGCCTGATCGTCGGCATCTTCTACCGGCCGCTGGGCATCGCCGCCAGCGTCGGGATCATCGTCTACTTCATCGGCGCGATCATCACCCACCTCCGCGCCAAGGACACGAAGGGCCTGCCGATGCCGGCCGTCCTGATGGCGGTCGCGGCGGCTCCGCTGCTGTTCGGCATCGCGACCGTCTGACAAGGGGGAGAGCAATGTCCGACACGGTGAAGTCTCCGACTACGGTCGACTTCTGGTTCGACCCGCTGTGCGCATGGACCTGGACGACCTCTCGCTGGCTGCTGGAGGCGGCGCGCTCTCGCGACCTCGACATCCGCTGGCATGTCATGAGCCTGGCAATCCTCAACGAGGGTCGGCTCGACCAGATCCCGGAGCAGTTCCACGACCTGGTGGGTCCCAAGGGCCTGCGCCCGGTCCGGGTGATCGTCGCGGCCCAGCAGCAGCACGACGCCGACGCGGTCGCCCGGCTCTACACGGAACTGGGCACCCGCTTCCACAAGGAGGGCGAGACCCCGAGCCCCACCCTCGAAGCCATCGAGGAAGCGCTGACGGCGGCGGGCCTCCCGGCGGATCTGATCCAGTACGCCGACACGGAGACGTACGACGCCGAGGTCCGCGCCTCCCACGAACGGTCCCAGGCCGCGGTGGGCGAGGAGTCGGGCAGCCCGGTGATCGCGGTCCCCGACGGGACGGGAGAGCGGCGCGCCTTCTTCGGTCCCGTCCTCACGCCGGTCCCCAGGGGAGAGGAGGCGGTCCGCCTCTGGGACGCGCTCCTTCTCGCGGCGTCGGTACCGGCCTTCGCGGAGCTGAAGCGGTCACGATCGGGGGGCCCGGCCTTCGACTGAGGCATGGAGAGGCCAGGACGCCGGCCTTCGTACACGGCCCGGACCTTCATGCATGGGCGGCGCTGGCCTTCATGCACGGGCGCCGGCTTTCATTCACGGGCCCAGGCCTTCGGCCACGAGAGCCGGCCTTCGTTCGCAAGCGCGGACGGAGGCCGGCTCTCGTATGCGGGCCGGGCCGGCCGGACCCGGGCCGCCGAACGACGACGTCCCGCGGCCGGCGCACGATGGCCTACAAGCACCTGGCCCTGGAGCAGCTCGCCCTGGGCTCCTGGCGTGTTCCTGCCGTGTTCCTGGCGAACCTGAACGGCGCGCGTGCGGTGCTCGTATCTCCGCACGGATCACAAAACGCCTGCGGAAGGAACGTCAGCATGAGCAGCGCCTCGCTTCAGCCCGTATCGGGACCGGGTCGTCGTACGGTCATGGCGGCGGCCGGCGCGGCGGGGCTCACCGTCGCGCTGACCGCGTGCGGGGCCGACGATGGCTCGTCCGACTCCGCCGCCGAACAGGGCGCTGCGGGCACCGCCCTCGCGAAGACCTCCGACATCCCGGAGGGCGGCGGCAAGATATTCAAGGAACAGGGTGTGGTGGTCACCCAGCCGACGGCGGGCACGTTCAAGGCGTTCTCGTCGAAGTGCACGCACGCGGGCTGCGCCGTGACGGGCATCACCGACGGCGTCATCACCTGCCCGTGCCACAAGAGCGAGTTCTCGGTCGCCGACGGCAGCGTGAAGAAGGGCCCCGCGACCAAGCCGCTCCCCGCCGAGTCGATCAAGGTGTCCGGGGACTCCATCACGCTCACCTGACCCGCACCCTCAGCCGGCGCGGCGGGGCCGCTCGATGCAGGCCAGCACCTCGTCGGTGCTCACGACGGTGGCGACCAGCGCGAGGGTGTTGCGGATCATCGCGGGGGTGTAGTCGGAGGGCACACCCGCGATGGCGTCCCCGGGCACGACGACGGTGTATCCACGGTTCACGGCGTCGAACACGGCGTTGGGAATCGCGACGTTGGCCGAGACGCCGGTCACGATGAGCGTGCGGCAGTCGAGGTTGCGGAGCAGGGCGTCGACGTCGGTGCCCTGGATCGGCGACAGTCCGTGCAGCCGCCGTACGACGAAGTCCTCGTCGGCGACCTCGATCGGCGGTGCGACGCGCACCGCGGTGGTGCCGGAGAGCTGCTGGACGGGGAGGCGTTCGGCGGCGCGGAACAGTCGTGCGTTGTGATTCGCGCCCCGGCCGTCCGGACGGCGTTCCGCGATGGCGTGGATCACCTGGACGCCGGTCTCGTGGGCGGCGGTCACCAGCCTGGCGACGTGGGCGAGCGCCCCCGACGACCGTGCCTCCCTGGCGAGTTCGGGCAGCGCGCTGTCCGGTCCGACGACGCCCTGCTGGCACTCGACGGTGAGCAGGACCGTGGTCGCGGGGTCGAGGAGTTCGCTGAGCTGTTCGTACGACGGCATGGCGGGTGAGAGTAGTGCCCGTCACGCACGGGCGGAAGACGGACCGTTTTCTTTTCTGACGTGATGTCAGAGGATCACCTCTGACATCACGTCAGAGAACAACGAAGAGAACAAGAGGGGGATCGCATGACCGCCACTCAGCGCCGCGGCCGGAAGATCATGATGACGCCGGGCGAGCTGGACGAGTTCCTGACGACCCAGCGCACCTGTCGGGTCGCCACCGTGTCGGCCGAGGGTGCTCCGCATGTGAGCACACTGTGGTTCGCCTGGGACGGCATCTCGATGTGGTTGTACTCGGTGGTCCGCAGCAAGCGCTGGACCGACCTGCGCCGCGACCCGCGGGTCGCGATCGTCGTCGACACCGGCGAGGAGTACGACGAACTGCGTGGCGTCGAACTGTCCGGCACCGTCGAGTTCATCGGGGAGTCCCCCCGCACCGGGGAACTACGCGCCGAACTGGACGTCCCGGAAACCCTGTTCGCCCGCAAGAACTTCCGCCTGGACGAAATGCCCCACGACGGCAGACACGCGTGGATGCGCCTCACCCCGGAAAAAACAGTCTCCTGGGACTTCCGCAAACTGCCACCGCAGTAGCGGACCCCCAGCCCGTCTGGGGGTCCCCCCTCTGGGGGAGTTTGAGGACGAGGCCCCTTCAGGGCCGAAAGCGGGGTCTGGGGCGGCAGCCCCAGAAGGATGGGACGGGTAAGGGCGGCGGGGGCGAAACAACCCACTACGCACCCCCCACCCCCCGCCCCACCACCCGCAACGCCTCGACCGCCGCACGAATCGACGGCCGCCGATCAGCATCCGCCCGCCACACCACATACACATGCCGCCGCACCCGCTGCCGCAGCGGAACGGTGACCACCCCCGCAGGCACCGGCCGCCGCCCCAGCAACGGCGCAATGCACACACCAAGCCCCGCCGCGACCAACGCCAACTGCGTATGCGTCTCCGCCGCCCGATGCCCCACGCACGGCTCCACCCCCTTGGAGCGCAACGTGAACATCAGCCACTCGTGACAGAACTCCCCCTCGCCCCAGGTGATCCACTCGTCCTCGGCGAACTCTTCGAGATCCACCTCGCTCCGGCCGGCGAGCGGATGACCGACCGGCAACGCCACATCCGCCGGGTCGTCGAGAATCGGCGCCTTCACCAGCCCGTCGGGCAGCGGCATCGGCTTGTTGTACCAGTCGAGCACGACCGCCAGGTCCAGGTCCCCACACACCACCCCGGCGACCCCGGCCGCCGGTTCGAGCTCGCACGAGCGCACGCGCAACCCGGGATGTTCCGCGCGCAGGGTCGCGAGCGCGGCCGGGAACAGCCCGCGCGCGGCGGTGGGGAACGCCGACAGCCGCAGCTCCCCCACCACCTGCCCGCGCTGCGCCTCCAGGTCGGACTGGGCCAGCTCGACCTGGGACAGGATGCGCGCGGCATGGTCGGCGAGCAGCTGTCCGGCGTCGGTGAGCCTTACCCCCCGCCCGTTCTTGGCGAGGAGTTGCTGCCCCACTTCCCGCTCCAGCTTGGACATCTGCTGCGAAACGGCCGAGGTCGTCACATGCAGCCCCTCGGCAGCCCCGCTGACCGAGCCGTGCCGGGCGAGGGCGTCGAGAGTGCGCAGGCGCTCCAGGTTCAACATGTAAGCGATACTACGAGAAAGAACAAACAAAAACTCGCTTGTGCTAAGAGATCGACTACACGATCGTCAAACAATTAGCCGCCGCCCCACCACCCCAGCCCCGAACCCACCCCCAACCCCAACCCCAACCCCA
>Ga0136846_1219210_pt1 | contig 33920 bp, 34 predicted proteins | sample HopSoiMetagenom2_FD_96841 | JGI IMG/M metagenome (GOLD analysis project Ga0136846, IMG submission 96841) | Grasslands soil microbial communities from Hopland, California, USA - 2 Assembly 2016 (version 4) | ecosystem: Environmental > Terrestrial > Soil > Grasslands | place: USA: Hopland...
CCCAGAACCCGCGGCCGATGGGGTAGATCCGGACAACGTTCAGGATGTCGAGGGTGTCGATGAACGAGGTTACGGCGACCACCACGCGCCCATCGGCATTCGAGGGTTGCAGGGCGCCGTAGTAGTGCCGGCCGGCCTGGTCCTCGACTTCGAAATACCGCGGGCTGATGAGACGGTCCACCTTGTCCCACTTGATCGTCAGCGTGCCCACATCGTCGGTCTTGAGGGTCAGCGCGCCTCGATCGAGCGTCTTGATTTCGCCGATGATCCGATCGCCGTTGCGTAACGTGACGGTATCGGCCTTTTGAGCGGACAGCACAGTCGCCGCGCAGCAAGCGGCGAGACTGCCGGCGGCGATGAAACGCATGGGGCGAAGGATGGGTGCACCGGCGAACCCGTGATATGCGACTTTCGTCACACGGCTCACAGCCGCGCGTTAGCCCAAGGTCCAATGCCCGCCGTCCCGCCTGGGGGCAAAAGTTGCCGGGAGACATCGGTGCTGCGGAGATCTCCCAGGAGGAGTCATGCGGATCAAGACTTTCAGCGCGATCGCACTATTCGTAGCCGTCCCGGCATTGTTGGCTGGTCAGGAACCGGCGCCCGCGCCAGCCCAGCCTGCTGCGGTGCCAGCCGCGGACGGATCCTGTCCCGCCGGATACACATGCCAGACCTTGCCGTCACGCGCGACACAAATGGGACTCTACGTATTCCCTAGCGCCGGCCAGACCAAGGGAGTCCAGCTCAGCGAAGAGCAGCAATGTTACGACTGGGCGCAGCAGCAGAGCGGCGTCGATCCCACGAAGGTGACGGCCAATACCGATTCAGCAGCGAAGGCTGCCGGCAACCAGGCAGCCAGTGCGACGCAGGGCGCGGCCGTGGGTGGAGCGGCGAAGGGCGCCGCAGCCGGCGCACTCATTGGGGCGGCAGCCGGCGACGCAGGCAAGGGAGCGGCGATCGGCGCGGCGAGTGGGGCAATTGCGGGACGGCGTGCCAAGAAGAGAGTAACGGCTCAGGCCGAACAACAGGGCGCCAACCAGGCGGTCGCCGTAGCGAACGACAAGATCGTGGAGTTCAAAAAGGCGATGACCGTCTGCCTCGAGGGCAAAGGCTACACCGTCAAGTAATCCGCCCTTACAGGATCTTGTCTTGCAGCACGACGCGGATGACGAGCGCCGTCAGGACCCCTGTGCCCGTCAGCGGCGTGGCGCCGGAGTTGGTCCCCGTCGCCACGACGCGCATCCAGAGTGAGTCTTTCGTGAACAGGCTGTGGATTGCCGGACTCAAATCGCCCGAGATCGTGACGGGGACCGTGTTGTTTCCGCTGACGCTCGTGGCGGGAACGTCGAGGGCCGAAGCCGCGCTGAGCGTCCCCGCCGAGTCCGCGGCAAAAAAGAATGAGAACCCGAGCTGTCCCGCTCCGCCGGTATTCATCAGATCGGCGCTGCCGATGGTGATGCGCACGGAATCGACGATCGAGCTGCCGAAACCCGGCGGCAGCTGGACCTTCTGAAACGTGGCGGCCGAGCCTGACCCGAGCGGTGGAATGGCGTACGAGATCTTGTCCTTCCCCGTCCCCGCCATGAAGCTGTAGACGTCGACGTTGAAAATCGCCTTGCCCTGTCCGCAGGCGGCGACGAGCACGAGGAAAACCGCAGCACGAGCCTTCATGCGTTGCCCCTTAATAGACCGAAATGGACGTTGCCATCGTCATGGCGCGCTTGTCGGCCAGCGTGCTGCTGCTGGTCCAGACGCCGACATCCAGCGCGAATGCACCGAACCGCAGGCCCCCGCCGAAGCCGAACTGCAGCTTCTTGCGCTGGTCGCGCGCGACGCCGCCGCGCAGCGCGAGCGGCCCAGAGCGCTGTTCGGCGCCCAGGTGTATGACCGTCCCGCGACCCGCGTTGAACACGTCACCCCCCACCGTGGTGCCGGTGCCCATGCGGAGTGAGGCGTTCGCGATGTAGCTGATCGGCAGCTTGGTGGTGCTCGCGACGTGATTCGCCAGCAACGTGGTGCTGATCGAGTCGCCGTTCGGATCGTACAGGATGCGCTGGACCTTCGTGTCGGACCACGTCAGCTGCGCGCCGATGTCGTTCGCCCCGACGCCGACCTCGAAGGGGCCGGTGATCCAGGCGAGGCCGACGTCGGCCCCGATGCCGCGACCGTTCGGCTTGTTCGAGGTATGCACCACCCCATCGAAGAGCACCGAAGGCGAAACGCCAAAGATCGGACTGCCGACCGTGAAGCCGGCGGGACCGACACCGCGACCGTAGGTGGCGCCGAAGTAATAGTGCCCGGCAGCGCCGAAGTAGACGCCGTCGTCGGCGTTCGGGTTCGGGGCGCCGTTGGCCGCGCCAGCGGTGGGCTCCAGGGCCGCCGGATGCCACAGGCGCGCGGCATAACTCACCGTGGGCGACAAACCGGTCTGCGCGATCGCTTCAGTCAGGATGAAGTAGCTCGAGTCCGCGCGAACCGGGACGCTGTCCTTGAGCACGCTCCGCAACGCCGAGTCGAGCGTGAAGCGGACGTCATAATTCACGAACCCCATCACGCTGACGTGAAATGCGCCGAACCCGGCACCCAAATCGAGTAGCCGGCCGCTCGTCCCGAGCCCAAAGGACTGATCGGGAATCAGGACGCGCGTCTGGCCGAGGTTCATGATCAGCTGATTTTTGCCGATCGTGAACTCCACGTCATTCGTCGGCGCTGGCGGTTTGCGGATATCGAGGAAGATCGGCGGGTTCAGAACGAGATTCAGCAGCTCGACCGGATTGAACCCCGCTGAGTCCGGATTGAAAGCCGGATCGTGGGTGAGCTGGTTGATCGGGTGATCGCGGAAGAAACTGTACAGTCCGATCGGAATCGGGATCGTAACTTTCGGGGAACCGGTGCCGAGGCCTGAGCGATTCTTGACGGCCCGATAAGCGGGATTATAGCGACTCGCGTTGCCGTCTCGACCGAGCGACACACCGCCCATGCCGAGCCGCCGCGCGTCGAACGAGATCTGCGCGTGCGCCGCCCGGACGGGAGCGAGAGCGAGGACGGCCAGCGTAAGAGCGACGACTGCGGTGCGCACAGGACACCTCGGACAGGGGAAAAAGTCGGCCACAACTTTGCATATTGTGGTCGATTCTCCAAATCCGGGGTGTGAGCGACATCACGTAGGTCATTTCGAGACTGCAGGTTGGAGCGTCAGAGTGACCCGTGTCCCTTTGCCGGGCTCGCTTTCCAGGCTAATTCCGGCCCCCCAGCTCTCCACCAGGCGGCGCGCGATCGCCAGCCCGAGGCCTGCTCCGCTCGACGTCGTGGAGAACGTGGGCTCGAACAGCCGGGGCAAGACATCGGCCGGGATCCCGCGCCCGTCATCCGATACCGTCAGTTGACTGCCGCTCGCGCCCACCTGGACCGTCACGCGTTTCGCATCCGCATTGCGTGCGTTCTCGAGCAGGTTGACGAGGACTTCCTTGACTTCGTCCTTGCGCGCGAGCGCCGGCAGGCCGTTCGTCGCGCGCACCTCGAACTGAGTCGGCGAACCGAGCTCGTACAGTTGGACCACTTCGCGCGCGGTCGCGGCGAGGTCAACCGGTTCGAGCGGCAGGCGGTCGGCGTCCGACAGCGGGGCGCCGAAGCGGGAGAAGGCGCGCGCGATGCCATCGAGCCGGTCAATCTCGGCGAGAATCCGCCCGGCGGTTTCATCCAGCGTGGCATCGAAGGTCGACGCATTCGTTTTGCCGCGCACCCGCTGCAGATGCTGAATGCCGAGCCGGATCGGGGTCAGCGGATTCTTGATTTCGTGCGCGACCTGACGCGCCATTTCACCCCAGGCGAGCACACGCGCCGCACGCGTTAAGGCCGTGGCATCGTCCAGCGCAATCACGCATCCGTCGGGCGCCGTGCCCAGCAGCGCGAGCTGGACGCGAATCTGCCGGCCGCCGACATCGAATTCCCTTTCCTTAATTACATCGCGATCCGCCGCGATGAACTCAGCGACGGCCTGCCACACGGGCGCCCATGCCGGAGGGGACGACTGCGGCAGCACGTTACCCGGCGCGAGCGTCTCCGTATCGCCGCACACGAGCTCGGATGCCCGCGGATTCGCCATCGTCACACGCAGACCGTCATCCACCGCGATCACGCCGGTGGCGACGTTGGCAAGCACGCGCGCCGTGCGGTTGCGCGCTTCCTCGAGCGCCCCCTGACTTCGGCGCACGTCGGTGACCATCCGATCGAATGCGCTGAACACAGGCTCGAACTCACGCGGTGCGCCGTGCGGGAAGGCTTGCGGCTGCGCGCCCCGGCCGACGGCAAGCGCGGCCTCCCGCAACGCGGCGACCGGTTTGGCCAGGCGGCGCGCGGCGACGCCGGCGAGATACATCGCCGCAAACACCGCGATGACCGTACCCAGGACGAGCGCGAGCGCGAGGTCTTCCTGCTGCTCCCGGACACTTTCGTCATCCAGGAGCTGCGGCACCGCGAGTACTGCCTGGTCGCCGGGAGCACCCGGACCGACTACCCTGTATCCGATCCGCGTAAGCCGACCTGCGGTCCGGGCATCCATCGTCACCTCGAGCTCGTCGGCCAGCGTCGCCTCGAACGCCCGGCTCGTCAGGAACGGATCGACGAGCCCCAATTCCGCCAGCACCGGTGACGAGGTTCCGATCAGCACGCCCGAGCGGTACAACCACAGCTCGGCATCGAGCCGCCGGCCCAGGTCCGCCAGCGAATGGCGGAGCGCTTCGGCGCGCTCGCCGGCAACGCGCTCGGCGCCGCTGGCGGCATCGCGGAGCGTCTGCCGAATCAAGAGGTCGCCGGCCCGGCGCGATTCATCGGTGAGCCGCGCGAAGCTCCAGGCCGCAAAGCCGAGCACCGGCAGCACCAGAAACACACTGAGCACCGCCGTGAGCTGCGCCCGATAACTCGTGCGGACCGCGCCGATGAGCAGCGCGGGACGCGGACGCCATCCCTCGGCAATCACCAGACCGAGCAGCCAGATGGCGCCAAGCAGCACAACATCGAGCGACACGGCGAGAATGCCCCGGACGAGCAATGCCCACGGACTGCGGAGGTCTACGCGCAGGTGCACGTGCCGCACGCCCCCCGGCAGGTCGATGCGCCGCTCGCCGCGCGCCGACCAGCCATCGCGGCGCCACTGGAGCGCGTCACTGAACTGCATCTCGGTGCGAGCTGGCGCCGACAACGAAATGGTGTAGGGCGGCTCGACGCCCGGGTCGCCGCGGAGAAACCGTGCGACGCGATCCGGCTCGAGCGAACGGCTGCGCGGACCGACGCCGACCGTCAACACCGTGCCATTGGCGAGCGGCACGAGCAGCACGTAGTGAATTCCCGGAACGCGTTCCAGGCGCTCAACACACGGACCATTCACAGTCCGGACGAGCGCGGATAACGAGTCGGGCGAGAGATCGAGCGTTGCGAGCCGCAGCTCGGCCAGTGATACGCCGTCGGCATCCCACAACCCCAGCATCGCCGGATAATCCTCGGCGACGAGCGGCGACGCCGTCCAGAGCGCGTACAGATCACTCGCACTTCTGGGAACGGGCGACGTAACGACTTGTTGACTCAGCCGTTCGAGCAATGCCACGGCCACGGCGTCGCCCTCGCGCCCCAATCGTTGCGCATCGCGGCTCGCAAGTGCGAGTCGACCCTCGACGGCGGCACCCCACGCCAACAAGGCGGCGGCCGTTCCACCGACGATCGCTATTCCGACGAGCGCCCAACGGCGCGGTGCCGGCAGAATGACGCCAACCAGCGCCGGGAGCCACAGAAACGTGTACCACTCGGGCCAGGCACCGTGCGGATCCCATAACCAGAGCCCCCCCACGGCCGCCACCGCGCCCCAGGCACATGCCGCGGGCAATGCCCAGCCGACGTGCGCAGGCTCCGGCACGCCGCGGACCAGGGCCGCGGCGAGCAGGATGATGGCCATGGCCGTGATGGCAAGCGCCGCCTGCCACGACAGCCAGAGACTCAAACTGACTCCGCTCGCGGGCGGCGCGATGCCGCGCCCGAAGTAACGCACCAGATAGGGCGCGATCAGGATCAGCACCGCGGCTGCCGCGAGCCCCCACCACGTGCGCGGAATCCCCCGACGCCACAACCACCCCGCCGCGAGCAGGACGAGGATCGCCGCGAGAAAGAGCGCGCCCGCCGACGTACCGACCTCCGCGATCGGCCGGTAAAATGTGGCAGGAGAAAACCATGCGGCTGGTCCCATCGGCCCGCGCACCAGCGTCCACACGCCCACGAGCGCAACGGCCCAGCGAGCGAGCCCCTGGGGGGCAGCGACCAGCAGGAGCACGAGCATGATGCCGAGCACCCACCGGGCGAGCCACGCCGAGCGTTCGAGCGCGGCGAGCTTCGCGTCGCCTTGAGACGGCGGAATGATCTGCACCGATACGAGGATGTCGCCGTGCTCACAGCCGGTCGGCGGCGGGCAAATCTCGAATACACTCGAGTCGCGGGGGCCCAGCCCGGCCGGGAAGAACCGCAGGGCGACTCCGTACTGGCGCTCGAACGCCGCGGCGATCGAGCGATCGCCGTCCGCGACCGCCGGTGCCGCCCACAGGAGCACGTTGCCGACGGCGACACCGTCGTGCGTCTGGCGGCGTGCCTCGAGAAGCGCGTAGAATGGGGTCATGACGACTTGCAGCTCGGTCGTGTCCGTGGACGGACCGGGAACCATGCGGTGCCGGCCCAACCAGGCGATGGGTCTCGCGCTCGTATCGGCCGGCAGGATGGCTACGCCGCGCTCGATCGCTTGCCGGCCCCCCATCTCCGAGCGGAGCCGGTTGAAGATCGCGGCCCGCGGCAGGGCCGACGCGGTTGCGGCGCGTACGGCCAGGCGGCGTGCTTCGGCGATCGCGTCGCCGAGCGATTTCTGCAGCGCGCGCGATGTGCCGGGCACGCTTTGCTCACGTAACGCCGGCCAGCAGCATTCGATGCGCCAGACGCGCAGCGCCCCGCCCGCCAGCACGGCGCCGAGGACCACACTGGCCGCCGCGGCACCGATCGTCAGCGTCTGTCGCGGCGCGCTGCCAGATCGCCGCAGTGCGAGCACAAGCGCCGCCAGCCCGGCCAAGCCCGCGAGCCACGCCCAGACCACGGCATTGCCACGCAGCCATTCGGCCGCGGCGAGACTCGCCAGACAACCGGCGATTACGACGTGACTTTGCCGCTGCACCTGAGTGACCTCACTCCCGATGCCGTGCGCACAGCGCTGGCGCGCGACTCACGATTGTTGGTGCCGGTGGGTACCTGCGAGCAGCACGGCCCCCACCTGCCTCTCGGCTGCGATACGTTCATCGTCGACCGACTCGCCGACGATCTCTCATCGGGCTTCGGTCTTCTGCGGGCGCCGACAATCGCATACGGCGTCAATACGGCGACCAAACGCCCCTACCCCGGCAATGCCACGGTCCGTCGCAAGACGCTGCACCGCTGGATGAATGACCTGTTGGGCTCGTGGGAGCAATGTGGCGTCGGCACCTTCATTATTCTTACGGCGCACGGACACGATCCGCATCAGGAGGCACTCTCCACGCTGCGCACCCGGCGGGCACGCGTATTCACGGTAGACGTTTTCGCGCTCGACTTCACCGGCTATCTCGAAGACCCGAGCGGGCCCACCCATGGGGGCGAGCTCGACACGTCGCTGATGCTCCATCTGGCCCCGCAGCTCGTCCACATGGATCTCGCGCAGGACTTCCTTCTCACCAAGCGACAGATGGCCCGCTTCCAGCGCCGCGCGACCGGCTCGGTACCCGCTGGCTCCCCCGGTTCCGTGGGACGGCCTACTCTCGCCTCTGCCGAAAAGGGCCAGCGCCTGTATAAGATGATTCATGACCGTATCGCGACGCGAGTTTTGGGGGCGGTAGCCGCATGAATGGGTGCTTGCTCGCTCTGGCGCTACTGCAACAACCCGGCGGGTTGGGAACCGCCGTGGATGAGGGCGTCTTTGTGGTCCGTCAGGACACGCTCGAGGTCGCGCGGGAGTCGTTCCGGCTGAGCGTGGGACGAGTGACGGCCGGCGGAACCGGCTGGAGTCTCGCGACCACGGTCCGCTACGATCGTGCACGACCTGTCATCGTGCTGGCGCCCATCCTCGAAGTGAACGGCGATACCATGCCGGTGACACTGCAATACGATGTTGCCGACCCCCGGCAGCCATCGCGCGTTCTCGGCCAGCTGGGCCGCGGCAGGTTTACCGTCCGCTACGTGACTCGAGAGACCGAACGGGCCCGCGAGTTTGCGACGGGGAATCGCGCTCTCGTGCTCGACGATTCTGTCTTTGCGCTCTACCTGTTTGCCGGCTGGATTGCGTCGACCGAATCCACCGCACTTACCGCGATCATCCCGCGGTCGCTCCGGCGCGAGGATATCCAGGTACAGGATCACGGAGTCAGCCCGACGACGCTGAACCATGATCCCGCACGGCTCCGTCACGTCATCGTGACACGAGAAGGCGGCCAGTCCGTGCATCTGTGGCTGGACACCGCAGGCCGTCTGATGAAGGTCGAAATCCCCTCGACACACGTGACCGCGGAGCGTCTCGCGGGCGGTTGACCTTGCTGCCGGCCTGACCCCGGCTAGGTTCCGTCGCAGGCCGAAACCCCTCTCGATAGTCGCGCGTAAGGGGGCCGACCTCACGACATATCTTTGCAAGGACGACCATGAGACACGTGTTGATCGTGGCAGGCCTACTTGTGGCCTGCGCCACCCCCACTGCCGTTGTCGCACAACATCCAACAGCTGCTCGCCCGAACACCGCAGCGCTCTCGCTTACCGACGCGATTGCCGTCGCCCGGGAGAACAATCCAGGCTATCGACGGGCCCAAAACAATCGGGGCCCCGCCTCCTGGGCGGTGCGCAACGCCTACTCGAGCCTGATCCTACCGAGCTTCAATGCATCGGGAGGAATGTCGTACACGGGACCGGGTTCGCAGACGTTTCTGGCGCAGAGCTTCTCCCAGTCGGTGTCCACGCTTTCCTCTTTCTATGATCTGAGCCTCTCATACCAGCTCTCCGGGACGACGCTGTCGCAGCCCGGACTCGCGAAAGCCCAGCAGCGCGCCACGGACGCCGATATCGCGGGCGTCGAGAATGTGCTCATCACGGGGATCACCCAGCAGTACCTGACCGTGCTGCAGGCGATCGCGCAAGCCGATCTCGCCCAAAAGACACTCGAGCGGAACGAGGAATTCCTGAAGCTCGCGCAAGCCCGCTATGGCGTTGGTCAGGCCACACTGATCGACGTGCGGCAGGCACAGGTCGCGCGCGGTCAAGCGCAGGTCGGGGTGCTCCGGGCGCAGACGGTCGTAAACGTCGAGAAGCTCCGCCTGTTCGAGCAGATGGGCGTTACGGCACCTGTCGACGTCGCCACCGTACAGCTGACCGACTCCTTCAGCGTACAGACTCCGGAGTGGCAGCTGCCGCAGCTGCTTACGATGGCAGAGCAGCAGAATCCGTCACTGAAGGCGCTTCGGGCGCGCGAAAATGCGGCGTCGTGGGCCGTTCGCGCGACGTCATCGGCCTGGGGGCCTGTCGTGTCGGCGTCAGCCGGTTGGTCCGGCTTCGCGCAGCAGTTCACGAACGTGGATCCATTGATCACGAGCGCGCAGAACGGCGCGAACATCCAGTACGGCCAGTGCCTGTCCAACGACTCGGTTCGCACCGGGGCCGGATTGTCGCCGGCGGGATGCGGGCAGTACCAGTGGAATCCGATTGTCGATGAGAAACGGCTGCGGGACGCGAATTCGGTCTTTCCGTTTCAATTCACGCAGCAGCCGTTCCAGGCACGGTTGATGGTGAGCCTGCCGATCTTCACGAACTTCGGACAGGAGCTCCGTGTGTCACAGGCTCGCGCGGACCACAGTGACGCCGAAGAATTGGTGCGCGCCCGGGGATTGGCCGTCAATACCGACGTCAGCCAGGCGTACCTCACGCTGCAGACGGCGTATCAGACGGTGGGGCTGCAGGACACGAACCGCACGGCGGGGCGCGAGCAGCTGCAGCTCGCCACCGAACGCTACCGTGTGGGATCCGGCACGTTCTTCGAGCTGCTCGACGCGCAGGTGCAGGCGCTGCGGGCCGAAAGCGATTACGTGAACGCCACGTACGATTATCACAAGGCCGTTGCCGCGCTGGAAGCCGCGGTCGGCCGCAGTTTGCGTTAACCGAGAGGATAGAGTCGACATGTCCAAGCGAAACAAAGTGCTGCTCGGCGGGGGGATCGGGGTCCTGGTGGTGGTGCTGATTCTGGTCAGCGTCAGCGCCAAGCGGGACAAGGGGACCGAGGTGCGGTTCGAGACCGTCGGTCGCCGTGATCTCATCGCCGCGGTCACCGCGAGCGGCAAGATCCAGCCCAAGAAAAAGGTGGACATCAGCGCCGACATCACCGGCCGGATTACGCGCATCGCCGTCCGCGAGGGCGATCTCGTCCAGAAGGGACAATTCCTTCTGCAGATTGACCCGACGATTTACCAGGCCAACATGCAGCGGGCCAACGCCGCGATGTCGTCCGCCGAAGCGGGGGCGGTGCAGGCCAAGGCGTCGCGCGATCAGTCGAGCCGCGCGCTGGTGCGCACCAAGGAGCTGCACGAGCAGAATCCCAACCTCGTGTCCCAGGAGCAGCTCGAGCAGGCGCAGACGGCGTTCGAAATCGCGGACGCTAACCTGAACGCGTCCCAACACCTCGTCGAGCAGGCCCGTGCCGGCTTGCAGGAAGCGCGCGACCAGCTCGCCAAGACGCATTTGACTGCACCGATGGCCGGCCGCGTGACCCGTCTCGCGGTGGAAGAGGGCGAAGTCGCGGTGCCGGGCACGTTCTCGCGCGAGACTGGATTGTTGCTCACCGTCTCGGACCTCTCGGTCATTCAGACGACCGTGAACGTGGACGAGACCGACGTCGTGCGCGTGCAGATCGGCGACTCCGTCGAAGTGACGATCGACGCGTTCCCCGACACGACCTTCATCGGGCGCGTGACGAAGGTTTCCAATAGCGCGATCCTGAGCGCCGCCTCCGCCGCGACGGGGCAGAACGATCGCGCGGTGGACTACGAGGTCGAAATCACACTCGTGAATCCGCCCACCGAGGTGCGGCCCGACCTGTCGGCGACAGCGCGGATCGTGACCGACACGCGCAAGGAGGCGCTCGCGATTCCGATCATCGCGCTCACGGTGCGGGAGAACACCCCGATCACGACGGAGCAGAAGACGGCGTCGGGTGGTGGCGCGGGTCCGACCGCGGCACAGGCGGCGACACCCAAAGACACGACCCGGGCGGGAGCCGGGGGCAAGAAAAAGGAATCCGAAGGCGTGTTCATCGTGCATAACGGCGTCGCCAACTTCCGGCCGGTGAAGGTCGGCATCGCCGGCGAGGAGCACTTCGAAGTCATCGATGGCGTGCGCCAGGGGGACACGATCGTCGCGGGTCCGTATCAGGCAGTGCGCGATTTGAAGGAAGGCGCCCGCGTACGTCCCAGCAAGGAGTCAGGCGACACGACGGCCCGGAAACGCTCGTGAGCACGGTCCAGCAGTTTCGCACGGGTGAGACGCCGCTCCCCGACGTCATCATTCTCGCGCACAAGCTGACGCGTGAGTACGACATGGGCTCGGAGCTGGTGCGCGCCCTGCGCGGCGTGAGCCTGCAGATCCGCAGGAACGAATACGTCGCCGTCATGGGGCCGTCAGGATCCGGCAAATCCACGCTCATGAACCTCGTCGGCTGTCTCGACACGCCGACGAGCGGCGAGTATTGGTTGAACGGCCAGAAAGTCAGCGATCTCGTGGACGATGAGCTGGCCCGGATTCGAAACAAGGAAATCGGCTTCGTGTTTCAGACCTTCAACCTGCTGCCCCGGGCCGATGCACTGCACAATGTGGAGCTGCCATTGATTTACGCGGGCGTCTCGTCCCGGCAGCGCCGCGCGCTCGCGGCGCAGGCGCTCGAGCGGGTCGGCCTGGGCAACCGCATGGACCACAAACCGAACGAGCTGTCGGGCGGCCAGCGCCAGCGCGTGGCTATCGCGCGCGCGCTGGTGAACGAGCCGTCCATCCTCCTGGCCGACGAGCCGACGGGCAATCTCGACTCGACGACCAGCACGGAAATCATGGGCGTGTTCGCGGAGCTGCATCAACAGGGGCAGACCGTCGTGATGGTGACCCACGAGCACGACATCGCGGCGCACGCCGCCCGCGTGATCACCCTGCGCGACGGGCTCGTCGCGACCGATCAGCTCCAGGCGGCTTGAATGCATTTCCTCGAGGCCTTCCGTCTCGCGATCCAGACGATCCGGGCCCAAAAGCTGAAAAGCGGGTTTTCGCTGCTGGGCGTGTTCATCGGCGTCGCGTCGCTCATCGGCGCGTGGTCGATCGCGAACGGCGTCAACCGGTACATGACCGAGAAGTTCGCGCAGACGATCTTCGGCGTGAACACCTTCCAGCTGCGGCGCCGGCCGATCTTCACGCCCAACGTCCCGGATTCCGTGTGGCGGGCCTGGCAGCGGCGTCCGCGCATCCGCTTCAGCGATGCGGAAGCCGTGGAGGCGGGGATCAGCGTGCCGGTGATCACGGCGTGGCAATCGAGCGACAATGTCACGGTGTCGTTCGGGAGCAAGGAAGCACGGGACGTCGAGCTCACCGCCGCCAGCGAGCGCTATTTCGACATCAAGAACCTCCGCATCGAAACGGGTCGCGCGTTCACCGGTGAGGAGAACCGCTCCGGCGTGCCCGTCGCGGTGCTGGGGGAAGCGGTCGCCAAGCGGCTCTTCGTCGATCGGCCCCCGATCGGCCGGAATGTGCGGATCGGGGGCATCCCGTATCGTGTAATCGGCGTGGTGCAGCATCAGGGCAGCCTGATGGGGTTCCCACTCGACCGCTTCGTCGTCGTGCCCGCGCTGTCGCCGGCGCAGAACCTCGTGAACCCCCCCGGCATTCTCGACGCCTTTCTGGTCAAGACCAATTCCGAGGGCGAGATGCGCGAGGCGATGTCGGAAGCCGAGGGCATCATGCGCAGCCGCCGCCACCTGCGCCCGCAACAGGACGACAACTTCGTGCTCGATACCTCCGAAGGCATCCAGCGCTTCTGGGCGGGAATCAGCCGGATTCTCATGATCGTCATGCCGGGCATCGTGATCGTGTCGCTCGTGATCGGCGGGATCGTGATCATGAACATCATGCTCATGGCGGTCGCCGAGCGCACCCGCGAAATCGGGCTGCGCAAATCCCTCGGCGCGCGCCGCCGTGACGTGCTGCAACAGTTCCTCGCGGAGTCGACCGCGATCGCGGCCGTCGGTGCCGCGTTCGGGATCGTCGCCGGGATCGGTCTCACGGTGCTCATCAATGCGGTCTCGCCCCTGCCGGCCAGCATTTCCCCCGCCTCCGTTCTCCTCGGCGTGATCATGGGAGCGGGAGTAGGAGTCGTAGCCGGCGTCTACCCCGCCACGCGGGCCGCGCGGCTCGATCCCATTACCGCGCTGCGACAGGAGTAGCCGATGACGCCCATCTTCGAAGGCGTGGGCATTGCGCTCGCCTCACTGCGCGCACACAAGATGCGCGCGTCCCTCACCATTCTGGGCGTGGCCATCGGGGTGACGGTCGTCATGGTGATCGGCGCGCTGATCAGCGGCTTCAACAAGGGCATTTCCGACATGCTCGCCTCGCTGGGCCCGAAGACGTTCTGGGTGGGCCGCTACTGGGGCGGCCAGAACGATCAGGACCCCGAAGATCCCAACCCGTGGCGCCGGCGCCCGCCGATCACCATCGAAGAGGCGAACGGGTTGGCGCAGCTGCCCACCGTGCAGTTCGTCGTCGTGGACGAATACACGTCGGCCGATGTCGAATTCGAGAGCCATCGCCTGGCGGCGATCGGCATCCGCGGCCGGAGCGTCGATTGGCCGAAGATCGAGGGCGGGCACATCAATCCGGGACGCTCGTTCACGCACCTCGAAGACGCCTCGAATGCACACGTGGCGGTGATCAACACGAAGCTGGCGGAGAATCTGTTCGGCCAGCGTGATCCGATGAACCGGCGCATCAAGATTGGCGGCCTGCCCTACGACGTGGTGGGTATCTACGAGCCCCCGCCCCGGCTGTTCGGCGACGACGACAATCCGATGGCGATGATCCCGCACGGGACGTTCATGAAAGACCTCCAATTCTGGCCCGGCTGGATGGACATGTTCGTCGTGCCGCAGGACTCCGTGTCGCTCGACCGCGCGATCGACGACGTTACGATGGCAATGCGCACGATGCGCGGCCTCCGGCCCAATCAGAAGAACAACTTCGATGCGATCACGCAGGAAGTGTACGTGCAGGCGGTCGACAGCTTTACAAAGGTCGCGCGCGTGTTGATGATCGCGCTGTCGATGGTGGGACTCATGGTGGGCGGCATCGGCGTGGTCGCGATCATGATGATCTCGGTCACGGAGCGTACGCGCGAAATCGGCGTCCGCAAAGCGCTGGGAGCAACAAAACGGGAAGTCATGTGGCAATTCCTCGTGGAAGCCGCCACACTGACGCTGGTGGGTGGCATTGTCGGCATGTTATTCGGTTGGAGCATCGCGTTCCTGCTCCACAACTTCACTCCCGTGCCCGCGTACGTACCGCTCGCGTCCATCTTCGTGGCGCTGGCAGCGGCGGCAGTGACCGGCCTCCTGTTCGGTATTTATCCCGCGAGCAGGGCCGCGCGTCTCGATCCGGTGGAAGCGCTGCGGTACGAATAAGGGCGGCGCCCTTAAGTTTGTAGCCGTGCCGCTCTACGAAGCCGTCCGTCTCGCGCTCCAGACTGTCTGGAGCCATAAGCTCCGCTCCTTCTTCACGCTGCTCGGCGTGATTGTGTCCGTCGCATTCCTGGTCGCGGTTGTCGCCGTGATCCAGGGAATGAACGCGTATGTGCGCGAGCGCCTGGCGGGCGCCATCGTGGGCGTCAATGCGTTTCAGATCCGCCGTGATCCGATTCAGGTGGGATTCATCGACGATGAGGCCTGGAAACAGATTCAGCGGCGGCCCATCATCGCGCCGGAGGACCTCGCCTTCATCGAGCGCGCCGTGCCTGACGCCCAGGCGATCGCGCTGCAGTCGGGCTGGCCCACCCCCATGGCGGACGTCCAATGGCGCAACCGCACGACCGGCGACGTCTTTGTATTCGGAGTCACGGCGCCCTACGTCCTGGTGCAGGACTACGTGTTCGCGGCGGGCGAGCCCCTCACCGACGTCGACCTCCAGCAGCGGCGGTACGTCGCGGTGCTCGGTTACGACGTAGCCGAGAAACTGTTCGGCGATGTCCACGCCGCGGTGGGCCGCAGCGTCCGCGTGCGCGGCATCCAGCTCGTCGTCAAAGGCGTGATCGCAAAGAAGGGCACGGTGCTGGGCCAGTCGTGGGACGGGTTCGTGATGCTGCCGTTGTCCACGTTCGAGTCGATGTACGGACGCCGCCAGACGATGGTGATCTCCGTAAAAATGGCGACGGCCGACCTGGTCGGCCCCGCGATGCTGCGCGCCGAAGAAGCGATGCGCATTGCGCACCGCCTGCGGCCCGGAGCGGACAACGATTTCACTGTCGATACGGGCGAAGGATTGATCGCGTTCTGGGGCAAGCTGACGCGCGTGATCTTCACCGTGGTCCCGGCGGTCGTCGTCATCGGCATCGTCGTCGGGGGGATCGTGATCATGAACATCATGCTCATGAGCGTCACCGAGCGGACGCGCGAAATCGGTATCCGGAAGGCACTCGGAGCCTCGCGCGGCGACATTCGACGGCAATTCTTCGCTGAGGCGCTCACGCTTTCGCTGCTCGGCGGGCTGGCAGGCCTCGCGTCCGGCGCCGCCCTCGCCGGATTCGTGGAGCTCATCTCTCCGCTGCCCGCGCGCGTCACCGCCTGGTCCATCGGCGTCGCCCTGGGGCTCGGCATCGTCGTCGGAATCGGTTTCGGCGTCTACCCCGCCCATCGGGCGTCGCGCCTCGACCCGATCGAGGCGCTCCGCCAGGAGTAGATGAAACTCCATTCGGCTCGCGAGGGCTGGCGCATCGCCGTCGATCAGCTCCGCTCCAACAAGCTGCGCTCGGCGCTGACGGTGTTGGGCGTCGTGATCGGCATCGCCACCGTCATGGCGATGGCGTCGATCGTGGCGGGATTTCGGGAGCAGATCGTGAACACGCTCGAGGTCGTCGGGCCGACGACGTTCCGCGTGCTGCGATATTTCTCGACGACCGGCGTAAATCCCGACGCCGTCCCGCGCGAGGTGCGCATCCGGCCGAAACTGGTTCCGCAGGACGCCGAGGCGGTCGCCCGCCTGCCGGAAATCCACTACGCCGCGATCTGGACACAGGTGTTCGAGCGCTTCGAGTACGGCGGCAATCACACGCGCGTCCTGGGCGTGTTCGGTGCCGACGACCGCTTCATGGAAATTCTCGGCGGCGGGCTCGCGTCCGGACGCTCGTTCACGGCGGCGGAGCTGCGTGGTGGCGCGCCGATCGCGATCGTGGAGCAGCGCACGGTGGATCGGCTGTTTGGCGCCGTGAATCCGCTCGGCCGAGTGGCGCGCATCGGCGGCCATCCGTTCAAGATCGTCGGCGTCTGGCAACGGCCCACGAACATCTTCGAGGTGCCGGGTACGCCGGAGATTGCAGCCATCGTCCCATTCGAGGCGGCGCGCCGCAGCTTCTTCATCGACGAATGGAACGCGCTCATCATTCTGGTCAAGCCCAAGCCGACGGTAAGCGTGAGCCGCGCGATGGATGCCGCGACGCTGGCGCTGCGACGCTTGCGCGGTCTGCGAGCCGGTGAGGCGAATACCTTCGATCTGCTCACATCCGATCAGGTCCTGGGTATCTTCGACAGTCTGACATTCGCCTTCTTCTTCGTCATGCTCGTGTTATCGAGCATCGCATTGATGGTCGGAGGAATCGGGGTGATGGCCATCATGATGGTCTCCGTCACGAGCCGCACCCGCGAGATCGGATTACGCAAAGCGCTGGGCGCGACGCGGCGCGCGATCTTGTGGCAGTTTCTGGTCGAGGCCGCCACGCTCACACTGCTCGGCGGCATCATCGGCATCGTGCTGGGGCTGGGGGTAGGTGAAATTCTGAAACGACTGCTCGCGTTCAACACGACCGTGCCCGTGGTACCGGCCGCGATCGCCACCGTCGCTTCCATTCTGGTTGGGCTGGTATTCGGCATTGCCCCGGCGGCCCGCGCGGCGAAGCTGGATCCGGTGGAGGCTCTGCGTTATGAGTGAGCAGGTTGATCTTCTTGCGATCGCGGCGCATCGCGACGACGTCGAGCTCACCTGCGGCGGCACGCTCGCAAAGGCCGCGCGAGCCGGTCATCGCGTGGGGATCATCGATCTCACGCAAGGCGAGATGGGAACGCGCGGCGACGCCAAGACCCGCGCCGCCGAAGCGGAGCGCGCGGCGCAAACGCTGGGCGTCACGCTCCGGCGCAATGCGGCGATGCGCGACGCCCACCTCGCCAATGACGAGACATCGCGCGGCGTCGTCGTCGAGTTGATTCGGCAGATGCGACCCCGCGTGGTGATTCTCCCCTTCCCCGTCGGCCGGCATCCGGATCACCGCATCGCGTCGGAGCTGGGCCGCGATGCCTGTTATCTGGCCGGATTGGCGAAATACCAGCCGGAGCGGGGTGGCGAAGCGCATCGACCGTACAAGCTCCTGTATGCGCTCGCCTATCGGGAGGACCCGGTCAAACCGACCTTCGTCGTCGACATCTCGGATGTCTTCGAAACGAAGATGCAGGCGATTCGCTGCTACGGGTCGCAATTCGACGGCGCCAGAGCCGCCGGCGAGGTTTATCCCACAGGTCAGGACCTGTACGAGCTGATTCGCGTGCAATCGGCGCACTACGGCTCATTGATCCGGCGCCGCTACGGTGAGCCGTTTTACACGGCCGAAACGCAGGAAGTGGACGACGTGCTGCGGCTTGGCGTGCAGTCGATCTAGATTACATTGCGAGCCTCATGACCAAGCGCGTCACCTATCTCGACAACGCGGCCACCACGCCGGTGCGGCCGGAAGTGCTGGAGGCGATGCTTCCCTACCTCGGGAAGGAAGCCTTCGGCAATCCGTCGTCCGCGCACCGCTTCGGGCGCGCGGCGCGTGCCGGCATCGAGGAGGCGAAGCGCGCGGTCGCCGAGGCGACGGGCGCCGAGCCGAACCAGGTGGTGTTCACGTCGGGCGGCACGGAGGCCGACAACCTCGCGATCATCGGCGCCGCGCTCGCGGCAAAGGATCGCGGCGGGCCGTTCCGGGTCGCGGTGTCGGCCAGCGAACACAAGGCCGCACTCGCAGCGGCGCATGCCGTCAAGCATCTGGGCGGCGAAGAGGTGATCCTACCGGTGACGGCCTCCGGCCTGGTCGACGAGGCGCAGCTCGTCAGAGCCATCGAGCGCGGCCTCGCGGTCGTCAGCGTGATGTGGGTGAACAATGAAGTCGGCACCGTGCAGCCCATCCGCCAGATCGCCGAGCGATGTCGTGAGGCAGGCGTGCTGTTTCATAGCGACGCCGTCCAGGCGTTCGGCAAGATCCCCGTATCGCTGCGCGACATCCCTTGCACTCTCCTCACCATCTCGGGTCACAAGATCGGCGCCCCCAAGGGCGTCGGCGCGTTGATCGTGCGCGATCGCAAGGCGGTGGAAGCGATCATTCACGGTGGCGGCCAGCAGTTCGGCATTCGCCCCGGGACGGAGAACGTGCCCGGCATCATCGCGCTGGGGGTGGCCGCGCGCCTCGCGGCGCAGGAGCAGGAAGCGCTCGCAGCGCGCCTGCGGGACCTCCGCGATGAGCTGGAGCGGCGGCTGCTCGCCATCGTTCCTGACGGCGTGATCAATGGCTGGCAGAGTGAGCGCGCGCCGCACATTTCGAACGTCTCCATTCCCGGGACCGACAGCGAAGCGCTGCTGATGCATCTCGATCTCGCCGGCATCGCGTGCTCGTCCGGCTCGGCCTGCAGCACCGGGGCGGTCGAGCCTTCGCACGTACTGACGGCCATGGGTGTGCCCCGCGACCTCGGCGTCGCCGCGCTGCGGTTTTCGCTCGGCAAGGATTCGACGATGGACGACGTCGGTGCGGTTTCGGACGCGCTGCCCAAGATTGTCGAGAAAGTCCGATCGCTCTCGGCTGTTCTGCATCGATGAGAGTTCTCGTTGCCATGTCGGGCGGCGTGGACAGCTCCGTCGCCGCCGCGCTGCTCGTCGACCAGGGACACGACGTCATCGGCGCCACGATGAAGTTGTTCTGCTACGGCGACAGCGTTCCCGACCGCCCATGCTGCTCGCTGGACTCGATCACCGATGCAAAGCTCGTCGCGCACAAGCTCGGGATTCCGCACTACGTACTGAATCTCGAGGATCGCTTCGGACACGATGTGATCGACAATTTCGTGGCGGAGTACGCGCGGGGCCGCACGCCGATTCCCTGCGTGCGCTGTAACTCGTTCACGAAGTTCCGCGACTTCCTCTACCATGCTGATGCGCTCGATTGCGATGCGATCGCCACGGGCCATTACGCCGTCGCGAAGGATGGCGCGCTGTTTCGGGGCCGTGACCGCCAGAAGGATCAGTCCTATTTCCTGTGGGGAATCGATCGCGCGGTCGTCAGCCGGATGCTCACGCCGGTCGGCGAGCTGACGAAGGCCGAGACGCGCGCCGCCGCTCGCAAACTCGCTCTGGGTACGGCGGAAAAGCCCGAGTCGGTGGAGATCTGTTTCGTCCCCGACAACAACTATGTCGCGGTCCTCGAGCAGCGCCTCCCTGCTGATGCTCCCGCGCTCGCGCCGGGACCGCTCGTCACCACCAGCGGCGAGGTGATCGGCGTGCATGAGGGCTTCGCCCGCTACACGATCGGCCAGCGCCGCGGCTTGCCGGGTGGTCAGGCTGAGCCGCTCTATGTCGTCGCGATCCGGCCGGCGACTCGCGAGGTTGTGGTCGGGCACAGTTTGGAGTTGTTAGGACACTCGGTGTCCCTTGCAGAGGTCAACTGGCTCGCCGAGCCGCTCGCGCCGGGCGATCCTGTGTGGGTACAATGCCGCTATCGCGCGCGCGCCGTTCCCGGCACGGTTGCTGCGTTGGGCCCCGCCGATGGAACGCTCATGCTTCGACTCGCCGAGCCGGTTCGGGCGATCGCACCAGGGCAGTCCGGCGTGCTGTACGACGCCGGTGAACGCCTACTCGGCGGCGGCGTCATTCGCTAGCCTGCCGACGCGTGCCGGAGGTCACAGCGCCTCCGGTCGTTGCACATGCAGAATAGTCGTTCGCTCCCACTTTCCTTCTGGAGGCAGTATGCGGTTGTTCTTTGGTGGCGCGCTCGCGCTCGCGATCGTCTCGGTCGCGTGCAGCGACAACGCCGTCGCCCCGAAATCGCCGGCAGATCCCCAGGCGACAGCCGCGGAGCTCGCGGCGCTGGGCACAGTGTTCAACGCCGCGCCCTTGCAGAGCTTGTCCTCGGTGTCGGCAGAGATCAGCCCGTCAGCATCCGCGCCGATGTCGGCGCTCGCGCTGGCCGCCTCCGCTAACCCGCTGCATCACTCGACCAGGCTGGAACCGTACGCGCGCCGGATCGATGCGGCGCGGGTCTTCACCACGCTGCTCAAGCCGGAGATGAGCGCGACTGCCGCGGCGGCGCTGTTTCCGCCGGCGTTTGTCGGCAAGACGTTCGAGTGGGACTTCGCCTTGCAGCAATACGATACGACGGCGCGGACCGGCGCTCCGAGCGACGGGGTGCGCTTCATCCTCTATGCGATCGATCCGCTGACCGAAATGCCGGTGGGCCCCGCCCCCGGGACGGAGGTCGGCTACGTCGATTTGAAGGATGAGGGCAACGCGAGCCAGCCGAAGGTGCACGTCATCGTCGCGGGCGTGGGCGGAGCACCGGTCTACGTCGATTACACCGTGACACTCACGAGCCAGTCGGCCTCGCAGGTCAAAATCAACACTGCCGGCTACATCACGAACGGTGCGGATTCGCCGGACTCGCTGCGCTTCAACGGCGCGATCACGGTCAATGGCTCGGCGACGAGTGTCAGCGTCACGGAAGACGTGAGCTTCGACGTCAACTCGCACGAGGTTCACGTGCGAAACTGGCAACGCGTCACTCTCACCCAGTCCGGGAACGGGTTCGCGATCAGCCTGCGCCTGTCGTTCCGCTTCGAGCATGCCGGTGAGGTCGTCACCCTCGAAGGCAACCTGAATGCCGACGAAACGACCGGTGATGTCTCGGGCACGGTCACGTCCAAGGTGGACGGCGGACTGTACGCGACCTGCAGCCTGACGGGTACGTCGAACAGCTTCACCCTCACCTGTCAGGGCGCTGATGCGGACGGCCTCAACGCCGACGACAACGCCACCCTGGACGCCCTGGGTGACGCGGCCGGCAACGTCTCCACGATGTTCGAAGGAATCCTCGGGCCCGCGATTGGAGTCCTGGGCGCGTAAGCCTGGAGAGCAGAGCAAACCCCCCGCGCGGCTCTGGCCGGGCGGGGGGTTTGGCTTTATTACCTACAGATGACCAACCGCCGTCATTTTCTCCAATCGCTGTTCGCCGCGACCGGGTCGATCGCCGCGCTCAAGAGCGATGCGCTCGCCCGCATCGCCCCGACCGTGGGCAATCTGAAGGCTCGCACGACCGAAGACGTCGCGCAGGACGAAGACTTCTGGCGCTCGATCCAGCAGGCGTTCGACATCGACCGCGGCATGGTCAATCTCAACAACGGCGGTGTGGCACCGAGCCCGCGCGTCGTGAATGCCGCGTTTCAACGCTATCTCGCGATTTCGAATCAGGCGCCCGCTATCACGATGTGGGCGTGGATCGAGCCGGAGATCGAGGCGGTGCGCCGTCGCCTGGCGGCGAGCTTCGGATGCGACCCCGAAGAGATGGCCATCACCCGCAACGCGAGCGAAGCGCTGGAGATCGTGCAGCTGGGCATGCCGCTGGAGCGCGGCGATGAGGTCCTGACGACGACGCAGGACTACCCGCGCATGTTCACGACGTGGAAACAGCGCGAGCGGCGCGACGGTATCGTCCTCAAGCAGATCACGTTTCCCGTCCCGCCACCATCACAGGATGACCTGGCCCGTCGCTTCGAGGCGGCGATCACACCTCGCACGAAAGTGATCCACGTCTGCCATATCACCAATCTCACCGGCCAGATCTTTCCCATCAGGAAGATCTGCCAGCTCGGCCGCGCGAAAGGCATCGAGGTGATCGTGGACGGCGCGCACGCCTATGGACAGTTCCCGTTCCAGCGCGACGATCTCGATTGCGATTACTACGGCACCAGCCTGCACAAATGGCTGACCGCGCCGATCGGCACCGGGTTCCTCTACGTGCGGCGCACCAAGATCGGGAAAATCTGGCCGATGATGGCGGCGCCCCCCGAGATGAACGAGAACATCCGCAAATTCGAGGAGATCGGGACGCATCCGGCCGCGAATCACAATGCAATCGTCGAGGCGCTGGACTTCCTGGAGGGGATCGGCTCCGAGCGGAAGGCCGCTCGGCTGCGGTTCCTGCGCGATCGCTGGGTCAAACGGCTGGAGCCGATGCCCGGTGTGAAGATCCTCACGCCGTCCGACCCGGCGCAATCGTGCGGCCTGGCCTCATTCACACCGGCGCAGCTCGACGTCGGCAAGCTGGCGACATTCATGTTCGATCGGCATCGCATCATCGTGACGCCCATCGCGCATCCCGAGTTCAACTGCCTGCGCATTACCCCGAACGTCTACACGACACTCGCCGAGGTCGATCGCTTCTGCGAGGTCCTGGAGGACGTGCTGCGGAAGGGGCTGCCGGCCTAAGGCAGCAGCGCGACGATCCGCAGCGGCCCCCCGCTGCCGCCTTTGATCTTCATCGGCAGTGCGACCACGAACGCCCCGGTGATGGGGAGCTGCTCCAGCTGCGCGACATTCTCGAACGCCGGCACGTTCGACGCGAACAGCCGCCGGTGCACCTGATACGTCGTGGACTGTCCGTAATCGATGCTCGGCGTGTCGATGCCGACGGCGGCGACGCGACGGCGCACGAGCGCGCGCGCGGCATCGAGATCGAGCCCCGGGAAATGCAGCTCCGCAACGGCCGCCGCGCCGGTCTTGGGTGTGCCCAGGTAGCGCTGGCGATCCGGCCAGCGGCGTCCCCACCCGGTCCGGATCAGGACGATCGTACCGGGCGCGATATCGCCATGCGTCTCTTCCCACGCGGTGATGTCGGATTGATGGACGCGGTAATCGGCGCTCGAATCGGCCTGGTGGGTCACGTCGATCACGACCGCAGGAGCGATCAATTGGTTGAGCGGGATCTCATCCGCGCTGCGCTTCTTCTCCACGAAATGCACGGGCGCATCGAGGTGTGTGCCGCCGTGCTCGGCCGCGGTGAAGTTGTTGGCGGCGTAGTACCAGCCGCCCGGCATGCGCCGGGCTGAGACCACGGTCAAATGAAATCCCTGCGCCGTGGGCCAATAGATCGTCGTGGAATCGAACGTATAAGTCAGATCGACCCAGTGGCCGTTTACCAGCCGGTCGGTAAGGGACGGCCGGTTGCAGGAGGCGAGCAACAGGAGCATGGCAGCGAGCGGGATGCGACGCATGAGAGCTCCGAGTCGGGACTTGGTTGCAATTGAGAACAAACTCTATAACGTTGCGGCGGTCACGAACGGAGCCAATATATGAAATTCCTAGGTACCGTCGTTTGTCTAGCTCTCGCAACAGGTTGTGGTTCTGGCAAGTCCGATCAAACCGCCCGCGACACCCTGACCGAACGCCAGAGAGACAGTATTCTCGCGAACTCCAAAATTCCGAACGCCCGCGCGGTCGGCAGTGCCATGCGGGTCGCCGATTCGACCAGCGCGGGAATCCGACGTGCTGACACGGTGTCGAGCGACTCTCTGCAATGATCAATGATCAATGTTCAGTGATCAATGTCCAATGATCGGTGACAATTGAACCGATTCGTCGTGTTAGGAGGGCTGCCGTTCGGGGTCGCGCTGATCTCCGCGTGCGGCGCCCCCAACCCCTGTTCCGGCCATCAATTCGACCGGCTCAAGCGCTATTCGCTGCCGTACGCGGGCCACTGGGTGGTCGCGCGCGGCGACACGTTGACGTTTCCTGATGCTCCGCCGATGAGCGACCGCTTTCGTCTCGGTGACATCATCCTCGATACGTCGACGATCATCGTCGACCGTCAGTGTGTCTTTCGCGGGCGCCTGGCCTTCCGCGCGCCGAAACCCGATACCATTGCCGCGACCTGGTTCGGCCAGCCGGAGCAGGCCATCGTGAGCGGCTGGCCCGTGGACCTCGGTCCGTTCGCCGGCGTGTCGCTTGCCTGGGCCGGTCGGGACTCGCTTTCGGGATCCATTCTCATCGATGCGAAACTGGGTGTTCAGGCACAACCCGGTATGACGGCGCGGTTCGTGGCTGGCAGGTTATCTTCCCGTCCATGAGAGGATTCCTGGTACGACTCGTGATCACGGCCCTCGGTCTCTGGGTCGCCGATCTACTGCTCGGCGGAATTGCCTTCACCGGTACGGGCGCCCTGATCGTGTCGGCGTTGCTGCTCGGTGTGGTGAACGCCGTGATCCGCCCGATCCTCATCATCCTCACGCTGCCGCTCACGGTGCTGACGCTCGGGTTCTTCATCCTGATCGTGAACGGGATTTCGCTGGCGCTGGTGGCGTGGCTCGTGCCAGGCTTCCAGATCACGGGGCTGTTGTCCGCAACCATCGGCGCGATCATCGTGAGCGTGGTGAGCTGGGCCGCATCGGCCTTTGTCGGCGGATCGGGCCGCCTCGAGCGCATGCGCCGAGTGGAGGCCACCGGCCGCCGTATCGATGGATAGGGGATTCGCCCTCGCCGGCAGCATCTCCGCCTTTCTTGCAGTCGCAGCTGGGGCCTTCGGGGCGCATGCGCTCCGTTCGCGCCTCGCGCCAGACCTGATCGCTGTGTTCGAAACCGGCAACCGCTACCAGATGTATCACGCGCTGGCGCTGTTCGTCGTCGCCATTGCGGCCAGCCGGTGGCCCGGCGTCTCTGCGCGTGCCGCAGGCTGGCTGTTCATTGCGGGCACGCTGCTCTTCTCCGGCAGTCTGTACGCTCTCGCGCTCACGGGCACGCGTTGGCTCGGCGCGATCACTCCCCTCGGCGGACTCTGCTTCCTGGGTGGCTGGGCGGCGCTGGCCTACGCTGTCGTCAAAGGGTGAACTGCAAGCTCTGCGGCGCTGCCGATCTGCCGCTGTTTTATACGCAGGGCAATCGGCGCCAGTTCAAGTTCCATCGTTGCCCACACTGCCGCCTCGTCGTGTACGATGCGAAGAGCGGCGTGAATCAGGAGAAATACATCCTGACGCGCGTCGATCCGCGAGCGCCGACGCGGCAAAACCGGGGACATCGGGAAACCTACGCGTTCATCAAGCGGCACATGCCTCTGGCCGGCCGCATGCTGGACCTCGGCTGCGGCGACGGTACGGTGATCTGGCTCGCGCGCGAGGATGGTTGGGAGGTGAAAGGCGTCGAGCTGTTCGCCGAGCATACGCGGCTCGTGCAGGAGACGCTCGGGCTGGACGTCGAAACGTCCGACATCACCTCGTACCAAGGTGAAGCTGGCGCGTGGGATTGCGTCGTCCTCACACACGTACTCGAGCATCTTCCCGACCCCGTTGGCGCGCTGAAAACAATTCGCAGGCTGCTCAAGCCGGGAGGCACCGGCGTGCTCGAGTTTCCGAATATCGATGCCCTGGACGCGCGGTTCCGGCGCCTGCTCGACCGGCTGGGTATTCACGCCCGAGCGTATTCCCCCGCCTACGTCCCCGGGCACGTCCAGGAGTTTTGCCGCGCATCGTTTGATTTCGCAGCGCGCCGGGCAGGATTGGCGCTCGCGGTATGGGAGACATATTCCGTCCATCCGCTGCAGTATGCTTTCTTTCGCACCGTTCCCATCGGCAATAAGGCCCGCGTTCTGGTTCGGAGATCGGCATGATCGACGTGGAGACCCCCGCTCTGCTCCTGTCCCGCGACGTGATGGAGCACAATCTGAAGCACATGGCCGATCGCGCGAAACGGCTCGGCGTCGCACTGCGGCCGCATATCAAAACACACAAGTGTCTCGAGCTGGGACGGCGCCAGCTGGCGCATGGCGCGAACGGGATTACGGTTTCCACGCTGTTCGAGGCCGAAGCGTTCACGAGCGGTGGATTCACCGATCTCACGTGGGCGTTTCCGCTCGACCGGTCGCACCTGCCGCACGCGCAGCGCATCGCCGAGCGGGCGGCCCTGCGCGTCATCCTGGACGACCTGGAGACCGCGAAGGCGGTCAACGGATCGGGCTTACACGTCTGGCTCAAGGTGGACTGCGGATACCATCGGGCCGGCGTCGATCCATCCTCGCGCTATGCGCTCGACGTCGCCCGCGAGCTTGGCGCCGAGCGGGGCATCACCTTCGACGGCATCCTGAGCCATTCCGGCCACGCCTACCGCACCCGCAGCCAGGACGAGGCCGCGCAGATCGCCGAGCAAGAGCGGCAAGTCATGGCCTGGTTTGCGGAGCTGCTGCGCAAGGACGGGCTGCCGGTGCGCGGCGTAAGTGTGGGCTCGACGCCCGCGATGGCGGCCGTAAAAGACTTGACGGGCGTCACAGAAGCGCGGCCCGGCAACTACATCTTTTACGACCGGACGATGGTGCTCATCGGCTGCTGCGAACCACAGGATATCGCCGTGACCGTGCTCGCCACCGTGGTCTCGCACCAGCCGGGCGCGTCACACTTTGTGGTGGACGCCGGGGCGCTCTCGCTGTCAAAAGACTTGGGCCCCACCCATCTGGGCCTCGAGCCTGTGTTCGGTGAAGTAAAGGGGCACCCCGAGCTCACGGTCGCGTCCGTGTCACAGGAGCACGGAGTGATCCGGGCCGCCGCTCCGACGGCGATCGAAGGAAGGTTCAAGGTGGGCGAACGCATCGAGATCATTCCCAATCACTCCTGCCTCACGGAAGCACATTTCGACGAGTACGTCGTGATCGAAGGAGGTCGTATGATCGATCGCTGGAAAATCGAGCGTGGCCGATGAAGCTCCAATTCCGTCATTTCCTTGTCGCCCTGCTGCCGCTGATCTTCGGCGTCGCCGCGAGCTGGGGGTTTGCGTTTTCGCAGAACACCTGCGGCCGCCTGGTGGGTCCCCTCTTCGCACCCAAGTGCCATTGGATCCAGCTCGAGTATCAGCTGGGTTTTCAGATGGCTGGAACGTTGCTGGGCTGTCTCATCGCTGCTGTCGTCGGCGCGTCGCTGGAACGTCGTAGCCGCCGGGGTGTCGCCGCCGTCGTCAACCTGAACCAGGGGGTGGAATCATGAAAGCGCCGCTCGCACTGCTGCTGATGGCCGGTCTTGCCGGACGTGCCGCTGCACAGGACACGACCGCGAAACCCGCTCCCCCGCCCGCCCCCGCTACTCCTGCCGCAGCGTCCAGCGAGGTGAATGTGGAAGCGGTGCTGGCGCGCACGGTCACCGATCGCGCGCCTCAGGACAGTGGCAGCGCCTTTCCCGACAGCGTCGAGAGCGTGGTGCTCTGGATGCGCGTCACGGGCGCGAGCGGCCAGACGCTGCACCACGTGTGGTTCCATGGCGACGACAACGTCGGCGATGTCCCGCTGACGATCGGCGGATCTCCGTGGCGGACGTGGAGCCGCAAGCAGATTCCGGCCGACGCGAAAGGCGCATGGCACGTCGAGATACGAGACGATGCCGGCGCGACGCTGAAACGGATCGACTTCACGGTCGGCCAGTAAGACTAGGGAAGGCTAGAGCCGCATTCTGGCGACGAGCGCGTGGAAGCGCGGCTCGTGGCGCAGCGGATCGAAGATCGCGTTGACGTTGATGTACGCGAGCCAGCCCCGCCGCTCATCGTAGGCGCGCTCAGCGCAGTCGAGCGCCTGCTGCAAGTTTCCCAGTCCGATGTGGAGAATCGCGAAGGCGACCGGTGAGACGTACCCTTGCTGCTGCGCGACCTCGAGGTCGCGCAGCAGCTGCCGGGCCTCCACCTGTTTTCCCGAACGTCCCAGCAGCCAGCCGAGCGTCGCGGTCGTGTAGGCACCGGCGCCCGGCAGGGTCAGCGCCTCCCGCAGCACGCGCTCCGCGTCGGCTCTCTCTCCCTGCAGCGCGAGCGTGCTGCCCAGCATCCGGTAGCTCTCCACCGCCATCGGATTCATCTCGACCGCGCGCGCGAGGTGTTCGCGCGCGCTGGTGTAGCGACGCGCGTAGTAATAGACCCACCCGAGCGCTCGCCGCGCCGACACGGAGGCCGGATCGAGCTCGATCGCCGTGTGGCCTTCCACCAGCGCCGCATCGGACTGGCCACGAGCGGCCAGCAGGAACGCAAACCACTGATGCGCGCTGGCGTAGCGGGGATTCAGCTCGATCGCGCGGCGAAACTCCCGCTCCGCGTCGTCCCACTGCCAATCGTAGATGAACAATGTCCAGGCCAGCGAGGCGTGCGCCGACGGCAAGGACTCGTCGAGCGCGAGCGCTTTCAGCGCGTATTCCCTGGCCCGCGCATACGCGTCCGCCACCGGGATCGCGCGGTAGTCGACGTCGAGGGCGTACGAATCGGCCAGCCCCGCGTACGCCGGGGCATAGCCAGGGTCCTCTCGGATCGCCTGCTCGAAATACGCGACCGCCTCGGCCACGCCTTCCTGCGTCCGCTTATTCCAGGCGAACCGCCCCTTGAGATACAGCCCGTATGCCTGGATGTTCTCTGTGTATCGGCGGGCGATGTACTCGGACAAGTCGGCGAACATGGTCGCGCGGAGCGTATTGACGATGGTCGTCGCGATCTCGTCCTGAATCGCGAACACATCGATCAGTTTGCGGTCGTAGCGCTGCGACCACAGCAGCCGGCCATCGTCGGTCGACGTCAGCTGCGCGGTAATGCGCAATCGGTCTCCCGCTTTACGCACCGTTCCTTCGAGCACGACCGAGACGCCGAGTAACGCCCCCACCGCGCGCACATCGAGCGGCTTGCCCTTCAACGCGAACACGGACGTCCGCGACGCGACGCGCAGCCCCGAGATCTTGGCGAGCGCATCGATCAGCTCATCGGTGATTCCGTCGCTCAAATACTCATTCTCCGCGTCGGGTGACGCGTTCACGAAGGGCAGCACGGCAATCGAACGGGTGACGGCCGTGATCGGAACGCCGGGGCCGGTCGCCACCAGCGCCGCAATGAAGTCGGCAGTGCTCGCGAACCGCTGCTCGGGATCCTTCTCGAGGGCGCGCGCGAGTGCGCGCTCGACGGTCATAGGGACATCGGGTCGCACGCCACGGATGGGCCGCGGCGTTTCCATCACGTGCTGGGCCATGATGGCGCGCGGGCTCAGGCCGCTGAAGGGAGGGTCACCGGCAAGCATTTCGTACACAACGCATGCCAGGCTGTAGATGTCGCTCGCGGTCCCGAGGTCCGACTCGCCGCTCGCCTGTTCCGGACTCATGTATTCGGGCGTGCCGATGGCGATCCCAACCTCCGTCACCTGGTCGACATGTGAGTCCGATTCTTCCGCGCAGCACGCGCGCGCGACACCGAAGTCGGCGAGCACCGCGTGTCCGTCGGCGAACAGAATATTCTCGGGCTTCACGTCGCGATGCACGAATCCTTTACGGTGCGCGTAATCGAGACCTGCTCCTACCTCCTGCGCGATGCGGAGCGCGTCTTTCACGGGCAACGGACGCCGTTCTAGCAGGCGCTCCCGCAGCGACCCTCCCGGCACGTGCGGCTGGACGTAATACAGCATGCCGCCGGCCTCGCCGGAGTCGATCAGCGGAACGATGTGAGGATGGGAGAGCTGGGCTGCAATACCGATCTCGCGCAGGAATCGCTCGGTGCCGAGGGCTGCCGTGATCTCGGCGCGCAGGACCTTGATTGCGACCTGCCGGCCGTGCTTTTTCTCGAGCGCGAGATAGACCGTTGCCATGCCGCCGCGGCCCAGTTCCCCTTGGACGGTGTAGCGGTCGACGAGCGCCGCGGCGATTGATTCGTCTGCGCGAGGGTGGGCCACCAGGGCCCTAAGCTAGCCCCTCCCTGCGTCCCTTGCGCCCCCACTGGCCGAGGGCGAGTAGCAGAAACACGGCGCCCACGGTGATGCCCATGTCGGCGACGTTGAAGGTCCAAAACCGGACGTTGTGCACGCCAACGTCGATGAAATCAACCACGCCAGCACTCGATCGCAGCCGATCCACGAGATTGCCGACCGCACCGCCGGCAACGAGCGCCACGCCGATGACGCGGAGCCGCTCCGAGGGCTTGGTGCTGTAATAAAGGAATCCCAGAACCACGAGCGCCGCGACCGTCAGCAGCGAGAGCACGAGACGCCGCGAGTCGCCACCCAATTCGATTCCCATCGCGGCGTTCGTGTTGTACGAGAGTGTAAATCGGACAACCTCCCCGACCAGCGGACGAGGCTCGCCGACCGCCAGATGTCGCTCCGCGGCGCGCTTGGTCGCGCAGTCGGCGACGAGCAATGCGATGGCGAGCAGCCAGAACCAGCGCGCTTTGCGGATCAACCGGCGCCCGCTCGCCGCAAGAGCCAAAGCATCAGCAGAGTCCCACCGGTGAGTCCGGCCGCGATTACGGCTGTAATGCCACCAATCACGCACACGATGAAGAACCGGTCGGCGCGGTGCGCGCGCGCCGGTGCCATCAGATGGCGTTGCAGGAGCGTGACGTTCCGAAGGTTGGCTTTCCATGCGAAATCGAAAATGTCTCCGATGAACGGGACGGCGCCGAGGACGGCGTCGAGTGCTATGTTCCCGGCGATCCGGAGCAGCGTCGCGCGAGACGCGCCCACACGGATCCCCTCTACGAAGATCCACCCAGCAAGAACGGCGCCAGCAGCATCGCCGACGCCGGGAATTAGTCCCAGGAGGGGATCGAGACCAAAACGGATATTGGTGCCGGGGATGCGAAACCCCGCATCCAGCCACTCGGCGAATGTCGCGACTGCTACCAGTCTACGTGACGACGTCTCCAGCCCGGCGTCCGACGAATCGCCGGTGTTCACGCGCCGGCGAGACGTCGATGAGCAGCGCGATGATCAGTCCCAGGATGGCCCACAGCGACCACACGCCTCCGAACCAGTGCAGGACTACCGTATACCACAGCAGCGTCGTTGGCAAGAAGATGAAGCCGAGAATCGGCCATAGGGACGACGTGAACAGGCCGTCGAACCAGGCTGTCAGGGCCCACAACAGCACAATGGCGACACGCGGCGCCAGCAACGCGCCAATGGCGAGGAGGAGGGGCATGTCGCTGAAAACTCTCTAGCGTGAGCCGAAGCGCGTCGCCTCGTCGGCGTAAATGGCAATTTCGATGCGACGGTTCCACTGACGTCCCGCGTCGCTGTCGTTGGTCGCAATCGGCTCCGCGTCACCGCGGCCGATCGTCGTCATCCGGGTGCGACTCACGCCGAGCTGCTCGAGGAAGTTGGCCAACGACTGGGCCCGCCGCGTCGAGAGATCGAGATTCTTGTCGGTGCCGCCCTGCGTGTCCGTATGTCCGACGATCATGACACGCGTGTTGGGATACTTCTCGAGACTCGTCCCCAACCGCCGGAGATTGTCGCGGCTCGACGGCGACAGCTCATCGGACTCCTGAGCGAACAACATGCCTTCGGGCAGCGTGAGCACGATCCCGCCGCCAAGGCGCTGGACGATGGCTCCGGGCAGATCGAACGCCAGATCGTGGGCCTGCTGGTCCATCTGGCGACTGATGACTGTAGCGGCCTGCCCCGAGGCCGCCGCGCCATTGATCGCATCGCGGACGGTGGCGCCCGTGGCCTTCCCGATCGGCGCGGCACTGACCGCGACCGGTTCATTGACGTTCGATTGCGTGCGCTTCATGCAGCCCGCAGCCAGAGGCACGATGGCCGCCAGTACGAGTCCGCCTGCCAGTGTCCGTCGCATGACCAACCTCCCGAAATTACTGTTTTCGAAAGGATGATCTGATCACGGTGCGGAAGTAATCGCCTGAAGGAGGGGAGCGGGCTAGCTCCCTGGTGGGACATGCACTGGGGCGGGAGGACTCGAACCTCCAACTTCCCGGTTAACAGCCGGGCGGTCTGCCAGTTGACATACACCCCATCACAGATGCAAGACGCTAAGAAAACAAGTTGCAAGGAAAAACCTAGTACTTCAAGCCGGCTTTCTCCGCGAAAGTCTTGACTGCTTCCTGCTCTTCCGCGCTCAACGTTTCCGGCAACGTTACGTGCGTCTCCACAAACATGTCGCCGCGACGGCCGTTCTTCTCGATCCCGACGCGCGGAATCCGGAATCGCTGGCCATGTTGCGTTCCCGACGGAACCCGCAGCACCACGCTCTTCCCGTCGAGTGTCTTCACCTTGATTCGGGATCCCAGCATCGCCTGCGCGATATTGATCGGCACCACGCCGATCACGTTCAGTCCCTCGCGCCGGAAGAAACGATCGGGCGCGATGTGGATCACCACGATGAGATCGCCGCGACCCTTGGGACCCTGGTTCTTGAGTCGCAGGCGGGCGCCGTCCTCTATACCCGCCGGAATATCGACGTTGATCCGTTTCTCGACGCGCACCTCGCCGGCGCCCTGACACGTGGGACAGCGTTGCGACGGCACAGTCCCCTTCCCGCGGCATACCGGACACGGACGGTTGACGGCAAAGCCGCCCTGACCGAACGAGACCGTTCCCCGGCCCTTGCACTCGGGACACGTATTGACGGTGGCGCCCTTCGCGGCGCCGGTGCCGCTGCAGGTGGGGCACACTTCGGGCATGGCGAGCGTGATCGGCACGGAGCCGCCGAGCGCGGCGATGCGGAACGGAATCGTGACGGTCGTCTCGACTTCTTCCGGTTCGGATTCGCGCCCGCCGCCCGGACCCCGCCGGCCGAAGATCGACGAGAAGAGATCCCCAAGGCCCCCCAGATCGGAGATGTCGAAGTCCCCGCTGTCGTCTGACGTCGGGCCTCCACCGGGCGGCCGTCGAGCGCCCCGCTGTCCGAAGGGGTTGGCACCCGCGCCCGCGAATGCCCCGTACCGACGCAACTGGTCGTATTTCTTCCGCTTCTCGGCATCGCTCAGCACATCGTGCGCCTCGTTGATTTCCTTGAAGCGCTCGGCGGCCTGCGGATTGTTGGGATTTCGGTCGGGATGATGTTGCTTGGCCAAACGGCGAAAGGCTTTTTTGATTTCGTCCGTCGTGGCTGTCTCAGCGACTCCCAATGTCTGGTAGTAGTCGCGTGGTGCCGCCATTAATGGCCCTGCCAGGTGAGGACGATCACACGCGCTGGTCGCAGCAGTGTGTCGCCCATCTTATAGCCCGATTGCACGATCTGGCCTACGGTATGGTCCAGCTCCGGTTTCGGTGCGGGCTGTGTGGTGACCGCTTCATGCAGGTTGGGGTCGAACGGCACACCGGACTGATCGATACGCGTCACACCCGCCCCCTCCAGCTCCTTCCAGATCTTACGCTCGACCAAGTCGACGCCCTCGTGCAATGTCTTGGCGTCGATGTCCGCTGGATCGATGTGCGCAAAGCGCGACAGATCGTCGAGCGCGTCGGCGAGGCGCGACACCAGCTCCGCCTGCGCGCGCTGCCATGATTCCGTCCGCTCCTTCATGGTGCGCTTGCGATAATTGTCGTACTCGGCCGCTAGGCGCAGATGCCGTTCCCGCATGGCGTCCAACTCCGACTGACCGGCGGGCGGCGCGGGAGCATCGCGAGCCGCCGTGGAATCCTCCGCGACGAGAGGCTCCTTCGTATCGGGATCGAGCGAAGGAGCGGGCGGCGAATGTGGGTGTGGGTGCCGTTTATTGGGCATAGTGGGAACTTTCAGTGTGGCAACAAGATAAGCCAGCAAGAGTCGGGAGGGGAACCCCGGGCGGCGCTGCGCGCA
>Ga0136846_1213523_pt1 | contig 33884 bp, 26 predicted proteins | sample HopSoiMetagenom2_FD_96841 | JGI IMG/M metagenome (GOLD analysis project Ga0136846, IMG submission 96841) | Grasslands soil microbial communities from Hopland, California, USA - 2 Assembly 2016 (version 4) | ecosystem: Environmental > Terrestrial > Soil > Grasslands | place: USA: Hopland...
GCAGCGCATCGGCGCCGAGGCGTACCGCGCGATGCCGGCGAAGAAGTTGTTCGCGCTCGGCGTTGGTCACGTGCGTCGGAAGGGAATGGAACCGGGCTCGAAGAGCGAAGAGCTCGGAACGGTGATCGACACGAACATTGTCGAGCTGTCTCCGCGCGAGTGGCGCGTGCTCGAGGCGCTCAAGCGCGAGCTCACGGTCGACGAGGTGCGCCCGGATCTCTGGCAGCTACGTGCGCGCGAGGCTGGCGAGAGCTTCGACGAGTTCGTGCGCATCGCGCGAGAGCTGAGTGAGCGGAAAGTGATCGGTCGCTTCTCGACGTTTCTCGAGCACGTGAAGCCATCCGCCTCGGGCACGCGGGTGACGCGCTACAATGCGCTCTTTCACTGGCGTGTTCCGGAAGGTCGTGAAATCGAGGCGGGCCGCGAGATCGGGCGCTTTCACATCCTCACGCATTGTTACTGGCGCGAGGGTGGTCCCGAGTTCGCGAACGTGAACATCATGGCCGTCGCTCATGGTACCGACAAGGCGACGGTGCTCGCGCACAAGGACGCCATCGACGCGCACCTGACTACGATCGGCATGCCGGTCTCGTACACGAATGTCTTCTGGGGCGGTCGAAGCGAGATCAAGCCCTCCGAGATCTCGCCGACAGTGTACGAACGATGGCTGAGGGCGCGCTCTGCGCGCCCGCTCCCTCGCGACGCTCGGAGCTGATCGATTTGGAATCGCGCGCGCTCTTCGCGCGCGCTCCCGCTCCTCTCGCCTTGCACGCCCCATTCCCGCCGTTCCCGGCGCGCCCTTTCCGGCGCGCTCTTTCCGGCGCGCCCTTTCCGGCGCGCTCTTTCCGGCACGCTCTTTTCCGGCGCGATCTTCCGATATATTGGCAGTCCATTGATCTCCCGTCCCCCAACCAACCCGGCCAACCCGACAATCAGGGAACACTTCCTGCACAAGCGCGCCACTCGCGATGCCGCCATGTCGGGTCGCATGACGCATCGAGACCGACACGATACGTACGCTGGCGGACGGTGAGGAGAACGCATGCCACGACGCGAACGTACACGATGTGTTTCGGATCGCCGACGATTGTTCGTCGTTGCGGTCGGAGGCTCCCTGTTCCTCGCGGGCTGCAAAGGGGATAAAGAAAAGGATGATCCACGCGTCGCGCTCGCCGCGCGCGTCGGCCCCGCGACAACGAGCGGCGATACCACCACGAAATTCGCCGATGATGGCCAGTGGGTGCGGCCGGCGAAAGATTTCCAGGGGACGAGGTTCAGCGGCCTCACTGAAATCAACAATACGAATGTGCAAAAGCTGCACGTCTTCGGCACATTCTCGCTCGGCACTACGCGCGGCGTGGAGGCAGCGCCGATCGTCGCCGGCACGACGATGTACATCGTCACACCCTTCCCGAATTTCGTCTACGCGCTCGATCTGACGAAAGAAGGGATGCCGACCAAATGGTCGTACAAGCCGAGGCCCGTGAATGCGGCGCAGGGCGTCGCCTGCTGCGACGTCGTCAACCGCGGTCTCGTCGTCGACGCCGGGAAAGTGATCTTCAACACGCTCGACGGGCGCACGATCGCTCTCGACGCCGCCACTGGCAAAGAGCTCTGGGAGACGCAGCTCGCAAACATCAACCTCGGCGAGTCGGTGACGATGGCGCCGCTCGTCGTCAAAGGCAAAGTCTTCGTCGGTGTGAGCGGCGGCGAGTTCGGCGTGCGCGGCTGGCTCAAGGCGGTCGATGAGAACTCTGGAAAGCTCGCCTGGACCGCGTACCACACTGGTCCCGATAAGGACGTGCTCATTGGCCCGAATTTCAAGCCGTTCTACAAGATGGATCAGGGGAAGGACCTCGGCGTGTCGTCGTGGCCCGCGGACCAGTGGAAGATCGGCGGCGCTGGCGTCTGGGGCTGGATCACGTACGACCCCGAGCTCGATCTCATCTATTACGGCACCGCGAATCCAGGCCCATGGAATCCCGAGATGCGTCCGGGTGACAACAAGTGGAGCTCCACGGTCTTCGCGCGGCATCCCGACAACGGCGAAGCGGTCTGGGCATACCAGCTCTCGCCGCATGACGAACATGATTACGATGGCGTCAACGAGAACATTCTCGTCGACATGGACTGGAAAGGGACTCGGCGGCAGTTGATTCTGCGCCCGGAGCGCAACGGATATTTTTACGTCTTCGATAGAAAGACTGGTGAGGTCCTATCTGCAGAGCCGTTCGGCTTTGTCAACACGACCACCGGCGTCGACCTGAAGACGGGTCGATTGCAGTACGCCCCCGAGAAGGCGACGCGCATAGGGCAGGTCGTGCGGTACAGCTGTCCCGCGGCCCCCGGCATGAAGGACTGGCAGCCATCCGCGTACTCGCCGCGAACGGGGCTCGTCTACATCCCCCATCAGAACTTGTGTATGGACGAGGAGGGCCTCGAGGCGAATTACATCGCCGGCACCCCGTACGTCGGCACGAACGTGAAGATGTACGCGGGCCCAGGCGGCAATCGTGGCTTCTTCGATGCGTGGGATCCGGTCGGCCAACACAAGGTGTGGAGTATCAAGGAGGACCTCCCCGTGTGGAGTGGTGCGCTCGTCACCGCGGGCGACGTCGCGTTCTACGGCACGATGGACGGCTGGTTCAAGGCCGTCGACGCGCGCACGGGCAATCCGTTATGGCAGTTCAAAACCGGCTCCGGGATCATCAGTCAGCCAATGACGTACAGCTACGGCGGCAAGCAGTACATCGCCGTCCTCTCCGGCGTGGGCGGATGGTCCGGCGCAATCGTCGCCGGAGGTCTCGACGCACGTGATTCGAGCGCCGCCCTAGGCTTCGTCAACGCGATGAAGGATCTCCCGCAGAAGTCGACCAAGGGAGGGATGCTGTATGTCTTCGCGCTCTAACGGGTGGCGAGCCACATGTTCAGCTCTCATCGGGATTCTCCTCTTGTCTGCCTGCGAGCGCGAGAACCGACGCTTCCAGGAGAATCCACCGACGGCAACGCCAACGTCGACGGCGCTCATCGTCAGCGACCTGCAGCCCGGGCCCGGGATGGTGATCCCGAAGGTCGAGGCGCCCTACGACGACAACGCGTGGGCCGTGTCCGAGGGGAAATCACTCTTCAACTCGATGAACTGCTCCGGCTGTCATTTCCAGGGCGGCGGAGGCATCGGGCCACCGCTCATGGACGAGGAGTGGATCTACGGCTACGAGCCGCAACAGATCTTCGCGTCGATCGCTGACGGCCGGCCGAACGGGATGCCTGCGTGGAAGTACTCGCTCAGTACCCAGCAGATCTGGGAGCTCGTGAGCTATGTGCGGTCGCTGAGTGGATTGAATCCGAAGGGCGCGCGCAGCGGCCGCGACGATCACATGATGCGCAAGACGCCCGAGGCATCGACCCCGAACGCGGTGCCGAAGATGTCGAGCACGCCGCCGGAGGACTCAGCGTGAGACGCGGTACGTGGCTCCTGCTCTTCGCAATTGGGTGTGCGGGCTCGCAGAGCGTGCTCGATCCCGCGGGCCCGCCCAACCGCAGCCTGAACCATCTCTTCTGGGCGATGCTCATCGTCGCGAGCGTCATCTGGATCGCGGTCGTGGTCGCGGCATTCTGGGCCGCGCTCTCGCGCCGCCGCATCACGCGCGAGGATCTCGAGCCGATCATCACGGTGCCTAACGAGGAGCACCGGCGCCACACCGGCATCGTCACCGGGCTCGTCGGCGCCACCATCGTGATTCTCCTTCTCTTTCTCGTCTACGACTTCACCGTCGGCCGCGCGCTCGCCGAGCGGCCGAGCCGGACGCTGACGATCGAGATCATCGGGCATCAGTGGTGGTGGGAGGTGCACTACGTCGATCCCGACCCGTCGAAGATTGTCGTCGACGCGAATGAGCTTCACATCCCCGCCGGTGAGCCGGTGCAGGTGAAGCTCTCGTCGCGCGACGTCATCCACAGCTTCTGGGTGCCGAACCTCATCGGCAAGCGCGACCTGATCCCCGGCTACACGTCGTCGCTCTTCCTCAATGCAGACCGAGCCGGCGTCTATCGCGCGCAGTGCGCCGAATTCTGCGGCACCGAGCACGCGAAGATGGCGCTTCCCGTCGTCGTGCACTCGCGCAACGATTTCGCCGCCTGGCTTTCAGAGGCGCGCGCGCCGGCCGCCGTGCCTAACGATTCGAGCGCGCGCGACGGGCGGCAGGTCTTCCTCGCCGGGCCGTGCTCGTCGTGCCATGCGATCACCGGCGAGCCGGCCTACGGCACCGTTGGGCCGAATCTCACGCACCTCGCGAGCCGGAAGACGTTAGGCGCCGGCACCCTCCCGAACACCCGGGGCAACCTCGGCGGCTGGGTCGTCGACCCGCAGTCGATCAAGCCCGGGGTGCGCATGCCGTCGAATCAGCTTGCGGCGAAAGACCTCCGTAATCTGCTCGACTATTTGCAGACGCTCAAATGACCGATCCCATTCGTCGACTTCCGCCGAACGAGAGCGCCGTCGCCGCACCGGGCGTGCTGCCTGGCGCGCGCCCGACGACGCTGAGCGACGAGGTCGTCCTCGCCGACGCCGCGGCGCTCGAGCTCACCTGGGCCGACAAGCCCGGCCTCTGGGGATGGCTCACCGCCGTCGACCATAAGACGATCGCCAAGCGCTACATCTTCACCGCGTTCCTGATGTTCATCGCGGGCGGGATCGAGGCGGCGTTGATGCGCATGCAGCTGTCGCGTCCCGAGAACACGCTCATCGGGCCCGATCGGTACAATCAGCTCTTCACCGTCCACGGCACGACGATGATGTTCCTCTTCGCCGTGCCGATCATGACGGCGATGGGTCTCTACTTCGTGCCGCTGATGGTCGGCGCGCGCAGCATCGCATTCCCGCGTCTCAACGCGTTCGGCTACTACACGTACCTGATGGGCGTGCTGTTCATGTACGTGTCGCTCTTCATCAACATGGGACCGGATGCGGGATGGACATCGTATCCGCCGCTCTCGGGGCCACAGTTCTCGCCCGGGCACCGCATCGATGTCTGGGCCCAGGTGGTGACCTTCACCGAGATCGCGGCGCTCGCCGCGGCGGTGAACATCATCGTGACGACGTTCAAGATGCGCGCGCCCGGCATGTCGCTCAATCGCATTCCGCTCTTCGTGTGGGCGCAGGTCACCGTGGCGTTCATGATCATCTTCGCCATGCCCGCGGTCGCCACGGCGAGCACGCTCCAACTGGCCTCGGATCGCGCCGTGGGGACGCACTGGTTCAATCCCTCCGAGGGCGGCGACGCGCTGCTCTGGCAGCACATCTTCTGGTTCTTCGGGCACCCCGAGGTCTACATCATCTTCCTCCCGGCGCTGGGGTTCATCACCTCCATCGTCGAGACCTTCAGTCGGCGACGCGTGTTCGGCTACACGGCGATCGTGCTCGCGAACATCACCACGGGCTTCTTCGCCTTCGGGCTCTGGGTGCACCACATGTTCGCGACGCCCATTCCGGAGCTGGGGCAGAGCCTGTTCACCGCGGCGAGCATGGTCATCGCCGTTCCCACCGGCGTGCAGATCTTCTGCTGGCTCGTGACGATGTTCAGCGGCCGCCCGCGTCTCACGACGGCGATGCTGTTCATCCTCGGCTTCTTCTTCACATTCGTGAACGGCGGCCTCACCGGTGTGATGCTCGCGTCGGTCGCGTTCGACAAGCAGGTGCACGACACGTTCTTCGTGGTCGCGCACTTCCATTACGTCCTCCTCGGCGGCGGCGTGATGCCGCTTTTCGCAGCGTTCTATTTCTGGTTCCCGAAAGTGACGGGCCGGATGCTGAGCGAGACGTTAGGCAGGTGGCACGCGTGGCTCTTCATAGTTGGGATCAACGTCGCGTTCTTCCCGATGCATTTCCTCGGGCTCAACGGGATGCCGCGGCGCGTCTATACCTATCTCGCCGAGACCGGCTGGGGGCCGCTCAACGAGCTGGCGACGATCGGTGCGGTTATCGCGGTCCTTGGCGTCGCGGTCTTTATTGTCAACGCCGCGATCAGCTGGCGCGGCGGGCTCTTCGCCGGCGCCAATCCGTGGGACTCCTATGGCCTCGAGTGGGCGACCCCGTCGCCGGCGCCGAGTTACAACTTCGTCAACACGCCGGTCGTGCTCGGGCGCCATCCGCTCTGGGATACTGGCTCGCCGCTGCCGGTGGTGACCGGGTTGCGCACCGACCGCCGCGAGGTGCTCGTGACGACCACGTTCGATGCACAGCCTGACTCCAGACACAAGCATCCCACGGGCTCGATCTGGCCGCTCGTTCTCGCCCTCGTGATGGCCGAGCTGTGGATCGGCTCGATCTTTACGCCCTGGGCGGTGCTCGGCGGGTTGGGCCTCACGCTCCTGGGCATGCTCGGCTGGGGGCTGCAGTCGGTGCGTGAGCAGGACGTCGAGCGCGTGGATACGGGTGCCGAGATCGTGGAGGCCGCATGACCGCGCCGCGCCCCTCGCCCCAGGAATCGTTAGGCGATCTCACCGAGCTACCCACGGTGACCTTCGGGCATCGCAGCCTGATGTGGTGGGGCACCCTCGGCTTCATGGTCATCGAGGGGTGGACGCTCGCGCTCATCGCCGCGATGTACTTCTACGTACGCCAGAACTTCCTCGACTGGCCGCCGATGCGTACGCCCCTGCCGTCGCTGCCGATTCCGACGATCGGGCTCGCCGTCATGCTCGTGAGCATCGTTCCTCAGATACTCGCTGATCGCGCATCACGTCGTCTCGACCTCGGCGGCGTCAAGCTCTGGCTGCTGATCTCATCGCTCATCTCGCTCGTGATCCCGGTACTGCGCTGGTATGAGCTATGGTCGCTCAACGTCCGGTGGGATTCGAACGCGTACGGTAGCGCGGCCTGGCTGCTCGTTGCGACGCATGCGACGCTCCTCCTCCTCGACGTCTCCGATACAGTCGGCATCACGCTCTTCTACTGGTTCCGGCGCATGCCGATCAAGGCGATGAGCGACGTCGCCGACAACTCGTTCTACTGGTATTTCATGGCGCTCATCTGGGTGCCGATCTATCTCATCGTATACGTCGGACCCTACGTCTTCTGACAATGGCGACGCGATCAGTCGAGCCTAACGAGCGCGAGCGCTTGACGCGATGGCCGGGTCTGCTCGGCCTGACGCTCGGGGTGGTGGCTGGCCCGATCGCCGTGCTCGTGAACGAGGAGCTCATCTACGTCACGAACATGTGGGCCTGCGGCACCGGCAAGCAGCTGGCGATGCATCTCGTGCCGCTCGTCTGTCTCGCGGTGGCGCTCGGCGCCGGATTGCTCGCCTGGCGCGATTGGGACCGCGTCGGCCGCGGTGTCGAAGACGAAGCCGCGACGATCGACTCGCGCAGTCGCTTTGTCGCCCTTACCGGGATGGCGGTGAGTGCGCTGTCGGCGCTGCTCATACTCGCGCAGTGGCTCGCGATCTTCGTCTTTGCCGCCTGCATGCGAGCCTGACGATGGCGCCGCCGCTGCTGCTGCACGCGACGACTGGCCCGCTATGGGCAGATTGGGATTTGGAGCCCGGGATCGTATTGCCGCTCGCCATCGCGGCGGTGCTGTACGCGCGGGGCCTCCGGCTTCTCTGGGACGAACATGTCGGCCGCGGCATTCGCCTATGGGAAGCGAGCGCATTCGGCGCCGGCTTGATCGTGAGCATGCTCGCGCTCGTCTCGCCGCTCCACGCGCTCTCCGAGCAGCTCTTCGTCGCCCACATGGTGCAGCATGAGCTGTTGATGGTCGTCGCCGCGCCGCTGCTCGTCGTCGGCCGTCCGCTCGTGCCGATGCTCTGGGCGCTGCCATCGCGTGCGCGACGTCGCGTCGGTGGGCTCACGCGACAGCCGGCCTTTCGCGCGTCATGGCGTTTCGTCTCTCGGCCGATCGTCGCATTCGTCATTCACGGCGCCGCGATCTGGCTCTGGCACGCGCCGGCGCTCTATCAGGCGACGCTGCGGAGCGACACCATCCACGCGCTCCAACACCTCAGCTTCTTCGGCACCGCGCTGCTCTTCTGGTGGACGATCGTGCACGCGCACGCGCCAGGCGGACGCGCCCGCGCCGTGAGCTTCGGCACGGCCGTGCTGCTCCTCTTCGGCACGGCGCTCCACTCCGGCGCATTAGGCGCGCTCCTTACTTTCTCGCGGACGCTCTGGTATCCCGCTTACGCATCCGGTGCAGCCGCGTGGCGACTCACGCCCTTCGAGGATCAGGAGCTCGCCGGACTCGTGATGTGGATTCCCGCGTCCTTCGCGTACCTGGTGGCGGCGCTCTTCCTCTTTGCCGGCTGGCTCCGCGCCTCCGAGGAACGCGTGCACGAGCGGGAGATCGCGCGTGAGATGGAACGGGCGCAGCACCTCGAGATCGGAGGAGGCGACGACACATGGTCCTGAACTGCCGGTCGTTGAGCGGTCTCGTGCTGGCTGCGCTCGCGTTGGTGACGAGCGCGTGCACGCACGGTGAAGCCGACGCGATGGCGCTCACACACGGTGGTGACGCCGCGCGCGGCAAAGAGCTCATTCGCACCTATGGCTGCGGCTCCTGCCACACCATTCCGCGCGTTCCCGGCGCCGAGTCCACGGTTGGACCGAGCTTGCAGGGAGAGGCCACGCGCGCGTACATCGCCGGCGTCATTCCCAATCAGCCGGAGAACATGATCCGCTGGATCATGAATCCTCCTGGCGTCGACGACAAGACGGCAATGCCCAACCTCCACGTCACAGCCACGGACGCGCGCGACATCGCAGCGTACATCTACACGCTGCAGTAGCCGCCGCCGTGAAGCGCTTGATAGGCATTGCCCTCGGCATCGTCACAAGCATCGGCGGGTTCCTGGAGATCGGCTCGATCACGACGGCCGCGCAGGCTGGCGCCGATTTCCACTATCAGCTCATCTGGGCCGTCGTCCTCGGCACCATCTGCATCGCTCTGCTCATCGAGATGTCGGGACGGTTCGCGGCCGTCAGCAAGCACACCATTGCCGACGCCATGCGCGAGCGCTTCGGGCTGCACTTCTTCATGGTGCCGCTCGTGCTTGTGTTTTTCGTGTCGTTGCTGGTGCTCGCGGCGGAGATGGGTGGTGTCGCCGTTGCGATCGAGATGGTGACCGGCGTCCACTATCCGGTGTGGGCGCTCCCGGTTGGATTGCTCGCGTGGGGGCTGCTCTGGTACGGGACGTTCAGCGTCATCGAGAATGGCGTGGCGATGCTCGGGCTGATCACGATCGCATTTCTCGTGGCGGCGCTGCAGCTCGGACCGGATTGGCACGCCCTCGTATCGGGCCTCGCGCCAACGCTGCCCGACAAGCAGCCGGCGCACTACTGGTTCATCGCGGTCAGCATCCTCGGCGCGTCGGTGTCGCCGTATCTGTTCTACTTCTACTCATCAGGCGCCATCGAAGAGAAGTGGGACGCGACGTACCTGGGGTCGAATCGCATCGTGGCCGCCGTCGGCATGGGCTTCGGTGGATTCCTCAACATCGCCGTGCTCGTCGTCGCCGCGCTGGTGCTCGCGCCGCGCGGCATTCACGTCGAGAAGTACACGCAGCTGCCGCTGCTCCTCTCGTCGCCGTGGGGCCGGCTGGGCTTCGCCCTCTTCGCCGCGGCGCTCTTCATCACCTGCCTCGGCGCGACGACGGAGATCGCCCTCGCACTTGCATACCAGATAGCGCAGGGCTTCGGCTGGAATTGGGGCGAGGACCTCGCGCCGCGCGACGACGCGCGCTTCAGCCTCACCTACACCATCATCCTCGTGCTCGCGACGCTCCTGGTGCTCGTCGGGCTCGATCCGCTCAAGCTGACGACGCTCTCGATGGCACTCACCGCCGCGTCGCTCCCGGTGTCGATCGTGCCCTTCCTCGTGCTCATGAACGATCGGAGCTATCTCGGTGAGCACACCAATGGATGGCTGGGCAACATCTCGATTCTCGTTGTGAGTGTGCTCGCGAGCATCGTTGCGCTCGTCTCGATTCCACTCGAGATAGCGGGAGGGTCGTGATGCGCGTCTGCCTCGTTCGCGACATTCTCGACAAGCAGCTCCTCGACGTCACGAATCAGAACGCCGGCAAGGTCGACGGCATCGTGCTCGAGATGCGTCCCGGCGAACCGACGCGCGTTCACTGCATTGAGGTCGGGCCGATCACGCTCCTCCGCCGACTGAATCGGCGGCTTGGCGATTGGTTCGCGCGGGTGGACGCGCACTTTGGCGAGGGACGCGGCGTGCCGATTCGCATCCCTATCTCGCGTGTGATCCTCGACTCCCCGTCGCTCCGGATCGATCTCGCCGTCGACAACCTCCCAGTGATGGCGCTCGAGCGCTGGCTCAGGCAACACGTCGTCGCGAGGATCCCCTGGTCATGACCGAGCGCTCCTCGATCGAGTCGTCTCCGGACGCCAGCGTCCGCGAGCTGCGCCTGGAATCGCTCGTCGGCCACCGCTTGCGTGGCTCCGATGGCAAGCCGTTAGGCAGGATCGAGGAAATAGCCGCCGAGGTTCGCGGCACGGACTGGATCGTGGTGGAGGTACACGTCGGTCCCGGCGCCCTGCTCGAGCGGCTGGCCGAGCTCACGTCACTCGTACCGCTCTTCGGCGCACTCCACCGCCGCCTCAACGCACGTCATCGCGTGCCGTGGGATCGGATCGACTTCACTGACCCATCGCGTCCACGCGCAACCGTTAGGCGGGCCGAGCTCGAGCGTGTGTGAGGGCGCGGTACGCGCTCTGCCATAAGATCCACTCGAACCGAACCCGGGCGAACAACGACTACACATCAACGCGACGACCTCGACCGTCGGCTCCTCGTCCAGTACGCCATCAGCCGTGCCCTCGCCGAAGCCGAAACCGTCGAGGACGCTCTCGGCCGTGCCTTGCATGAGTTGGGTACACAGCTCGGTTGGCAATTCGGCGCCTTCTGGCTGCTCGACGACGCGATTGAACAGCTGCGGTGCGCCGCCGTCTGGCGATCGGGACGCTACTCCGAATTCGAGGCGACCACGCGCGCTCGTACCTTTGCGCGCGGCCGAGGCGTCCCCGGAGCAGTCTGGGAGAAGGGCGAGCCGGTCTGGATGAAAGACATCCGCGACGTCGACCGACTCCCGCGCCAGGAGGTCGCGCGACGGGAGGGACTGCACGCGGCATTCGCGTTCCCCATCTTCGGCGTTGCCGAGGGGCCCGCGACCGCACGGTCCGGTGAGCAGCGCACGAACATCATCGGGGTCATCGAGCTCTACAGCGAGCACGTCGAGCCGCCCGATGAGCACATGCTCAATGCCGCCCTCAGCCTCGGGTTCCAGCTCGGCATCTTCATCGAGAGCAGGCGGGCACACGACGCCGCCCGCAGTCAGCGCGTTCGAAACGCCGCGGTCGTGGAGATCGCACTCGATTGCATCATCACGATCGACCACGAGGGGCGGATCCTCGAATGGAATCCCGCCGCCGAGCGCACGTTTGGACACCAGCGCTCTGAGGTCCTCGGCCGACAGCTCGCGGAGACCATCATCCCGCCCCGATACCGCGAGGCGCACTATCACGGCTTTGCACGGTATCTCCAGACGGGCGAGGGTCCGATCCTCGGCCGACGCATCGAGGTGGAAGGGATGCGCGCCAACGGTTCGACCTTTCCCTGCGAGCTGGCGATCACGCGGGTTCCAGTCGCGGGCCCCCCAACGTTCACCGCCTATCTGCGCGACGTCGGCGACCAGCGGCGCCTGCAGGCGACGCAGGAGCTCCTGCTCAGGGCCAGCAAGGTGCTCCTGTCGTACCTGGACGGGCACCGCATGCTCTGCGACCTGAGCGCCGTCGTCGTACCCGCCTTCGCCGACTGGTACACGGTCGACGTCGTCCAGGGAGATCAGAGCATCCACCGGCTCGAGATCAAGCATCGCGATCCGGAGAAGGTCCATCTCGCGAAGGAGCTCGCCACTCGTTATGCAAACCGTGCCGAGTCGACGCATGGCGCGCGCGCGGCGATTCGCACCGGCCGCAGCCAGCTGGTCACCGAGATCACCGACGAGATCCTCCGTGGGGTCGCCAGCGACGAGGAGCATCTCGAGCTGATGCGGGCGCTCGGACTTTGCTCGCTCATCGTGGTGCCGCTACGCGCGCGCTCGACCGTCCTCGGTGCCATCACCTTCGTCACCGCCGAGTCTCGGCGTCACTACGACAAGCGCGATCTCGTAGTAGCCGAAGAGCTGGCGTCGCGCGCGGCACAGGCGATCGAGAACGCGCGTCTCTTCGCGGACGTGGAGGATGCGCGCGAGCTGCTCGAGCAGCAGGCGACGGAGCTCGAGGCCCAGGCGGCCGATCTCGAGACGGCGACGTCGGACCTCGAGAGCTCGAACGCCGAGCTGCGTCGCGCCAACGAGGAGCTCACGAAGCGCACCGCGGAGGCGGAGCGCGCCCGCGGCGACGCCGAGGCCGCGCGGAACGAAGCCGACGAGGCGAATCGCGCCAAGAGTGATTTCCTCGCCGCCATGAGCCACGAGCTGCGCACGCCCCTCAACGCGATCATCGGCTACGCCGAGCTGCTCGACGTCGGCATTCGCGGGGCCATCAACGACGAGCAGCACGGAGACCTCAACCGCATCCAGCGAAGCGCGCAGCACCTGCTCGGCTTGATTACCGATATACTAAACTATGCCAAGCTCGAGAGCGGCCGCATCGAGTACGAGATCGAGTCGACGTCGCTCAGCGAGGCGCTCAAGGCGGTGGACGAGCTGGTCGCGCCACTCGCGGCCGCGAAACAGATCGCGTGCGATCTTCGCACGGACTGCCCGGACGTCCGCGTCTGCGCCGACCCGGACAAGCTGCGCCAGATTCTCATCAACCTGCTCTCGAACGCCATCAAGTACACCGACGACGGCGGACGGGTCGGCATTCGCTGCGCGACCAATGATAAGCATGTGCTAATCGACGTGATCGACACCGGCGTCGGTATTCCCGCCGACCGGCTCGATTCGATCTTCGAGCCTTTCGTGCAGGTCGAGCGGAGCTACGCCGGCCATCGCCAGGGCACGGGCCTCGGGCTGTCCATCAGCCGCGACCTCGCCCGCGGCATGGGCGGCGAGCTCACCGTCCGCAGCGAGTTCGGGCAGGGATCCGTCTTCACGATCCGTCTCCTCGCGGACGGCCATCACCGCGCTCCGTCCCATCGATAGACGCGCCCTCCCTTCATCACGAACACGACGCGCCGCAGGGCTGTGATGTCCTTCGTCGGATCGCCGTCCACTGCAATGAGGTCCGCCTGAAACCCCGCCGCGATCGCGCCGATCTGGCTGCCCATGCCTAACGCCTCGGCGCCGAGCGACGTCGCCGAGGTGATTGCCTCGAGAGGCGGCTGGCCGCCGTCCTGAACGCGGCAGATGAGGTCCTCGACGTTGCGTCCATGCGCGCCGGCGACGGCGTCCGTCCCCCAGACGATCTTGAGGCCTGGCGTGGCGCGCGCCCGCTTGAACGCGGCGACCGCGAGCGGAATCGCCTTCTCCATCGCCGCGAAGCCCGCCTCGTTGTAGTTCCCGATGCCCTCGTATTTCGCCCTGTTCTCGAGGTAGTTCCGGAAGACGAGCCCGCACTGCGGATCGAAGTACGTCCCGCGCTGCGCCATCAGCCGCAGTACTTCGTCCGTCGCGAACACGCCGTGCTCGATCTGCGTGCAGCCGGCGAGCGTCGCCGCCTTCATGCTCTCCGCGCTGTGCGCGTGCACGAGGGTGCGAAGGCCGAGACTCTTCGCTTCCCCGCATATCGCGTCCAGCTGCTCCTGGGACAGCGTCGGCGCGCCACCGTCGCGGATGCTCTGCGACGCGAAGATCTTGATGAAGTCCGCGCCCTCGGCCTTTCGCCGTCGCACGATCTCACGCAGCGTGTCCGGCGTCAGGCGCGGGCTGCTGATCGGTTGCAGCGACGTCAGAATTCTCGGGCCGGGAATTGCGCCCGACGCGATGTAGTCGCGCAGGTCCTTGTCCTCCGGCGACCCAGGACTCTGAATCGTCGTCACTCCCGATGTGAGCGTCGCGAACACGTTTCCCGCCATCGCGAGCATCGACTGCACCGGCGTGTCGCCGTCGTTAGGCGTGTGGTACCGGCCGGCGCGATTGAAGTACCAGCTCGGGTGCGCGTGGCCGTCGATGAGCCCCGGCAGCATCGTGTACCGGCTCAGGTCATAGGTCACCACGCCGCCCGCGCCGCCGCCGCGGTCCACGCGCGATATCGCGGCTCGGTCGACGACGACCGTGGCGTTCTCCATCATCCCGCCGCGCCCGTCCAGCAGGCGGCCAGCGCGAATCGTCACGGGCGCCGATTGCGCTCCGAGTTCGGTCGAGAGGGACAACATCGTCAGCGCGAGCAGGCGAAAGGCATGCATGGCGGATCGGCGTGCATGTGAGTGGGAGGCGTATGCGGAGTGAACGCTACGGGGCGCAATATTAGTCGCCATCCCCGAAATCCGTGAGTCGCACCCTGGCGCGCCGCGATGCGCCGGGCGAATTATCGTGGCATGACTCTCTATCGGCTGCTCGCGCTCCTCGTCGCGCTCACGATCGCCCCAAGCGGCGTTGCACGCGCTCAGTTCGCGCCTTCGGATTACGCCCAGCGCCGCGCGGCACTCCTCGCGAAGATTCCCGACGGGATCGTCGTCGCGTTAGGCGCTCATGAGCCGGTGCAGGACTATCTCTCGTTCTACCAGTCACCATCGTTCAACTACCTCACCGGCTTTCTCGAGCCCGACGCCGTGCTCGTGATGACGAAGTCCGGGAGCGCGACCACGAGCACGCTCTTCGTGGAGCCGCGGATTCCCGCGCGCGAGGTCTGGGTCGGCGCTCGGCTCGGCGTCGACGCCGCCCGGCAGCGCACCGGCATCGCGACGCGCGTCGTCGGCGAGTGGCCCGCGGTCCTCGACTCGCTCGCGTCGGCACGTCTCCCCCTGTACGTGGTCGGCGACTTCTCGACCGACGAGGGAGGCGCCGGGGCGGCGCTGACGCCGGACCAGCAGCTCGTCGCGGCGCTGCGACGACGGCATCCCGAGCTCGTCGTGAAGAACGCGACGCCCATCGTGGAGCAGCTGCGCGGCACCAAGTCCTCCGGCGAGCTCGCGCTGATCCGGACCGCAGCCGACATCACCGCTCGTGCCGAGCGCGCGGCGATGCTTGCAGTGGAGCCCGGGCTCAACGAGTTCGAGATCCAGGCGCTCATCGAGTACGTCTTCCGGCGCAACGGCTCCGAGCGCCCGTCCTTCGCGTCGATCGTCGGCTCCGGTCCCAACGCGACGACGCTCCACTACAATGCCGACGACCGTTTCATCGAGCGCGGCGATCTGGTGCTCATGGATATCGGCGCCTCGTACAAGGGCTACGCCGCGGACGTCACGCGTACGATTCCGGCTAGCGGCGTCTATTCGCCGCGCCAGCGCGCGATCTACCAGATCGTCCGTGACGCGCAGGCAGCCGCCGAGAGTGTGGCGAAGCTTGGCGCTCCGGCACACCTCATGTCCGATACCGCCGCGGCCGTGCTCGCGGCCGGCCTAACGAGGCTCGGCCTCATCGAATCACCGAGCGCGACGTACGACTGCGACTTCGGCGGGCAGATGGGACAGTGCTCGCAGCTGCAGCTCTACTACATGCACGGCCTCGGACACGGCATCGGACTCGAGGTGCATGACCCGGAGCAGTACTACTTCACGCAGACCATCGCGCCGGGAAGCGCGTTCACGATCGAGCCCGGGATCTACGTACGCGCCGACGTCCTCGACGTCCTCCCTCAGACGCCTCGCAACACCGCCCTCGCCGCGAAGCTCCGTCCAATCCTCGAGCAATATCGGAACATCGGCATCCGCATCGAAGACGACTACGTCGCGACGTCCTCGGGCGTCGAATGGATCTCCCGCGCCCCGCGCGAGATCGCGGAGATTGAATCGTTGATGAAGCAACCACGGACAACGATCATCCCTCGCGACTCGAGTCTGATCTCACGGTACCGATCTCCGTAAGTGCATGAGGTGCTAGAACGCGACTGAGGGAAGGGCGACTGAGGGAAGGGCGACTGCAAAACTGCGACCTAGAGTCGCAGTCCTCAGTCGCCCTTTCTCAGTCGCCCTTTCTCAGTCGCCCTTTCTCAGTCGCCCTTTCTCAGTCGCCGTTTCGCAGTCGCAGTTTGTCAGTCGCCCTTCCCTCAGTCGCAGTTCCGAAGTCACGACGCATAAACCTCGAATAGCCCCGCCCCTCCCATTCCTCCTCCAATACACATCGTCACCAGCCCGATTCCACCGCCTCGCGTCCCCAGCTCGTGCACGAGCTGCGTCGCCAGCTTCGACCCCGTGGCGCCTAACGGGTGACCGAGCGCGATCGCGCCGCCGTTCACATTCACCTTCTCCTCCGGCATCCCGAGCTCCCGCACCACCGCCACCACCTGCGCTGCGAACGCCTCGTTGAACTCGATGAGGTCGATGTCCTTCATCGACATCTTCGCCCGCTTCAGCGCTTTCGGCACCGCCTTGATCGGCGCGATGCCCATGACGTCCGGCTCGACCCCAGCCGCCACGAAAGTGATGAACCGCGCCAGCGGCTTGATCCCGAGCGACTTCGCGCGCTCCGCGCTCATCAGCACCAGCGCTGCCGCGCCGTCCGAGTAGGGGCTCGAGTTCCCGGCCGTCACCGTCCCCTTCACCTTGAACGCCGGTTTCAGCTTTGCTAAACCATCGAGCGTCGTCTCGGGGCGGATCAGCTCGTCGCGACCGAACTGGGTCGTGCACTCCTCCTTGCGCGCGCCCTGCCAGGTCGTTGCCGTAACCGGGATGGGCGCTATCTGACGTGCGAACGCACCGCGCCCCCAGGCCTTCGTCGCTTTCTGCTGGCTCGCCAACGCCCAGCGGTCCTGATCCTCGCGCGACACCTTCCACCGCTCCGCGACCCGCTCGGCCGTGAAGCCCATACCGATGTACGACTCGGTCAGCTCCGGCGCGAGCCGCGTGTGGTAGCCCGACATCGGCACCTGGCTCATCATCTCGACCCCACCAGCGATCACGACGTCGGACGTGTCGGTCATGATCTGCTGCGCGGCGAGGGCGATCGTCTGCAGCCCCGAGGAGCAGAAGCGGTTGATCGTCGCCGACGGCACCTCCACGGGGAAGCCCGCCCGCAGCGACGCCAGTCGCGCAACGTTGAGTCCCTGCGACGCCTCCGGCATCGCGCACCCCCAGAAGATGTCGTCGATCGTCGTCGGGTCGACCCCCGCCTGCTGCACGGCCGCGCGCATCACCCACGCCGACAGCTCCGTCGGATGCACGCTCGACAACGCGCCGTCCTTCTTCCCCTTCCCAACGGCCGACCGCACCGCCGACACGATTACTGCTTCTCGAATTTCACTCATTTCATCTCTCCACTGTCATCCCGAGCGCAGCGAGGGATCTGCTCGTTCTCGCCTCTTCGAGATCTCGACCATCAAGAACAAAGACCTGATCACGAATTACGCGAATGAAACGAATTACACGAATTGCTCCGTGCCCGGGAGAATTCCTCGCACCACGAGCCGGGATGTTTTTGTGACGACCTCGGGACGTTTCTACCACCGAGGCCGCAGGAGGCTTCTCTGCTGTCAGAATCATTCGCGTTCATTCGTGTGATTCGGATCAGGTTTTCCTCGCTTACCTTACCCAGATCTCGACCGAGCTCAGTTCCGCAATGGCTTCCCAGTCTTGAGCATATGCTCAATGCGCGCCTGTGTCTCCTTTGTCCCGAGCAGTCGCAGAAACGCATCGCGCTCGAGATCGAGAATGTCCTGCTCCGTCACTTCCCGCCGCCCGCCGTCACCACCGGTGAGGACGTAGGCGATCTCGTGCGCCAGCCGCACCTCGAAGTCCGTGATCTGCCCCGCCTCGTGCATCGCGAACGCCGCGTAGTGGAGGTTGCCTAACGCCTCGCGGCCCAGCGCCGTGGTCCGTCGCAGCGAGGGAGGCACATAGTCCGATGCCAAGTCGAGCACGCGCTGCTTCGCGTCCGCGATCAGCTGGTCGCGGTTCATCGTGATCCGATCCGTCGCCTGAAGAAAGCCGAGCTTCCGGGCCTCGAGCGCGCTCGTGCTCGTCGTCGCCATCGCGATCAGCTTGAAAGCGCGCTTCACCGCCTCGAATGGGTCGGCCTCGTCGTACGGCGCCAGCTCGCTCGTGAAGCGGAAGAGCAGCTCTTTCGTCCCGCCTCCCGCAGGCAGCAGCCCGACGCCCACCTCCACCAGCCCCATGTACAGCTCGGCGTGCGCCTGCACGCGGTCCGCATGCAGCGACCATTCGCAGCCGCCGCCTAACGTCAACCCGAATGGCGCCGACACCACCGGGAAAGGCGCCGCCCTGATGCTCATCGAGCACGACTGAAAGAGCTCGACCGCGGCCTCCAACTCCTTCCACCTTCCGTCGCGCACCATGCGCGTTACCCAACCGAGATCGGCGCCCGCCGTGAACGTGCGTGGATCGTCGTTTCCGATCACGAGCCCAACGAGATTGTCCCGCTGCACCCGCGCGAGTGCCTCCGTCAACATCCGCAACACGCCTTCGCCAAGCGTGTTCATCTTGCTCGTGAACTCGAGCACCGCCACACCGTCGCCCACGTCCACGAGGCTCGCGTCCGCCGACGCCTCGAGCAGGCGATGCCAGCGCTTCTGCGACGCGAGATGAATCGTCCCCGCGAGCTCGGGAACGGGCTCATACCCGCCATCGTTCGCGAGAAACCGCTGATCGTCGCCGGCCTTCCGGTAGAAGCAGCCTTCGACCTGCGTCAACATCGGCGGCGTCGCGAGGCCGAGCTGCTCGAAGCCGCTCGTCAGGAAATCGACGCCGAGGAGATCCATCTGCTTGAAAGGCCCGATCTCCCAGGCGTAGCCCCACTCCATCGCGCGATCGACGCTCACGAGATCGTATGCAATCAGCGGCGTCGTCGTCAGCGCGTAATGCGAGAAGCGCAGCAGGTACTCCCGCGCGAACTCGCCGTATCGCCCCTCCAGCTCTCGCAGGGCGGCGAACCGCTCCGCCAGCGGCATGTTCGTCAGGCGCTCCAGCTCTCCATTCCCGGGACGCTGCTGCGGTCCGTAGTTGAGCGTCTTCCAATCGAGCGTCTCGATCGCCTTGCCGACGCGCCGGTAGAATCCGGCGCCGGTCTTCTCTCCCGAGCGCCCGGATTGTACGAGCTGCTTTACCCAGGCCGGCATCGCGAACGCCTCGCCCGTCGCCTGACTGAGGCCTTCGGTGACGTGGAGCAGCACGTCGATGCCCGTAAGGTCGCCCGTGCGGAAGGTCGCCGACTTCGCGCGCGCGAGCAGTGGACCCGTGAGCACGTCGACTTCGTCGATCGTGAAGCCGTAGCGCTCCATCATGTCGAGCGCGAGCACCATCCCGTAAACGCCCAGCCGATTCGCGACGAAGCCCGGAACATCCTTCGCCAACACGATCCCCTTTCCGAGCACGCGCTCGCTCACCCGCCGCGCGGCGTCGATTGCTTCGGTGCGAGTGTCCGGCGTCGGGATGATCTCGAGGAGATGCAGGTACCGCGGCGGATTGAAGAAGTGCATCCCGAGAAAGTTCGAGCGAAACCGCTCGGAGCGTCCCTCGGTCAGCACGCGCATCGGAATGCCCGACGTGTTCGTCGCCACGATGACGTCGCCGCGCAGGAGCGGCTCGAGGCGCGCATACAGCTCGCGCTTCGGGCCCGGCTGTTCGATGATGGCCTCGAGGATGAGATCGCAGCCGGCGAGCAGCGCGAGATCGTCCCCGGTATTACCGGTTTGGATGAGCGACGCGCGGTCGGGATCCATGAAGGCCGCCGGCCGCGCCTTCTTCGCCCGCTCCAGTCCCTGCCTAACGACCGCGTTCCGGTCGTTCTCCGGACCGGGCACGTCGAGCAGCACCACCGGCATCCCCGCCGACGCCGCCAGAGCCGCGATCCCACTCCCCATCGTCCCCGCCCCAACCACGCCGAGCTTCGTGACGCGCATGACACACCCTCGGAGCTAATCGGTACTGCTCAAACCTATCTAAGTGCAGTCCATAGTCATGAGTCCATAGCTATCAGGGACTTCGGAACGAAGCGTTGATGGGGTTGTCATCAAACGCTTCGTTCCAAACCCCCTGATAACTATTGACTGATAACTGATAACTCTCAGAACGGGTCTCCCGGAGGCGCCACCAACGCTCTCGTGAGGTTCGGCAGCTCTCGCTTTTCGATCCATCGCTCGAAATCGGTCGCCACCGAGAGCCAATGCGCGCGGTCCTCCTCGCTCCGCGTCGCCTGCTTCGCCCACGACGAAGCACTCGGCCGCAGCTCCGCGATCTTGAGCTCCGCCATAGACCGCACCTCCGGCGACGCGTCCGAGTCCGCCGCAAGGAGCAGCAGCCGGTCCGCGACGGCGCGCTGCGACACGCGTTGCAGCGCCGCCAGCTTCGCGCTTCCGGGCGCCGGCGCCCGCCACGTCGCGCTCACCAGCGCGTCGATCACGTTGCCTAACGAGATTCCCGAGCCGTGCGCCGCGAACTGCGCCAGCCGCGCCGCCCGATCGCGCTGCAGGATGCCGTCCACGATCATCTGCGACAGCGTCCGCGCTGCCCCGAGCTCGTCGAACGCGGGACGCATCCTGCTCCCGAAGAGCTCCACCGGAGGCGTTACCGCCGTGGCGCCCGGAGCCATCAACGTCAACACCGTGTCCGGGATCGCCAGCTCCGCCGGCTTCAGCGCCTGCAACAGGAGACTCAGCGCAGCGCGCTGCTGGGTCGCGCTCACTGGACGCGTCGCCTGCTGCCGATCGCCACGGACCGCGTTCGCGTACTCCATCCCGCCGATCGTCTTCGTCAGGCTGTTCAGCGCGAAGCGATGCATGAAGTACACAGGAACGAACCGCTCCTGCAGCAGCGTGATCGGATCGCCGACGCGAATGTTCCGCTCGCCGAAGCGCGACATCGCCACCCGCCGTACCGCCATCTGGTTCTCGAGAAACGTCGTTGCCGCCTCGCGGTCGTCCCAGAGATTCACCCGCGGATCGGAGCCGTACTCTGGCCGCGCATCGGCATCGGAGAGAAAGAGGAACCCGCGCTTCAGTCCGGCCTCGACGATAGCACGCAGCGAATCGGATTCGCTCGCCGCGGGAAAGATGCCGTATCCCCAGTGAATCGCCCACACGTCGTACGGTCCCGGCCCTACGCCGTACGCCTGGCTGAGATCGATCTCGCCGTTGGACCCCAGCGACACGCGCGGCGGCGGATAGTCCATCACCGAGGCGCGCTCGTAGGTCGACGCGATGTAGTTGTGCGCCAGGCCTAGCGTGTGACCGACTTCGTGCGCGCTCACCTGCCGCACGCGGGCGAGCACGAACGCCGTGTCCGCCGCCGCCGCGTCCGCTCCCATCAACCCGGCGTAGAGATTGTAGTCCGTTCGGGCGCGATGTGAGTCGAGCCGCGCCATCCCCTTGAGGATCTCACCCGTCCGCGGATCGCTCACGGCACCACCTACCGACCACCCCCGCTCGTTTCGATTCTCCCACTGCACGACGTTGTACCGCGCGTCCATCGGATCCGCGCCTTCCGGAAGCAGCTCGACCTTGAAGCCGCCGCGAAGCCCCGCCCGGTCGAACGCCTGCTCCCACCAGCGCACTCCCTCCAGCGTTGCCGTGCGCACCGGCTCCGGAATTCCGCGGTCCACGTAGTACACGATCGGATTCTTGATCGGCGAATTGGGATCCGCTGGATTCACACGCTCGAGCTGGTGCCGCGCTATCCACTGCACCCGCAGCGGACGCTGGATCGGCTGCGCGTAATCGTTGAACGCGATGCCGAAATAGCCGACGCGCGGATCCCAGGCGCGCGGCCGGTAGCCATCGTTAGGCAGCGGCATCAGTGTCAGATGCTGCCGCAGCGTCACCGCGTGGCCGTCCGGCACCACCCGTTCGACGATCGGCCCTGGCGTTCCGTTCGTCGTGAACGTCAGCGCGACGTCGATCTCCGTATTCCCGGGAAAGGCCTTGGTGTACGGCCGATAGATCGACGACCGGTCCCGCGCCAGCGCGTACGTCCCCTGCCGACTCGACGCCAGCGTCTCCGTGACGCGATTCCAGTCGCGCATGACGAGATCGCTGGCGTCCACGAGGAGCCGCCCGCCTTCGGTCGCCACGATCGGGAGCGTCGCCACCGTGCTCGGCGGAAACGCCTCCTGCACCGTGCGCTGATGCGCCGCGTTAGAGCCCGCCGAGCTCCGATACGCCCAATTCTCGAACACGACGAGTACCCGGTCCCCGTCCCGATCGAACCGGGTGACGTGCGACTCGCCGTCGGACCCGCGATCGATACCGATGGGATTGGAGCCGAGTCCTGTTGCCTGCGTGATGACGAGCAGCGCGCTCGTCGTGTCGCGCGGCAGCTCGATGAGCAGCTTGCCCTGGCGCGGATCGAGATAGATAGGGAGGAAGCCGTCCTGCTTCTCATAGCCGGCCGTTCTGACGCTGATGGACGTGGCGACGGGCGCCTGCTGCGCGGCAGGTGTGCCCTGAGCGGCGGCGTGAGCGGCACCTGCGGTGACCGCCGCGACGACCGTCAGCGCGCGGGCAATCCCGCCGCGCTCACGGCGAAATGATGCATGCATGTGCGATGGGCCTGGATCGAAAGGGATGTCCGCGAGTATCTCCACCGGCGCCGTGCGCCGCAAGCGTGCGGCGAAGAGCCAACTTTCCGTCGCGGGAAATGGTAAGATTCTCGCAGTCTTCTCGGGCGCGTCCTGCCGCCGATCAAAGCCGATCAAACCTGAACCGATCCAGCACATGCTCCAGTTTCGTCGAGTCCTCATCGCGAGCCTTGCCGCCATCGCGGCCTGCGCGAGCGGTCCCGAGATACGCAAGCTCGGCGACTATGGGTCGGTGAATCCGCTCTTCACGACGCCGCCGAATCAGAAGACGCCGTCGGAGATCACGGTGAACCTCACCCAGCCCGCGTACGTCGCGGCGCTCTTCGTCGTTCCCGGCCGCGGCGCGGTCATCGTCTATCCGACGGACACCTCGATGAGCACCCACGTCGACGCGGGGTCGCACACCATCCCCGTCCATTTCGCCGAGACGCCGTTCAATCGCGACAGCATGCTCGCGGCGGTTCGCCGCGGCCAGGGCGGGACGCGGCGGAATCCACAACCGACGATGCGGCCGGACACCGTGCGGCGCGACAGCACCCGCATCCGCGGCGACACGTCGCGACTTTCGGGACTGCGCGGCGAGCCTGGCCCCGGCGCGAGCCCCGTCGGCTATCTGCTGCTCATCGCGTCGCAGGCCGAGATCCCGCTCTCGACACTGCAGCGCCGCGTCAACGGCATCACCATCCCCATCGATGACGACGAGGCGCTGAGCACGGTTATGAAGTTGGTAAAGGCCGCTCTTCCCGATGGGGCGAACCTCGCCGGCTACGCGCGAGAGCTCGATCGCACCTGAGGCAAAGGCTTCACCGCGAAGGACGCATCAGCCCTTCGTCCCCCGAAGTAACCCATTCCGGATACGCACCGCCTTCGCCGAGGCTTTCGCATCCGGGCCGACTACGAAATCACCGGGTGCAAACCGCAGCTTCCCGGTGAGCGTCGTCGTCGCTCCGGCGCGACGCACCTGCACCGAGATCGGTGAGCCCTCCGTGGCATTGCCGAATTTCCCCCGGAAGTGCTCGCCGAATTGCTCATCAGTCACGGGAATGTCGCCGACGGCCAGCAGGTAGTCGCCTTCCCGTACCCCTGCCGCCGCTGCGGAGCTGTTCTCCTCGACGCGCGTCACGAGCACCCCGGCCGAATCGGCGATCGTGTACACGCCGAGCCGCGGCGTGTTCGGCCGCGACGCGCGAATCCCCGCGAGCGCCAGCACCTGCTCGAACGGGTACGCCTCACGCCCCTCCACATACCGTGACGCGAAGTCCGCGAACGAGCGACCACCCGCTGCCTTGCTCACCGCCGACCACCACTCGCTCCCCGTGAAGCCGCGGCCCGCCTTGTACGTGGATGTATAGAGCTCTCTCATCACGTCGTCGAGCGAGCCCCGATTGTCGCTCGCGTCCCGAATGAGCACGTCGAGCAGGAGCCCGGCGAGCGACCCCTTCGGGTAATACGTGTACTGCGTTCCGTCGACAGGATGGATCCACGTGTCGATCGAAGCGTCGTCGAGCGACACCGGTCGCGCGTCGCTCACCTCGCGCATCTTCGCCGCCGTCGCGGCGTAGAAGCCGTTCTCGTCGATCACCCCGCCGCGCACTTCCGCCAGGTCCGCGTAGTAGTCGGTGATCCCCTCGCTCACCCACAGCCAGGGCGTCGGCTGCGCTCGGTCGTAGGCGTATGGCCACATGTCCGCGGGCCGCAGCCGCTTCACATTCCACGAGTGGAAGATCTCGTGCGCGTAGAGCGACGGCTGGAACGCGCTCCCGATCGCCATCGGCGTGACGACGTCCACGTGCGAGCTCTGATGCTCCAAACCGCTCGCGCCCTGATACGATGAATCGGCGATCTGCATCACCGTGTAGTTCTCCCACGGCGCCTCCCCGAACACGGCGACTTCCGCCGGAATCACGCGCTTGAGCTGATCCCAGGCAGTCTGACGCGCCGCGCCGCTCACGCTGCCCTGCGGATACGTCGCGTACCGAACCCATTTGCCGGAGATCTGCGCGCTGTCCACGTCGAGCCGCCCCACGAAGAAGGGCATGTCTACGAGGTCGTGATAGTTGTTCGCGCGATAGCTGTTTGCCGCCTCCGCGTGCATTCCCGTTACGACGCGCCATCCTGGATCGGTGTGTACCGTCACCGTCGCCGGATACAGCAGCGACCGCCCCTCCGGATAGAGGAACACGTTCGTCCCGTTGAAGAGCAGGAAGTCCCGCCGCGTCCACGCCATCGCGTTGTCGAGCGTGTCGGCGACGTAGCTGAAGGTCACCGTGACGCTCTTCGCCCCGCCCGGCTCTATGCGCCAGCTGTCGAAGTCCTGCTTGCTCCACGCCAGGCTCTTGCCGTCACCTGTTGCCGCGAAGTCCATCACCCAGCGTGCGAAGTTGCTGATCTCGTATGCACCCGGTGTCCATTCCGGTAGCGATAATACCACCGGCCCGCTCCCCACGACGGTGAACGTCGTCGAGACCTTGATGATGCGCTGGGGCGCCGTCGTGTGATCGTAGGTCACGTCGTATCGCATGTCGCGCAGCTCGGCGGACGTCGCTCGCGGCGGCTCCTGGAGCGGTGTCTGCGCGCCGGCCAGGCGACTGACTGCCGCGAATGCGGCACTGGCCAGCAAGACTCGAAACACCCGATGACGCGGCATGGAGCTCCCGGTATGCAGACTGGTCAAAGGTAAGGGTGTGCAAGTTCCGCCGCGGCTGACGTCTCCCTTCGGGCCGAGGCAGGCAAACCAGATCGAGTGATCCGACAATCAGCTCGGCCCCGTCGGCTCGCTCCACCTCATCGAGGGATCGATGTCAGCCAGCGCGCGCGTTTCTGTCTTCCGTACGATGGCAGCAGCCCTGACCATCGCGTCTTCAGCCTGCGATAGCTCCGGCCCTAAGGAATCAACAACTTCCGCGAGCAACCGCCTCACGGTCTCGAGCCCCATGATGGCTGATACCGCTGCCTCCGTCAGCATCAGCACGAAGCGGGGTCGCGTCGCACCTGCAAGAGCCGTTGCGGGCGCCGTCGCCGGTCGACCTGTCGCCCAGCTCGAAAACGCTCAGGCAGATGCGGACGGTGCGGAAGGATCCGAGGCGCCAGCCCAGCAGCCGGAGGTCGCCCCCGGCAGCATGCTCGTACGCACGGGTCAGGCATCGCTGCAGGTCGATACGCTGGAGAGCGGCATCGCGCGCGTGCGCGACGTTGCCCGCGGCACGGGCGCGGTCATCGCCAACACGTCCATGGAAGGTGGTAATCAGCAGACGCGCGCCGCCTCCCTGGAGCTGCGCATCCCGTCGGAGCGGTTCGACGAGGCGGTGAACGGCCTCGCGCCCATCGGGAAGCTCGAGTCGGTGAATGTCACCGTGGAGGACGTCGGCGAGGAGTACGTGGACGTGCAGGCGCGTGTCGCGAATGCCCGCCGCCTCGAGCAGCGGCTCGTCGAGCTGCTCGCGAACCGTACCGGAAAGCTCGCCGACGTTCTGACGGTCGAGCGGGAGCTCGCACGCGTTCGCGAGCAGATCGAGCGCTACGAAGGCCGGATGCGCTATCTCCGCACCCGCGCCTCGATCAGCACCCTCAGCATCGCCATCCACGAGCCCCTCCCGCTCGTCGCCGAGCACCCCGGCGAGCGGCCCATCCGGGACGCCTTCATCCAGGCGTGGCGCAACCTGGTCGGTGTCACCGCCGGTCTCATCGCCTCGCTCGGGGTCGTTATCCCGTTAGGCATCTTCGTTCTCGCCCTCGTGCTTATCGGTCGCCGCTGGCTTCCGGTTCGCTCGCTCGGCCTGACGACGAAGACCCGCGGAGCGGAATCCACGTAAGAAGGAATCATGCGCCATTCACGAGCAGTCGATCGGGGGTGCTAGGCGGCACCATGCCGCCGTGCACCCCCGATCGACTGCTCTTCGGTCGAGATCTCAACATCAACGTCTCGTCCCAGATCCCTCGCCGGCGCCGGGCTGAACGCGTAGCATTGTCGTTGGGTATATACGATCTGGACCGCCAGCGCCGAGCGACTGGCGGTCCCTACCGGCGCCGCGCCTGCCCAACGATTCGCGCGCACGGCGTTTGCCCCATACGGGAACCGGCGTCGCCTCGCTCGTAAGGCGCGCCTTCGGAGGGTTCCATGTTCATGTCGCGCTCACGGACGGCGGCGTTGTTCTCGTGCGTCCGGCGTTTTGTTCCCGTGCTGCTGCTATCTACCGCCGCATTGTGGTCGGCGTCCGCGCAGTCCGTGGGTGCGATCTCCGGCACCGTCAAGGATTCCGCGGGAACGCCGATTCCCGGTGTCGAGGTCGTGCTCCTGCAGACCAAGGGCGCGGCCTACTCGGACAGCCTTGGCGTCTTCCACTTCGCCAACATCCCGGCTGGCAAACGCGAGCTCCACTTTCGGCGCCTCGGCTTCGCCCCGAAAGCCGTCGACACCCAGATCGGCGAAGGGACGACGGTCGCCCTCGCGATCGTCCTCGACGCGTCGGCCACGGCCATCGAAGGGATGACCGTCGAGGAGGCGACTCGGCGACGCCAGATGCTGAGCGACTTCTACGATCGCCAGGCGAGCGGCTTCGGCCACTTCGTGACGCGCGATCAGATCGAGAAGCGCAATCCGATGAACCTCAGCGACATGATGCGCATGATTCCCGGTGCGCGTCTCACCCCGATTCGTGGCGGCGGACAAGCCGCCCTCCGATTCAGCCGCGCTCAGGGTACGCGGGACTGCCCGCCGCAGTACTGGGTGGACGGCGTGAAGACATGGAATCTCAACATCGATGACATCGTCCCACAGGATGTGGAGGGGATCGAGGTCTATTCGGGCGCTTCCACCGTGCCGCCGCAGTTCAATACGAAAGAGGGCACTACCATTTGCGGCGTGATTCTCATCTGGACGAGAGTCCCCGGCACGTAGGCGACGCGCAACCCCGGCCATATATTGCGATGTCCGGAGCGCCCTCGAGCTGACGGACGCGCACAGCTACCCGGTCAGGGGAAGTCATGGTCCCACCCATTGCCGGTCTGAATGCCTCGAGCGAGGTCTCGGACCGGTACGATTGGCTCACTCCCGAGCGACTCGCGCACATGCGCGCGGTGCTGCTCGGGTTGACGCTTTTCTTCGGTCTCGTCGTGTGGATCTTCCACACGCTCGGCCCGGCGACTGTGCGCGCGCCCAACTTCATCGTCAAGCTTCGCGGCGTCGGAATACTGACGTGGCTGTATGCGCTCGTGCAGATGGTGGACATGCGCTTCTACAACAGCCGCTTTGCCCAGCGCCGCCGCGCGCAGCTGCGCATCCCTGAAAGCCTCAGCGGTTGGCTGCTCGGCCAGATGCTCGCCTGGTTCGGCATCCTGTATTACGGACTCACCGAGGACCTTCGGTGGTACGTTGCCGGCCTTGTCATCTTCGCCCTCAGCTTCTGGGCCTTCCCCGTTCGGGAAGAAAAAGGCAGCTCCCGCAGCATGTAGGCGGCGGTCCCGACAAAGATGACCGCGGGACTGGCTCAACCGGCCGGCGCCGGCCGCGGCCGCGGTTGCCGTTGCAAACCCTCGCTTTTCCGGTTTGAGTTTCCGATGGGCCATGCGTTTCGTCCTCTCACGGTGCCCGTCGACGTCGACTGACCGCGCGCTTCACACCTTGTAGAACGAGCATGTTGAATCCGTCCTCCATCACCTTCCTGAAGCGGTTGCTGGACACGCCCGGTCCATCGGGCTACGAGGCGGCGGCCGGCCGCATCTGGCGAGAGGAGGCGGCGCGATTCACGAAGCACGTGAGCACGGACGTGGCTGGCAACTGCATGGCCGAGGTGAACCCACAGGGATCGCCGACGATCATGCTCGACGGTCACTTGGACGAGATCGGGCTGATCGTTCAGTACATCGACGAGGAAGGCTTCGTCTACATCGCCCCGATTGGCGGTTGGGATCCACAAGTCCTCGTTGGCCAGCGCATCCGATTTCTCGGGCGCGGTGGCGACGTGGTTGGCGTCATCGGCAAGAAGCCGATCCACCTGATGAAGAACAGTGATCGCGAGCACGCCTCGAAGATCACGGATCTCTGGGTAGACGTCGGCGCCGCGAATCGCGCCGAGGTCGAGGAGCGGCTCTCCATCGGCGATGCAGGGGTGATCGATTCCCGGAGCGTCGATTTCCCGAACAACCGGCTCGTTTCGCGATCGATCGACAACCGCATCGGTGCGTTCGTGGTGCTCGAAGCCCTTCGTCGGTATGCGGAGAATCCGGGGCCGGCGCGCGTCGTGGCCGCGGCGACGGTCCAAGAGGAGATCGCCTGGCACGGTGGCGGCGCCCTCGTCTGCGCGCACTGCATCCACCCGCAGATGGCGATCGTTGTCGACGTGACCTTCGCGACCGATCACCCCAATCTCGAGAAGAAGGAGCTCGGCGAGCACAAGATGGGGGGCGGCCCCGTCGTCAGTCGCGGGGCCCTCATCTCACCCGTTGTCTTCAATCTCATTCGGGAAACGGCGGCGGCGAAGCAGATTCCGTACTCGGTACACGCGGTGGGTCGCGACACGTCGACGAATGCCGACGCGATCCACATCGCCCGCGAAGGTGTCGCGACCGCGCTCGTCTCTGTTCCGAACCGCTACATGCACTCGCCTAACGAGATGATCAGCCTCGAGGATGTCGACAAGGCAGCGACGCTGTTAGCCGAGACGTGCAAAGCGGTAGGCGCCAAGACCGACTTTACCGCCCGCTAGTTCGTCCTCGACGCGTGCTGATAGGCGCGCGCGGCCGCTTCGCGCACCTCGCGCTCCTTGTCCTCGCGCAGCACCGCGATGGCGGCTACCGCCGCGGGCGTCTTCGCTTCCGCCAGCGCCTGGATCGCCGCGATCCGGAATGCCATCGGTTTTCGCTCGAGCAAGCGTCGCTTCGGCTCGGCCGCTCGAATCAGCTGCTCCACCGCAGCCGGCGTCGCGATCTTGCCTAACGCGCCGAGTAGCGCGAGTTGAACCTCGGTATCGGGCTCGTCCTCCAGCACCGTGCGCAGCTGCGCCGTGCTCCGCTCGTCGCGGCGCGACGAGAGCGCCATCGCGGCATGGACACGCGTCTTCGGTGATTCCGCCTGGAGCATCTCGCACACGGCGCGAAAGCCCGCCGTCGTGCCGAGATTGATCAACGCGTTCGCGGCCGACTTGCGCACCCGGTCATCGGCATGCTCCAGCAGCGGCAAGAGCGCCGGCTCCGCCGATTGCACGCGCATCTCGCCCAGCAGGTCCGCCGCGTTCCGAACCACAAACCAGCGCGTATCGCCAAGCATGTGCACGAGCGTCGGCACGCCCGTCTGCAGCCGCGGCAGGATGTCGAGATACGCGTGGCGGTCCGACGCCGACCCTTCCTCCGTCAGCAGCTCGATCACGGCGTCGGCGCCCTCGGCGCCCGCGCGCGCGAGCACCGCCTCGAGCTCCACCGCCAGCTCACGCTTCCGCGGCAGCAGCTGCGCGATGCCCCGGAGCAGTGCTGGCCGCAGCAAACGACGCAGACTCATCGTGCACGCCTGCCGTCGGCTGTCGCTGCTCCCGTTGGACTCGCGCTTCACGAGTCCGATGCAAACCGCCGCGAGCACGTGAGTGCGTCCGTCCCGTGACGCGTGTTCCGCCAGCGTCCCGAGCTCGTCGAGCACCTGGCTCTCCTCGCTTGGCTGCTGCACCCGGTCGAGCTGTGCGAAGAGCGCCTCGGTGTCTTCCCCGCTCACCTGCGCCACCTTGAATTGGTGCCACATCTCGCGGTTCTCGACGAAGGCCATCCCTTGCCGGGGTGTCGGAACGCCGAGCGCCGGCGTTGGCCGGAGCATCGCCCGGCTCGGCAGCGGCGTCGGCTCGGCGAGCTTGTCGTCGAGCTTCGGGCCGAGCGACGCGTCTTCGAAGGCGAACTTCACGGAGGCCGCCTTGAGTGCCTCGAGCTGCTCCTTCGCGCGTCGGCCCTTGTCTCCGCGCGTCGGCGGCGTCGAGAAGAGACGCGCCGATCCGAGGAGATCCGCCGGCGGCGACGAGCTTGCGATCTCGATCACCATGACGCCGTGGGCCATCATCTGAGCGCCGAGCTCCGGACCAGCAGCCAGGGTGTCCGGGAGTGCCTTGCCGTTCGCGAACACCCGGCTTCCACGCCGCGAGATCGTTACCGCGCCCTGTCCAATCACCGCCATGGCCGCGCGCAACGCGTCCTTCTGCTCCTCGACGTTTCGTGGGTCGTGAAGCAGCAGCCAAACGAGTCGAGCGTACTGGCAGGCGAAGACGATAGCGGGATTCACGGGGCTCAGCGACGGATTCGATCGGCGCGATGTCCAGTTCGTGACGCAGGCTGCGCAACCCACGCCCGGACTACCAGCAGACGCCGTGCGTCGTCGCGCCGTCACGGCTCCAAAGGCCAGTACCCGTTGTCCGACCTGGCGGATAACTTCGCTGCGTTGCCTCGTACCGGAGTGACATGATCGGGTTGTTGGAACGCGGCAGGCCCGGACAGCCGCGACATATGGTTATTGGCGTCGCGGCCTGCATCGCATTGTATGGGTGCGCGAGCACCTCTGCCCGGCTGCGCGCCGATCCTGCCCGCGCCGCCGCGGCAAGTCATGCCGATGCCAGCGCGATCCGCGGAGACATCGCGTATCTCGCCAGCGATCGCCTCGAGGGCCGTGGCACCGGAACGCCCGGAAACGACTCCGCCGCAGCCTACATCGCCCGTCGCTTCGCCTCGCTCGGCTTGCGGCGTCTCGACAGCTCCTACGAGCAGCACTTCGTCGCCCGCCCATTGGCCGCGCATAACGAGTCCGCTCGGTCACTCCCGACGCAGAACGTCGTCGCACTGTTGCCGGGCACCGATCCGTCGTTGCGCGGCCAGCTGGTAGTTGTCGGCGCGCACTTCGACCACCTCGGCCGCTCCACCGAAGGCGCGCTCGATCCCGATCGGAAGAACGTCATTCGCCGGGGCGCGGACGACAACGCGTCCGGCACCGCGGCCGTGCTCGAGCTGGCGCGACTCTTTGCCGCGACGCCGCCAAGGAGGTCCCTCCTCTTCGTCACCTTCAGCGGTGAGGAGCTCGGTCTCCTCGGTTCGGAGTATTTCGTCACCCACAGCCCCCTGCCGCTCGACAGTACCGTTGCGATGGTGAACTTCGACATGGTGGGCCGCCTGCGCGACGACAAGCTCATCGTCTACGGCGTAGCGACCGCCGCCGAATTACCCGCGCTGCTCGACAGCGCGAATCTCGCCGCGAGCGCACCGCCGGGCGCGTCACCTTGGGAAACCCCACTCCGCGTGACCGCGCTTGGCGACGGCTTCGGCCCCTCCGACCACAGCTCGTTCTATGCGCGGAGCATCCCGGTTCTTCACTTCTTCACGGATCTGCACGAGGACTACCACAGCGCCGGCGACATTCCTTCGAAGATCAACGCCCGCGGCGAAGCGCACGTCGTCGATGTCGCCGAACGGGTCATTCGCGCCATCGCCGATCGTCCGTCGCGGCTGACCTTCATCCGCAGCGCCTCGCCCGCGCCCGTCGCCAGCTCGCGCCAGGGATCCGACGTCTATCTCGGTTCCATCCCCGATATGAGCAACAGCGCCGGTCAGGGGCTGCGCCTAACGGGTGTGCGTGCCGGCAGCCCGGCCGAACAGGCGGGGCTCACCGCTGGCGACGTGATCGTCGAGTTCGCGGGACGGGCCGTGAAGGATCTGTACGACTTCAGCGATGTGCTCTACTCGCACCGGCCTGGCGACGCCGTATCAGTGACCGTGCTGCGCAACGGCGATCGCAAGCAGTTCACGGTCCATCTCGGCAAACGCGGCTGATCGTCGCGCTCCCGATCATGTTTCAGCTCTGGACGAGCGCCCGCTACAGCTTTCCGCTGCCGAGCGGGCACCGCTTCCCGATCGCGAAGTACGAGCGCCTCCGTGAGCAAGTTCTCATCGAAGGGATCGTCGACGCCGCCGCGATCCTGGAGCCAGAACGCGCGACGCGGGATGCCCTCCTCCTCGTGCACACTGCCGACTATGTCGACCGGTTTCTCGCCGGCGCGCTGGAGCCGGCCGAGCTGCGCCGCCTTGGGTTCCCCTGGTCGCCGGCGCTCGTCGAGCGGTCTCTCCGCGCCGTAGGGGGAACCTGCGAGGCGGCCGCTGCCGCGCTCGACCACGGTGTGGCGATGAATCTGGCGGGAGGCACGCACCACGCCTTTCCAGACCACGGCGAAGGATTCTGCGTCTTCAACGACGTCGCGATCGCGATCCGGCTCCTGCAGCGTGCCGGCCGCGTGCGGCGCGTCGCCATCGTCGACCTCGACGTGCATCAAGGGAATGGGACGAACGCCATCTTCGCCGGCGACGAGAGCGTCTTCACCTTCAGCATGCACGGGGGCCGGAACTACCCGTTCCATAAGGTCTCCGGCTCGCTGGATGTGGAGCTTCCCGACGGCACCCGTGATGAGCATTTCCTCACACTCCTCGCCGAGAACCTGCCGGCGGTGCTCGCCCGGTCGCAGCCTGATCTCGTGATCTATCTCGCGGGCGCCGACCCGCACGAGGGCGATGCCCTCGGCCGCCTTGGCCTGTCCTTCGACGGTCTTGCTCGTCGCGACGCCTTCGTGATCGAGCTCTGTCGCGAGGTCGGCCTTCCGCTCGCGATCACCATCGCCGGCGGCTACGGCCGCAATCTCGAGGACACCGTCCGCATTCACGTCGAGACGGCGCGCATCGCCAGCCGCTACGCCGCGTCGCCGTTAGGCACTGCGCGCTAGCGGGCGATTTGGCCGCCCGGCGGCGGCTGCGCTGCAATCTGCGAGAGGCGTTGCAGGACGCGGCCCTCGCGGATGATCAGACAATTGGCGGCCCACACCCATCTCATTGACTGCCATTCGTTTTACATGGGACCCCGTTCAGGGCCTGCCGATTGCCCTTACCTGAGGTGGCTGGATCGGCCCGACCTGGGCCTGCTGCCGCAGTCTTCTCCCACGGAGAATTGTTCATGTCCTCCATGCTCCGCGCCCGGAAGGGCTTTACACTCATCGAGCTGCTGATCGTGGTCGTCATCATCGGCATCTTGGCCGCGATCGCGATTCCGAAGTTCGCCAACACGAAGAACAAGGCGTACGTCACTGCGATGAAGTCCGACCTTCGCAACCTCGTCACGGCTGAGGAAGCGTTCTTCTCGGATTCGACGTACTACACCGATGCGACGAACCTCGTGACGCGCAACAGCTTCAAGAACTCGTCGGGCGTCGGCGTGCCGGCGGTGACGAC
>Ga0136846_1234230_pt1 | contig 33875 bp, 27 predicted proteins | sample HopSoiMetagenom2_FD_96841 | JGI IMG/M metagenome (GOLD analysis project Ga0136846, IMG submission 96841) | Grasslands soil microbial communities from Hopland, California, USA - 2 Assembly 2016 (version 4) | ecosystem: Environmental > Terrestrial > Soil > Grasslands | place: USA: Hopland...
AGTCGATGCCGAGGCGAAGATCGCTTTCGCGCTGCGCGGTGAAGCCGCGAATCGAGGAGCCGTCGAAGGTCAGATTGTCGTAGCTCTTCAGCAGAAACTTTTTGTCGTAGTCGAGCATGTGCAGGCGGCCTTCGAGGTCGCTGAAGAGCACAGTGACGGCCTTAATGCGCTTTTCATCGGTGAGATATTTGAGGCGCTCTTCCTGGATCTTGTGCGGAGCGGTGCGGTTCCTGCGCTGCTCCTTCGCCTTCAGGTTCATTTCTTCCAGTTCGTCGTACGAGAGTGCCAGGAAATTGCGCAGTTCAGTAGACATGGACGTGGTTCGGTCTCCTTCGTAATCGAAAGTAGAATTCGGCAAAGCTACGTACGAATGCTGAGTTGAAATGGCTGGTTTCAACAGGCTGTCGTGAGACACGGAAGAATAGCGCCTGCAAGAAGAGTCAGCCAATCGAAAATGCTGATGCGTGGCATAAAACGGATTTATCCGTGAGGCGATGCAGCTTGTGCGCGAGGAAACACTCATCGGGGCGGAATAATTCGCGTGTGTAAACCGCGTTATGAGTGCTGTGCGAATTGAACGTCAGAAGAGAGGACGGTCTGTCCCATCCACTCACTGAGTGGATGTTGACGTCCACAATGAAGACACTGCGTGGCAGGGAATTGGAAGTGGCAGTTGGGACAGATCGCTCCAGTTTCAAACGTGTCGAAAGGCTGGCCGCAGTGTCCGCACTTCCAATATGCGCCGGCCGGTGGTGAGGTCTTGCAAGTGGGGCAAGAGTATCCGTGCCTGCGCGGGAGTTTTGCCATGCGAAGAAGCGACTGCGCGTGTTTGAAACCGCCCCAGCAATTCATGAGCATGAACACTGCGAGCGCGCCGTACCACATCGAGCCCTTCGAGAAGGCCAGACCGATGAAACCGACAACTCCTAACAGACCCAGTACGGTGGCGACCATCAAACTGTGGGCACGCCCAATGACAAACCAAAGCAGGGAACGAAGGATTTGGCCTCCGTCGAGGGGATAGATGGGCAGAATGTTGAACGCGAACAAACCAAAGTTCATCCAAAAGACTGTCGGCAGCAGGCCATTGATATTTGGCCCATTCACCCATACCGGAGAACCGGCCAGCGATGCCATGGCTGCAAGGATTGGCATCAGTCCGACATTCACCAGAGGTCCGGCGGCGATGCTCCACAAAGTTGCACCTGGGCGGGGAGGGGGGTCGACATAGGCGACACCGCCGAGAGGCCAAAGTACGATCTGGTTTGCGCGACCCCCTACTTGACGGCAGGCGAGCGCATGCCCGTACTCGTGCAGCGCGACAATCAGGAAAAGGGCAAGATACTCCAGTACATTCCAAACGATGGAGGAGTATCGTCCCGCGCGGCTCTGGATTTCATAGATCCCGACAAGGAACCAGGACCAGTGCAGGAACAGGTCCACTCCTGCAAATCGGAAGAGATGGATCGATCCCTGGCGTGCAGTGGGCATAGTGAGAGTTTACTTTATTACAGCGGGTGAGCGCGCGAGCGTTACAAAGGTCGCGGAACTGTGCGGGTGATACTTGGGGAATGAAGGTCGTCTCCGGCGAGGGACAGCAGATTCCTCGTCGCTCGCTTGGCTTCCTCGAAATGATAAACGCTTGCGAAGGTCTATTGACGGTGGGCAGAGGCCCCGGCAGCTAGTTCGCGCAGGGTAGTCAGGAACCCGGCAGCGGTCCGGGGATCGTCCAGCGCGTCGAGAGCGATGGTGGCTGAGAACTGGGGCGACTCGGGGCGGAAACGGACCTGCAATACGTCTTGCTGACGAACCGTCATCAGTGTGTTCAGCTCAGGGGCCGAATCCTGTTTCCAGTGAGTCCGGGTTGTTAGAACGATGGGTCCGGGTTCGTACACGTCCCACTCGCGTTGATCACGCTTACGGCCGTTGATGCCGCGGCTGTGGGCGCACCAGCGGTGACGCAGGACCTCCAGGTGGAGGTTCGGGGAGCCCCCGAGGTCGGCCTCGAAGGTCAGGGTTTCCTTCTGGTTGTGCCATCGGGCGATAAGCCACTGGATGGGCAGCGGCCGTGGCCGGAACTTCATGGTGACGTATGCATTCTCGAAGCTGCGCGAAGGGAAGTGGAGACGGGCATGGAGGCGGGAACTGCTGATCCAGCGTGAGTCGAGGATGCGTCCTTTTCCGGCGCAAGCCGACTGTACCCACCGGAGTGCTTCGGATCCTTTGCGGCGATTGTAGGCGGCGAAGAGGGCATACCAGGTGCCCAGGGCCGTGACCGCACACATGACGTCGATGATTAGAAGGCGTCCCACCACGTCTTCCTTCACCCCTCTGATGCCGATGGTACGTCCGAGGTTGCGGCTGGAGCAAGAGGGCATTTCGCTGTAAGCAGATTTTTTTCAAGCGGCCGGTTACATTCTGTGGAAAAGGAGTTCCGTAGCAAATCGGCGAGGAACACTCAACTTTCCGCTTCGCCGCTACAATGTCGGCGTGGGTTCCATGATTCGCGACTTTCGGCCTGAGGATTTCGAAACACTCTGGCGTATGGACCAGGAGTGTTTTGGCCCGGGGATCGCCTATTCCAAGCAAGAGTTGAAAGCCTACATCCGCAGCCGGACCTCATTTACCCTGGTGGCGACAAATGCAGGTGGTGAGCGAGTGCACGGATTCATCGTGGCGCATGGGGGACCAACCGGCCACATCGTCACCATCGATGTCGCTCCCGAACAAAGGCGTTCAGGGGTGGGATCGCTGCTCATCTTGTCGGCGGAGGAGCGGCTGCGCTCCGGGGGGAGCCGCGCTGTGGGGCTGGAAACGGCCGTGGATAATCTCAGCGCGCTCTCGTTCTATAAGCGCCACGGTTACAGCGTCATCCGGACCTGGCCACGGTATTACTCAAATGGGGTCGACGCCCTCGTGCTAAAGAAGGACTTTGCATGATCCCGGAACGTCATTGCGTTGTGGGCCGGTATGCGGATAAGTTTTAACGTTCGGGCATCGTGTGAGGGCGTTGTAGCCAGGCAATAGCAGATTCCTTCTCGCTCTCGCGAGTCGGAATGACAATGGGTTCGAGTTTGCGGGCCCTGAGACATTTTGAGTTTCAAACACATTAGAACTGAACATGAAAGTTGCCATCCAGGGAGAGCGCGGGGCGTTCAGCCACGAGGCCGCGGAGAAGATGCTGCCGCGGTGTACGGTCGTGCCTTGCGCACGTTCGGCTGAGGTCTTCGATCGCGTAGAGCATGGATCCGTAGCCGCGGCGGTCATACCGATCGAGAACACTCTCGCGGGGACCGTGGCGGAGCATGCGGATCTTCTTGTTAGCCGGGGCGTCTACATCCAGGCTGAGTTCCTGCTGCGAATCGTTCACAATGTAATTGCCGCACCGGGAGTGGGATTATCTACAGTGAAGCGCGTGCTCTCGCATCCCGTTGCACTTGATCAGTGCCGGGACTTCTTCCGGCGAAATCCGCAGGTTGAGTCTGTTCCGTTCTACGACACTGCTGGTAGCGTGAAACATGTCATCGCTAACAAACTGAAGGATGCGGCGGGCATCGCCAGTCGGAAGGCAGCGCAGGAATATTCGGGCAAGGTACTCGAATCGAGCATCGAAGATGACAAGCGGAATTTCACCCGCTTCTTTCTAATTCGCAAGCTAGTCCGGTCTAGATCGAAGAGGGACGTTGGATACGGCGGCGTAATTCCGCAAGGTGCGAATAAAACCTCTATTGCATTCCAGGTGAAGAACATGCCGGGCGCGCTCTTCAAATCACTTAGCGTGTTCGCGTTGCGCGACATTAGCCTGAGCAAGATCGAGTCCCGTCCCATGCGTGGGAGACCCTGGGAGTATGTCTTCTATGTGGATTTCCTGCGCGGCGATGACGAGCCGGCACGGAACGCCTTGCGGCATCTGGGCGAGGTGGCCGAGTTTGTAAAGGTGCTGGGGATCTATCCGGCAGCGTGACCGTCGAACCCTTTGCTCCCGACGAACGTCAAGTTTTTTGCGCGACCAAGGAGCGAGTATGTCGAACCCTGTTCCCAACCGGCGGAACTTTTTGCGCCAGAGTTCAATTGCCGGAGTTGCTGTGTTTACGCCTGTTCTCGCCATTGGCCAGCCGAACCGCGATTTGGCAAAGAAAGAGGGAGAGCAGATTTCGCCCGCGGAAGACCTGATGCGGGAGCATGGGCTGCTCAATCGTATTCTCCTGATCTACGACCATCACTTGGATCTGCTGACGGCAAAGAAGCCGTTCGATGGGTCGATGTTGGCGATCGCCGCCGACATCGTGAAGCACTTCGTTGAGGAATATCACGAAAAGCTTGAAGAAGACTATCTTTTCCCTCGCTTTCGCAAAGCAAAGAAATTGGTGAGCTTGGCAGACACGCTGCAGACGCAGCACAAGGCAGGGCGCCATTTGACGGCCAAGATCAGGGAATTGGCAGCAGTGGCCTCGTTGAAATACGTATCGTCAGATTCCGATACGTTGGCGGACGCCCTGCGGGAATTTTTGCACATGTACCGGCCGCATGAAGCTCGCGAGGACACCGTGCTGTTCCCGGCGTTTCGATCGATTGTGTCACCGCACGAGTACGACGCGCTCGGTGAGGAGTTCGAGAAGAAGGAAGACGAACTCTTTGGCGATGAAGGTTTCTTTAAAGTCGTCGACCAGGTCGCCGGACTCGAAAAGAGACTCGGGATTTACGAATTATCGCAGTTCACCCCAAAATGAGAATACCCGTACAGAGTCACATTGCCCTGTGATCTCGCATACATTTGTCTGTCCTACGCGCTCCTACACTTGAATGTCTCACTGCGAGACCAATTTCATACACGGAGGGTTTATGCGCATTCTGCGAGGTGTAGGCATCATGCTGCTCGTGCTCGGTGCGATGGCGGTGGCAAAGGATAACGCGCTGGGTATCCATGAAGTAAGTCAGGTGAAGTTCGACACGGCGGTTCACATCGGGAGCACCGTCCTGCCTGCGGGCCAATATGAAGTTCGCCACACGATGGAAGGTCAAGAACATGTGATGGTGTTCAAGCGCAATGGCAGCAAGGAGGAGTACAAGGCGAAGTGCACGCTGGTTCCTCTGGACAAGAAAGCCCGTCAAACGCAGGCTTCGTATCAGACCACCGGGAATGAAAAATTGCTTCAAGAGTTGGTGTTTCAAGGAGATTCGGCGAAGCACGTGTTCGGAAATTAGCGCTGGTCCACTCTGGTGCCCAGGTAAGGCGCTGGGCTTTGATTTCATGGCCCCACTTCTCACGACACCGTGGGAGGTGGGGTATCGCTTTGTTCACATTGAGGACCGACCCTCAATTAGACCTTGCAAGGGAGTACCTGCCGCGTTAGCCTCTGCACCTTAGACACATTCCGCATCTTTGCTAACCATTTAGAATTCGTGCTTCCTGGTGGGGGCGGTGCCGTCCTGAAACCTTTGCCGGAGGAGTATCATCTATACTTGAGCGAGTTACACTCAAGGAGAAATATGACCCAGCAGACGCCACTGGAGCGCACTCCTAAGCCTAACGAAACAAATGAACAAAGGGCCCTTCCGGTACTCCCGGTTCGGGATACGGTCTTGTTCCCGCATGCGGTTTTGCCCCTTACGGTAGGGCGTGAGAGCTCAGTGCAGCTAATAAATTCTTTGGGCGAAGACAAGACCATTATTGTGGTCGCCCAGCGCGAGGCCAGGGTGGACGCTCCCCAGCCGAGCGATCTTTATACCGTCGGTACTTCTGCAGTTGTCCATAAAGTCGTGAAGATGCCCAACCAGAGCCTTTTCGTCTTTGCGGAAGGTCTGGAGCGAGTCCGGCTGAGCGAGTTCACACAACTTTCTCCCTTCATGAGCGCGCACTATCATGTGCTGCCTGAAGGGACCACGCCTGCAGCGACTTCGGAAATCGAAGCTCTGCAGAGAAACGTGCTGACCCTGTTCCAGCAGATCGTGGCTGGATCGCCCACGTTGTCGGACGAACTGTCAACGGTGGCGATGAACATCGACGAGCCCGGGCGGCTGGTTGACTTCATAGCTTCCTCTCTACCTTCACTGTCGACTCCCGACAAGCAGGATACGCTGGAAACTCTGGACGTCCACGTACGTCTGGAGAAGATCAACCAGCATCTGGCGAAGGAGCTTGAAGTCCAGCAACTGCGGAACAAGATTCAGAGCGAAGTGCAAGATCGCGTGCAGCAGACTCAGCGCGAGTACTACTTGCGCGAGCAGATGAAGGCCATTCAGAAAGAGCTCGGCGAGCAGGATGAAGGCCAGCGTGACGTCGAGGATCTGAAGAAAAAGATCGAAGAAGCGGGCATGCCCGATGAGGTGAAGAAGGAGGCCTTGAAGGAACTTGGCCGCCTGTCGCGCATGTCTCCCATGGCAGCCGACTATTCGCTCACGCGGAACTACATCGAATGGCTGGCGGTATTGCCGTGGGCCAAGACGTCGGGACAGGAGATCGAGATTCCGAAGGCGAAAGAGATTCTCGATGCCGATCACTATGATCTGGAAAGAGTCAAGGACCGCATCCTCGATTACCTCTCAGTCCGGCGTTTGAAGCCGAACATGAAGGGACCGATCTTGTGCTTCGTCGGACCTCCGGGCGTGGGGAAAACTTCGCTTGGCAAGTCAATCGCGCGTGCCCTCGGACGCAAGTTCGTGCGGCTGTCTTTAGGCGGCGTGCACGATGAGGCTGAAATTCGCGGTCACCGCCGTACCTACATCGGTGCTTTGCCTGGGCAGATCATCCAGGGAATTCGCCGGGCGGAGACGAAGGATCCCGTCTTCATGCTTGATGAAATCGACAAAGTTGGACGCGACTTCCGCGGAGATCCGGCTTCGGCATTGCTCGAAGCGCTCGATCCCGAGCAGAACTCGACGTTCCGCGACAACTATCTCGACGTGACCTTCGATTTGTCGAAGGTGCTCTTCATCACGACGGCGAACATGCTCGACCCAATTGCCGAGCCTCTGCGCGACCGCATGGAGATTATCGAACTGCAGGGCTACACGGAAGAAGAGAAGGTACACATTGCGTTCCAGTATCTGGTTCCGAGGCAGATCGACGAGAACGGCATCACGCCTGAGCAGATCGAATTTCCCGAAGAAGCCGTGCGCTACGTGATCCGCCATTACACGCGGGAAGCGGGCGTACGCAGCCTTGAACGCCAGATAGGCACGATCTGCCGTAAGCAGGCGCGCCGGTTAGCGGAAGGGAAGACGGAGAAACTCGTCGTCACCAAGGAGACTGTGCAGGAGTTCCTCGGCGGGATCAAGATCCGCAGCGAAGGCGAAATCGCCGAGCGTACGGAGCGTCCGGGGGTGGCTGTTGGATTAGCTTGGACGCCGTCCGGCGGTGACGTGCTTTTCGTCGAAGCCAACGCCATGAAGGGCAAGGGTGGATTCACCATGACCGGCCAGATCGGCCAAGTCATGCAGGAATCCATGCAGGCCGCGCTGACGTGGGTTCGATCGAATGCGGATCGTCTCGGGGTGACAGAAGATTTCTTCGCCAGCCACGACATCCATATTCACGTCCCGGCGGGCGCCATTCCCAAGGACGGTCCGTCAGCGGGTGTGACCATGGCAACCACCCTGGTTTCACTGCTGACGAAGAAGCGAATCACTCCGCTGATCGCCATGACCGGAGAGATCACGCTCAGCGGGAATGTGCTTCCGGTTGGTGGTATCAAAGAAAAAGTGCTTGCCGCGAAACGCGCAGGTGTTCGGGATGTGATTCTTCCGGCGGAAAACAAGATGAACGTCGAAGAGGATTTGTCGCCTGAGCAGCTGGAGAATTTGAAGGTCCACTACGTGAAAACGATTGATGAGGCTCTCAAAGTTTCCCTACCTGCAGTGGAGGGAAGCGCCGCGGCGACGTTGATTCCATCAACGCCGCCTAAGGATCCGAACCAGGACTACAACCCGACGCAACCTATCAAAGAGCCGGAGCCAATTCACGACAAGGTTCTGACGCAGGCGTAAGCCCGCGCACGAAGAAAATAAGGCCAGCACTCCGAAAGTGCTAGCCTATTCTCGTCCAGGGGTGGAGGCATGTGCGGCCCAGCGTTTGCGGTTCGCGACTGCTCCTGGTCGGATGCGTCTTGGGTGACACAAACTCGGAGCTACAGACGCAACTTGGCGAGAGGGCGTGCCCAGTCCACGAGGTTTTTGCAGCAGCTGGGTCATCAGCTTCTTGGACGTTTCATCGGTCAAGTTCCCGTTTGAGCCGAATTTCTCATTCGCCTTTCCGATCATGACGTCCGGCTGATTGACGGGAAGCATATTCAGGAATACGAAACTCTGGCGCAACGCATATTGGGCGCGCGCTCCTCCGAAGATGCCTCCAGAGGCGCTCATGACGGCTACCGGCTGCCGCTCCATGCGCCGTCGGCGCAAGGGCAAGAAGCCCAGTCGATGGCGTTCTTGGTTCTCCGGGTACGCTGTAATTGTATTCGGGTGTGACGAACAGGATTGCGTCGGCCGCGCGGATGCGCCTCTTTAATCCGACACCCGGAGGATTTGCCTCATCATCCTGATTGAATGGCGGGATCTGACCGAGGTCGTCGAAGGTTTCAATAACTGCATCGCCGGGCACCAGTTTCGTTGCAGCATGCAAGGTCATCCGGTTCAACGACTGCTTACGAATGCTTCCGGCAATACCAAGAATGTGCAACTTGGAGTTCATTGAGCGGATCCTTATGTCTTGCGGCAGAATTCGATGCTCGAATGAAGAATGTTGCCGCAGAAATGTTGGTTGCTCTCCTCGATTCGGCGGTCGCGTTACACTGACAATGTGAGAGTACGAGTTCTGTTTTTCGGCAGTTTGAGGGAATTGGCGGGCAAAGCGTCCGAGGAAATTGAGCTACGCGACGGATCGGCCCTACGCGACGTGCTTACGCATTACCAGACGCACATACCTCGGTTGAAAGATTTTCTTTCTTCGCTCGCGTTGGCCGTCAATCAGCAATATGCATCCCCTGACACTATGCTGAAGCCGGATGACGAGATTGCCTTGCTGCCGCCCGTCAGCGGCGGGGCGCAGGACGCCACACCGTCGGGCACAGAGACAATGCGGCAGTACGCGACAATTACCCGGGAACGCATTAACAGTCAGCGCGTGTTGGAGAGTTTGAAGCACGGCGACGACGGAGCCGCAGTTGTGTTTGAAGGTGTGGTTCGCAATCAGACGCGCGGCCGGAAGACTGTGCATCTGGAGTACGAAGCTTACGAGCAGATGGCGCTACAGCAGATGGAATCCCTTGCTTCGCAGGCGCTGGGCACGTTTCAAATTCGTGATGTCGCAATCGTCCACCGGCTCGGGCATCTGGAAATCGGCGAGATCAGCGTACTGATCGTAGTTGTGTCAGCGCATCGCGGGCCAGCCTTTGATGCGTGCCGATGGCTGATCGACACGCTCAAGCGCAAAGTGCCGATCTGGAAGAAGGAGTTTTTTGAGGACGGAGCGGTATGGGCAGATGGCGAGCCGTTTCCGGAGGAGATCCCGCGGGCAAATTCGTGAACTCTAGGCAGCCCATGCGCGAACGGGGCATCTAAGTGAACGTTTGCCGGGCGATGATTGCCGGTGTCAAAGACGTTCAGGCGCATGTCCTGAAAGCGGGTTTCCTGATCTTCACAGTATGATCTGTAGCACTCAATGAAGAGAACCATCACCAGCTTGTTCCTCTTGGGTTTGTGCTGCAGCGTATGGGCTTGGTCTCAAGAGAACCCAAAGCCGCCCGAGTCGCGCCAGTCAGCCCAACAGTCTGAGCCTTCCACTACACTCAAAGTCAACGTCAACCTCGTCAACGTATTTGTTACGGTCACCGATGCGAATGGCGCTCCGATTGGCGGACTGAAGAAGGACAACTTTATTCTTCAGGAGGACGGGAAGGATCAGAAGATCTCCGTCTTCGACAAAGAGTCGGCGCTGCCGCTCTCGATTGCACTCGCGATTGATACCAGCTTGAGCACGCGGCACGACCTGCCGTTAGAACAACAATCGGCCAAGCGATTTGCGCATGCCATTCTTCGCCCGGTGGACGCCCTTTCGGTTTATGCCTTCAGTGAGGTCGTGCACGAAACCACGCCGGGATACACAGCGGATCTCAAACGAATCGACGAGAGCATCGATCACATTCGCGTGGGAGCTGCCACTGCGCTGTACGACGCGATCTTTCTGGCGTCGCGCTCGCTCGACCACCGCAAAGGACGCAAGGTGATCGTCTTGATCACGGATGGCGGAGACACGATCAGCAAAGTGGATTACAAAGAGGCAGTGCGAGCCTCGATCGAGGCAGAGGCGATCGTCTACTCGATTATTGTTGTGCCGATTGAAAGCAGCGCCGGACGCGAAATCGGCGGCGAACATGCCCTGATTCAACTCTCGGAGGATACGGGAGGGAAGTACTACTATGCGACCTCGATTGCCCAACTGGATGAAGCCTTCCGTAGAATAAGCGACGAGTTGCGTACGCAATACCTGCTGGCCTACTACCCCTCAGAGCACGCATCGTTCTCGGACTTCCGCCGGATCGAAGTGAAAGCGACCGGAGTTGCGGACGGCTCCGCATATCACGTGCGGCATCGGACCGGGTACTACACGGTGAAGTCGGAATTCTGAGAGTTCTTTTCGCTGATTTCCTACCCAAGACGAAACTACACTAAGCCGAGCTATAACTTTTTGTTTACGCTGTTTTGTATTGAACGCCGCTCGCGGCGGCGTCCAATTTCACAGAGTGCGAATTCCATATTTGGAAGAGAACCTAGAGGGTGCAGAAATATCTACCTGGGATAGGAGCGATGCAATTCGGCATGCAAGTTATTGATGCAGGGTGCCTTACATAGTAATCGAGATTTCGATCCAAGTACTGGCGCACAAATTGCATGGGCACAACAAACAGCGACCTCGCTTCGTGATGATGGAGCAAATTCACAATCACGAAAACACTAGATCGATACAGTGACGAACCACTTCTGTTCTGGGATTCCTGCACGAATCGAGAGAAACAGGCTGTGAACACTCCGAAAAGGATGGTGGAAGATGCTGAACTCCTCTTCTCCGCGCCGCGGTCTTCGAAATGCCTTGCTGGCGCTGGTGTGCTTGGTGGCGCTGCTTGCCCCGTTGACCCTCATTGCCCAGACAACCCTTAGTACCGGTAGCATCACTGGAACGGTGAGTGACCCAAGTGGCGCTCTTGTTAATGACGCGAAAGTAGAAGTAACGAACGTTGCAACCGGCCAGAAGCTTGGACTGACCAGCAATGCTGCGGGTTCGTTCACCACCGGCCCCCTGCAACCCGGTACCTACAAAGTGCAGGTTTCGGCCAAGGGATTCAACACTGTCATTCAGACAGCGGTGGTCCAGGTAGGTAACACCTCCACCATAAATGCGAAGCTGGCAGTTGGCCAAGAGAGCACAGTCGTAGACGTACAGGGCAGCTCGGTTTCGGTCAATACAGAGCAGGCCACAGTGCAAGGCGTGTTGACGTCAGCTCAGATCGAGAACCTCCCCGTCAACGGCCGCAACTTCCTCGATCTTGCGCAGCTCGAGCCCGGCGTGCAGATTCAAGACGGACAGAACTTCGATCCTACGAAGGCGGGGTACTCCTCAATTTCATTTGGCGGCCGCTTCGGGCGTACCGCACGCGTCAACGTCGACGGAGTCGACGTCAGTGATGAGACGGTTGGAACGACGACTGCGGACATTCCTGCTAGCGCGATCGATGAATTTCAGCTCAGCCAGTCTTCTCTCGACCTCTCACAGGATTTGACCTCGTCAGGCGCGGTTAACGTGACAACCCGCTCTGGGACGAACGCACTTCACGGGGAGGCGTTTGGGTTCTTCCGCGATCATTCGTTGAATGCGGCATCTGCCGGTGGTCAAGATCTGTATTCTCAGCGCGACCAATACGGTGCTCGCCTTGGCGGACCGATCATCAAAAACAAACTGTTCTTCTTTGGCGATGGCGAGCGAACTAAGCAAGCATCATTTGCTCCAGTAGTGCTCGCCGGAACGCCATTTGCGGGCGTCGGGTCGGGATTTAGCCAACCTTTCATTGAGGACAACCTAATCGGTAAGGTGGACTACAACCTTAGCAATGGCGCTAAGGCTTTCTACCGTTACTCGTATTTCAAGAACTCTCTGGCGGCAACGTTCGGACTGGGATTCTCGGTGTACGACAATCGAAACATCACGCGTCAACATGTGGTGGGCTTCGATTTCAGCACTGGCAGTTTCACACACAGCATCCGATTCTCGTACTTGAAGTTCCAGAACCAGATCGTCGACTCGACGCTCAACAACAATTCACTTCCTTACTGCTGTACCGGTTTGGAAATCAGTGCCGGCTCGTTCTTTGTCGGTCCGAACCTGCTGGCCCCTCAGAGCACACCGCAGTCGAACCGCGAGATTAAATACGACGGCAGCCACATCTATCACTCCCATACGATTCGTTACGGCGTTTCATTCAATCACGTTCAAGGCGGCGGATTCGCTAACTTTTATGGGAGCGCACCGCGGGTTTCCTTCAGCACCACGGCGGCGAATTGTGGCGCGACCGGAGATCAATCTTGCGAGGACTTTGCGAACTCCGGGCCGTACCCCGGAGGTTCGGCTAATCCCTTGAATTGGGACATGAATCGGCTCCGCGTCGGTAATGGTCAGGGATTCAGTACTCTGCAACCAGCGCTCGGATTTCCGGCGGGCGGTTTAGGCCCGGACAATCGCATCGGTCTCTACATCGGGGATTCATGGAAGATCAAGCCTAACCTGACGCTAAGTCTCGGATTACGCTACGACCGCGATACAGGCCGGACTGACAGCGATCTTCCGGCGGATCCCAACATAAACGCGGCTTTTCCGGGATACGGAAATCGCGTGCAGCAATCCAACCTGAACTTCGCCCCACAGCTTGGATTCGCATGGGATCCGAACAAGAACGGCAAGACCGTTGTACGCGGCGGTATTGGACTTTTCTTCGAAAACGTGATCTGGAACAACGTTCTATTCGATCGGCCAGCGCGTTTGCAAACGGGTGCGTTTAATGCTGTTTCAAATGCTTGCCTCAGTGGTGGCCCACAACCTGTGCCAGTAAGCTTGTCCGTTAGTCCAACCGGCACGATTTCGCCGCCCGCAGGAGTTTGTGGCAATGATGTCCACGTTGGGGATGTGATTCCGCAGATTCAGACCTTCTGGCAGCAGGTATTGGCGGGCAACACGTTCGACCCGCACACGCCGAACCCGAACTACGCAGGCACGTTGTTGGCCGAAGGACTTGGGCAACCGGCGTTCTTGTTTGCACCTAACTACAGGACGCCGCGTTCCGTGCAGATCAATTTTGGAATTCAGCGTGAAATCCGGCACGGGATGGTATTCAGCGCTGACTACCTTCGCAACATCGAAACCAGGACGTTACTAGCAATTGATGTGAACAAGGTCGGTGACATCTCAACCTTTGATATCGGGGGAGCAACTCAAGCGATCACGGACACGAATGCGGCTTTCGGCTGCCCTGCTGGACCTGGTGGAGTGGATTGCGCGATCTCAGGAGTTAACAACGCCGGAGTCGGCGCAACCATCGATGATTACGTTAGCTTCGGCCTCGGAACACCGAACGATGTGGCAGGCGTTGGATGCACACAGGATCCATCTCTTGGTGGGCTTGGACATCCCTGTGCGTTCGGTGGAATCAACGCTGCGCAAAACTCGGCGTTCTTCCTTAAGCCGATTGGACGTTCCGTTTACAACGCACTGCAGATGAAGCTGGTCGAGAATGTTACAACCCCATTCCGTGGCGTCAAAGCCCTGAACTTCCAGGTTGCTTACAGTCTCTCGAACTTCAGCAACACGGGTGGCGCGCAGCTGACTGGTACCTCGGCGGATAGTGATCAGGACTTCGTGCTTCAGGCTGCTGATAACAACAACCCAGGCCGTTACTATGGTCCAGCTCTCCTCGACCGTACTCACCAGATCTCGTTCGGCGGCTATGTGGATGTTCCGGCTGGCTTCCGCATTGGTCTGATCTCACACTTCTATAGCCCGTTATCAAGCGCGATCGTTTCGCCGAATTTTGGCGACATTGGCGAAATCTATCGCACGGACTTCACGGGGGATGGAACGGTGGGCGATCCTCTACCTGGAACCCATCTAGGTCAGTTCGATCGTGGTACCGACGCCAGCAACCTGAACGGGCTGATCACGAAGTACAACACCGCTCAGGGTGCCCAGCCAACTCCCGCCGGGAACGTTTTGATGCAAAACGGGCTCATGACGGCTGCTCAACTGCAAGCGCTTGGTGGCGTGTCGCCCACCATCGATTTGGCTCCTGCTGGCCAGGTGGACTATAGCTGGTTGCGCGCTCTGGATCTGCGGTTGGCGTGGCGCCACACGTTCAGAGAGAGGTTCACAATCGAGCCGAGTGTGGGCTTCTTCAACCTGCCGAACTTCAGCAACTTCAACCTGCCTCCGAACACGATGAATGGAATTTTGTTCGGCTCCGGCGCTGGTTCAATCAATGGGACGACCAGAGCTGACAACGAAGCTTTCCGTGTAGGTAACGGAACCGGCGTGTACGGACTAGGTTCCCAGCGGCAGATCGAGTTCGGTCTGCGTTTTGTGTTCTAGTCTGCGGCTTCAAGACACGGCCACCAGCTTCCGAGCTGGTGGCTTTTTTCTTTGATCTGAGGTCGCCTATCATCTGATATTGCGGACAGCAACACGCAGTATTAACATCTCGCGGCGGGGGCTAATTTCATGTCGCCTATCACGTGTGTGGCGTCTTCGTTAATCGCTCTTCTGGCCGGGACAACGGCAGTGATTGGACAAGTAAATGGAACACCAGCACTACCGCGGACTTTCAAGGATCGCATCGTATTCGTCCGGACGGATCCTTCTATCGGCCTGGCCGCTCAACGATCCATCACAGATGTGGACCCGAACAGCGGCAATGTTACAGGTTCTCATGCAGCACCCGAGATGAACACGATGGCGGCGAACGATCCCAGGAAGAGTGAAATCGAAGTGATGAATGCTGATGGCTCATCCATTACGCCGTTGCACGTCTTTGGTGCAGACCCGATGTTGTCTCCAGACGGCAGGAGAATCGTCTACTGCTCAGGCCGCGATACGATTTATTGGCAAATCTACGTGATGAACAGTGACGGAACGGGAGCGAAACGGCTGACCAATACGAAAACCGGGGATGCCTGTGCGCCGGTTTGGTCGCCGGACGGAACAAAGGTCGCCTACTCCGCTTTCGCGCAGACCCAACCCAGCCGCAATCCGGAAATCTGGGTGATCGATGCGGATGGTTCCAACGTTAAGAAACTGGCCGACCACGGCATCGATCCGACCTGGTCGCCTGATGGGAAGCGAATTGCCTTTGCCTCCCGTCGCGACGGCATCTTTCAGATATATGCCATGAACTCGGATGGATCCGACCTGCATCCGCTGACCAAAGGTAAATCTGAAAGTTCTAATCCTGCGTGGGCACCAGATGGTGGTGCGATCGCCTACGCGTCGGCTACTGGAGATGATCGTCGCGGATTATTCCTGATGGGAGCCGATGGATCTGAGCCACGCGGATTGGCCCATTCCAAGCACCAGGATTTTTGCTTCCCTACGTGGTCCCCGGACGGCAAGACAATCGTGTTTTCTGCACTGACCCGCTTGGGGCCTCAGGGAATTGTGGCCCAGGAAGAGAAGCCGCGTTGTGAGCAATGGAGTGGCGAGTACCAGATCTTCGCCATGGAAGCGGACGGCAAGATCAAACAACTGACCGATGCGAAGGTGATGGGGACGCGTCCCTCATATGGGCGCATTGCGGCTCCGTAGCCGACCTCGGTCACCGATTCAACTCCGTTCTAAGCCGCTTCGACAGCTTTTCGATCTGCTTCAGTTTCTCTAGGGCATCTTTAGGCAGCATTCCTTTCCGGATGCTGGCTACGTCTGCGGGAATGGTTTGGGCTGTACGGGCCAGGTCGTCGGCTTCCTTCTGCACTTGGGTGAAGTCAAGGTGCCTTGATAGCGACGGTGCCGCTTCTTTTTCCTGCTGTGGGTCTAGCGGCTCGGGTGGGGTGGGGAAATGATGGGATCCGGATTGAGGGCTCGCAGCCGAGACGCTTAAGATCATGGCTGTTACGAGCGTCAGCAGGTGAGTGTTCTTCACAGTGAGCCTCCAGGGGAGGAAGAATTGGCGATATTGTACTCCGCGATTGAAATGTATTTCGGGCCTAGGACCTGTACCTCACCGACTACTAACTTCTGTTCGACCGCGATAACGACTCGAGAGCCGAAGCGGGATGGTGCTGTCGTACCGCTGTTCACAGTCCTCTTCCGTGTACAATGCCTGCATGTCGTTTCGTGGCCAGCAAGGGAATCCCAATGCAAAACGCGGGCGGATACCGCCGCCCGAAGACACGTTCGAAGAAGCATCGTTTTTGAAGGCGCTCGGTGAGAAACAGAAGCCGGTTTCGGTCAAACTGATGGACGGGCAGATCGTTCGCGGATGGATCGAGTACTACGACAAGAACATGGTTCGCCTCACACGAGAGGGCGCACCCAATCTGTTTATCTTCAAGCACGAGATCATGTACATCGCCGAGGACAATGGAAAAAAGAAGTGAGGTGCGGCTCCCTTGCTGCGCTTCCCGAGGGTCCGAAACTGTACACCTCATGGCGCGGTTAAGCTGTCAAGCGCCTGCCAAGCGTCAGCCCGACATTCTGATTGGAATTCCGGCAGGCTAACGCCGGAAACCGGACTCCCCTAGATGAGATCGACTGCAGATCATTCTCAGAGTTACATTCCCCCCATGTCGGCGTTAGCTCGCGAAGCGGGCGCGCTTCTCATGCAGTACTTCCATCAGGGACTCAAGATTGAATACAAGGGCGACGCCGATCTGGTGACTGCGGCGGATCGTGCTTCGGAAACCCTGATTCGCGAGCGGATTCGAGCGCAGTTTCCATCGCACGATGTCCTGGGCGAAGAGCAAGGGTTGAGCGACTCCGGCAGCGAGTATCGGTGGTATGTCGATCCGCTGGATGGGACTACGAATTTTGCGCATGGCTATCCGGTGTTCTGCGTTTCCATCGCGCTGGAGCATCGCTCGGCGGATGCCGCAGACCGTGTGGCCGGCGTTGTGTACGATCCCACGCGCGATGAGATGTTCACGGCGGAGAAGGGCATGGGCGCGCAACTGAATGGCAAAGCCATTCGAGTGTCGAAAGCCACGCAGTTGAAGGAAAGCCTGCTCGCGACGGGCTTCCCGAGCCACAAACGGCACAAGAATCCGAACATCCATTTCTATCACCAGATCACATTGCGAACCCATGGCGTACGCCGCGCCGGATCGGCTGCGCTCGATCTCTGCAATGTGGCATCCGGGCGATTCGATGGATTCTGGGAGTTTAACCTGAATCCGTGGGACACGGCCGCCGGGGTGCTCATTGTGGAAGAAGCCGGCGGTAAAGTCACGCGGTACGACGGATCTCCATTTGAGTTAAACAGCCGCGAGACGCTGGCCTCGAACGGCTTGGTGCACGACGCCCTGCTGCATGAGTTTCATGAGATCTTTGAAGGACGAGTGGACGATCTGCCCGACGCTCGTGCCTATCAGCGCTGACCGCCCGGTCGGTGCTTGTTCCCTGAGCGGCGTTACAATTATGTCGTGGGGACGCCGATCCGCTACGGCGGCCGAATCTAGCTTCGCCTCAGGTTCATCGTGATCAACTCTCTTCTGGAACGCAAGATCGAAAAGCGCCCGGACAAAGTCCGGCTGCGAGGACGCATTCTCTTTCTCACCGAAGATCCCGAGCTCATAAAGAGCCAGCTTGCGGGCGAGGATTTGCCGTGGGATACGAGGCATCCAGCGAACAATCCCAAGCTGCGCGACGACATCTCGACGGACGAGATCACTCCGGCGCATTATTGCTTTTATTTCGACGAAACGCTGGGCGAGATTCCGTACCTGGGGCTGAAGTGTGGAGGAGTTACGCCGATCGGGCGCGGTGATGTGAAGCGTGGTGGATTTGTGTGTGCCGTGAGCGGCAAGCGGCGCGGGAAAGGATCAAGCCGTGAGCAGTCTCCGTATGCCGAGATGTGTGCCGGCATTCGTGTTGTCATCGCGGAGAATATCGAGCGCATTTACAAGCAGAATTGCCAGAACCTGGGGCTGCTGACTTCGACGAATTTCTCGCTGATTGACCGCATTCGCAGCGGGGAAGAGATTTCGCTAAGCGAATTTACTGCCGGGGAAGATGAGATCACACGTCAGGTGATCGAGTACGGCGGACTGTTTCCCTTTAATGTGGCGCGCATGCAAGGGAAAGTCTTCCTGCCATCGATTCAGAGTGACGTGACGCTTGGGATGGCTGGACAAACTCGAACTTACCGCCAGCGCCCAATGACGGTCGCCGAGAAAATCTTTGCCCGGCACATGATCAGTGAAAAGGGCGAAGTGGGCGTGGCATCGGTGAGACCTGGCGACACAGGATTTGCCCGCGCCGACCTCCGCTTCAGTCATGAATATGTCACGCCGATGGCGGCCATCTTCTTCGAGCGCTATGTCGGCAAAGAGGCCAAGGTGAACGATCCTTCGACCATCCTCTTTTTCCGCGACCATCTGACATTTCTCGACGAAGTGATCTCCGAAGAGAAAAAGAAGCTGGGCCTGCTCGATCTCGCGACACAGCTCAAGCTCAAGCAGCAGGACTTCGCAAAGAAGCAGGGAATTCGGCTGCATGGCGAGTTGACAGACCGCAAAGGGTCGGAAGGCATTTGCCATTCGATCGTGCTTGAAAGTTATGCCCTGCCGGGACAGCTGAACATCGGCTCGGACTCTCACACGCCGCATGTGGGCGCAATTGGGTGTGTGGCGTTTGGAATCGGAACGACCGACGTCTTCAACTCGTGGATTACGAAAGATGTCCGGGTGCGGGTGCCGGAGTCGGTGAAGATCATCATCCGCGGAAAGAAACATCCGAATGTCACGGCCAAAGACTTCATCCTGAAAATTCTCAGCCTCGATTACGTGCGAAGCGGTAAAGCACTCGCGAAAGTCATGGAATACGCCGGAGAGGCGATTGAAGAACTCAGCGTGGACGAACGGGCAACGATGACGAATATGGCGGCCGAGATCGGCGGATTCACGGGGATCGTCGCGCCGGATAAGAAGGCAGTTGATTTCCTGGTCGAGCGCCGCGGGATGGAGCGAAGCAAGGCCGAAGCGATGGTGAAGGGGCTCTACAGTGATCCGGGAGCGCAGTATGCGCAGGTGATCGAACTCGACGCCGCTGAGATCACGCCTATGGTGGCTACGCCTGGTGATCCAGGAAACGGAAAGTACATACGGGAGTTGAATACGCCGGTGCCAGTTGAGATCGCATATGGAGGCACCTGCACGGCAGGCAAGAACGAAGACATGGACATGTACGCCGCTGTGCTCGCCGACGCACTGAAACAGGGAAAGCGCGTGGCTGATTCCGTAAAGTTTTTCATTCAGTTTGGCTCGCAAGAAACACGCGATTATTGCCTTCGCAAAGGCTACCTGGAGGTTTTCCGTAAAGCTGGAGCGCAGGTCATCGAGCCCAGCTGCGGAGCTTGCATCAACGCCGGACCTGGCGTTTCGACGCGCTCTGACCAGGTCGTCATCAGCGCCCAGAACCGCAACTTTCCGGGACGTAGTGGGCCCGGTCAGATGTATCTGGCATCTCCGTATACGGTCGCAGCCAGCGCGGTGGCGGGGTACATCGTGGAGTACGAGCCCAGCCAGACGAAAGAGCTGGTGGGCGCGTAACGGCTGTTTCCGAATAAGTGCCTTCAAGTAGTCAATGCACTTACCAGCCTAAGCGGTTGATTATTGGCGTGATGGTTGAAATAAGCCACTCCGCAACCTGCAACTTTTTCCTCCCTGGTTGGTTCAAATCTGTGAGAGCAGCGGTGGGGATTAGCGCCAAAACACCGCCTGTTGAGGCTTTTAGTGGGCTCAAGTTAGGGGGTCTGTATGCGTTATCTGAAATATTTCGCGCTGCTTGCCGTGTTGATGGTTCCGCTGGCCTACTCACAGGCGCAAGTGAGCGTGGGAGTTGGCATTGGAGTGGGGCCAGGCTATGTGTCCGGCCCGCCAGTCTGTCCTTACGGCTACTACAACTACTATCCATACGCGTGCGCTCCTTATGGATACTATGGCGCCAGCTTCTTCGTAGATGGAATTTTCGTCGGCGCAGGGCCGTGGCATCACTGGGGACATCCGGCATGGTTCTGGAACCGCGGTTACGTGGGCCGCGGGTGGGGTCACCGGGGATACTGGGGCCACAATTACGGACGCCCGAGGTGGGGCTACGGGCATCGAGGATATTCTCGCGGCTATGGGCATGGAGGCTACGACCGTGCCCATGGTGGTGGCTACCGTCGCGGAGAGGGATTCCGCAGCGGACAGAGCTTCCATGGCGGAGGAGGCTTTCACGGCGGCGGAGGTTTTCACGGGGATGGTGGACGCCGTTAACCGGTGACGCGAAAGTTAAACGGGCTGGCAGCCGAGTGCTGTCAGCCCGTTCTGTTGGGTGAAGATAAGGGTTAGCGCCCCGCGGCGGCTTGAAACCTCTGAAGTTCTCTCACTGCCGGAAATGAAGTCGGGGCCACCAAGGTTCGCTCAGGAGGCTGCGATCCACCGCGAAGGGATTGCGCCAGCAACTGCATCGCTTCACCCACGATTGGCGGCGCAACCACCGTCGCCGCCAGTCTCTTTTGCCGAACCCATTCCTGCCCGGCCCGAGGAACACCGTCGCAACCGATGAAGGGAAGCCGCAACCAGGCATCGCGCTCCTGCAGGTCCGCGATCTCTTCGAACGCACGGCGGGCGCCGATCGCCATGTCGTCATTCTGAGCGGCGACCATCCCAATATGCATTTGTCGGGAGGTGCTCAGAGACAGCCATGACTTCATCGCGTTGTATCCACTTTTTTGGGTCCAGTCGCCCTTAAGGGTCTTGATTTCGACTCCGGGCGGCTTGCCTGACATCATCCCCTTGCTGCGCACCTTGGCCACATCGCGAACCGAGGGGCCTTCGATATATAGAACGTGCCCCTTGTCGCCCAGCAGCGCGCCCATTTGCTGCCCCTGAATCTTTCCCATGGCCTCATGGTCACCGACGACGGTGAAGACGGGAACCAGAGCGTGTTGGCGGAGTTGAGCGATGTAGTCCACCTGGCTATTAACGACGCCCCATCCGATGCCGGCGCCAACGGCAGCGCGCGCGATCTGGGACATGCCGGTTCCGACAGGTTCCACCAGGATGGCGTCGGGACGCTTGCTCGGTTCTTGAATGAACTTGAGAATTTGCTGAGTTTGCTGAACGGCGTCGTTATCAGCGTAGATAATCTCGACACTCGCGCCGAGTTGCACCGCCGCAGCTTGTGCGGAGGCCGCCTGCTCAAGCTGATAATCATTATCGTCGGTAATCAAGGAGACTACAACACTGAGCTTATTCATCGGGCTGCGCCCCTCACGCAGGCCTTTCCGCACAACGAAGCATCACTTCCACGTATTAACGCATCTGCTGGTGTTTCGGACAAATTACCTTAGTTTAAGGGCGGAGTTCGATCTGATCCGGTCCCGAAACGGCTCGAAGCAACGGCGCAACGGATCGCTGTACCCGCCTGTCGCATTCTTGCTAGAATGTGCGGTTCGGTGGATTGACGGGGTAATCCATGGTGGTGGCGTGGTAGTAAGATAGTCGAAACGATCTCAGGAGAATGACCCTTTATGACCTATGTGATTGCTGAGCCTTGCGTGGGCACGAAAGACACCGCATGCGTGGATGCGTGTCCGGTGGATTGCATCCATCCGAAGAAGGATGAGCCTGCGTATGGGACCGAAGAACTTCTTTACATCGATCCGGTGGAGTGCATTGATTGCGGCGCTTGCGTCCCGGTGTGCCCGGTTTCAGCCATCTTCGCGCTCGATGATCTTCCGGAAAAGTGGAATGCCTTCACTGAGCGGAACGCGAAGTACTACGGACGCTAGATACGCTCGTCGCTTGAAGCCTTGCTGAACAAGGGCGCATACCTTAAGTGCGGGTGTGCCCCAATGCCCCGCAGTTCTCACTTCTTTCGCTTATCGGCGTTGCCTAGGATCTCCGGATCCTTGGCGGTGTGCTTCTTTACCGCCTCCAGAATGGGCAAGCACTCGCGGTTATCCATTCGAAGGATATAGATTCTTGGCACATTCCCGACGTGGTAGTTAATCTCAAGCCAGTGATACGGGGATTTCCTGGCCATCTCGATCGCACCAACGCCTATCGGAGCTGTAGCGATTGCGGCTTCGGTCACGTGATGCTTCTTCGTGTATTCGTAGACAAACTTATCCACCTCACGGTATGGAATCGTGACCGCATTGCCCTTGGCGGGCCGGATCACGACGGCTTCCTGCTGATCGCTGAAGGTAAGGACACCCTTGGTAGGTTTCCCTTTTGCGTCAGGTACGTGAATGCGCTGAAACGATGTTTCTTCCGCGTTGGCGAAACTGAGGAATGCGCAAGATACCAGGAGTGCGGCAATGACTCTGTTCACGGTTCTGCAAGTATAGCGGACGTGAGAAATGCCGAGCACTTCGCAGCGGCTGACGTGCTCGTCTACATCCACTAAAATCAAGCGATCCAAGCTATGGCCCTGAGAGAGTCAGAAGCGATCGTGTTGCGCAGCTATCCGCTGCGGGAAGCAGACTTGCTCGTCACGTTTTTTACGCGTCTGGAGGGCAAGGTGCACGGGGTCGCGCGGTCGGCAAAGAAGTCGAAGCGACGCTTTGGAGGCGCGCTTGAGCCTTTGACGTACGTGCGCGCGTACTACGATGTGCGCGAACGGCAGGACCTCGCACGTTTAGATTCGTGCGAGGTGCTGGAATCGCCCATGTCGTCGGAGGTGAGTTACGCGCGTGCGGTGGCGCTGGGGCATATCGCGGAAGTGCTCGATGAGTTGTTGCCCGATCACGAAGCGAATGACGCGATTTTCCGGCTGACGCTTTCTGTGCTGCATGTTCTGAGCGGTCCAGAGATATGGATGCCAGTGACTTATTTCGATCTCTGGCTCACGCGCCTGGTGGGATTCCTGCCGGAATTGACGGAGTGCGTTGTCTGCGGACGAGGTCTCAACGGCAGCCGCGCCTACTTCCACGCGCTCGCGGATGGCCTGATGTGCGCGGACGACAAGCGGCTAGCGTCATCGGAGATTTCCAGGGAGTCGCGCATGCTCGCGGCGCAAATGTTCCGCGCGCCGGTGGATAGCTTCGAAGGGAATCCCTGGCCTAAGGCTCAGGGCGCGGATTTGCGGAAGTTGCTGGTACAAATTCTGCAAAGGCATATTGAGAAAAAGTTGGTGACGGCCACCATGTTGGAAAAGGGTGAGTTCTAAGCTCGGGAATACCGCCTAGCTGACGGCTGGCCGCTTCATCCGTTACAATCAACGATTAACCCTCATACATTGAAGAACCTGTGACCCCAGCCAACACCAGTCCGGCGACATTCCAGGACCTTATTCTTCGCCTGCAGACCTTTTGGGCCCAGCGTGGATGCGTGCTGCAGCAGCCCTACGACGTTGAGGTCGGAGCCGGGACCATGGCTCCAGAAACCTTCCTGCGAGTGCTCGGGCCAAAGCCGTACAAGGTCGCGTATGTCCAACCATCAAGGCGTCCTGCGGATGGACGGTATGGTGACAATCCGAACAGGTTGTTCAAGCACATGCAGTTACAGGTGGTCCTGAAGCCTCCGCCGGAGGATGTTCAGGAAGTCTATCTTGAATCGCTCGAGGCGATCGGAATCGACCTGCGCCAGCACGATATCAAGTTTGAGGAAGACAATTGGGAAGCTCCGACGCTAAGCGCGTGGGGCGTAGGCTGGCAGGTGATGCTCGACGGCCTTGAGATCACGCAATTTACCTATTTTCAGCAGTGCGGTGGAATCGAGCTGCTTCCGATCTGCGCCGAGTTGACGTACGGACTGGAGCGGATCGCAGCGTTTCTGCAAGATGTTGATTCGATCTATGAGATCGTGTGGGCGCGGGATCCGGAATCCGGGGCGGTCGTGAAGTATGGAGATGTGCGGCTTGCTGACGAATTGCAGTTCTCCGTCTACAACTTCGAGATGGCCGACGTGGAGAAGGCCTGGAAGCACTTTGATCTGTGCGAGTCGGAGTGCAAGGCTCTTCTCGACCAGTACGCGGCCCTAAAGAACGATAAAGGGCCGAGCGATGTGATTGCGCGCGAGAAGCCACGGTTTCCGCTGCTGGGAGCTTACGACCTTTGCCTAAAATGCTCGCATATGTTCAATATCCTGGACGCGCGTGGAGCGATTTCGGTTACAGAGCGAGTGGGCGTGATTGCTCGCGTGCGCGCCTTGGCTGTCGGCATTGCGAAGGCTTGGGTGGACCAGCAGAAAAGTGAAGTGAGTTCGCGAGCGGAAGAAGCTGAGCCTGTTCCGGCGAAGAAGACCAAGTCGCGGAACGAAACCTTATCGCCGGTGGGGTAGTCGCGGGTACGAGGGCGTCCAGTGGCGGCAACAGCCAGCGGGACTATGACGCTGAACCACTCAGGCGCTGCTGTGATTCGAATCACAGTTCGGTAAAGCTTTGTTTGCGAAACTTGATGGTTTGAAAGCATGCCAGATTTTCTTCTAGAGATTGGGTGTGAAGAGATTCCCGCGCGGATGATCGACGCCGCATCTAAAGAGCTGCGCGAACGGCTTGCGGGGATGCTGAGCCGCGAACGTTTGGGCGGTAGCGAGATCACATCCTTCGACTCGCCGCGCCGACTCACCGTCCTGGCCAAGGGAATCTCTACTTCACAGGCCGATGTTGTTGAACAAATTTCCGGGCCGTCGGTAAACGTTGCGTATAAGGATGGGCAGCCAACTCCCGCCGCGCACGGTTTCGCGAAGAAAGCCGGAGTGGATATCTCCCAGCTTGAAGTTATCTCTACTCCCAAGGGCGATTGCGTTTCCGCAAGAGTAACGAAGAAGGGCCGCCCCGCTGCGGAGATACTGGCCGAGGGGCTTCCAAAGGAACTCTCGACCATCTATTGGGCCAAGAACATGTATTGGCGCAAGCCGAACGAGCGGTTCGTGCGTCCGGTGCGTTGGCTGGTTGCAATGTTGGACCGCGAAACCGTCCCGCTGGAGTTTGACGGAATTCGCGCCGGGAACACGTCGCGTGGGCACAGGATTCTGACGGATCGCGCCGTATCGATTTCGGATGCAGGTACGTCCTATGTGGATGCGCTGCGTGACGCAAAGGTCCTCGGGCGCGCCGAGCGCGAGCAGCGCATTCGCAAGGCTTTGGACGCGGCGACTCGGACAATTCCGGGCGCGCGCTGGCGTGAAGATAAAGCGCTGCTCGACACGGTCGTGAACCTTACCGAATATCCTTCGGTAATCCTCGGCGGATTTGATTCGCACTTTCTTTCCCTTCCGGAAGAAGTACTGGTCACGGTGATGCGTGACCACCAGAAGTATTTCGCGGTCGAGGATGCATCGGGGAAGCTGCTGCCTTATTTCCTGGCGGTGCTCAATACCGACAGCGATCCGCAAGGCTTAATCCGGCACGGGAATGAGCGTGTACTGCGCGCCCGCTTCAACGACGCGCGCTTCTTCTGGGAAACCGATCAGAAGAAGTCTCTTCTCGAACGCCTCGATTTGCTGCGCCACGTCACCTTTCAAAAGGATCTCGGCAGCTATTATGACAAAACACAACGCGTGCAGCGTCTCTGCAGTTGGCTGAGCGAAATTTTGAAGCAGCACGAAGTGCCAGTGCGTCCGGGAGTGATTCATAAGGCGGCGTGCCTGGCAAAGGCTGATCTGACGACCGAACTGGTCAAAGAGTTCACCGAACTGCAGGGAATTGTCGGGGGGTTGTACGCTCGCGTACAGCAACTCGACCCCACACTCCCCGAAGCAACGCGCCTCTCAATCGCTGACGCCATATATGACCACTACAAGCCCGAGTCGACCGATGACGACGTTCCTCGCTCCACCGAGGGTGCGATCCTCTCCATCGGGGATAAAGCCGATACGATTGCCGGCATGTTCGCACTCGGGCTGGTTCCAAGCGGGTCGAAAGATCCGTTCGCGCTCCGCCGACAGGGGAACGCGATTGTGAAGATCATCGCAGAGAAGAAGCTGCCGCTTCGGTTGGGCGACATGATGCGCGATGCGCGCACGGGATATCAGAAATCAGAAGCCGAAAAGAAATTCTGGGATGATCAACAGTACGCGGCGTCGGTCGGCACATTCTTTCGTGAACGGCTGGAATTTTACCTGCGCGATCTTTGCGGGTATCCCTACGACGTTGTGAAGGCGGTGCTTGCGGCCGACGCGGACGATGTCGTGGATGCCCTTGCCCGTGCGGAGGCGTTGAAGCAGGTTATGCACATGCCGGAGTTTCAGGCGATCGGCGCTGCTTGCAAGCGCATGCGGAATATCCTTAGGCAGGCGGAAGAGAAGGGAATTGCTCCTGCCCACAACGTGGAAGTCTTGCCGCATTCGGCGGACGAAGAGAAGAGTTTGATTGCCTATCTCGAGCGCGAAGGCGTGCAGGTTGAGGAGCAGCAGAAGAAGAAGCAGTACGTTGAGGCTCTGAAGGTTTTATCGACCGCTCGAGAGCCGGTGGACAAGTTCTTCGACAAGGTCATGGTAATGGCCGATGACGAACGCGTGCGTGCAAACCGGCTTGCGCTATTACGAACGCTGCTGAAAGAGTTTTCCACGATCGCGGACTTCTCCGAGATTGTGACTGAGGCAAAAGCATAACGGATTCCCGCTGCGGCGAGATATCCGGACACGTTCCAAGCAGGCAGGGAACGTGAAAAGCCGAGTCCCGAAAGGGATCTCCCGAATTTCGACGGCGCACTGAACTCACGGAAGCGGGTTCGCTCGCCGCGGTAGAATGTCGTTTTTCCAGGCCGAGCAGAATCGACTCTGACTTTCACACAAAGGACTCATACATGGCGACTACAACTCTCCCCGAAGCTGAAGTGAAGGAAACAAAACCTACCAGCAAGCCAGCTGCGACGAAATACGTTTACTCGTTTGGCGGCGGCAAGGCCGATGGCAACGGCAAAATGAAGGACGTTCTCGGCGGTAAAGGTGCAGGACTGGCCGAGATGACGAACGCCGGATTGCCGGTTCCTCCCGGGTTCACGATCCAGACGGAGGCTTGTCGCGAATACATGCGCGGCGGCTTGTCTCGCGACGTCGACAAGCAGATGGACGAGGCGCTCGCGAAACTCGAGGCGCTTCAGGGACAGAAACTTGGCACGGGAGAGAATCCTCTGCTGGTGAGCGTGCGCTCTGGTGCAAAGTTCTCAATGCCCGGCATGATGGATACGATCCTGAACCTTGGGTTGAACGATGAGAGTGTGCAGGCTCTGGCGAAGAGGAGCAATAACCCGCGGTTCGCTGCGGATTCTTACCGCCGTCTGATCCAGATGTTCGGCAACGTTGTTCTGGACATCGAGAAAGCCGCTTTTGACGAGGTGTTCGACGCCAAGAAGAAGCAGAAGAAGGCGAAGATGGACACCGACCTCGATGCCAAGGCGCTTCAGGAAGTGATCGCCGAGTACAAGAAGGTGGTCAAGAAGAACGCCAAGCGTGACTTCCCGCAGGATCCGCGCGAACAACTGGTCTTGGCGCGCGATGCCGTGTTCCGCTCCTGGCAGAACGATCGGGCGAAACACTATCGTCGCATGAACAATATTGACGATATGCTCGGCACCGCGGTCAACGTGCAGGCGATGGTGTTCGGCAATCTGGGCGAGACCAGCGGATCGGGTGTGGGCTTCACGCGCAATCCCGCAATCGGCACGAAAGAGTTCTACGGCGAATTCCTCATCAACGCGCAAGGCGAAGACGTGGTGTCCGGCGTTCGCACTCCGGTTCCGATTGCTGAACTGCATAAGATCATGCCTGAGGCGTACAACCAGTTGCGGGAAATCACCACGCGTCTGGAAAAGCATTACAAAGACGTTCAGGACTTCGAGTTCACCGTACAGGACGGCAAGCTGTACATGCTGCAGACGCGCAACGGCAAACGTACCGGTCTGGCCGCAGTGCGGATCGCGATTCAGATGGTCGACGAGGGGCTGATCACGAAAGACGAAGCAATCTTCCGCGTCGAGCCGAACCAATTGTATGACTTCCTGGTCCCCCGGTTGGATGAGAAGAGCACCAAGGTTGAAGTGCTGGCGAAGGGCTTGCCGGCCTCTCCGGGCGCGGCCGTAGGTCAGATCGTGTTCACGGCCGATGCCGCCGTGGAAGCGGTTCACAAGGACAGCAAAGCGTCAGTCATCCTGGTTCGTGCTGAGACGACTCCGGAAGACATTCACGGCATGGAAGTCGCAAAAGGCATTCTAACTTCTCGGGGCGGCATGACCAGCCACGCTGCGGTCGTCACCCGCGGTATGGGCAAGTGCTGCGTCGCCGGTGCCGGTGACGTGGACGTCAACGAAAAGACTCGCGAAATGCGGGTGAAGGGCCAGACCTTCAAAGAGGGAGATTGGATCTCGCTCGACGGAACCACCGGCCGCGTGATCAAGGGCAAGTTGAACACGCTCGATCCTTCGCCAGATGATCCCGAGCTGCAGAAGTTCATGCAGTGGGCCGATCCGTATCGCACGATGAAAGTGCGCGCCAACGCGGATATCCCGCGCGATGCAATTCAGGCACGCACGTTCGGGGCCGAGGGGATCGGACTGTGCCGCACTGAGCACATGTTCTTCGGCGAGGAGAAGATCGGTCCTATGCGCGAGATGATTCTCGCCGACGACGAGAGGGGCCGCCGAAAGGCGCTAAAAAAACTGCTGCCGCTTCAGCGCAAGGATTTTGCGGGAGTGTTCAAGGCGATGGACGGACTACCGGTCACGATTCGTACCCTGGATCCACCGCTGCACGAGTTCCTGCCGCGCCGCGAAGATCTGATGGTCGATATCGCTACCCTGTCGGTGATGACCGGAAAACAGAAGAGCGAGCTGGTAAAGAAGTACAAGGACTACAACATCAAGGGTGTGGGCGATCTGAAGAAAGCCCTTCCTGCGCTGCTGGCGCGGGTTGAGCAACTGCACGAGTTCAACCCCATGCTCGGACATCGCGGCTGCCGCCTGGGCGTGACTTATCCCGAGATCACCGGGATGCAGGCACGAGCGATCTTCGAGGCTGCCGTCGATTGCACGAAGAAGGGAATCAAAGTGCTTCCTGAAGTCATGATTCCTCTTGTCGCCACTTTGAAGGAAATGGCGAATCAGGGTGCAATCGTGCGGCGCGTCGCCGAAGAAGTCTTCAAAGAGAAGGGAATGAAGGTCGAGTATATGGTCGGAACGATGATCGAGTTGCCGCGAGCCGCGCTCGTGGCCGACGAGATCGCAAAGGAAGCCGAGTTCTTCTCGTTCGGCACCAACGACCTCACCCAGACCACGTTCGGCTTCTCTCGCGACGACGTCAACAAGGTGCTCCCAACGTATCTTGCGGAAGGCATTCTGAAGCAGGATCCGTTTGCAGCCCTCGATCAGGAAGGCGTCGGACAGCTCGTCGAGATCGCTACCGAGCGCGGACGCAAGACGCGTTCGAACCTGAAGGTCGGTATCTGCGGTGAGCACGGCGGAGAGCCGTCGTCCGTAGAATTCTGCTACCGGACAGGCTTGAACTACGTTTCATGCTCACCCTTCCGTGTGCTGACAGCCCGCCTGGCTGCGGCGCAGGCATCGGCGGCTGAGAAGCTGAAAGTAGAAGGCGGCAGAACGAAATAGCGGCTCAAGCCAGAGGACGCCAAGGCTACAGAGATAGACTCTCTGTAGCCTGTGCGTCCTCTGCAGTTGTGCTTTGATTCACTGGACTCTCTGCAGCCTTGCTACCAGCTTTTGGGGAAGGCTCTCGTCTGATTCGGACCATAGCCTTCGCGACGTTGCCCGGGTGTGTATCTCGACTTTTTTCGTGAACTCAATCAACCGCAGCACATTTTCGCGGATGCGGGCTTCGGTTTCGCTCGTGAGCTTGGCGCCTTCCTGAATGAATAGCGAATCCAACCCGAAATCGATCTCGATATGCCCAGTCTCCTGCTGGATTCCGTCCTGGAATTCCTCTCCTTGCGCGATGATCTTGACCTGGCTTGGTCCGAGATTCCAGTTGCCGCTCTCATCAACTGTCCACATGTCCCAGTAGGCGTCGAAGACATAGGAGTAGTCGTCGTGAACCAGATCGGCGGCAACAATTACGGCTTCCTGTGGAGTAACTCCAGGTGAGAATCTTCGTTCCATTACCGTGGCCTCATTCCACGAGACGGGCTGAACCGCGACGTACGTAACTCCGGGACGCTGCTCGGAAAAAGGAAACTGCTGCAGCACAGCCAAGATGTGCGGCAGCATGGCGGGTCCATTGAAGTCGGAAAACCACAGGCTTAGGTAGAGAGGGTCTGACATGTTCTTGCGCCCTTCAGTCGAGATCTATCCATTGTAATTGCTAGCGGAGATGCGGCTGCCCGGCGGAGTTGCATTAGTCGGCCGGGAACGCTGATGAAAATTCTCCGCTCCGTAAGGTCATCTCCTCTTCCGGTTCGAGTGTATTCGGCAGAGATATGGGGATTGTGGCTCTGAGCAGGGTGCCATCAAGGTTCGATTCGATTTCCAGAGATCCACCGAGTTCTTTCAACCGCTCGCGTATGCCGGCTAGGCCGACACCTACGTTTCCGGTCTTCCAGAATCTATCGAGGACCTCGCGTGGAACCCCCATTCCGAAGTCTTTGACCGTGAGCACGATCTTAGTGTCGTCCGAGCGAACACTCACGTCTACGGCGCGGCTCCCGGAGTGCCGATGCACGTTCGTCAACGCTTCCTGCATGATACGAAACAGGGCAGTCTCTGCCCGGCGGGGCAGACGGTGGACGGGCTGAGGCAGTTCAAGTTTCGTGATGATGCCGCTGCGCTTACCGAATCCTTCTACATACCACTTTGCCGCCGAAATGAACCCGGCTTCGTCCAGCAGCGGAGGATGCAACAAATGCGACAGCGTCCGCGTGTCGGAGATGGAGCGATCGACCAGAGTCTGAGCATCGCGCAGGTGTGCGGAGACTGTATTGCATTCTTGCGCGAGCATGTCGAGGCTGATCTTGGCAGCGGTGAGATCCTGCCCAAGGCTGTCGTGAAGTTCACGTGCCAGACGGCGCCGCTCTTCGTCCTGAACGCGAAGCAACCTCACCGACAATCTTCGAAGTGCCGCGGTGCGCTGTTCGACCAGAGTTTCGAGCGCGTCATGAGCACGCCGCAGCGCCTCTTCTGCAACCTCTCTTTCGCGCAGGTGATCGCGTACCTCATATTGCCGCTTTCGCGCCAGCAATGCACTGCGGACGGCGCTGATAAGAGTAACTGGGCGCAGCGGACGCTCCAGCAGGGTCACATTCCCCAGAGGCGCTCTCGACCGTACTGCCGATTCGGTGCTCGCGGTACTCATTCCACTTCCGGTCAGAACGATAATCGGAAAATCCGACCAGCGCGGCTGCTGCGCGATGCGCTCCGCGAGCACTGCAATTGTGCCATTCTGCAGAACCTCTTCGGTGATGATCGCCGCCCCGGCATCCTCGTCAATCGCGGCCTCGAGTGCGTGTAGTTCACCGAATGATTCAATCGCAATTCCAGACTGATGTAACACGCTCTGTACGAGAGCCGCATCTTTACCGAACGGCGCAAAGACCAGGACTGGGACCTCGTTCGCGCAGGTTTCACCCATGTAACATCCCGTTCTGCATCATGGGAACCAGCGCTGTTGGACTGCCCGATAGGATTCCTTGGAAGTCGGACAGGGGATCGCCGACATGGATCGTGTCCGGGCCCAGCCGCAACTCCCGGATTGACCGCTCGTGTCCGCCAGTGCGCTTCTTCATCATCGAGATCGCCTGTCGCACTTGGCCTTGTGACTCAGAGTACCGCAGCACCAGGATGTTGTCAGCCAGATAGCTCACATCGACGGGAGTCTGCATGGCGCTTCCGACGAGGCCCATTTGCGCGAGCACCAGCAGGGTCACAACCCCAGAATTGTTCAAGTAGGTCAGAAGCTCGTGAAGATGCAAGGACAGAAATTGCTCGCCCGGCATTGCCTGTAGAAATCCATTCAAGCTGTCGATCAGAACGTTACGAACGCCATCTTCCTCCACGGCTTTTCGCACAAGGTTCACGAACTCGCCTGGAGAAACTTCCGCCGGATCAAGGTGCTCGATTTGGAACTGGCCCGAGGCCAGAGGACCGGTTAGATCCATACCCAAGCTGGCCGCTCGTTTCATCAACGTGCCGACAGTTTCTTCGAAGATGAATGCGGCCGCCTTTTCTCCATGCTCGGTCGCAGTGGTAAGCCAACGAAGGGCGATCGTCGTCTTGCCGCATCCGGCCGGACCGATCAGCAAGGTGCTGGTGCCACGGTCAAGGCCGCCGCCAGCCAGCTTATCGAGTTCCGCAATTCCGCTGCGGGCGACCCGCTGCTCATTTTCGATATCGGTGTGGTCGGCGGCTACGAGACGCGGGAAAACAACCACGCCGCCGCTGCGAATCATGTAGTCGTGATAGCCCTCGCGAAACGCGCAGCCTCGCAGCTTGGTGACCTCGACCCGGCGCATGGTCTTGCCATACTCGCGCGGTACTCGGCTCATGGAAACCACGCCATGCACAATGCTGTGCAATTCGAGATCGACGTACCGGCTGCTCCGGTCATCCAGCAGAATCACCGTGCAGTGATCGGGAGCGTATTCCTTCAGCGAGAGAACCTGTCGCCGGTAGCGCAGCGGATCTTTCGCCAACATCCGTACTTCGGACAGGGCATCAATGACGAGACGGGTCGGCTTACGGCGGTCGACCTCAGCCATGATGGCTTGAACGCGATCATTCAATTCAACCTCGGCGGGATGGAAGACGGTGTACTGGCCTTCAGGCGTCAAGTCTAGCTCGCTCGGCCTGACTTCAAGGACAGCCGAATCATCGATGTTCAATCCGTGACTCTGCGCCACGGCGAGCAACTCGTCTCGAGACTCCGACAGCGTTATGTAGAGAACCCTCTCGCCGTTGTTGATGCCATCGGCCATGAACTGCAAGGCGAGCGTCGTCTTTCCTGTTCCCGGCTCCCCTTCGACTAAATAGAAGTGACCACTGGGCAATCCCCCGCCCAAAACCTCATCGAGACCGGCACATCCCGAACTGCATCGCGTGCTTGTCGGTACCAGTTGTTCCTCGAGCATGTTGGCGAGCTTCAGCGTTCCTTTCGACAAGATTGCGCGCTCCGGGCGTCGCATTGCACTAGCAAAATAGAAACCTTCCACATTCTTTTGGAGAAGCAGGAAGCGGGTAAATACATTATTTTCTGTACCTAACAGTTCATTCACTTGGACAGATTTCCAGTGGAGATGCGTTGCGACTGAAGGTCCGCAATCTGTATACATGCAAGATGAACCGGCGCGCGCAGGGCTGAATACTGACCGATTGGCCTCAGCGTCGGTGATAAGTCTGCAACGACTCGGGGCTGCGGGGTGTGGAGAAGGCTTGCGACGTCTCGCGAACAACAGGCGCCACGCGGAAGGAGGTAGCTTGAGAGTGAGTTCCAGGTCAGCAACACTGGAGACTGGCCATCGATCAGACTGGCGCGATCGAGAGTCGTGACGATCAACAGAGTTTTGACAGTCCACGGAAGCGACTGCTACCATCAGATGTTCATCAGCATTCCTGCCTTAAACTGAGTCCCCGTCGTCTAGCCCGGCCTAGGACATCGCCCTTTCACGGCGGTAACACGGGTTCAAATCCCGTCGGGGACGCCAACTAAGGGTGCGCAGCGTTGCGCAAGTCACTGCTTGGTATGGCTTTCGTAGAGTA
>Ga0136846_1219599_pt1 | contig 33837 bp, 29 predicted proteins | sample HopSoiMetagenom2_FD_96841 | JGI IMG/M metagenome (GOLD analysis project Ga0136846, IMG submission 96841) | Grasslands soil microbial communities from Hopland, California, USA - 2 Assembly 2016 (version 4) | ecosystem: Environmental > Terrestrial > Soil > Grasslands | place: USA: Hopland...
ACGATCGCAGCGCGGCTGGGTCCGTTCGACGTCGCGTTACTGCCGATTGGCGCCTACGAACCGCGCTGGTTTATGCGCTACGTGCATATGAATCCCGAAGAAGCTGTGGATGCCTTCGGCGCGCTGAACGCGCGGGTGATGGTCCCGATCCACTGGGGCACGTTCAAGCTCACCGACGAAGCCATGGACGAGCCGCCGCGGCGCGCGCGCGCCGCCTGGAAGGCCGCCGGGCTGGCTCCCGAGCGCTATTGCCAGCTCGCGCATGGTGAGACCATCACGTTGTGAAGGGATTCGGACGCGCTATTTCAGCGGCACGACAAACCGCACGATGAGCCGTTCGGACGACTGAGGGCTGACGCTGCAGAAGCAGTCCTGGCCAATCACGCGCTTGACGCCCAGCACCTCCGCGTCCGCGATTCCGGCGACGTCGCGGTAGGTGATTTCGAGCGTCCGGCCGTCGATCATGCGGTAGCTCACCGGTCGGCCCAGCAGCCGATGGTGCGGATCGATTTTCGCGAGTCCGTCCGCGAGCTTCCGCTGGAAGTCCGATATAAGCTCGGCAGACGTCATCGGGATGAGCCACGCACGGCTGCGGCGTTGCGCCGCATGCCGGCTGCGCCGGGTCGCGAGAATGGCGTATCGCCAAACTCGCGCGCGAAGGCTTCATCGGTGATTCCCGCGAGCGCTTCGGGATCGGGCGCCATATGCGCTCTCGGCGCGAAGCCCGCATCGGCCGTGACCTGCGCGAAGCTCACATTCCACGGACACACGTCCTGGCATACGTCGCACCCAAAGAGCCACTCGCCGATCTGGCCCTGCTCTGCGGGTGTGAACGGGCCGCGTCGCTCGATCGTGAGATACGAAATACACGCCCGCGCGTCGAGATCGCGCGGTCCCACGAACGCCTGGGTCGGGCACGCGTCGAGACAGCGCCGGCAAGTGCCGCAGCGGTCTGCGGCGTACGGCAAATCCGGCTCGAGGTTCGCATCGGTCAACACGACGCCAATAAATGTGAATGAACCGATCGTGGGGTTGATCAGCATCATGTTCTTGCCGATCCATCCCAGCCCGGCGAGCTGCGCCAGCTCGCGCTCGGGCACCGGTCCCGCGTCGACGTAGCAGCGGGCGGTGGAGCCGGGAACGAGTTCGCGAACCGCCGCCGCCAACTGTTCAAGGCGTGCGCCGAGGACGTCGTGGTAGTCGGAAGACCACGCGTATTGCGCCACGCGGCCGCCCGCGCCGGGGTCATGCCCCGGCGACCCGTGGAAGTAGTTCGTGAGCGTCACCACCGCCGTCGTCGCGCCGGGCATGATTTGCCGGGGATCTCTTCGTTGCTCGGCCTGTCGATTGAGATATGTCATCGTGCCGGCGTGGCCAGCGGCGAGCCAGCGATCGAGCTCGGCGGCGTGTGGGTTTCGTTCGAGGCGTGTTATCCCGACCGCGGAAAAACCGAGCGCCTCCGCGCGGCGTTTGATCTCGATCACAGGCCCATCGTCTCGCGCCGCCAGCGCGCGAAGTTCACGACATCGTCGACGGGCGGAACGGCTCGCGGGTCGCCGTACGCGGTGAACATCCGCCACTGGATGTACTCGCGTGGAGGAAGCGGTAAAAATGGCGGGCGACGCCACCAGCTGCGTGAGCGGAAACTCCATGTGAGCCGCACCAAGTCGATGGCGAGTTGCGGGCGCAGCAACGCGCGCAGCGCCAAACGCAGATACAGTGCCGGCCAACTCGCGATACGCTGCATTCCTTCTGTATATTCCCGGCCTATGACGCTCGCAAGCAGCGTACAACCGCGCGCGCTTGGACTCGCCCGCTATCGGGGCGAGTTTCCCATCTTTAAGACGAGCGTCTATCTCAATACCTGCTCGCTGGGAGCGTTGGGCGAGCGGTCTCGCCGCAAGGTAGCGGAATTCCTCGATATCTGGCAGAGTCGCGGCGCCGCCGCGTGGTACGACGTGTGGTGGGAGGCGCTGAGCGACCTGCGGGCGCGCTACGGCCGGATCGTGAACGCGGCACCAGGAGAGATCGCGCTCGCGCCGAGCATCTCCGTCGCGCTCAGCGCCGTCGCCGAGTCGGTGGATTACCGCCGCCGCCCGAAAGTGATCGTGACGGCGCTGGATTTCCCGACGGTTGCCTATCAGTGGCTGGCCAAGGGCCGCGAGGGGATCGAGCTGGTCGTCGTCGAGAGCCCGGACCGGATTTCGGTGCCGGTCGAAGCAATCGCGCAGGCCGTCGACGATCGCACCGCGCTGGTCGTGACGTCGCACGTGTACTTCACGAGCGGCGCCATTCAGGATATCAAGCGGGTGGCTGCGGCCGCGCACGCGCACGGCGCGCTGTGCGTGATCGACGCGTACCAGTCGGTGGGTCAGATCCCCGTCGACGTGCGTGATGCGGGCGTCGATGCGCTCCTCGCCGGCGGTCTGAAGTGGCTGCTCGGCGGACCCGGCATCGTCTTCCTTTACATGCGCGAGAGCGTCGCGCAGCACCTCGAGCCCGCGATCGCCGGCTGGTTCGGGCAACGCGAGCAGTTTGCATTCGACCCCCGCGCGCTGACGTTTCACGACGACACGCGTCGCTTCGAGCTCGGCACGCCGTCCCTGGCGGCAGTCTATGCGCAGTTAGGTGGTCTCGAGTACATCGAGGAGATCGGGGTTCCGGCAATTCGCGCGACCACGGCGGCGCTGACCGAGGATCTGATCGCGCGGATGCGCGCGGCAGGATTCCGGCCGACAATCGCCGCTGATCCCGAGCAGCGCTCCGCCATCGTCATGATTCCGATGCCCGATCCGGCGGAATCGGTGCGACATCTGGCCGCGGGCGCCATCATCGCGGACAGCCGGCCGGGTCACGTCCGGTTCTCGCCTTTCTTCTATAACCTGCAGGATGACAATGTCAGAGCAACCGAGCGCCTCGCCGCGCAGCCCGCTCACTGAAGACGAACAACTTCTCATACCGCCGCAGACCGTTCCGATCGAGCGGCGAGCGTCGTTCACGAGCACCGACCCGTGGCGTGTGCTGCGCATCATGGGCGAATTCGTCGAAGGATTCGACACGATGTCCGACGTGCGCAACGCGGTGACGGTGTTCGGCTCCGCGCGCACGCCCGAAAGCGATCCCTATTACGCAGCGGCTCTCGAGACCTCGCGGATGCTGGCCAAGGAAGGCTTCGCGATCATTACCGGCGGCGGCCCCGGCATCATGGAGGCCGCCAATCGCGGCGCCAAGGAAGGCGGCGGGCTCTCGATCGGGTGCAACATCGAGCTGCCGTTCGAGCAAGGGACGAACGCCTGGGTGGAGCGATCGATCAATTTTCGCTACTTCTTTGTCCGCAAGACGATGTTCGTGAAGTATTCGACGGCCTTCATCACCTTTCCCGGCGGCTATGGCACCATGGATGAGCTGTTCGAGGCGCTGACGCTAGTGCAGACCGGCAAGGTGAAGCAGTTCCCGGTGGTGCTGTTCGGCCGCGATTACTGGCGTGGTCTCGCTGATTGGCTCAAAGAGCGTGTTGCCGGCGAAGGCAAGATCTCGCCGGAAGACTTGAATCTCTTTCTCGTCACGGACGATCCCAAGGAAACCCTCGGCTGGATCATGGAGGCGCGTGAACGTCGCACGCGCGCGTACCGCGCCATGCAGCCGATCAGCCAGTCCACACGATGACGCAAAGCGAATTCCTGCGCGGCCAGCGCATCAACCCGAAGCCGGTGAGCGGCAAGGAGACCGTCGCCGACCTTGTGGACAATGCGTTCCTTGCCTACAACGCAGGCCGTCTGGCGGAAGGTTGCCGGTTGTTTACCGAGCGCATGCTCGATACCGACGTCACCGTCGGCATGAGCCTGACCGGCGCAATGACGCCTGCCGGCCTCGGCATGTCCACGATCATTCCGTTGATCGAGGCGGGTTTCGTCGACTGGATCGTCTCGACGGGCGCAAATCTCTATCACGACGCCCATTTCGGCCTCGGGATGGCCATGCATCGCGGCACGCCGTTCGCCGACGACGTGGTCCTGCGCGAAGAGGGCGTCGTGCGGATCTACGACATTTTCTTCGATTATGACGTCCTCCTCTCGACCGATCGATTCGTGCGCGAAGTCTCGGCGCGGCCCGAGTTCCAGCGGCCGATGAGTACGGCCGAGTATCACTACCTGCTGGGCGGTTACGTGCTGCAGCGCGAGACAGCGCTCGGGCTGTCCCGCAAATCAGTGCTGAGTGCCGCGCACACCGCCGCCGTGCCGATCTACACCTCGTCGCCCGGCGACTCTTCGATCGGCATGAACGTCGCCGAGCAAGCCCTGTCGGGAAGCAAGCTGCGCTTTGACGTCAGCGCGGACGTGAATGAAACGTCGTCGATCGTTTTTTCCGCGAAGGTGCACGGCGGCAAGAGCGGCGTGCTGATCATCGGCGGCGGCAGCCCCAAGAACTTCGTCTTGCAGACGGAGCCGCAGATCCAGGAGGTGCTCGGCATCAGCGAGAAGGGCCACGACTATTATCTGCAGCTCACCGACGCGCGGCCCGATACCGGCGGCCTGTCGGGCGCCACGCCGGCCGAGGCGGTGAGCTGGGGCAAGGTCGATCCCGATAAACTCCCGGGCACGGTCGTCGTGTATCTCGACAATACGGTAGGCTTCCCCATTCTGGCCGCCTACGCGCTCGCCCGTCGCAAACCCCGCGCGCTCAAGCGCCTCTACGACCGTCGCGCCGACATGATGCGCAAGCTGACCGATTCCTATCTCGCGGCCAAAGCCGATCGCGATGCTCGCGCCGAAGCAGCAACCGGCGGGAGTAACCGCGCCACCTGATAGCGCGAAGTCCCGCAGCTCGACCCGGACGTATGCGCTTTACGTCCTGGGCCTCCTGACGTTGGTCAACCTGCTGAATTATCTCGACCGCAACGTCGTGTACGCGGTCTTCGAACCGATCAAGCGGGATCTGCACCTTACGGACGCGCAGCTCGGCTGGCTCGGCTCCGCCTACATCATTGTCCTTTCGCTGGCGGCGTTGCCATTGGGCGTGATTGGGGATCTGAAGTCCCGGCGCAGCGTCATTACATGGGGGGTGACGGTCTGGAGCGCCGCGACCGCCTTGGGCGGATTCGTGAGGCATTTCTGGCAGCTGTTCACCTGCCGCGCGCTCGTCGGGTTCGGCGAGGCGGGCTACGGACCCGCTTCGCAGGCCATCATCGCGCAGTATTACAAGGGCCGGCGCCGCGCCTTCGCGATCGGTGTCTACTCCGCGGGAATGGCGTTCGGCGGGGTGCTCGGGATCTGGGTCGGCGGCGTGATCGCCGAGAACTACGGCTGGCGCTGGGCGTTCATCTGGATGGGCTTTCCGGGTCTGGTGCTGGCGTTGCTCGCCTCCCGGTTGCGCGAGCTCGATCGGCGACCACCTCCTCCCGTTGTCGAGATTCTCCGCGAGTGGTGGCGGCACGGCATGCACGGCGTCACGCATTATGTGGCGCCGCTCGCCATCTGCGCGGGAATCGGCGCTGCCATCGCGGGGGTGCTCGCGCTGTTTGAGGGCATCCCACCGCTGATCGGCACGGGCGTGTTTGGCGTGGCCGTGAGCGCCGGCATCGCGTGGACCGTCTGGCGGCTCGTGCCATTGGCCGTGCGCCGCACGACCGCAGCGGGCGCCGTGGCCGCGGGAGCCTTCGACGATTTCCAGGACGCCGCGGTGCTGGTTTTTCGAACTCCCACATTGATCTGGGTATTCCTTGGCGGCGCGATGATCACATTTGCGGTGAATGGGCTCATCGCTTGGGCGGCAGCGTTCATGCAGCGCGTGCACGGTCTTTCGGTTGCGAGCGTGGGCTCCGAATTCGGCTTCTGGGCTCTTGCCGGCGGTGTCGGTGGCGCGCTGGTCGGCGGGCGACTTGCCGATCGGCTGCAACAGCGGTGGCCCGGCGGTCGCGTGCTCGCGTCGGGCGCGGGATTTGTGCTCGGCGCCCCCGTCTGCGCGTTGCTGCTGCTCGTCGACGATCTGCGCTGGTTCGCGCCGCTCGTGCTGGCGACGTACTTCTTCTACGCCTGGTACAACGGCCCGCTGGTTGCGGTCATCCTCGATGTCGTGCCGCCAGCCGTGCAGGCATCGGTGCTGGGGGCGTTTGTCCTGTTTTCGCATCTCGCGGGCGACGCGCTGGCGCCTCCGCTCATCGGCTATCTCTCCGACCGTACGGGCAGCCTTCGGGGTGCCATGCTTCTCCTGCCGGCCGTCGGATTGTTGGGCGGCGTGATCATCCTCATCGGACTCACGAGCGTGCAGCGAGACATGCGGCGGGTGAGTGCCCTCGATCTCCACGTCGCCGGTGGACGCTGAGGAGACGATATGAAAATCGCCGTCATCTTCGACTCGCCGCACCCCGAATGGGACGACGCGGCGTTCAAGCGCGAGATCGAGCAGAAGGTGGAGGAAGCGGAGTACGATGTCGCCCGCGCCCTGATGGCGGGGGGCCACGACGTCGTGTTGATCGGGATCGGAGACGACGTCGGGGCGCTGCTCGGCAAACTCGCAGAATTTGAGCCCAGGCTCGTCTTCAATGGGTGCGAGGGCTTTCGCAACAATGCGCGGCACGAGTACGCGATTGCGGCGTTGCTGGATATGTACGGCTACCGCTATACCGGCTCGTCTCCCACCGCGCTCCTCGTCGCCCGGAACAAGTCACTGACGAAGAAGGTGCTCGCCTATCACGGCATCCGGGTGCCGGCATTCGCCGAGTTTCACGAGGGCGACGAGCTGGTCCGGCCTTCGGAGCTGCGCTTTCCGTTGATCGTGAAACCGCTGCTCGAAGACGCATCGATCGGTATCGCGCAGGCCTCGGTCGTCGAGGACGATCAGAGCCTTACGCAGCGCGTCGAGTTCATCCACACGAAGTACCATCAGGCGGCGATCGTCGAAGAGCTCGTGGAAGGCCGCGAAGTCTATGTGGGCCTCATCGGCAACGACGACGTGGAAGTGTTGCCGCTCACGGAGATGACCTTTGGCGAGCCGGAGACGACCGAGCACCGCATCGCGACGTACAAGGCCAAGTGGGATGAAGACTACCGCAAACGCAAGAAGATCAAAAACGTGTTCGCCAAGGGCGTGTCCGACGATCTGACGCGGCGCATCGGCGAGATTTGCAGCACGGCGTTCCACGCGCTGTGGCTGCAGGACTACGGACGCGTCGACGTGCGTCTCGCTCACGACGACGAGGTCTACGTGCTCGAGGTCAACCCGAATCCCTTCATCGCGGCGGAGCACGAAATGGCCGAAGCGGCGGCGAAGGCCGGACTCAAGTACAACGCCTTTATTCAGCGCATCGTCGAGGAGGCGATGGCGCGATGAGCCGCCGTGAAGTCCCCACCCCTGAGCTGCGCTGCGCCAGATGCCACACGGAGCTCGAGCGGTTCTGGAGTTACTGCCCGAGCTGCAGCCGCCAGCAGGATTGGCCCGACACGCAACGGGAAACGAATGCGGAGTGCGCCTATTGCGGCTGGATCGTATCGGACACCTTCTCGTTCTGCCCGTGGTGCGGGCGGAGCATTCAGGACGAGGACTCGAGCGACGAGCCGCTCAAGGCGCCCAAGGGATTCAAGTATCACGCCCGCTGCGACTGGGGTTGCGGCGGCGGGGTCATGTATCCGATGCGGTTCTGCCCCTGGTGCGGGCGCTCCCAAACATGGCGCTACGATGATTTCCAGAACGTATGTCCCCATTGTGACCGCGGCGTAGACGACTGGATGGCGACGTGCCCGTGGTGCGGCGAGGATGCCACCGGCCGCGATCTCATCCCTCGCGCGCTGCGCCGAGCGCGGCGATTGCTCATCGTGTCCCGCATCCGTGACTGGCATTACCGTGTCACGCTGCGGCCCGGCGTCTCCGGTGTGGCGCCGCGGGCGCCGAAAGTCATCGAGCTCGACCGGCGCTACGTGACGGGCAAACGGCGGCGTGACGAGATCTCCTGGAACATGCTCACCGGCCTGTTGCTCCACGAGCTTGGCCACTCCTTCCTCTATCATCACTGGTCGTGGACGCGGAGCGGCCGCTTCCGGCGCGCCTTTGGCGAGGTGCGGAAGGCGTATCGCGTGGCGGATGAGCACTGGGTCGATTTCGAGCGCCGCCGCATCGCGACGACGTTTGCCGATTACGTCAGCGCCTACGCTGCGACCCACCCGCAGGAAGATTTTGCCGAGACGTTCCGGTTTTACGTGGCGCGGCGGGGACGGTTGCGCGAGCTGTTCGCGGAGTTCGGCCGCAAACGCAAAGGCGTGCGGTTGTACGAGAAGTTCTTGGTGCTACATGATTTTGTCCGCAGTTTGCGAGGCTGGAAATAGAAGCGGCGAGGTCTTTGCCGACCCTCGCCGCCTCTTCACCGCCCTTCGCCGCCGATTTCAGCCAGCGAAACAGTATTCGCAGCCCTTCTCCTGCGTGCGGCTGACGGCCAGCACGCCCGATGGCACCACCTGCACACCAGGGAGCAGACCGGCAACCCAATCCGCCTTCACCGCCGCCGCATCGGTGCCCATCTTCTGCGCCACCATCCCACTGTACACGGTCAGCGCGACATTACAGACACCGACCAACGCGCCGGCGGCGAGCAGTGCCTCGAGTCCCGTGCCGGGCAGGGGCAAGGGCATCACCTTCGCGAAGATGTTTTTTGTCGCGGGTGCATCACCGTCCTTGATGTTGAACGTCTCACCCAATTTGTATTTGGCCCACACGTCGTCCTTCATCGCAATCGGGATCGCCGAGTGCCGCAGGACGATCACGGCTGAATTGTCGGCGTCCTTGGTGCCGTAGTTCTCGTTGTTGCCGTTGAGCCAGACGCGGGGCCAGATCACCGGCATTCCGCCGTTCACCTCAGGCGCGTCGAACAGCATCTTGTGCTTGCCGGTAATCCGATTGAGCCACGCTTCAAACGGCGCGTCCATGCCCTTGCTGGACGGCTTCTGGGACTTCGCCTCGAGACGCAGCGGGGTCATGGTCGCGACTCCAGCCGCGATCGTCGCCGCGAGAGTCCCCAGGAATCCACGGCGGTGCGTCGTGACGTGATCGAACTCGAACATCGAAAGCCTCCTCAGTGATGTGTCCGTGTTGGATAAGCGACATCGGGTGGTGGATCGCCATTCGGCCAATCATTCTCTTTGCCCCGGAAATCGGGACGAGGCTGCGCGTTGATATACGCGGCGACGGCGAACGCCGCGCTGTCCGTGAGGGTACCGGGCGCGTCGAACGGCATGTTGCGGCTGATGAATTCGGCAGCGGTTCGGACGCGCGACATCCCGGCGCCGATGTTGTACGAGCGCGGTCCCCATACCGGCGGTGCGACCGGCGTACCTTGCCCCGCCGGCCCATGACACTTCGCGCAGGACGCGGCAAAAACCTGTGCCCCCGTGGCCGTATCGGCGGTGAACGCATTCCATCGCTGCAAGCGCGACGCTCTCGCCGGATCGGGAGGCGCCACCGCCACGCCCTGCGAGAGGAAGGCGAGATACGCGACGATATCGCGCATGTCGCTGCCGGCGGGATCGATCGCCGTTCCGTTCATGCTGCGGCGAAAGCAGTCGTTGACGCGATACTCGATGGTTTCGACGACGCCGCTGCGGGCGCGGTACTGCGGGTAGCGGGCGAACACCCCCACCCAGGAGCCGGTCTCGCGCCGTCCTTCGTCCAAATGACAGCTCGTGCAGCGGAGCGTGTTTCCGACATGATCGGGGAGGCTCTCCCGCGTCGCGACCAGAATCGCCCGGCCCCTCCGCACGGCGGTCCCATAGGGGCCAGTGGGAATCACGGAATCGCCGGAACTCCGCACCGCTGCCGCGGCGGGCGGTGGTTCAGCCCGGGTACAGGCGGACGAGACGAGGAGTGCGACGCAGGCCAGCATGAGCCACGAAGCGGGAGGCACGGGGCGAGATAATACCTGCATTTCCCGGCGCGGCAACCTTTCGTGCGCCGGCGCTATCCAAACGGACGTATTCTACCCGGGATTTTCTCATGATTGCGTCGTTGCTCGCCGTCCTGCTCGTCGCCACGCAGAACCGTCCACCGCTCGATTCGGCGACCGTCGCGCGGGTCCTCGCTCAGCTGAAGACCAGCGACTCCACGGTCTGCGGGCTCGCCGGTGAAGCCCTGAGTAGCTATGGCGGATTCTGGGGTTGGGACGGGCGCTTCTCCGATCCCGGCATGCCGATGCCCCGTCCCATGCCGACGCCGATGCCGATGCCAGGCGGCGGGGCCGGCGGGATGCACATCGACATGCACGAGGACTCCCACAACATTGATGCCGCGGTGTTGGGTGCGTTCCGCGCGGTGATCCGCGACGACAACCGCTGCATCCGCAACATCGCCGTCCGGGTGCTCGGCAGGCACGGCGGGTCGGGGTCCTACGATCTGTTCCTCTCGCTCCTGCGCGAGAGCCGCGCCGATTTGCGGGAGACCGGAGCGCTCGGTCTCGGCGAGCTGGAGGATTCGCGCGCTATCAATCCTCTGACCTCCGCGCTCAGCAGTGACACCAGCGCGCTGGTGCGGATGACCGCGGCCTGGGCACTCGGTGAACTCGAAGAGAAGGTGACGATCGATGCCCTCGCGCGAGCGCTCGGCGATCGTGACCCGCGAGTGCGGCGCAGCGCGGCCTGGGCCCTCGGTGAGATCGAGGATGCGCGCGCGGTACGATCGCTGAGTGCGGCGCTCGACGATCAGAGCCTGGACGTGCGAATCGTCGCGGTCTGGGCGCTGGGGGAGATCGAGGATGCGTCGGCCGTGCCGCTGCTCGTGAAGGCGGCCAAGGACCGTGAGCCGCGCGTTCGACAAGCCGCCGCGTGGGCGCTCGGGGAAATCGAGAGCGTCCAGGGGATTGCTCCGCTCGAAGCATTGGTGCGCGATCCGGTGGTCGACATCCGGAAGACGGCAGTTTGGGCGCTGGGAGAAATCGAGGACGACGCCGGAATCGCTCCTGCAACGACGGCGCTCCACGACTCCGATCCGGAGGTGCGCGTACTCGCCGCCTGGGCGCTGGGCGAGATCGAGCATGAGGGAGGTGTCGAGCCGCTGCTCGGCGCCCTGAAGGACAATGACGTCGAGGTACGCGCAACAGCGGCGTGGGCGCTGGGGGAGATCGAGAGCTCGCGCGCGCGTGATGGCTTGATTGCGGCGCAGCAAGACGAAGCGGGGGCCGTACGGCACGCGGCGACATGGGCACTACGGCAAATCGACGACGACGACGACTACGGTCACCCCCGTGTTCGCGTGCACCCGAAGGTGAAGGTCAACGTCAAGCCTTAGAAAGGCGTCGAAACGCCTGCAGGCGTTCCACCACGTTGAAGTAGTCGCGCAGCTCCTCGGCTTCCCGGGTCTCGTCCCAGTCGAGGAGCTGTTTCATCCGGGAAACGACCGCGGGGACCAGATCTCGTGCCTGATCGCGCGATTCATAAAACAGATGCAGGCGCCGAATGAGCACATCCTGCACGCGCATGGCCATCTCCCGTTCGATCACATAGGTGACCTCGGCCCAGATTTCCGGTCGCCCCGCCGCGATCGGCGCGCCGAGCGTCCGGTCACGATCGACGAGGTTCAGGACCGCGGCGGCCTCGCTCCCGTAATACGCCACCAGATGTTTCGCCGTCGCGTCCGACGCGCCACGGGCGCGCGCGCCTTCCTCCAGAACAGTCAAGTCCGCGGCTTCGCCGCCGGGGAGTGGCTCGCGGTCTGTCGGCGGGCGCTTCGGTTGCGGGCGGCCGTCCAATTCATGCAAGCGCTTGCTGACGCGATCGACCACGTCCCGCCCCATGATGCGATAGGTGGTCAGTTTCCCGCCGGCAATCGTGATGAGGCCGTGGGCGCTTTCGTCGATGTGATGCTCCCGCGAGACCTGCGACGGATTCAATTGACCGTGCGGATCGAGGAGCGGCCGCAGACCCGCCCATGCCGACACGACGTCGGCCGGTGCGAGATGCGCGTCCGGAAACGCGGCGTTGGCCGATCGCAACAGATACGTCACATCCGCCGCGGTCACGCGCAGACCGTCGGGCGATGTATCGGCGTCGGTGTCGGTGGTGCCGACGTAGGAAAGATCCCCCCACGGCAGGACGAACATGACGCGGCCGTCGATCGGGGAGAACAGCGTGACGGCGTGCTCGTTGGTGACGCGCCGGCGTGGCACCGCGACGTGCGCGCCCTTGGTGGGGCGCAGCAGGGGGGTGGCGTGTGGATCGTCGAGCAGGCGCATCGCGTCCGACCAGGGCCCGGTGGCATTCACGACGACGTTGGCCCGGACGGTGAACGTTGCGCCGCTCAGCGCATCGCGCACCACGGCGCCACGTATCCGGCCGTCCGGCTTGAGCAGCGAGGTCACTTCGGCGTAATTGGCGACCAGCGCGCCCGCGCGTGCCGCTGAGCGCATGGTCGCGAGCACCAATCGTGCGTCGTCGGCCTGCGCGTCGTAGTACACCGCCGCTCCGACCAACCCCCGATCGCGCAGCGCGGGTTCCACGCGGTGGACCTTCTTGGCCCGCAGCCAGCGATGCCATTTTACATTGCGAAACAGCGACAGGAGGTCGTAGAGCCACATTCCCGCCCGCAGCTTCCAGGACGAGACGCGGCCACCGCGATAGACGGGAAACAGAAACTCGAGCGGCCGGACGAGATGGGGGGCAATGCGGAGCAACACGCGACGCTCGTGACTCGCCTCGAACACCAGCCGCAGGTCGCCCTCTTCCAGATAGCGAATGCCGCCATGAATGAGTCGGGAGGAATTCGAGGACGTCCCTGCGCCGAAGTCCGCCTTGTCGACGAGCGCGGTGCGAATGCCGCGCAGCGCCGCGTCGCGAGCGATTCCGGCACCGGTGATGCCGCCACCAATGATCAGGAGATCGACCGAATCATCGGCCATGGCGCCCAATGCAGCAGCGCGCGACTGATGCGAGAAGGGCAACTCTGCGGCCAACTCCCCTCCACTTCGGGCTGGTGGTAGGTTTCGACTCCCAGAGGGAGGCAAGAATCTAATGCCCGGTCTCAACGGTCGGCGTGTGGCGGTTGTCGCCGGCGTCCGCACGCCATTCAGCAAAGCCGGTACATCGCTGAAGGACGTACGCGCCGTCGATCTGGCACGCTATGCGACTCGCGAGCTGCTGGAGCGGACGAATCTCGACGGTGACGAAGTCGACGAAGTCGTCTTCGGCCAGGTCGTGCCGTCCGCGCTGGTGCCGAACGTGGGCCGGGAAGTCAGTCTCCTGCCGCAGTTTCCCAGGGAGATTCCCGCCTATTCGGTGAACCGCGCCTGCGCCTCCTCCAACCAGGCGATCTCCTCCGCCCACGACCAGATCGCGCTTGGCAACGCGAATATCATCATCGCGGGTGGCGCCGAAGCGCTGTCGGACATTCCCATCCTCGCCTCGCGCCGGCTTGCGGACATTCTCGTGGAGGCGAGCAAGGCAAAATCACTGGGCGCGCGCATCAGCACCTTTGCGAAAATCCGGCCGCGCGACCTCGTTCCCGTCGCGCCGGCCATCGCCGAGCCATCGACCGGCGAATCGATGGGTCAGTCGGCGGAGAAAATGGCGAAGGAAAACCACATCTCCCGGGAGGCGCAGGACCGCTGGGCGCTGCGCAGCCACCAGCTCGCCGCCCGCGGGACGACCGATGGCCGCCTGACCGCCGAAATCGTCCCCTGGCTCCCGTCCCGGACCGGCGCGGCGATCGTGCAACAGGACAACGGCATCCGCGCCGACACGTCGCTCGAGCAGATGGCGAAGTTGAAACCGGTCTTCGACCGCCGCTATGGTAGCGTCACCGCCGCGAATTCCTCGCCGCTCACGGACGGCGCCTCCGCAGTCCTGCTGATGAGCGCCGACGCCGCGCAGGCGCTCGGGTATGAGCCGCTCACCTACATCCGCTCCTACGCCGTGGCAGCGGTCGATCCCGGCTGGCAGTTGCTGCAGGCTCCCGTGTGGGCCGTGCCCAAGGCGCTCGAACGGGCCGGCGTTCAGTGGAACGATCTGGGCCTGATCGAGATGCATGAGGCCTTCGCGTCGCAGGTCCTGTCCAATCTCCAGGGTTTTGCCGCCAAGGGATGGGAGATCAACGAGGACATCATCAACGTGATGGGCGGGTCGATCGCGATCGGCCATCCGTTCGGAGCAACGGGGGGTCGGTTGGTTACCACGCTCTCCAACGAGATGAAGCGCCGTGATGTGCAGTACGGACTCATCTCCGTGTGCGCGCAGGGCGGCATGGGTTTCGCGATGGTGTTGGAACGGCGCTGATGGCGACGACGACTGCGCCTTCGATTACGGCTCCCGCCGTAACGTGGGAGGTGGACGACGGGATCGCGACCGTGGTCCTGGATCTCAAGGGCCAGCCGGTCAACGTCATTTCCCGCGCCGTGAAGGACGAGTTCCTCGCCTGTTTCGCCGCGCTCGCCGACGATGCGCGAGTACGCGCCGTCGCATTTCTCTCCGGCAAGACCGACAACTTCATCGCCGGTGCCGACATCGAGGAGTTCGTCACGCTCGGCTCCGCCGCCGAGGCGGAGCGACTCGCGGCCGAAGGGCAGGAGATGCTCGAGCGGGTGGCGCGATTCCCGAAGCCGTTCGCCGTCGGGATTCACGGCGCCTGCCTCGGGGGTGGGTTCGAGTTCGCGCTCGCCTGCCACTACCGCGTCGCGAGCGATCACCCCAAGACACAGATCGGCCTCCCCGAGGTGCAGCTCGGCATTCTCCCCGCAGCTGGCGGATGCCAGCGCCTGCCGAGGCTCGTCGGCGCGCGCGCGGCACTCGACATGATTCTGGCCGGGAAGACAGAGCGTGCCGCGAAAGCCTTTCGACTCGGCATGGTGGACGAGCTGGTTGCGCCCCCGATCCTCGCGGCAATCACCGTCGGCGCCGCGCGTCGGATGGCGGGCGGTTGGCGCCCCAGGCGAAAGCGGTCCGGTGGATTCGTCGGTCTTCTGCTGGATGGGAATCCGCTCGGGCGCCGTCTGGTCTTCCGATCGGCGCGGAAGCAGGTACTGGAGCGGACTGGTGGACACTACCCCGCCCCACTCGCCGCACTCGATGCCGTCGAGCACGGCCTAAAACACGGCATCGCCGAGGGATTGAAGCGCGAAGCCCAGCTGTTCGGCCAGCTAGCCGTGACCGACGTCTCCCGCAAGCTCGTGCAGATTTTTTTCGCAACCAATCAGCTGAAAAAGGATCCCGGGGTTGCGAACGCGCCGCCGCCCGCGCGCGTCCATCGCCTCGGAATCATCGGTTCGGGATTCATGGGTTCGGGAATCGCCGGCACGGCCGTGGCGCAGGCCGAGGTTGATGTGCGCATGAAAGATTCGGAGCTGGGCCGGGTTGCCCAGGGGATTCTCGCGGCACGCGCGATCCTCGATGATCGCCTGAAGCGACGGCGGATCACGAAGTACGAGTACGCGCGACTCGTGGCGCTGCTCTCGGGCGGTGATACCTACGCCGGCTTCGGCCGCGCCGAGCTCACGATCGAGGCGGTCTTCGAGGACCTTGGTGTCAAGCAACAGGTGTTGCGCGAGGCAGAGACCGTCTTGCCGCCGTCCGGTGTCTTCGCGTCCAACACGTCGACGATTCCCATCACGCGTATTGCCGAGGCGGCCCGTGACCCGGAGCGCGTGATCGGCATGCATTTCTTCTCGCCCGTCGCCAAGATGCCGCTGCTCGAGGTCATTCCCGGCGCACGTACCTCACTGCAAACGGTGAGCACCGCGGTCGCATTCGGCAGGCGGATCGGAAAGACGGTGATCGTCGCGCGCGACAGCCCGGGCTTCTGGGTCAACCGGATCCTTGCTCCCTACGCGAACGAAGTCGGTCATCTGCTCGCCGAAGGCGCGTCGATCGAAGAAATCGACACTATGGCCGTGCGATTCGGCTTCCCGGTGGGCCCCGTGACGTTGCTCGACGAAGTCGGTTTGGACGTGGCGCTCAAGGTCGCCGGCGTGATGCAGGCGGCCTATGGGGATCGCCTGCATCCGGCCCCCGGGGCCGGCATTGCCGCGCTCGTCAAGGCCGGCCGCCTGGGGCGCAAATCCGGCCGCGGCTTCTATCTCTATGAGGGCGGGAAGAAGCGCGGCGTCGATGAGAGTGTGTTCGGGCTGCTGGGCGTTCATCCCAACGGCGGTCCGCGTCCCGCCGAAATCCTGCAGCGCCTCGTACTCGGGATCGTCAACGAAGCGGCGCGCGCGCTGGGAGAAAGCGTGGTCCGCAATCCCCGCGATGGTGATATCGGCGCCATTTTCGGCTTTGGATTTCCACCGTTCCGGGGTGGGCCGCTGCGCTACGCCGACGATCTGGGCGCCGAGCGTGTGGTGACCGATCTCGAGCGCCTCGCGGAACGCTATGGGGCGCGCTTTGCGCCCAGCGAAGTCCTGCAGGAGCATGCCCGCACCGGTACCAAGTTCTACTCCTGATGCTGCGCGCCGTCTTCCTGTGGTTGAGCGAACAGCCGCGCATCTTCCGCTTCGTTCGGAAGAACCGGCTCGCGAGAAAGCTTGCGTCACGCTTCGTCGCCGGTGAGACGATCGAGGATGCCATCGTCACCGCGCGGGAATTGAACGCGACCGTCCCGCCGGGTGGCTTGTCGGTGTCGCTCGATCTGTTGGGGGAATCGGTGCTCCATGCCGAGGAAGCCCACCGGGCGTGCGCGACCTATCTCGACCTGCTGGATCGGATCTACGCCGTGAAGGTCAACGCCAACGTGTCGGTAAAGCTCACGCAGATGGGTCTCGACATCGATCAGGCGTTGTGCATCAGCAACATGCAATCCATCATCGACCGAGCGAAGCAGTACAGTTCATTCGTCCGCATCGACATGGAACAGGCGACGTACACGGCCAAGACACTGCAGCTCTTCACGGAGGTCTTCTATCCGCAATTCGGCAATGCCGTCGGTGTTGTGCTGCAGTCGTACCTGCGCCGTACGGCCGCGGATGTGGACGCGATGATCGCGCTGGGAGCCCGCGTCCGGTTGTGCAAAGGGGCGTATAAAGAGCCCGAAGACGTGGCGTTTCCGGACAAGAAGGACGTCGACGCGAATTTCGTTCGCTGCATGGAGTCGCTGCTCGAGCGGGGTCATTACCCCGGCATTGCGACGCACGACGAGAAGATCATCACCCATGCGCGGGAATTCACGCGCCGGAACGGCATTGCCCCGGCGCGATTCGAGTTCCAGATGCTCTACGGCGTGCGGCGCGACCTGCAGAACAGGCTGCGCCGTGACGGCTACAACATGCGCGTCTACGTGCCGTTCGGAACGCACTGGTATCCGTACCTCATGCGTCGCCTTGCGGAGCGACCCGCCAACATCGCGTTCGTTACCGCCAACGTGCTCAAAGAATCGGTGCACCGGCGCTAGATGGACGACACGACGCTCGGGGGTTATCAGCAGGTTCACGGACGTCCACCCGCATTCGGCGCCGCCGACGGTCAGGCGTACTCGGTTGCCGCCTTCACCGAAGACACGGACGGCCGGTTCGGGGCGGCATTGCTGTTCGTGCGGTGGGGCGAAGGCGAGCAGCGGCCGGTCGGGCACTTGGAGACGGAGTATCTCGCGTTCGGCGCGACGCCCGACGCAGCGCTCGCTCCCCTGCTCGCGCTGCCGCTGGCGCAGGTCAAAGCGCATCTCGACGCCCTCGTCGAGCAGGCACGCGCGCGCGTATGAGCCTTCCGCCGACGAGCGGCGTGGTACTGGTGCGGGCCGCCGGCGGCTATCGGGTCCACACCGATGCCGGCGAGATGATTGTGACGCTGCGCGGTAAACTCAAACACCAGGATGACGATCGCGTCGTGCCGGGCGATGTCGTCACACTCGACGGGACGACGATCACCGAAATCCGGCCGCGGCGGTCGGTGCTGAAGCGTCGCGCCGCGCAGGGCGGCGGCGCCGGCGGAGGAGCCGGCGGTGCCCGCCGTTTCCAGCCGATCGCCGCGAACGTGGATCAAGTCATCGTGGTTACATCGGCGCGCGATCCGGAGCCAAGCCCGCGGATGCTGGACCGCTTCCTCGTGATCGCGGAGGCCAACGAGCTCCCCGCCGCGATCCTGGTCAATAAGATCGAGCTCGATCCCGCCGTGGCGCCGGCGCTGGCGGCACGCTTCGCGCGCGCCGGTTATCAGATTCTGCCGACATCCGTGAAGGCAAACGAAGGGTTGGCGGCGCTGCGGGACCTGTTGCGCGGCCGGCATTCGGTGTTCACCGGTCCGTCGGGCGCGGGAAAATCGAGCCTGCTGAATGCGCTGGAGCCCGGTCTCAAGCTGCGGGTGGGCGCGATCAGCGAGAAATGGCGCACGGGCAAGCATACCACGACCGCCGCCGAGCTGGTGCCGGTGGCAGGAGTTGGCTACGTCGTCGACACGCCTGGTCTGCGCGAGGTCGGTGCATGGGGCATCGATCCCAATGCGCTCGGCGCCTGCTTCCCGGAGTTCCGGCCCTATCTCGACCAGTGTCGCTTCGACAATTGCCGGCATCTTGCGGAGCCGGGATGCGCCGTTCGCGCCGCCTCGCCGGGAGCGGTCGAGGCCGATCGGCTCCTGTCGTACGAGCGGATTTACGAGGAGGTCAGCGAGCCTTCCTGGTCCAGCGGTCGGCGTCGCGGGAGGTGACCTTGGCCATCATCTGCGCAAACGCTTCATCGAGATCGATGTGCTCTGAATTCGCGAGGCAGACTACCACGAAGAGTATGTCCGCCAGCTCCATGGCGATCGAGCCCGCCGGCTCCTCGGGTTTCTTCTTCTTGGGACCGAAGCGGTGATTCACCTCGCGCGCCAGCTCGCCGACTTCCTCGGCCAGCCGGGCCACGTTCACGAGCGGCGTGAAGTAGCCTTCTTCGAACTGCCCCACCCACCGGTCCACGCTGTCTGGCGCTGCGCGAAAGCTCATGTCTGACCTCGTCTCGCCGTTTAGCGGCGAGCGTTACGCCGCGCGTGATGAGCTCAGCCGCTTGATCGCGCCCCCGTACGACGTCATCGATGCGGCGCAGCGCGCGCGCTACGCGGCGCTGGACGAACACAATATCGTGCACGTCATGCTGCCGGAAGCTCCGCCCGGCCGGCCGCCCGACGATCGATATCAGCTGGCGGTGACGCTGCTCGCGTCGTGGCGCGCGCGGAGCATCATCACCCGTGATGCCGAGCCGGCGGTGTACGTCCTGGCGCAGCAGTTCACGCTCCCCACCGGGGAGAAATGTGTGCGGCGTGGCGTTTTCGCCGCCGTGAAGGCCGAAGGCTACGATCCGCGCCGCATTCGCCCGCACGAACGGACGCATGCGGGGCCCAAGGCCGATCGATTGGCGCTGCTGCGCGCCACGCAAACCAACATCGAATCGATCTTTCTGCTCGCGCCCGATCCCGATCGCGCGCTGGCGAATGCCGTCGCAGCCGCCGCGCAGGGAAAGCCGGACGCGAAAGCAGAGCTGGACGGAGTCGATATCCGGCTGTGGATCGTGCGGGACGTTTCCCGGTTCCCGTTTCCCGATTCGCCGTTGTACATCGCCGACGGTCATCATCGCTTCGAGACCGCGAGCGTGTACGCGCAGGAGAACCCCGCGGCCGACCGCGTGCTCGCCTTGATCGTGTCCGCCCGCGATCCCGGGCTCGTCGTCCTGCCCACGCATCGTGTGATCTTCGGCGCTGGCCGCGATATCGATCGCATGCTGACGCGCTGGCGCGAATGGTTCGACGTGCAGCCGGTGCCGGCGGGCGCGGATCCGGTGAAGCATCTCGCGATGCTGGGCCGCGACCAGACGGCATGCCTGATGGCCGATCGGTCGCGCATCATCGCGCTGTTGTTGCGTCCCGGCGCAGTCCTCGACCGTGTGCCGAGCCTCGCGCAGAGCGTGGCGGTACGGGATCTCGATGTGGCGCGCATCGAGTCGTTGGTCGTGAAGGAGATCCTCGGCGCGAGTACCTCGACGCCGATCGTGCGTTATGTACCCGATGCGCAGGAAGCACTCCGGCTGGTGCAGCAGGGAGGCGCGGCGCTTGCCGTGCTCCTGAATCCCACCAGAGTGGAGCAGGTATTCGCGGTGGCGGACGCGGGCGACGTGATGCCGCCGAAATCCACGTACTTTGTCCCCAAGGTGCCGAGCGGGATGGTCCTGCGATCGGTCTAGCGGAGGCCGTATGGCGTTGAATGGAAAGAAGGTGCTGTTCTTCGCTGGTCCATTATATGAAGACCTCGAGCTGTGGTATCCCAAGATTCGCCTCGAGGAGGAGGGCGTGACGACCGTGGTCGCGGGAATCGGGGACAAATCCTATGCCGGCAAACGCGGGTACCCCGTCACGGTCGACACGCAGGTCGATCAGGTGCAGGCAGCTGATTTCGACGGATTGGTGATTCCCGGGGGCTTCGCGCCTGACCAGCTGCGGCGTTTCGAGAAAGTGCTGTCGCTGACGCGCGAGATCTACCAAGCCGGAAAGCCCGTAGCGTTCATCTGTCATGCAGGCTGGGTACCGATCTCGGCGGGCATTCTCAAAGGAAAACGGGCAACCAGCGTCCGCGCGATCAAGGATGACATGGAGAACGCGGGCGTCCTGTGGGAGGACAGCGCCGTGGTCGTGGACGGGAATCTGATCTCCTCGCGCACTCCGGCGGACCTTCCGCAGTTCGCGCGCGCGCTCGTCCGGGCGCTCGAACGTGGACCGCAAGACTGAGCGCCTGTAGTTTCAGCGCATGAGCCCACGGCAGCGTCAGCAGATTCTTGATAACCTCGACACGGTGTACCGCGAGGCGTACGAGCGCGCGAAGAAAGCGGGCGACGAGCGCCGCATGCTCGATCTCGACGCTGCCTACCAGCGCGAGCAGCTGTTACTCGAAGTGCTGCTCGATATTCGCGACACGTTGACGAGCGGAAAAGCCGCCCCCACCCCGGCCTCCGGGTCAAACCCAATGGCGGCAATCGATACGATTCGCAACCTCACCCGCCTGCGTTAGGAGGAAATCCGTGCGTCGTGCGTCGTATGTCGTCCTGAGCTCACTCGTTCTGATGGGCTGTGCGCGCAAGGCCGACCTCGTCATTCAAGGAGGCAGCGTCTGGACCGGTCTCTCGACCGGTCGCGGGCAGCCCGGCGCCGTGGCGATCGCTGACGGCAAAATCCTCGCCGTCGGCGACTCGGCGGAGATTGCGCGCTACGTCGGATCCAGGACGCAGGTACTGCAGGCAAAGGGCGGATTGGTCATGCCAGGTCTGGCCGACGGGCACACCCACTTCGTCGACGGCGGCTTCCAGCTGGCTTCGATCGACCTGCGCAATGCCGCGACGCCACAGGAATTCATTCGCCGGCTGAAGCAATACGCGGCCGGGCTCAAGCCGGGCGAATGGATCACCGGCGGCGACTGGGACCACACGCTGTGGCGCGGCGCGCCGCTGCCGCAGCACGGCTGGATCGATTCGGTCACACCGAACAACCCGGTATTCGTGAACCGGCTGGATGGACATGAGGCGTTGGCGAACAGCGCGGCGATGCGTGCCGCCGGCGTAAGCCGGGCAACCGCGTCGCCTGAAGGCGGAGAAGTCCTGCGCGACGCGCGCGGCGAGCCGATCGGCATCTTCAAGGACCGCGCGATGGATTTGATCTGGCACGCCGCGCCGGATCCTTCCCCGGAACAGCGCGATTCCGCGCTCGCGCGGGCGCTGGCCCATGCCGCGTCCCTCGGCGTGACGGCGACGGCGCACATGTCGGCGTCATTTGCCGATCTCGCGAGCTATCGCCGGTTCGCGCGCGCGGGCAAGCAAACGGTGCGCGTCTCCGTGTATTTGCCGCTCGAGAACTGGAAGGCAGTCGCCGAGAGCGCCGCACGGAATGCCGGCGACGATTGGGTGCGGATCGGCGGCGTGAAGGGGTACATGGATGGCTCGGCCGGTTCGCGCACGGCGTTGTTTTTCGAGCCGTTCTCCGATTCTGCCGGCTATCGCGGCCTGATGCAGCACCCCGAGGCCGACATGCGGCAGTGGATCGGCGCCGCCGACTCGGCCGGTTTGCAGATTGCGGTTCACGCCATCGGCGATCGCGCCAATGCCATCCTGCTCGCGATCTACGATAGCGTCGCGCGCGCGCACGGGGCGCGCGACCGCCGCCTCCGTGTCGAGCACGCGCAGCATCTCCGCCCCGACGACATTCCCCGGTTCGGGCGGATGCGCGTGGTTGCGTCGATGCAGCCCTACCATGCAATCGATGACGGGCGCTGGGTGGAGCAGCGCATCGGTCCGGAGCGGATCAGGACGACGTATGCGTTTCGCACCCTCCTCGATACCGACGCTCCGCTCGCGTTCGGCTCCGATTGGACCGTCGCGCCGCTCGACCCGATGCTCGGTGTCTACGCAGCAGTCACGCGGCGCACGCTCGACGACAAGAATCCCAATGGCTGGATCCCTGAGCAGAAGATCACGCTCGCTGAGGCGCTGCGGGCATATACGTACGGCAACGCCTGGGCGACCTTCAACGAGCAAAAATGGGGGATGCTGGCGGCGGGTCGGTTTGCTGACATCGTCGTCCTCGACCGCGATCCATTCGCGGTTGCGCCGGAATCGCTGGGGACGATCAAGCCGCGCTACACGATCGTGGGTGGAAAGGTGGTGTACAAAAAGGGAGCATGACCCCTCGCGCTTTCTCGAGCGTTGCGCTCGTGCTGGCGGGATTGTGCACCGCGCTCACCCCGGGGCACGGCCAGCAGCTCACGTTTCTCAATCGGGATCTCAAGCAGATCGAGTCGTGGGCTCGCGAAGACACGAACGACTTCCAGCGCGAATACTATCTCGCCCTTGCCCATTGGAAGCGCCGCCACTGGCGGGAAGCGGACAGCCTCCTGCGATTTACCGCGCGCATGGAGCCCCGCTACCCCGAGGTCTACCTCGCGCTCGCCGAGCTGCCGTATGCCCGCCGCAGCAAGTTGGGAGACGAGGTGGCGCGCGGTCACGTGCCGAAAGAGTTGCGGCCTGTTGTCGAGGAGGCGTGGGAATTCCGCAAGAAAGCCTTTCGGACAAGTCCGATGGTGAGCCTCGAAATCATGGGCATCGACATCGAGGAGCCGCGGGCCGCTGACTACTCGCTTCCGACCTATCAGGCGTATCTCCGCTACTTCGCGTGGCGATATGATCTCTTCCTGGGCCGGTATCGATCGGCCTACCAGCGTCTCACCAGCCTCGCGCAAACGGAATTCGACGAAGCCACGCATCCGGAGCGCGTTCCAGATTTTGTTCTCGAATATCGCGGTCTCGCAGCCGCGCACAGCCTGCAGTACGATGCGGCGATTGCCGATTTTCGTACCCTGCTCGATCGCCTGGCAACGCTGCAGCAAAAAGATGCAATCGTGCACGTCGCGCTGAACGACAACGATTACCGCTTCATGCTCGCCACCCTCTATCATCTCGCGGGCCGCACCGACACGGCCATCGCGTTATATCAGGAATCGCTCGAGCATGATCTCGGACTCGTGATGGCGCATACTTATCTCGCGAATATCTACGAACAAGCCGGCCGGCAGGCGGATGCATTGGTCGAGCGCCAACGCGCGGCGGACCTGAACGACGATGACCCCGCGACGCTGTTTGACTTGGCGGCTTCCTTGTTCAACACTGGCCAAGTCCACGAAGCGGTCACTGAGCTGTATCGCGCGCTCGCGCTCAATGACCGCTATGCGCCTCCCTATTACTTGCTGGGGCGAGCGGCCGAAGCGTTCGGTCAACCAGATCAGGCTGGCGAGCAATACCGCGCGTTCCTCGCGCGGGCGCCGCTGCGGATGGAAATCTTACGGGCGGATGCGCAACAACGACTGGACAAGCTCCCCAAATGACTAACCGCTCAGCCGGAGTACTTGAATCCCGCTTCTTGCAGCGTGAGGGGGTCGCCGTCGTGCTCGACGCCGGCGGCAACCACTTCGCCGAGCACCAGCGTATGATCGCCCGAGGGCAGGGTCGCCACGACACGACACTCGACCCATCCCAGCGCGTCGACCAGCACCGGAGTCCCTGAAACGGGCGCCGGCTTGGTCTTGATGCCTTTGAGCTTCTGCGGGGCCTGCTCGGAGCTGCGGCCCAGTTTTCCGGCGAGATCGCGTTGACCGGTCAAAAGCAGATTGATGGCGAAATGGTGAGAGTCACGGATCATGCCGATCGTCTTCGACGTGTTTTCGATGGCCACGACGACCATCGGGGGGTCGAAGGCCGCCTGCGTCAGCCAATTGGCCGTCATCCCGTGATCGTCGCCGTCGTGCGCGACGGTAACGGCGTACAGCCCGTAGGGGAAGTGTCGCAGGATGGCTTTCTTGGCGGCTTCGTCCATGCCGATCAAGATGCCCAAATATTGACCCTCGCGATACACCTCGCCATCGTTCTGACGTCCTCGACGCCGGTTTGTTCCGCGTGGTGGTGTTGCTTCTCGGTCTCGCCTTCACGAGTCTCGGGCTGATGCAGTCGCCAAGTGCGGGCGACGTCGCGCAGCTGGTTCAAAGGCGCGCGGACTCCAATGAATCCGCTCGCATTACGCGCTGGGCATCGCGTACCTCACCCTCACACCGAGCCATTATCAATCACGGGTCTTTGACGCGCGTTGGCGTCTATCCCAATCACCGTGGGATCTAACCGGAGAGTTGGCCATGAAGGCCTGGTTGCTCCTCGCCCTCGGCGTCGCGACAGGACCGAGCGTCGCACGCGCGCAATTCAAGCTGCCCAAGAAGCTCGACGAGCTCCAAACGATCGCTCGGAAGGATTCCAACGACGCTGCTGCCCATTACAACGTGGCGCTGGCCTACTGGAACGAAAAACGATGGGCTGACGTCGAGCGCGAGCTGCGATTGGCGGTGACGATCGAGCCCCAGTTCGCGGAGGGATGGCTCGCGCTCAGCCGGTTGCCGTTCGGCCAGTGGAGCAAGCTGTGGGACGACATCGCGGAGCACCGCGTCTCCGAAGAATTCCAACCGAAGCTCGATGAGGCGTGGCACAACTACGAGCGCGCATTCATCATTAATCCGCTGGTGGATCTCCGTATCGAAGCTGCGGCGCGCCCGCCCAAGTCGATCTATTGGACGGCAAGCGAAGGATTCACCCGGATCTACGAGTACCTGTTCGGTGGATTCGATGACATTGAGCGCGGCAATTATCAGAGCGCCTACAACCGGTTCGACCAGCTCATTCACGATATGCCGACGGCCGCCGAGAGAGAGAATCTCCCGGAGTTCGTCTACTACTTCCGTGGACTCTCTGCGGCACACATCGAGCGGTGGGATGACGCCATCGTGGACTTTGGTCGACTGCTACGCAACTCGGAGACGCGCCACTCACCCGATTCGCTGCTCTACTACATCCCCATCGAGACCAACCAGTACCGCTACATGCTGGGCGTGCTGCATCAGCGCGCCGGCAGGCTGGACGACGCCGTCCGGTATTACCGCGAAGCCCTCGAGAACGACATCGGCCTCTACATGGCGAACGCGCGGCTTGCCGGCATTGCCGAGACCAACATGAATTGGCCGGCCGCGATCAAGGAGCGGCGCGCGGCGGTGAATGCCAACCCCGACGATCCCAGCCTGCTGCTCGATCTCGGCAAAGCGCTGGCCGGATCGGGGGACTGGGCGGGGGCCGAGCAGACACTCAAGCAGGCGATGGACGCCAACCCGCGCGATTCGCGCGTGCCCTATTATCTCGGCATCGTGGAGCAGCAGCTCAACAAGAAGGAGGAAGCGCGTGTGTCGTTCGATCGTTTCATCGCGCTTGCGCCGAGCCGGTACGCGCGTCAGGTCGAGAATGCGAAACAACGGCTGGCTGCGCTGCGCTAGCATGATGGTCTTGGTCCTGGTCGTGCTGTGCGCCGCGCCTATGGCCGCGCGGGCGCAACAGCGCGCCGCCTATGAAGAGCTGCAAACCTTCTCCGGGGTGTTGAACCACATTCGCCAGAACTATCCCGATACAGTCAGCTACTCCGAGCTGGTGGCGGCCGCGATTCGCGGCGTCCTGCGTTCCCTCGACCCCCACAGCTATTACATGTCCCGGATGGAAACGGCGCGCCGCGATGCACTCGAGCGTGGGGAGCTGTTCACCGTCGGGTTGAGTCTCGAGGAAGTGGACGGCGCGGCGACGGTGCTCGCGGTTTCGCCGCGCAGCCCCGCCGAAAAGGGCGGCATTCTCGCCGGCGATCGGCTCCTCGCGCTGAACGACACCGCCGTTGAAGGCCTCGGCATCGAGCTTATTCAGCTGCGCATGGCAGGAGACAAGGGATCGAAGATCCGGCTGCGCCTCGAGCGGGGCCCGCGCCTGGAGCCCGACACCTTCAGCGTCACGCTCAAACGAAGCGCCTACCAGTTGCACGCAGTATCCGCGGTGCGGATGGTGGATAGCAGCACGGGCTACCTGCGGCTCGAGGAGTTTCTGCCGCAGGCTCCCGCCGAGGTCCACGACGCGGTGAAGCGGCTTCGCGGAATGCACGCCCGTGCCGTCATCCTGGATCTGCGGTCCAATCCCGGTGGCGCCGTGATTGCCGCGGTCGAGGTGGCGAGTGAGTTCTTCTCAAAGAATACGGTCGTGTTCCGCACCCGCGGCCGAAAACGCGGCGCCGATACGACATACCTCACCCAGCGCGACGGCGAGTTTCGGGAGCTCCCGCTGATCGTCTTGATCGACGAGCGTAGCGCCAGCTCCTCGGAGGCCCTCGCGGGATCGCTGCAGGATCACGACCGTGCCCTGCTGGTGGGTCGGCGCAGCTTCGGCAAGGCGCTGATCCAAGGCTTCTTCCTGCTGCCGTCGGGCGACAACATCTGGCTGACGATCGGGCACGTGATTACGCCGAGCGGTCGCGTCATCCAGCGCCGCTACCACGGTCTCGGGTACGAGCAATACTTCAGTTTTGCCGGGAGATCGGGCGCGGAAGAGGACACGGCCACCGTCTACAAGACCGATGCTGGACGTCCCGTGCGCGGTGGTGGCGGCATCGTCCCGGATATCACGGTGCCGATCACGGCGACACTACCCGTCTGGTGGAGTGCCGCCGCGGACTCGGGATTCGACGACGCCGTGTCAGACAGCGTGGCGCAGACGCTTCCGGCAACTCCCGCCGCGCGCGCGGCATGGCTCACGGCGGAGAGCGAATGGCGCGCGAAGCTGCTGCCGCCGTTTCTCACCCGCGTCCGCGCGCATCTCGAGGTCGCCGCCGCCACCGATAGCCTCCTGGATCGGCGGCTGGCGCGGATCCTCGCCGCGCGCACCGCCGAGGTGCGCTGGGGCTCGGACGCACGCGAGGAGTTCGTCATTCGGAACGATCGCACGATTCGCGCAGCACTCGACCAATTCCCACATCTGCGTGGGCTCCTCGGCCCACCCCAGTCTCCCGGACCGACCCAGAAGTGAGCTATTTTGCAGCATGGCTACCCGTCAGCGCGCCGCCCGCAAGGCGGCGCCAGCTCCTGTCACCCTCTCCAAGGCTGATCTTCTCGACATCTACCGATTGATGCTCCTGTCGCGCCGTCTCGACGACAAGGAGATCCAGCTCAAGCGGCAGAACAAGATTTACTTCCAGATCTCGGGGGCTGGTCACGAAGCCGTGCTCGTCGCCGCCGGGAAAGTGCTGCGGCCCGCCTACGACTGGTTCTATCCGTATTATCGCGATCGGGCCCTTTGCCTCACGCTTGGCATGACGCCCACGGAGATGCTGCTCGCGGCCGTCGGCGCCGCCGAAGATCCCAACTCGGGCGGGCGGCAGATGCCGTCGCATTGGGGTCACAAGCAGCTCAACATCGTGAGCCAGTCGAGTCCGACCGGCACGCAGTTTCTCCAGTCCGTAGGCTGCGCCGAAGCGTGGCTGCGCTACAATCGCATCGACGACATCAACGACAAGCCGATCCAGGGCGACGAAGTTGTCTACTGCTCGGCGGGTGACGGTACGACCAGCGAAGGCGAATGGTGGGAGGCGCTCAACAGTGCCAGCAATCTCAAACTGCCGGTGCTGTTTCTCATCGAAGACAACAAATACGCGATCTCCGTGCCGATCGAGGTCCAGACCGCCGGCGGATCGGTATCCAAGCTGGTCGGCAACTTCCCGAACCTTCTGATCGAAGAAGTCGATGGCAGCGATCCGGTTCTATCATATGAGGCCATCCTGCGCGCCGCCGACTGGTGCCGGCAGCGCAAGGGCCCCGCGATCGTGCATGCGCATGTCATCCGGCCCTACTCGCATTCTCTGTCCGACGACGAAATCCTCTACAAACCGCCGCGCGAGCGCGAAGAGGAAGCCAAGCGCGATCCGTTGAAGACGTTTCCCAAGCGGCTTCTGGAAGAAGGAGCGGCGACCGAAAGCGAGATCGACGCCATCAAGGCGCAGGTGGAGGAAGAGATTCAGGTCGCGACGGACATGGCGCTGGCGTCACCGCAGCCAAAGCCGGAAACCGCGACGCTGTGGGTCTACTCGCCGGACGTGGATCCCACGTCGGAGCAATTCGACACGGAAGACGATCCCCACTTCACGGGCGAGCCGACCACGATGGTGGATTTGCTCAACGTCTGCCTGAAAGATGAAATGGCGCGCGATCCGCGCATCCTCGTCTTCGGCGAGGACGTGGCCGACGTCAGTCGGGAGCAATACCTGAAAGAAGTGAAGGGCAAGGGCGGTGTTTTCAAAGTGACGTGGGGCCTGCAGCGCCAGTTCGGCAGCAATCGCGTGTATAACTCGCCTCTCGCCGAAGCGAACATCGTTGGCCGGGCGATCGGTCTCGCCACGCGCGGACTCAAGCCGGTCGTCGAAATCCAGTTCTTCGACTACATCTGGCCCGCCTATCACCAGCTGCGCAACGAGCTGGCCACCATGCGGTGGCGCTCCAACAATGCATTCACCGCGCCGGTCGTCGTGCGCGTCACGTATGGCGGCTACCTGAAGGGCGGCTCCGTGTACCATTCGCAAACGGGCGCCGTGATTTTCACGTCCATACCCGGTCTGCGGGTCATTTGCCCGTCGACCGCGCTCGACGCCAGCGGCCTTCTGCGAACGGCGATTCGGTGCGACGACCCCGTGATCTTCCTCGAACACAAGCACCTCTATCGCCAGACCTACAACAAAGCTCCCAATCCCGGCCCCAACTTCATGATCCCCTTCGGCAAAGCCAAGGTGGTGCGGGAAGGGACAGCCGTGACCGTCGTGACCTATGGCGCCGTGGTGCAGCGCGCGCTGGTTGCGGCCAAGGAGCTCGAGGAGAAGGACGGCGTGAGCGTGGAAATCATCGACTTGCGATCCCTGTCGCCGGTCGACTGGGAGACGATCGAGGCATCGATCAAGAAGACGAACAAGGTGATCGTGGCCTATGAGGACGCGTATTCCTGGGGCTACGGCGCCGAAATCGCCGCCCGCATCGCGGATCAGTGTTTCCCGTGGCTCGATGCGCCGGTGAAACGCGTTGCTTCCACGGATACTTTCGTCGCCTACGCTCCCGACCTCGAAGACTACATCCTGCCCCAGGTGGAGGATCTCGCACAGGCAATGCGCGAGCTCCATGCGTTTTAAGCCGGCCTTCGTCTACAGCAGTCTATTCTTTTTCTCCGGGGCTACCGGCCTCATCTACGAGCTATTGTGGGTCCGGGTGCTCTATCAGTCGTTCGGCTCGACGATTCAGTCGGTCACGACCGTCGTCGCCGCCTACATGGGCGGTCTCGGATTGGGCGCGTGGCTCTTCGGGCGAATTGCCGACCGATCGCCCCGGCCGGCGGTGCTGTATGGCTGGCTCGAAATCGCCATTGGTGCGTTCGCGGTGGTGTCGCCACTCGTGCTCGCCTTGGCGCACTGGGCATACATCGGTGCGGCGGGCGCGCTGGAGTTGCAGGGTGCGGCCAGCATCGCGCTGCGCTTTGGATTGGCGGCCCTCGTCCTGCTCGTTCCCACGACGTTGATGGGTGCGACGTTGCCGGTGCTGACACGCGCGCTCATGGGCGAAGACCGCGCGCTCCTCAAGCCCTCGCTCGGGCGGCTTTACGGATTGAACACCCTGGGCGCGATGACGGGCACCGCGCTCGCCGGCTTTTTCCTCATCGAATTCATCGGCGTGCGCGTCTCCCTGTGGGGCACAGCCGCTCTTAACCTCGCGATCGGTATCGCCGCGATTCAATTCGGTCGCGCACAGCTCGTAGGGGCGCCGCAGCCCTCCCCGATGAGCCCTGAGCAGTCACCCGCCTCCACCGGGCTTCGCAACCTCGCGCTGGTGCTCCTCGGGCTCACCGCCTTCGCCTCACTGCTCGACGAGATCGCGTGGACACGTGTGCTCGTGATGATCGTGGGAGGATCGACATACGCGTTCACGTTGATCCTGTTCATGTTCCTGCTCGGCATCGGATTGGGCAGTGTGATCGTCGCGCGGCGCAGCCTGCCGCACGGAGAGACTGCGGCCGCGGCCGCAGTAGCGCAGGGGATCACCGGCATGGGCGCGGCGCTCCTGTTCCTCTTCTTTGGATTTCTGCCGTCCTACATCCTGACGGTGTTTCAGATTCCCGGACTCGATGCGGCGTCACGCTTGCTCCTGATGGGTGTCGCAGTGGGCGCTGTCGTTCTCATCCCGGCGATCGGCATGGGCATGAGTTTCCCACTCCTCGCAGATCTCACGGCGCGTCCTCGTCAGGCGCGGAGCGCCGACGTGGGCTCGGCGTATGCCCTGAACACGATCGGCAGCATCCTGGGGGCGGTCCTGACCGGCTTTGTGCTGGTCGTCGTCCTGGGAACGCAGACGACGTTGCGCCTGGGCCTCGTGGTCAACGGAGTCGCAGCGCTCGCGCTCGCCGGTTTCGCAGCGCGCGGGATTGCCGAAGGGTCGCGTGAGCACCGGAGCCTGCGCCTGCGCGTGCTATCGGGCGGTCTCCTGGGAATGCTGGCGGTCGTCGTGGCTTTTGCGGGTCCGGGGTGGAGCAGCCGCCTGATCGATCTGGGACCGACGATCTATGGCCGCCAGCGGATGGATCAGGCGGCCCGGCGCCAGTTTCTCACGCACCGCGGAGCTCGCCAGCTATCGTTTCGCGAGGGCGCGAATGCCACGGTGAGCGTTTGGGAGGGCGAATCCGGCCGATCGCTCCGGGTGAACGGGAAAGTCGATGCCTCGGATCGGGGCGACATGGATACGCAGATCATGATCGGACTCGCTCCCGTCGTGGCGCGTCCCCAACCCAAGTCCGCGTTTCTCATCGGATTCGGTACGGGAGTCACGGCTGACGCGCTCGCATCCGTTCCCGGGATGTCGCGCGTAAAGGTCGTCGAGATCGAGCCGGCAGTCGTAGCAACGGATAGCCTGTTCTGGAGTGTGAATGACTCCGTGCTGCGCCGACCCAATGTCCAGGTTGTCCTGGACGACGCGCGCAGCGCCCTCCAGCTCGACCACAACCGGTACGACGTGATCGTCTCCGAGCCGTCGAATCCCTGGATCGCGGGCATTGCCACCCTGTACACGCCCGAATTCTTCCGCATCGCCAAGAGCCGGCTCGCCGAGGATGGCGTCTTCTGTCAGTGGGTCCAGCTCTACCAGCTGCCGCTGCCGATCGTCGCCGGAATCGTCCGCAGCCTGCACGAAGTGTTTCCGCACGTCAATGTCTGGTTCGGTGGCACGGCCGATCTGCTCGTGTTGGCATCGTCGCGTCCGCTGACCTACGACCAGCAGTGGCTCTCTGAGCTGATTGCGCCGGGCGGCCCGCTGTCCCATGTCGGCGGCGAATGGCTGGATATCGATTCACCCGGCGAGTATTTCGGCCGCCTGGTGCTCCGCGATGCGGGCGTCGCGCGACTCGTCGAACGGGCGCGCTTCGATCACACAGATAATCGTCCCCGTCTCGAGTTTGTCGCGGCGCGCCGCTTTCTCGATCCCACGACCGACGTCTACGCGGTGTTCGATTCTCTTGTCGCGCTCGGCGACCGGGACGATCGCACGTCACCATTCGCCATGATCCGATTGCTGGCGGCGCGTCGCAGCGACGGAAGACTGCTTCCGTATCTCGACGCGGCGCGACGCGCCCAGCCGGACGTCGCAGAATGGGCCGTGAGAACGGCGGGCGTGCGGCTTACGCTGGGTGATACGGCCACCGCCGACTCGCTCCTCGACGCGGTGATTACGCGTGGTCGCGGGCCGCATGCGGATGCATTGCTCATGCGTGCGCTGCTCGCGGCTGTTCGCAATGCCCCGTTGGCGGGAGTCGCGCTCAGAGAGGCGTTGGCGGCGGGCGCCGATACCGCGCAAGTTCGCGCGGCATTGTCGTTGGTCGCGGTGCGCAGCTCGCGCTGGCGCGAAGCCGCGTTCCAGGCTCACGGCGCGCTCGCGGCGGCGCAAGGAACATTTCGCCATCCGTTCCCGGGTGAGTTTTTCACCCAGGCGCTGAGTCAGATCGCGCTCGATGCCCCGGCCGCGCTGGCGGACAGTCTGCTCACGTATGTGATGGACCGGCGGCCGGGATCAGCCCGCTTTCTGGAGCTGGCTGCGGTGGCGTCGCTGCGGGCCGGGCAATGCGAAGATGCGGCCGCGAGATTTGTCGAACTGGTGGACTTTGCGCTTACCAAGGAGGACGCGCCCGCCCTCGTGCGGCAGTGTTGGGCGGATCAGCGTGCTTCGGGCGGCGCGGGAGGTCGGAGCCCGGGGGTCGGGACTACTAAGAAGCTGGAGGTGCGGGGGACCGCTGCGCCGCAGAAGCCGGAGAGGCGCTGAGGACATCGCGAATCTCACCAGCCGCGGCGATCACGTGATCGACGTCGCGCGACAGCGCGCGCGCCTGCTGCGTCGCGTGCGTCAGATCGCTCAAGACCGCCGCAACTCCGGCCGATCGCAGCCGCAGCAGGTCGAATCGCACATTCTGCATCGCGAGCACGCACGATTCGATTTGTTCTTCCACGCGCCGCCGCCGGTTCAGGAGATCGCTCAAGGTCTGGCGTTGCCGCTCGAGCAGATCGATCTGCCGGTCGCGCTCGCTCCCCTGTTCGTGCTGTTTCACCGCGTCGATCCGCGCTTCGATGCGTTCGAGCGCGCCATCATCCACATCGGCGCTCATGCTATGCAGCATGCGTGCAAGATCTTCCGCCCGTTTGAGCAGGACGTCGACCGTCTGGACCACGTCAGGGAGCAGTTTCCGCTCTGACGGCGGGACCCGCTCCATAATCTTGAGAATCGCTTCGCGGTCATTGCGGACCAGCTGCACGGTGTCGACTTGACGGCCGAACTCATCGGCCTGGGCTGGCCCGAGATTGCGACGCGTACCGGACGATGCCCCGAATGCATCGGGCGCGGCAGGCCGGTTCAGTACGTCGCGCCACGAATAGCCCGATTGCCACAGCTTCATGTAGCGCGGCAACAAGCCAAACGCTGCCCACGGAACGGTGACGATCAGCGACCAGCCGATCCCGCCGCCCTGAATCGCGTCGATCAACGTCAGGCCGCCGCACACCGATGCCCATGAGACGAATGCATCGCGAAACGTCGCCACCATCCGCGGCTCGCCACTCGCAGTAAGCTGTCCTTTGGCATCCTTCGCGTCCTTGCGACGCGGCGAGGGCCGCGAGGCGCGGCGTCGCTCGAGCCGGTCACCGCCCGATATCCGCGCTGGCGGCCCGCCGCCGAGCCGAGTCTCGGCACGCCCTCCTCCGAGGCCGGGTCCCCCGCTCGGACGACGCGAGGGCCGATAGGGAGGCGCGTTGCGGGATTCCAACGCGCGCCGCAGCGCGTCGGCCGTCGGCCAGCGCGCTTCCGGCTCCTTCTCGAGCGAGCGCATCACACACGATGCGAGATCGTCGGGGCACGTCGGTGTTCGGTCCTTGAGATTCGGCGCCTGCTCCGTGATCTGTTTGAGCAGGATACCGGGGACCGTGGGTGCTGAGAACGGCAGCTCGCCCGCGAGCATTTGGTAACCGACGACAC